>Ga0115007_10000026_pt1 | contig 71584 bp, 64 predicted proteins | sample ArcOceMetagenome_2_FD_87166 | JGI IMG/M metagenome (GOLD analysis project Ga0115007, IMG submission 87166) | Marine eukaryotic phytoplankton communities from Arctic Ocean - Arctic Ocean ARC135M Metagenome | ecosystem: Environmental > Aquatic > Marine > Oceanic | place: Arctic Ocean | collected...
GCATAAGGCGATCTCGATTGTTTTTAGGGTTTTCTCCACGAGCGAGGAGTCCACACGATCCTGTTCTGCGAGCCACTTCACGACCGTTTACAGGCATCCGGTGATCAGTGTAAGCGGGATTTAAGCCGCTAGTGCGTAGTTTTCGTCGTTTGCGACTATAACTTTTGCAAGGTGGGATTAAAGAGAAACCTTACATTCTCTACATGCACCTCAGGGTTTGTAACCAACGTCGAATCCAGTCATCCCCTTAGCAGGAATGATTATAGCAGCATTAAATTAATAATGGTGTTAATTCAGAGGTTTACTAGAGTTGAAATGGTGTCAAAAGGCAAGCTAGGGCGTGTTTTTTTGGTTTTGAGTATCCAGGCACGCGGTAGTGCCCTTTTTAGTTTGCTAATGGTGGCCTAGGCCTTCATTAAAATCCGATGCTTTTGCTTACTCCAGTCACGATCTTTTTCTGTAGCCCGTTTGTCGTGCTGTTGCTTACCTTTAGCTAAGCAAATTTCACACTTCACTCGATGGCCTTTCCAGTAAAGCGCTGTAGCGACAATAGTTTGTCCAGTTTGTGACGATGAGGCAAACAAGCGAGATATTTCTTTTTTATTTAACAAAAGCTTTCGTTCACGGCGGGGCTCTGCTACCACGTGGGTGCAGGCTGTCATTAACGGTGATATGTGCATCCCTACAAGATAAGCTTCTTGGTCTTTTATAACCACATATGAATCTGTTAGGTTTGCACGGCCGTCACGAATGCTTTTAATTTCCCAACCGGTTAATACCAACCCTGCTTCGATACGCTGGTCTAAATGGTATTCAAATTTGGCCCGTTTGTTGAGCGCAATGGTGCCGGAAGAGTGCTTTTGAGTTTTTGATTTCTTTGCCATGGGCGCATTCTACCTTAAGCCAGAATCTACTGCAGTGACATTTAGTGAATAATTGATGATATTGCTTTATTGGTGTCTGTTTTAACTTTAATATAGTCTTTTTATTAAGGGTAACATCTGTGGCTAAGATAAACCGTTCGGCTTTGGTAATGCATTCTGCGGCCAGTATGTATGCGCTTGTGAATGACGTTAAGCGTTATCCAGAGTTTTTAGATGGTTGCTCTAAAGTTGATTTGATAGAGTCCACTTTAACAACGATGAGCGCTCGCTTATACTTGAGCAAGGCGGGACTTAGTTACCAGTTTGTGACACGTAATACGTTGCTAGCGGATGAAAAAATAACCTTAGCGTTGCAAGATGGTCCCTTTGATTACCTTACGGGAAGTTGGGTATTTACGCCATTAACAGATGATGCTTGTAAGGTGGAAATGGCGTTAGAATTCGGTGTTTCAGGGCTTAGAGGTAAGGCAATGAGTAGTGTTTTTAGCCCCATAGCAGGCAATATGGTGGACGCTTTTTGTAAGCGTGCAGACCACATATATAAGTGAGAATAATGTGATTGAAACTGCAGATATGATCGATGTAGAGGTGGCTTTTGCGCTACCAGATCAACAAAAAATTATGGCTTTACAAGTCCCTTGTGGCACAACAGTTTACGATGCCGCGGTAATGTCGGGTATTGTTGAACACTTTGACGGCTTGCAGCTTGCCGGCACCCCTATGGGTATTTTTGGCAAAGCGGTGAAAAACCCACAGGTAGAAAAAATTATGCAGGGTCAGCGGGTAGAAATCTATCGCCCATTAACTATAGACCCAAAGGTGGCACGGGCCAACCGTGCTGCCAAAGCAGCAGCTAAAGCGCAGCTAAAAGCCTAATAGTTATAAACAGTATGGCGGCTATTTACTGGTCTATACGGGTAACTCGACTCTGATCAAAAATGACCCTAAGTTTACGTTCTTCAAAGGTGCCATCGCCACGACGATATTGATAAATATAGTCCCAGTGGCTCGGGTTAAAGGTGTCCACCACTAGAGGTGTGCCCATAACATACTGCACTTGGCTTTGGGTTAAGCCAGGTCTAAGTAGCTCTATCATCTCATCGGTGATGAGATTACCCTGTTGGATATCAATTTTATGGACGCCTGGAAACCCTAGGCTGTCGATATTTGAGCACCCACTGGTAAGCGCGAGAAAAAGAGACGTGATAAGATAGCGTTTCATGGACCAAGTCTGTGTGTTGAATATGTGGTTGAGAATCATACCTCAATCCCCCATGAGTCTAAAGAGTGTAAACATTACTATGGCATCAGAAAGCCAAGAATTACGTAAAGCAGGGCTGAAAGTGACCTTGCCCCGTGTCAAAATCTACCAAATGCTCGAACAAGCTATGGAAGGTGACCACTGGAGTGCAGAAGATATTTATAAGCTGCTCATGGAGCAGGGTGAAGATGTTGGCTTAGCGACAGTTTATCGGGTGTTAACACAGTTCGAAGCTGCTGGCTTGGTCGTTCGCCACCACTTTGAAGGTGGTAACTCAGTATTTGAATTAGCCACTGAAAGCAGTCATGACCATATTGTTTGTATAAAATCGGGCAGAATTAAAGAGTTCAACGACCCAGTTTTAAACAAGCGCTTGGAAGAGATCGCTGCTGAATTAGGTTATGAACTTACTAGCCGCACTGTCTACCTCTATGGCGTTAGTGAAGACTAACTGCTTAGGCGCACTTTAGCTCTGCGTTTAGTGCAGGAGTGCGCCAGTACCTAACATTTCTTTAGCGTGGGCTAGTGTTTGTTGCGTTAGCTTCACACCGCCTAGCATTCGCGCAATTTCTTGTATTCTTTGATGGTCATTTAATGCGGCAACCTGGGTTTGTGTTGTTTGGCCCTGGCTAGACTTACTCACCTGCAAATGGTGCTGTGCTTGGCTTGCTACTTGTGGCAAGTGAGTGATACATAACAATTGGCAATGTTGGCCTAATTGAGACAAGAGTCGGCCAACAATTTCTGCCGTAGCCCCACCAATGCCCACGTCTACTTCATCAAAGATAAGGCTTGGCGTAATGCTAGTAGTTGCGATGACCACTTGGATCGCTAAGCTGATACGTGACAATTCACCACCAGAGGCGATTTTAGCCAGAGGCTTGGCGCTTTGGCCAGGGTTGGTGCTAATTAAAATCTCAGTGTCATCACGTCCCTGGGGCTGTAAGCGAGTCTCTGCTTTGGTCTGCATGCTTAGCTCTAATCGGCAGTTGGGCATGCCTAGTAATGAAAGTTGCTCACCCACAGCTTTTTCAAGCTGTTTAGCTGCAGCTTGTCTTGCTTTAGTGAGCTTGGCTGAAGCTCTGTCGTATGCGTCGGTAAGTGCTGCCTGTTGTTCGTAGATGGCTTCAAGCTGGCCTTCTTGGTCTTGGTTTTGTTGCAGCTGCTGCTGCAGCTTATCAAGGTGTTCTGGCAGATCTGCCGCTTGAATTTTATGTTTCCTTGCCATGCTATAAATTTGGTCTAAGCGGTACTCTAAAGTTTGCAGGCGTGCTGGGTCTTCATCAAAGCCTTGTAAAAAGCTCTGTAGCTCAATCTGGCTTTCTTCTATTTGTATAACCGCACTGGCAAGCATGTCTACTGCAGCCAATAGGTGGGGGCTATGCTGGCTAAAATTCTGCAGTTGGTGCTGCCAGCGCTGCAGGCAAGCTGTGGGGTCTTCACCTAATGGGTTTTCTGGCAGGGCGCAGCGAACGGCTTGAAGCAGTTGGTCTGCATTGGCTCGTTGCTTGTGCTCCTGCTCTAGGCAGAGCAGTTCTTCAGGCAATAGGGCTAGCTGCTCAAGTTCATCCACCTGATATTGCAATAACTGTTGCTCAGCTTCAGAGAGCTGCTGGCCACCCGTTAGGGCCTTAATTTGTCGATCAAACTCAAACCAATCATGGCTTATTGATGCCACTGCTTCTTGGTGTTGTGGGTAATTGCCAAAGGCATCTAAAAGAGTTTGATGGCTGTCACGGCCTAGCAAGTGCTGGTGTTCGTGCTGGCCGTGTATATTAATTAGCTGGCGACCCAGCTCTTTAAGCGCAGTTATATTGACCGGTTTGCCATTAATGTAGCCTCTGGAGCGGCCATCTTGGTTAATCATTCGGCGCAATATGCAGGTGTCGGGGTCTTCGGCTGCCGCCAGATGCTTAGCTGATAAGTAATCTTTCACACGGGGTAAGTGGCTAAGGTCGAATACAGCGTGAATGTCCGCTCGTTCTGCCCCCTGCTGAACACACCCAGACTCAGCTCTATCACCCAAAGTTAAGCCTAGTGCACCAAGAAGTATTGATTTACCCGCGCCAGTTTCGCCACTAATGGCGGTCATCTTGTCGCTGAAATCTAGGTGTAAAAAATCTACTAACGCATAATGGTGAACAATTAGCTGTTGCAACATGGCGCTGCTCCGGTGAATTATTGTACTGGCATTATAACCAGTAGTGGGTTTATGTCCAGTATTTTTGGAAAGGCTTCAATATATATTTTTAAAACCTCATAAAAGCAGCGCGTAATTGCTTGAATCGCGCGACGGTGTCCCCATATAGAGGGTCAGTCAAGTGATCTTATTGCAAAGGTTGCGAAAGTTATGTAACGGAGAAGTTAATGAGCGAGCAAGAACAGCCATCTGAAACTGAAGTTGAACTGGAACTGGACACCGAGGTAGTTGAAGACAGTGCTGAAGCGCCTACTGAAGACGTGTTGCAGGAAGTAACCCTAGAATCAGTGCAGGCCGAACTAGAAGTGGCCTTGGTAAAAGTAGATGAGCAGCAAGCTGATGTGTTGCGTGCGCAAGCAGAAGCGCAAAATATTCGCCGCCGTAGTGAGCAAGATGTGGCTAAGGCACACAAGTTTGGCCAAGAAAAGCTAATGACAGAAGTAGTGTCTTTGTTAGATAACTTAGGTCGTGCAATTGAAGCGGGCAGCGCTGATGGGGCTAGCTTAAAGGGCTTGCTTGAAGGTGTTGAGATGAGCCAAAAAATGCTCCTTGATGGATTACAGAAATTCAATGTAACTCAGCTAGATCCTCATGGTGAGCCGTTCAATCCAGAGTTGCACGAAGCGATGACGGCAGTGCCTAACCCAGATCTTGAGCCTAACACGGTGATGGAAGTGTTCCAAAAAGGGTACACCTTAAATGGGCGGCTTGTGCGGCCAGCCATGGTCGTGGTTTCTAAATAGAAAAATTAAGGTTTTGTAGTTGAAATTTGGGCAAATGGTCCTATATAACAAACAAGCAAGCAGGGCTAAGCCTAAGGCTAAGAACAGCCTAGACCGCTAACGCTGCTGAGCAAAATTGAATCAAAAGCCCGTTAAGGGTGAATTAAGAATTGGAGTTTATGATGGGAAAGATCATTGGTATTGACTTAGGCACAACCAACTCATGTGTGTCTGTTTTAGATGGCGGCAGCGCTAAAGTAATTGAGAACGCAGAGGGCGATCGCACCACGCCTTCCATTATTGCTTTTGCTGGTGATGGAGAAATCTTGGTCGGTCAATCTGCCAAGCGTCAAGCTGTGACTAACCCGGTTAATACCTTATTTGCTATCAAACGTTTAATTGGCCGTAAGTTCAAAGATGATGTGGTACAAAAAGACATCAAAATGGTGCCTTACAAAATTGAAGCAGCCGATAACGGTGATGCTTGGGTTAACGTAAACGGCGAAAGCAAAGCACCACCGCAGATCTCTGCTGAAATCTTGAAAAAGATGAAGAAAACTGCCGAAGACTACTTAGGCGAAACGGTTACTGAAGCGGTAATTACTGTGCCTGCTTACTTTAATGATTCGCAGCGTCAGGCAACTAAAGATGCTGGCCGTATTGCTGGCCTAGAAGTTAAGCGCATTATTAACGAGCCTACAGCGGCAGCATTGGCTTATGGCCTTGATAAGAGCCGTGGCGATTCTACGATTGCTGTGTATGACTTGGGTGGTGGTACTTTTGATATTTCTATCATTGAAATTGCCGATGTAGATGGCGAGACACAGTTTGAAGTGCTAGCCACTAATGGTGACACATTCCTAGGTGGAGAAGACTTTGACCTACGGTTGATTGAGTTCTTAGCTGCTGAGTTCAAAAAAGACTCTGGTATTGATGTACATAACGACCCATTGGCATTGCAGCGTCTAAAAGAAGCTGCAGAAAAAGCTAAAGTTGAATTGTCTAGCTCTAGTCAAACTGATGTTAACTTACCGTACATTACGGCAGATGCCTCAGGCCCTAAGCACTTAAATGTTAAGATTTCTCGCGCTAAGTTAGAGTCTTTGGTAGAAGACTTGGTGTCTGGTACTCTGAAGCCGTGTGCCCAAGCGCTTAAAGATGCTGGCCTAGAGGCAAGCGAAATAGACGAAGTGATTATTGTTGGCGGCCAAAGCCGTATGCCTTTAGTTCAAACTGAAGTGACAACTTTTTTTGGTAAAGAACCACGCAAAGATGTTAACCCAGACGAAGCAGTAGCCATGGGCGCAGCGATTCAGGGTGGTGTATTGGCAGGAGACGTTACTGACGTATTGTTGCTAGATGTTACGCCTTTGACGCTTGGTATTGAAACTATGGGCGGTGTGATGACTTCGGTGATCGACAGGAACACGACCATCCCTACTAAGAAGTCTCAGGTATTCTCTACAGCTGACGACAACCAAGCTGCTGTGACCATTCATGTGTGTCAGGGTGAGCGCAAGCAGGCGACGCAGAATAAATCTTTGGGACGTTTTGACCTTAGTGATATTCCACCAGCACCCCGTGGTATGCCACAGATTGAAGTAAGTTTCGACATTGATGCCAACGGTATTTTAAATGTCTCTGCTAAAGATAAGGGTACGGGTAAAGAACAGTCCATTATCATTAAAGCCTCTTCTGGCCTCAGTGATGAAGAAATCGAGCAAATGGTACAAGATGCAGAGGCTAATGCTGCTGAAGATCAGAAGTTTGAAGAAATGGTACAAGCCCGTAATACTGCAGATGGCATGGTTCACTCATCTAAGAAGATGATTGAAGAAGCTGGTGAGAAGGCCACAGACGAAGAAAAAGCAGCAGTACAAACTGCAATTGATGCGCTTGAAGAAGCTTTAAAAGGCGAAGACAAAGAAGCCATTGAATCTGCTACTGCCACTTTAACTGAAGCCTCTGGTGCAATTGCTCAAAAGATGTATGCAGAAGACGCAGCCGCTCAGGGTGATGCTGAAAATGCTGGCGATGCAGCTGCAGATGATGCTGTTGATGCAGAGTTTGAAGAAGTTAAAGACGAAGACAAAGACAAAAAGTAAGCCGAATACGCCTGCTAGTGCTGCTTAAATGCGGCACAATGTTATAACGCGGGGCTTAGGCCCTGCGTTCTTGTATCTGCTTCTTGCAGTTAAAAATACAATAGAAGCTTAGTGGAATAACTATGTCTAAACGCGATTTTTATGAAGTTCTTGGTGTGGCCAAGGGCACTGATAAAAAAGAAATTAAAAAGGCTTTTCGCCGTATGGCGATGAAGTATCATCCAGATCGTAATCCAGGTGATAAAGCGGCCGAAGAAAGCTTCAAAGAAGTGAACGAAGCTTACGAGATTTTATCAGACGACCAAAAGAAAGCTGCGTATGACCAGCACGGTCATGCTGGAGTAGACCCAAACGCCCGCGGCGCTGGCGGTGCTGGTTTTGGTGATGTGTTTGGCGACATGTTTGGTGACATTTTTGGTGGTGCTGGTGCTGGTGGTGGCGGGCGTTCAAGCGTTCAGCGTGGATCAGACTTGCGTTACACCATGGATCTAAACCTTGAACAGGCCGTGCGTGGCACAACCGAAGAAATCCGTATACCCACTCAAGTAGAGTGTAAGCCATGTGGTGGTTCTGGTGCCAAGCCTGGTACTAGCAGCAAAACTTGCGGTACTTGCCATGGCCAAGGCCAAGTGCGCATGCAGCAAGGTTTTTTCTCAGTACAGCAAACCTGCCCAACCTGTCATGGTAACGGCAAGGTGATTAGCGACCCGTGTTATTCATGTCATGGTGAAGGCCGAGTACAAGAATACAAAACCTTATCTGTGAAGATCCCACCTGGCGTTGATACGGGTGACCGCATTCGTTTAACTGGCGAAGGTGAAGCTGGTGGAAATGGTGGCCCAAGTGGTGATTTGTATGTACAAGTATCTGTGCGTGAGCATAAGATATTCACTCGAGATGGCAAAAACTTATACTGTGAAGTGCCTATTAGCTTTACTGATGCAGCTTTGGGTGGCGAAATTGAAGTGCCGACCTTAGATGGCCGTGTTAAGTTAAAAATCCCTGAAGGCGCTCAAAGTGGTAAAATGTTCCGCCTGCGTGGTAAAGGGGTCACGCAAGTGCGAGGCGGTGGTCAAGGTGATCTTATGTGTCGTGTTGCTGTTGAAACACCAGTGCATTTGAATAAAGAGCAAAAGGATTTATTGCGTAAATTCCATGACACTATGGAAGCCACTAAAGGTAAGCATTCACCTAAAAAATCATCTTGGTTTGAAGGTGTTAAAAGCTTCTTCGAAGATAGTTAAAACAACCTGTCATTGCGAGTAAAAAAGCGTGGCAATGCATAGAGGTGCAGCATGACGCGAATAGCAGTAATGGGTGCCGCAGGGCGAATGGGTAAAGTGCTCGTTGAGGCTGTTCATCAAGCTCCTGGGTTAACCCTTGGGGCTGCAATCGTTTCGCCTAGTAGTAGTTTAGTAGGTGCAGATGCTGGCGAGTTGGCAGGTGTGGGCAAGTTGGGTGTAAGTATTAAAAGTTCTCTAGCTGGTGCAGCTGATGATTTTGATGTGCTTATAGACTTCACTAACCCAGAATTAACCTTAGCTAACTTGCAAGAATGTGTGATGCTAAGCAAAGCCATGGTAATAGGTACTACAGGCTTAAGTAGTGCGCACAAGCAAACATTAGCTGAGCAGGCTCAGCATACCCCCGTAGTATTTGCACCCAACATGAGCGTCGGTATTAACCTGTTGTTAGATATTCTCCACCGTGCAGCTAGCGTGCTTCAAGACGGCTATGATGTGGAAATTATTGAAACCCATCACCGCCATAAAGTTGATGCGCCGTCTGGTACGGCCCTGCGTTTAGGAGAGGTTGTGGCCAATGCTATGGGCCGTAACTTGGACGAATGTGCCGTTTATGGGCGTGAGGGAAATACTGGGCCACGAAAGGCTAATGAGATTGGTTTTGAAACCATTCGTGCTGGCGACGTAGTTGGCGATCATACGGTGCTGTTTGCCAGCGAAGGTGAGCGTATAGAGATTACTCATAAGGCCAGTAGTCGTATGACCTTTGCTAAAGGTGCGGTGCGCGCCTGTGCTTGGCTTCATGGCAAGCCCTCCGGTTTGTACGACATGCAAGATGTATTAGCGCTCAAAGGCTAGTCTATAAGCCCTGGCCTGAATAATCTGCTAGACAAATGGCACTTTAGTTCTGTATAATTTCGCCAGTTAAAAGGCGCAATAACTTAGCTGCCGGTCATAGCATTTATAGAAAGCGGGGTGTGTCTTACACACCTCGCTTTTTTGCGACTAGAGACCGCATCTTTTTGTACCTGTTAAAAAACATTTGCACGTATGACGCACTACACCTGAGGAGGCCCCCATTGACTACTCCCGCCATTCTGGCTTTAGAAGACGGCAGCATATTTAGAGGGGTTGCTATCGGCGCCACTGGCCAAAGTACCGGGGAGGTGGTGTTCAACACCTCAATGACTGGCTACCAAGAAATTCTAACGGACCCCTCCTACGCGCACCAAATAGTGACGCTTACCTACCCACATATTGGCAACACGGGCACTAATTCAGAAGACGAAGAGTCTGAGTTTGTCTGGTCTGCTGGTTTAGTGATTCGAGATTTACCTTTAATGGCGAGTAACTGGCGTAACACCCAACCCCTCGATGAATACCTAATCGCAAATAACGTTGTGGCTATTGCCGATATAGACACCCGTCGCCTTACGCGTATTTTGCGAGAAAAAGGTGCGCAAAGTGGCTGTATAGTGGCAGGTGACAATATTGATGAAGCTGCAGCCTTAGCCGCAGCCAAAGGGTTTTCTGGGCTAAAGGGTATGGACCTTGCCAAAGAAGTTACGGTTAAAGAGGCCTATAACTGGACTGGCTCCACCTGGGACTTAGTAGAAGGTAATCGTGAAAAGGTGGATGGTCATTTAAAGGTTGTTGCATACGACTATGGCGTTAAGCGTAATATCCTTCGTATGTTAGTTGAGCGGGGTTGTGATTTAACCGTTGTGCCTGCGCAAACATCCGCTAAAGACGTGCTAGCTATGAATCCAGATGGTGTGTTCTTGTCTAACGGCCCTGGTGATCCAGAGCCATGTGATTATGCTATTGCTGCCATCAAAGAAATTTTACAAACAGACACACCCGTGTTCGGCATTTGCTTGGGACACCAATTGCTAGCCTTGGCTTCTGGTGCTAAAACAGAGAAAATGAAGTTTGGCCATCACGGCGCCAACCACCCAGTGCAAGATCTTGACACTAAAGTGGTTATGATTACGAGTCAAAATCATGGTTTTGCTGTGTCAGAAGAGGCTATGCCAAGTCACTTGAGGGCTACGCACAAGTCCTTGTTCGATGGTTCGTTACAGGGTATTGAACGTACCGATAAGCAGGCCTTTAGTTTTCAAGGCCACCCAGAAGCAAGCCCCGGCCCGCATGACGTAGCGCCGCTGTTTGATCGATTTATCGACATCATGACAGCTCGAAAAGCCAACTAAACAGCCACAGATTATTGGATAACTGACATGCCTAAACGTTCCGACCTAGAAAGTATATTGATCCTTGGCGCTGGCCCTATCATTATTGGTCAAGCCTGTGAATTTGATTATTCTGGTGCTCAAGCCTGCAAAGCGCTTCGCGAAGAAGGCTACCGCGTTATCTTGGTAAACTCTAATCCAGCTACCATCATGACCGACCCGTCTATGGCAGATGCCACCTACATTGAGCCTATCCGCTGGGAAACAGTAGAGAAGATTATTGAAAAAGAGCGACCCAGTGCCATTTTACCTACTATGGGTGGTCAAACTGCGCTTAACTGTGCGCTCGACCTAAATCGTATGGGCGTGTTAGAAAAGTACAATGTGGAAATGATTGGTGCTGATGCAGACACCATTGATAAAGCAGAAGATAGAAATCGTTTCGACAAAGCCATGAAAAATATTGGCCTAGAGTGCCCTCGTGCTGAAATTGCCCACACTTTGGAGCAGGCATTTGATGTGCAAACGCGAATCGGTTTTCCAGCCATTATTCGGCCATCCTTCACCATGGGCGGTTCTGGTGGTGGTATTGCATACAACCGAGAAGAATTTGAAGAAATTTGCACCCGCGGATTAGATCTTTCGCCTACCAGTGAATTGCTCATTGATGAGTCTTTAATTGGTTGGAAAGAGTATGAAATGGAGGTGGTGCGTGACACCAATGACAACTGCATCATCATTTGCTCAATCGAAAATTTTGATGCCATGGGTGTGCATACGGGCGACTCTATTACTGTGGCACCAGCCCAAACCCTTACCGACAAAGAATATCAAATCATGCGCAATGCCTCACTGGCAGTGTTGCGTGAAATTGGAGTAGAAACGGGGGGTTCTAACGTACAGTTTGGTGTTAACCCAGAAGATGGCCGCATGGTGGTTATCGAAATGAACCCTCGGGTATCGCGTTCTTCGGCTCTGGCCTCTAAAGCTACGGGCTTCCCTATTGCAAGAGTTGCGGCTAAGTTGGCTGTAGGCTATACCCTAGACGAGCTACAAAACGACATTACAGGTGGTGCTACACCGGCCTCGTTTGAGCCTGCCATTGACTATGTTGTGACCAAAATCCCTCGCTTCACCTTTGAAAAATTCCCTCAAGCAGACGATCGCTTAACCACACAAATGAAGTCTGTGGGTGAGGTCATGGCCATTGGCCGCACATTCCAGGAGTCATTACAAAAAGCATTGCGTGGTTTAGAAACAGGCATCCATGGTTTGGACCCTATTTTAGACATTACCCAAGAAGATGCTCGTAGTCGAATTATTGCCGAACTTAAAATCCCTCGGGCTGATCGTATTCAATACGTCGGTGATGCATTGCGCATGGGCATGGGCGTTCAAGAAGTGTATGAATATTCTGGTATTGACCCTTGGTTTTTAGTGCAGCTGCACGATCTAATTGAAGAGGAAGCCAAGCTTTCCAAGCTAGGCCTTGCAGACCTTAATTATGAGCGTGTTTATAGCCTTAAGCGCAAGGGTTTCTCAGATATTCGATTGTCTAAGTTGTTGGGTCTTACTGAAAAAGGCTTCCGTCAACACCGCCAAAAGTTAGGTATACGTCCGGTATATAAGCGTGTAGATACCTGTGCAGCAGAGTTCTCTACTGACACGGCATATATGTACTCTACCTATGAAGAAGAATGTGAGTCTCGCCCAAGCAAGCGCAATAAGATTATGATTCTAGGTGGTGGCCCCAACCGCATTGGCCAAGGTATTGAGTTTGATTATTGCTGCGTGCATGCTGCCCTAACGATGCGCAGGCAGGGTTATGAAACCATTATGGTGAACTGCAACCCAGAGACTGTATCGACAGATTATGACACTTCAGATCGGCTCTACTTCGAGTCTGTTACTCTAGAAGATGTGTTAGAAATTGTGCACATTGAGCAGCCTGCAGGTGTGATCGTGCAGTACGGTGGGCAAACTCCACTTAAGCTTGCTGTCGATCTGGAAAATGCAGGTGTGCCGATACTAGGCACAAGCCCAGAGGCAATCGATCGCGCTGAAGACCGCGAACGGTTCCAGCAAATGATTCAACGGTTAGGTTTATTGCAGCCAGAAAACGCCACTGTGCGCACGCAAGAAGAAGCGGTTCGTGCAGCAGAAAAAATTGGCTACCCTTTGGTTGTTCGTCCATCTTATGTATTAGGTGGCCGTGCCATGGAAATTGTGCACAAAGAAACCGAACTCAAACGCTATATGAACGAGGCGGTTCAAGTGTCTCACGACTCGCCTGTATTACTAGACCGTTTCTTAAGTAATGCTGTAGAAGTGGATATAGATGCTGTGTGTGATGGTGAGCAGGTGGTTATTGGCGCTATTATGCAGCACATTGAGCAAGCGGGTATCCATTCGGGTGATTCAGCCTGTGCACTGCCTCCGTACGATCTGCCACAAAACGTGCAAGATGCAATGCGTGAGCAAGTAAAGCGTATGGCTTTAGAACTGGGTGTCATTGGTTTAATGAACACTCAGTTGGCATGGCAAGATGGTGAAATATATGTCATTGAAGTGAACCCACGTGCTTCTCGCACTGTGCCTTTTGTATCTAAGTGTATTGGTGTTTCGTTAGCAGACATTGGTGCTCAAGTTATGGCGGGTAAGCTCCTTGAAGACATCGGCTTCACTAAAGAGATTATTCCAGGCTATTTTAGTGTTAAAGAAGCAGTATTTCCGTTTGACAAGTTCCCAGGTGTTGACCCAATCCTCAGCCCAGAGATGAAGTCAACGGGCGAAGTAATGGGTATTGGTGATAGCTTTGCGGAAGCCTTTTCTAAGGCACACATAGGTACTGGTCAGTCTATGCCGGTGGCTGGAAAAGCTTTTATTTCTGTACGTGAAGTAGATAAGCCTGCATCTCTTAAGTTGGCAGCAGGCCTAATTAACCTTGGGTTCACTTTGGTTGCGACTGGAGGAACTCAAAAAACATTGATTAACGCTGGTTTCGAATGTGAGCTAGTCAATAAAGTAATGGAAGGTCGTCCTAATATTGTTGATAAGATCAAGAACGACGAGATCACTTTTGTTGTAAATACAACAGAAGGGCGTCAGGCTATTAATGACTCATCACTGATTCGTCGCTCTGCGTTACAGCATAAAGTGGCTTATTCCACTACCCTAACTGGCGGTCTTGCAGTGATGGAAGGTTTAGCGTTTGGGGAAGAACAAGAAGTGCGTCGTTTGCAAGATATGCATGCTACGCTGACAGCATAAGGAAGTATTAATTATGGCGATTACCAAAGTCCCCATGACGGTGCGCGGTGAGCAACTACTGCGTACAGAGTTAGTGGAATTAAAAAGTGTTACTCGGCCGCGAATCATTCAAGATATTGCTACGGCGCGAGAGCATGGCGATTTAAAAGAAAATGCTGAATACCATGCGGCCAGAGAGCAGCAGAGCTTTTGTGAGGGTCGTATTCAAGAGGTTGAAGCTAAATTATCGTTGGTACAGGTGATTGATGTTAGCCAAATACCCCACACGGGCAAGGTTATTTTTGGTGCTACGGTAACCATCATTAACTTGGAAACTGACGAAGAAAAGACCTACTGCATTGTGGGTCAAGATGAAGCTAATATTAAAGCCGGTAAGATTTCTATTGGGTCACCTATAGCACGTGCTTTGATCGCTAAAAACGAAGGTGATGAGGTGCGCGTAACTACACCTGGTGGGGTCATTAATTATGAGATTGCTGAGGTGCGGCACATCGTATAGCTTAGCTAATCATCATCTACATCTCTCAGGCTTAACATGGGAGATGTAGATGAGATGGGCCTAAACATTAACGCTCTACGTTAGATTTCTTAGGGTCTGCATTAGGGTTGCTTGAGTAGACTAAAGCAACGTTCCCAACAGACTGCACTAATGTGGCGCCCGTTGTTTTACACATTTGCGCAATGAGTGCATTTTTAACGTCTCGATCACCCACAGAAAACTTCACTTTTATTAATTCATGGTCAAACAGCGCTCGGCTGATTTCTGTCATTACGGTTTCTGAAAGTCCGTTGCCAGCCACAGTAACAAGCGGGTGCAAGTCATGGCCGATGGTGCGAAATTGTTTTTTCTGCGATTGAGCTAAATTCATGGTTGTCCAAAGGTAAATTGTTGGGCCCCATAGGCCCCGTGGCTGTGATAAACTGACAACTATTATAACGCATGTCTGGCGTTTTCGCTTGTTAGCAGCCAGATTTACCCACTTACTTTTCGAACTATCAGTAGAGATTCCCTTGGCTAGATCAAAAACCAGCAGCAACTGGCTAAAAGAGCACTTTGATGACCCCTATGTAAAACAGGCACAAAAAGATGGTTACCGTTCGCGGGCTAGCTATAAGTTGCTTGAAATAAGTAAAAAAGACCGCCTAATACGCCCAGGAATGACGGTGGTCGATCTAGGCGCAGCTCCAGGTGGCTGGACTCAGGTTGCTGTGCAGCTGGTTGGTGAAGAGGGCACTGTGGTGGCCTCAGACATATTAGCGATGGATTCGATTGCCGATGTCACCTTCGTGCAAGGAGACTTTACTGAGCAAGCGGTTTACGATCAGATCGTAGCTGCTTTAGGTGGCGAAAAAGCAGACCTTGTAATTTCTGATATGGCCCCCAATATGAGTGGTAACCCAGCCATTGATCAACCAGCATCGATGTATTTGGTTGAGTTGGCCTTAGATATGGCCCGTAGTGTATTGAAACCCGGAGGCACATTTGTGACTAAGGTGTTTCATGGTGAAGGTTTTGATGATTTATTAAAAGACACCCGTACCAGTTTTAACAGTGTGCGGTCACGTAAACCCGATGCTTCTCGTGGACGTTCGCGGGAAGTTTATCAATTGGCAACCGGTTTTAAAGGTCAGTAAACCTAGTTTATAGTCCTCATTGCCCAAGCCGCCCTCGTACTGAGGATTAGGAGTCTAGCACTTGAACAACATGACAAAGAATTTGGTTTTATGGCTCATCATCGCAGCAGTGCTGTTGACGGTGTTTAATAATTTTAGCCAAGAAGCTGCTCCCAACCGCGTGAGCTATTCAGAATTTGTGCAAGCAGTGCAGCGCGATCAAGTTAGAAACGTTGAAGTTGATGGCATCATTATTAATGGTAAATTTGGTGATGGAACCAGCTTTGAAGTTGTCCGGCCAGCATTGTCAGATCCTAAGTTGGTTGATGATTTGCTCACTCACCAAGTTGAGATTGTTGGCAAACAGCCAGAGCAACAAAGCATTTGGATGCAGTTATTGGTAGCTAGTGCACCTATTCTTATTATCATTGTGGTGTTTATGTTCTTCATGCGCCAAATGCAAGGTGGTGCTGGTGGCAAGGGCGGCCCAATGTCCTTCGGTAAGAGTAAAGCTCGGTTAATGAGCGAAGACCAAATTAAAACGACCTTTGCAGATGTTGCAGGTGTTGAAGAAGCCAAAGAAGATGTAGAAGAATTGGTGGAGTTTTTACGTGACCCCGGAAAATTCCAACGGTTGGGTGGACACATTCCGCGCGGCATTCTTATGTCTGGTGCCCCAGGTACCGGTAAAACATTACTAGCTAAGGCCATTGCCGGCGAAGCTAAGGTACCTTTCTTTAGTATTTCTGGTTCCGACTTTGTGGAAATGTTTGTAGGTGTGGGTGCGTCTCGTGTGCGCGACATGTTTGAGCAAGCCAAAAAACAAGCCCCCTGTATTATATTTATCGACGAAATTGACGCTGTAGGCCGTCACCGTGGCGCTGGAATGGGTGGTGGCAATGACGAACGTGAACAAACTCTAAACCAGTTGTTGGTTGAGATGGATGGTTTTGAAGGTAATGAAGGCATTATTGTTATTGCAGCTACTAACCGCCCAGATGTGCTAGACAAAGCGTTGTTGCGCCCTGGTCGTTTTGACCGCCAGGTTCACGTATCTTTACCTGATATTCTTGGGCGCGAACAAATTCTTAATGTGCACCTCAAAAAGGTACCCTTAGGCGATGATGTAAAGTCAAAGCTTATTGCGCGTGGTACCCCAGGGTTCTCTGGCGCAGACTTAGCTAACCTAGTGAACGAAGCCGCATTGTTTACTGCGCGGCTCAATAAGCGCACCGTAGGAATGGACGAGCTAGAGAAAGCCAAAGATAAGATTATGATGGGTGCTGAGCGTAAATCTATGGTGATGCAGCCTAAAGAAAAGCTCAATACAGCCTATCACGAGGCAGGTCACGCTATTGTTGGGCGCTTAGTGCCAGATCACGATCCAGTCTATAAGGTGACCATAATTCCCCGTGGTCGTGCTTTGGGTGTCACTATGTTTTTACCTGAAGAAGATCGTTATAGTTTGTCTCGCCAAGGGATCTTGAGCCAAATTTGTAGCCTTTACGGTGGCCGTATTGCTGAAGAAATAACGTTAGGCAAAGATGGTGTGACTACGGGAGCATCCAATGACATACAGCGCGCCACGCAATTAGCACGAAACATGGTGACTAAATGGGGCTTATCTGAAAAGTTAGGGCCATTGCTATATGAATCTGAAGACGCTGATCCGTTTAGTGGTGCTCAAGGCCAGGGAGCTAAAGGTTTTTCTGATGAAACTACAGCGATTATTGATAGCGAAATAAAAGATATTATTGAAAGCTGTTACGGCCGTGCCAGCACCATTTTACATGATAATCGAGATATTCTTGATGCCATGGCTAACGCACTAATGAAGTATGAAACCATAGACTCCAGTCAGCTAGATCAGTTGTTAGCTCGCCAAGAAGTTTCAGCACCAGAAGGTTGGGCTGACCGCGAGCGCAATGCTAGTGGTTCCAATACGGGTGGGGGTGCTAGTGCCTCTGCACCTGAAGATAAGGCCACTGTTTCTGAGGCAGACCTAGACGCGGATAACGGTGATGTGCCGGGTGCTGACGAAGCGCCAAGCTAAGATGCTATTTGGTGATCAGCGGCTCAACTTAACAGAGCCACATGTGATGGGAGTGATTAATGTCACTCCCGATTCCTTTTCTGATGGTGGCAGTTTGTTTGCCAGTCAGTCTCTGTGCCTAGATGCAGCCATGGAGCGCGCGCGTGCGATGGTGGCAGAAGGGGCAAGTTTTCTCGATATAGGTGGTGAATCCACTCGCCCAGGCGCTGACCGGGTTTCGGTTCAGCAGGAGCTAGACCGTGTTATTCCGGTTATTGAGGCAATACGTGCATCGTTAAATGTCGTTGTGTCTGTTGATACCAGCACCCCAGAAGTGATGATTGCTGCTGGCAAAGCAGGAGCGGGGCTGATCAATGACGTGAGGGCGTTGGGCCGTGAGGGGGCTCTACAGGCTGCCGCTGGTACCCAACTACCTGTATGTCTTATGCATATGCAGGGCGACCCTAAAACCATGCAAGATAACCCCGTATATGATTCTGTGGTAGAGGATGTTAGCCTTTATTTTGATGAGCGCATTAAGCAGTGTAATCATATGGGAATCCCTACAGAGCGCATACTGATAGACCCTGGATTTGGCTTTGGCAAAACCTTGGTTCATAATCTGCAGTTACTTAACCACCTTAATCTATTAATCAACAAGGGTTTGCCTGTTTTAGTGGGTATGTCTCGTAAAAGTATGATTGGCCATGTTTTAAATAAGCCTGTAGATAAAAGATTGCATGGGGGGTTAGCAGTTTCTGTGATGGCCTATGAGCGTGGTGCCCGAATTGTGCGGGCGCATGATGTGGCCCCTACTGTAGATGCCCTAAGGATGGCTCATGCTGTTATGATGAGTGATTGAAGCTAAACCAAGGAAGGTTATATAAAAGGAATTGGTATGAAGTATTTTGGAACAGACGGCATTCGTGGCCGTTGTGGTGAGTACCCAATAACCCCAGACTTTATGCTCAAATTAGGTTGGGCGGTGGGCAAAGTATTCTCGGAGCACGGGCGTAGCAAGGTTTTAATTGGTAAAGACACCCGTATTTCTGGATATATGTTTGAGTCTGCGCTGCAAGCAGGCTTGTCTGCAGCAGGTGTTGATGTGCGTTTGTTAGGCCCCATGCCTACTCCAGCTGTTGCCTATTTAACCCGTACTTTTCATGCTGAAGCTGGCATCGTAATCAGTGCTTCCCATAATGGCTACAAAGATAACGGCATAAAGTTTTTTTCCGCTCAAGGCACTAAACTGTCAGGCTCAGTGGAAGCAGCAATTGAAGATAAGTTACAAGAGACTATGGAGTGTGTTGCTCCAGAAGAGCTTGGTCGAGCTAAGCGTATAGAAGATGCTGCCGGCCGGTATATCGAATTCTGTAAAGGTACGGTTGGCCCTCATACAAACTTGAAGGGCATAAAAATTGTACTAGATTGTGCCCACGGAGCTACTTACCATATTGCACCTAAGGTGCTGCATGAGCTAGGTGCAGATGTCACTAGCATCGGTGTTGATCCAGATGGACTAAACATCAATCAGGAATGTGGCTCTACGTCCGTTGCTATGTTGCGAAAAGTAGTTCGGCTTCAACAAGCAGACTTAGGCATTGCCCTAGACGGTGACGGTGACCGCGTTATTATGGTTGATCACACTGGTGACGAAGTCGATGGTGACCAATTAATGTTCATCATTGCTGCTCACTTAAAGCGCAACAGTCAGCTAGAGGGTGGGGTTGTAGGCACTCAGATGAGTAACTTGGGTATGGAGCTGGGGTTAAAAGATCTTGGTATAGATTTTGTCCGCGCCAAAGTGGGGGATCGTTATGTCATGGAGCAGCTAAAAGAAAAAGGTTGGCTGTTAGGTGGTGAATCCTCTGGCCATTTGATCTGTCGAAACCTAACTACCACAGGAGATGGCATAGTTGCTGCTCTGCAAGTGCTTCAAGCGATGAAATCTAGCCGAAAGACTTTACATGAGCTTAAAAGCCAAATGAAAAAAATGCCTCAAAAGCTGATTAACCTGCGCTTTACTCATCGGGTAAATTTGTCAGAATATCCAGCCATAGATGAAGCAGTTAGTGCGCTTGAAAAGCGAATGGGTGATCGTGGACGAGTGTTACTTCGGCCCTCAGGCACTGAGCCTGTGGTAAGAGTGATGGTAGAAGGTGAAGATGCTGACCTTGTGAGTCAATACGCTAAAGAGTTAGCTCATGATGTAAATCAGGTAATTTCTTAGTCTAAATAGTATTTAATTGTGGCCTAATTAAAAGGTTTTACCAGAAAGTCCCTTGTTTAGGCGCCCTAACTTGAGTATTATTGCGCGCTTAAATTGATTACCCTTGGTTTGTTTTAACAAAAGGTTACGGTAATGGCACACACGATAGTTGCGGGCAACTGGAAAATGAACGCCAGCAAAAATGCTGTAACGAAGCTGTTAAGTGAGCTAAAACTGGGTGTGGCAGCAGTTAATAATGCTGAGCTGGTGGTGTTTCCACCGTTTCCATATTTAGCTCAGGCCCAGGCAGAATTAATGGGCACAAGCATTGGCATAGGTGTACAAAATATTTGTGCATCAGCTAAGGGAGCCTATACTGGTGAAGTGTCCCTAGCCATGGCTAGAGAATTTGGTGTTAGTTATGTGCTGGTGGGCCATTCAGAGCGACGTGCCCTATTTGCAGAAGATGATGCACAAGTGGCTGCTAAGTATGTAGCCACCCAAGCCATGCAACTCACCCCTATTTTGTGTGTTGGTGAAACATTGGAGCAGCGTGAGAAAGGCCTTACCCTAAGCGTGGTGACTAGCCAAATTCAGGCAGTTATTGACGCTGCCGGTGGTGCCAGCTTTGCCAATGCAGTAGTAGCTTATGAGCCAGTTTGGGCAATAGGTACTGGCTTAACCGCAAGCCCGGCGCAAGCCCAGCAAGTGCACAAAGCTATTCGTGCTCACGTAGCAAGTATAGCCCCAGAACAGGCACGTGGTTTGAAGATTTTATATGGCGGCAGTGTTACTGCAGCTAGTGCTGAAGAGTTATTTGCTCAAGCAGACATTGATGGCGGCCTAGTAGGCGGTGCATCCTTACAAGCGGATTCATTCTTGGCCATTGGTCAAGCGGCGAAATAGATTAGTGCTTATATAAGCGCAATAAGTGTAAAGCGAGAAATTTAATGGAAGTTGCAATCTTAATTGTACATGTATTGTTAGCCATAGCCTTAATAGGCTTTATCATGATTCAACAAGGCAAAGGTGCCGATGCAGGCGCTTCTTTTGGTGGCGGTGGTGCTTCCCAAACTGTATTTGGTAGTAGTGGTTCAGGTAACTTCCTGAGCCGTACGACCGCTATTTTAGCAGCTGGTTTATTTGTCACCAGCTTTGCATTGGCTGTGTATGCCAAGCAGCAAGCTAGCAGTGTTTCTGATGTGGGTATCCCTGTCGTTGAGCAAGTAGAACAGCAAACGCTTCCCGAGTTTGAAGAAGTGTTGATGCCTACAGACAGCGACGTTCCTGCAACAGAGTAATAAGTAATGCCGACGTGGTGGAATTGGTAGACACGCCACCTTGAGGGGGTGGTGAGCTTTGCTCGTGCCGGTTCAACTCCGGCCGCCGGTACCAAATTAACATCTATTACCAATCATAGATGTCCTAAAAGCCCCTAACCATGGGGCTTTTTTTTACTCTTTTTTTTGAGCAGGTGGACCCTGTTAATATCTTCGCCAACGTTGAAATCATTTGCCAAGGTTGGGTGGATATTGCATGGTTAAAAGGTTTTAGTTGATTGCTTTTTTTTGCTGGTATGCTTTACTTGTAAGCCGGTCTAACATTATAGGGTTTAACATGCGTTATCTTCATACCATGATCAGAGTAAAGGATTTGAAGGCTTCTTTAGAGTTTTGGTGTAGTCAATTAGGGATGGTTGAAGTCAAACGAACAGACCATGAATCAGGGCGATTTACCCTAGTGTTTTTGGCAGCTGCTCGAGATGAAGCACAGGCTCAAAGTACTCAGGCGCCGCTGTTAGAGCTCACTTACAATTGGGATGCTGATGAAGAGTTGACCACGGGCCGCAGTTGGGGGCACTTGGCTTACCAAGTTGACGACCTCTACCAGCTTTGCCAAACATTGATGGATGCGGGAGTTGTGATCAATAGGCCCCCCCGAGATGGGCATATGGCGTTTATCAAGTCGCCAGATAATGTGTCTGTTGAATTGTTGCAAGTAGGGAGTGCTTTGCCACCCTCAGAGCCGTGGGTTTCAATGCTTAACACGGGAAGTTGGTGAGTCTGAAGATTAAGTGCAATCTTTTAGTAATTAGTTGTAATAAGTGTTTGACGTGTAAGGAATAAATCGATATTATGTGCGCTCTTTGATGCGGGGTGGAGCAGTCTGGTAGCTCGTCGGGCTCATAACCCGAAGGTCGTAGGTTCAAATCCTGCCCCCGCTACCATTTTTAGGCTAGTGTTTTTTACGCTAGCCTTTGACGAAAGTCATAAAGAAGTAATTCAGGGGTTCATAATGCCGCAACTTGCGTCACTACGAGACTGAATACATATAGTCGATAAAAAGCCCCTATTTTGGGGCTTTTTGCGTTTTGGGATATTGAAATGGCAGGTGCAGCAGCACAAATTGAAGCATTAGTAGCGCCAGCAGTGGCCGCATGTGGATGTGACCTTTGGGGTATTGAATATATCTCTCAAGGCCGCCATACCACTTTGCGGGTATATATAGACCATGCCAAGGGTATTGGTGTGGAGCAGTGTGCAGACGTGAGTCGGCAAGTGGCTGCAGTGATGGATGTAGAAGATCCTATTACTGGAGAATACACATTAGAAGTGTCATCACCTGGGTTGGATCGTCCCTTATTCACCTTACAACAATATCAAGCTAGCATTGGTGAAAAGTTAAGTTTGAAATTACGCTTGGCGTTTGATGGTCGCCGTCGTTTTACTGGACTGCTTAGCGGCATTGAGGGTGACGATGTGCTATTACAGATTGATGATGAAGAATATTTGTTGCCTTTTGACAGTATAGAAAAAGCCAATATTGTACCGCGCTTTTAAGCTCGGTTTTATAAGTCCAAATTAAGTGAGAGCTTGAAATGAATAAAGAAATTCTGTTAGTGGCAGAAGCGGTTTCAAATGAAAAGGACGTGCCAAAAGACGTTATCTTTGAAGCTATAGAACTAGCCTTAGCTACTGCGACACGCAAACGAATCCATGAAGAAAGTGACATTAGGGTCTCTATCGATCGCAAGACAGGTGCAGCTACAACTACGCGTTGTTGGACGGTTGTTACTGATGAGGTATACACCAACCCAGAGGCTGAGTTGATTCTTGAGGATGCTCAAGAGACCAATTCTGGTCTTGAGCTAGGTGACCTTGTACAAGAAGAGCTACCTACCGAAGTATTTGGCCGCATTGCCGCACAAACTGCTAAGCAAGTGATTGTGCAAAAGGTCCGTGAAGCTGAGCGTGCTAAGGTGGTGGAGCTGTACCGTGGCCGAATTGGCGAAATCATTAGTGGCAGTGTTAAGAAAGTGACACGTGATAATGTGATTGTGGATTTAGGTAATAATGCAGAAGCACTCATGGCGCGAGATCAGTTGATTGGTCGGGAAACATTCCGTATGGGTGATCGTATTAGGGCTTTATTGGCTGAAGTTCGTACTGAAAGCCGGGGCCCACAACTTTTCTTAAGCCGCACAGATCCGCAAATGTTGGTCGAGCTCTTTAAGATTGAAGTGCCTGAGATCTCTGAAGAAGTGATCGAAATTCGGGCAGCTGCCCGTGACCCTGGATCCCGTGCTAAAATCGCAGTTAAAACTAATGATGGCCGTATCGATCCTATTGGCGCTTGTGTGGGTATGCGAGGTTCGCGGGTGCAGGCTGTAACTGGTGAGTTAAATAACGAACGTGTTGATATTGTGCTTTGGGATGATAATCCAGCGCAGTTGGTTATTAATGCTATGGCCCCTGCAGAAGTTAGCTCTATTGTTGTTGATGAAGATCGACATGCCATGGATGTTGCCGTTAGTGATGAGAATTTGGCCATGGCCATTGGTCGTAATGGCCAAAACGTTCGTTTAGCGTCAGAATTAACTGGCTGGACCATTAACGTTATGTCTGAAGAAGATGCCGCCGCCAAGCAACAAGATGAAGTGGGTGGTGTGGTACAGACTTTTGTGGATGCACTGGACATTGATGAAGAATTCGCTGAAATGTTGGTAGAAGAAGGCTTTGCTAGTCTTGAAGAAATTGCCTATGTGCCGCTTGATGAAATGTTAGCTATCGATGGCTTAGATGAAGACATTGTTGAAGAGCTGCGTACTCGCGCAAAAGACAAGCTTCTTAACCAAGCGCTAGCAGCTGAAGAGCAGTTAGATAACTCTGAGCCAGCTCAAGATTTACTCGACATGGAAGGCATGGATACTCACCTTGCATTTGTATTGGCAAGCCGTGGCATTATCACTATGGAACATTTGGCCGAGCAAGCTGTTGATGAGATCTCGGATATCGAAGGCTTGAGTGACGAAAAAGCAGCAGAACTAATTATGACGGCTCGCGCCCCTTGGTTTGTTTAAACCACCGCCCGACCGACAGGAGAATACGATTATGACAGATCAAACTGTCAACACCCTAGCTGAAAAAGTAGGTGTTCCGGTTGAGCGCTTGCTGAACCAAATGGAAGAAGCAGGCCTTACCCGCCGTGCGGCTACTGACGCAGTGTCAGACGAAGAGCGTAAGTCGCTTTTATCGCACTTGCAAAAGTCTCATGGTGGCGAAGGTGACAACGCTGATGGCCCTAAAAAGATTACCTTGCGCCGTAAGACAACAAGCACCTTGAAAGTTGCTGGTGCGGCGGGTAAACGCACAGTTAACGTGGAAGTGCGTAAAAAACGTACCTATGTTAAATCTGAAGAAGACGATCAGTCTGTGGTTATTGAGGCTGAGAAAGTAGAATTGGCAGCCCGTAAAGAAAGTGAAGTTGCTCAAGAAAAAGCAGTTTCTGAAGCTAAGTCTGCCGCTGAAGCGGCCGAAACTGCATCAGCAAGTGCTGCAGCAAAAAACGAAGCAGATGATCAAGCTAAGGTTCAAGCGGATGCCAACGCGGCAGCTGCTAAGGTAGCGGCAAACGCTGAGGTGGCTCGTCAAAAAGCAGCTGAAGATGCTAAGAAAAAACCGGCTCACCAGAAGACGTTTACTTCCCCTGACAAGCCACGTGGTGGCGCACCTGCCGGTAAGAATAAAGGTAAGGGCCGTACATCTGGTGGGCGTGATGACCGTAGCCGTGGTAAGGGTGCGCGAAACAAAGGTAAATTAGCTGCACCTAAGCGGTCTGGTAATGGTGAGCATGCTTTTGAAGTGCCTACTGAAAAAGTGGTTTATGAAGTAAACCTGCCTGAGTCGATTACCGTAGCTGATTTAGCTCAGCGCATGAAAGTAAAGGCTGCAGAAGTTATTAAGGTAATGTTCAACATGGGTGCAATGGCAACCATCAACCAAGTTATTGACCAAGATACAGCAACTATTGTTGTTGAAGAAATGGGTCATACGGTGAAGTTGGTGATGGATGATGCCATCGAAACAGAAGTAGTTGAAAGTATTAACTACGAAGGTAAAGAGATTCCCCGTGCTCCAGTTGTAACTGTAATGGGCCATGTTGACCACGGTAAGACGTCTTTGTTGGATTGTATTCGTTCTACTAAGGTTGCTTCTGGTGAGTCTGGTGGTATTACCCAGCACATTGGTGCCTACCACGTAGAAACTGACAAAGGTATGGTTACTTTCTTAGACACACCCGGACACGCTGCGTTTACTGCGATGCGTGCCCGCGGCGCTAAGGCAACTGATATTGTTATTTTGGTTGTTGCAGCAGATGATGGTGTAATGCCGCAAACTGAAGAAGCGGTACAGCATGCTAAGGCTGCTGGCGTTCCTTTGATTGTAGCGATCAATAAAATGGATAAAGAAGGTGCTGATCCAGACCGAGTTAAGACAGAACTGTCTAGCCGTGACGTGGTGCCAGAAGATTGGGGTGGTGTAACTCAGTTTATCCCAGTATCCGCTAAGACGGGTGACGGCATTGAAGCATTGCTAGATGCTGTATTGCTTGAGGCTGAAGTACTTGAGCTTACTGCAGTGCCAGAAGCGCCAGCCAAAGGCGTGGTCGTTGAAGCCCGCCTTGATAAAGGCCGTGGTTCTGTAGCCACTATATTGATTCAAAACGGTACCTTAAAGAAAGGTGATATTGTTCTGGCCGGCCAGCAGTTTGGTCGAGTCCGCGCTATGTTGGATGAGAACGGTAAGCCGATCACCAGTGCAGGCCCTTCTATTCCAGTAGAGATTTTAGGTTTAGGTGGTACGCCTGACTCAGGTGAAGACTTCGCTGTAGTTGCAGACGAAAAGAAAGCCCGTGAAGTCGCACTATTCCGCCAAGGTAAGTACCGAGACGTTAAGCTTGCTCGCCAACAGGCTTCTAAGTTGGACGCTATGTTTGAGAACATGGGCAAGAATCAGGCCTCTGTGTTAAATGTTGTACTTAAGACTGACGTACGAGGTTCTTTGGAAGCATTAACCAACTCTCTAATGGATATTGGTACCGAAGAGGTTAAGGTGCAGGTTGTATCTAGCGGTGTTGGTGGTATTGCTGAGTCTGATGTTAACCTTGCAGTGGCGTCAAACGCTGTGATCTTTGGTTTTAATGTTCGTGCTGATACGCCGGCCAAGGCGCTCATTGAGAAAGAAGGCATTGACCTACGTTATTACAGCGTAATTTACGACATTATTAATGATGTAAAGGACGCTCTTTCTGGTATGTTAGCGCCGGAGCTGCGCGAAACTATTGTGGGTATTGCGGAAGTGCGAGAAGTTTTCCGTTCGCCTAAGTTGGGCCAGATTGCTGGCTGTATGGTTACCGAAGGTACGGTTCATCGCAGTAAGCCTATTCGTGTATTACGCGATAACGTAGTTATTTACGAAGGCGAATTAGAATCCTTACGTCGGCACAAAGATTCTGTTGCGGATGTCCGTAATGGTATTGAGTGCGGTATCGGTGTGAAGAGCTATAACGACGTTCGCGTTGGTGACCAAATAGAAGTCTTCGACACTATCGAAGTTGAGCGTAGTTTGTAAGGGCTGACCATGGCACAAGAATATAGCCGCACCCAGCGTGTGGCAGACCAAATTCAGCGTGAACTAGCAGCCCTAATCCAGCGTGAGGTGAAAGACCCTCGCGTAGGTATGGCTACGGTGAGTGCTGTGGAAGTATCACGTGACTTGTCTCATGCGAAGGTGTTTGTCACCATTTTAAATGGTGGTGAAGATCCGCAAGAAATTACAGAATCTGTGAAGGCCCTTAATAATGCTTCAGGTTTCTTGCGCAGCCAGTTGGGCCAGCGTATGAAATTGCGTATTGTACCCACGCTGCGGTTTCATTATGACGACAGTTTGTCACGCGGCAATTACCTTAGTAACTTGATTGACCAAGCTAGGGCCTCAGACCCAGAGCAGGACACTAATGCTGAATAAGCGCTAGTGGCTCGACAACCAAAAGGCCGTGAAGTAAGCGGCATTCTTATTCTAGATAAGCCTACTGGTATGAGTTCAAATCATGCTTTGCAGCGGGTTAAACGTATGTTTGGGGCTCGTAAAGCGGGCCACACTGGTGCCTTAGATCCCCTAGCTACTGGCTTGCTGCCTATTTGTTTGGGTGAGGCTACAAAGTTTAGCCAGTTTCTTTTAGATTCTGACAAGCGTTATCAAACCATTGGCCAGCTTGGTGTGCGCACTGACTCCAGTGATGCCGACGGTAAGATTGTAGAAACTAAAGCTTGTGCCCATATCACTTTAGCCGATGTAGAGGCTCAGTTACCACAATTTCGTGGCCTGATTAGCCAAGTGCCTTCCATGTTTTCAGCCCTTAAATATAAGGGGCAACCTTTGTATAAATTGGCGCGGGCTGGCAAAACTGTAGAGGTGAAGCCGCGGCAAGTCACTATTCATAATTTAGAATTGTTGAGCTTTGATAATGCCCAAGTGCAGATGGATATTAGCTGCACCAAGGGTACTTATATTCGCAGCATTGTAGAAGATTTGGGCCTGGCGCTAGGTTGTGGTGCGCACGTCTCACAGCTAAAACGCCTTCAAGCTGGGCCTTTTGTGGCCAAGCAAATGGTCACCTTAGAAGACCTTCAGGCCATTATTGATGAGGCAACTAAGGGCCAAGTGGTAGAAGAGGGTAAGTGGCCAGACATCACCCCAGCCTTCTCAGCCCTAGATGATCTATTAATGCCCGCCGATACTGCCGTTTTATCATTAAATGCTGTACAATTAGGCCCCCAACAAATTGAGGCGTTGCAGCAAGGCAAGGTTATAGACCATGCCACTGACTTTGCTGAATTTGATGTGGTGCGTGTGTATAGCTCGCATGCTATTGAAGCGAATGCCTTTATCGGCTTAGCTGAAGTGCAACAAGAAGGTCGCTTAAAAGCGAAACGCTTAATGAGTACTTAGACCTTCATTTAAGTTCCGCTGTAAATATGCACGGTGTGAACATTAACGATCCCCTAACCCTCAATGTAGAGGCTAGTGGGCATATTAATTAGTGGAGAATTACCATGGCACTAACTGCCGTTGAAAAAGCTGCTGTTGTAGCAGATTACCAAACTGCTGAAGGCGACACAGGGTCACCAGAAGTTCAGGTTGCATTATTAACTGCGAACATCTTGGCACTACAAAGTCACTTCAAAGAGCATAACCATGATCACCACTCACGTCGTGGTTTGATCCGTATGGTTAACCAGCGTCGTAAATTGCTGGACTACCTTAATCGTAAAGACGCTGAGCGTTACGTTACGTTGATTGGTCGTTTAGGTCTACGCCGCTAGAAATAGGTTTAAACTTGATGTATTCAGTGAATACAGAAGGCGCAACACCTGATTTAAATACCACGCTCAGTAGGTCTAAGTGTGATAAATAGAGGCTAGGTAATCATTTGGTTACGTAGCCTTTATTGTTTTAACTGCAAGCGATAAGAGAGGGTCGGCCCGTACTCTTATTGGCTTGGTGCTAGAGGTAGCTTTAAACCTCAACCGAGTTAATAAGTGTACTGGTGGATTAGATCGCTCAATTGATTGCAAATTCTTTATTTTATGGAGATAAATATGTCTATCATTACCAAAACATTTCAATACGGTGAGCAAACCGTAACGCTAGAAACTGGCCGTATTGCGCGTCAAGCTTCTGGTGCTGTTCTTGTCACAGTCGATGACGCTATCCAAGTACTGGTTGCTGTTGTTGGCTCCAAAACAGCCAAACCTGATCAAGGTTTCTTTCCACTTTCTGTCCACTACCAAGAAAAGACTTACGCTGTTGGTAAGATTCCTGGTGGTTTCTTTAAGCGTGAAGCGCGTCCATCTGAAAAAGAGACGTTGACTAGCCGTTTGATCGACCGTCCCATTCGCCCATTGTTCCCTAAGGGATTCATGAACGAAGTGCAGGTTATTTGTACTGTAATGTCTGCTGATAAGCAAAATGACACAGACATTGCTGCTTTAATTGGTACTTCTGCTGCGTTAGCCATCTCAGGTATTCCTTTTGCAGGCCCAATCGGTGCAGCACGCGTGTCATACTCTGATGAGGCTGGTTACCAACTTAACCCAAGCTTCGAAGCCCAAGCTACATCTGATCTAGACATGGTTGTTGCAGGTACTGCTGATGCTGTATTGATGGTTGAATCAGAAGCCAAAGAACTAAGCGAAGATGTAATGTTAGGTGCTGTTCTTTTTGCTCATGATGAAATGCAAGCTGTAGTTAAGGCAATAGCTGAATTTGCCTCAGAAGCAGCCAAGCCTACTTGGGACTGGGTTGCCGCTGAAGAAGATGCAGCACTTAAGTCTGCTGTTACTGCTGCTGTTGGCGAAGCTGTTGGCGAAGCTTACCAAATTAGCGACAAGATGGACCGTCAAGCGCGCTTGGCTGAAGTGAAGGCGCAAGCGATTGCTGCCCTATGCAGCGATGAAGCTTCTGCTCCTTCCAAGTCTGACGTATTAGGCATGGTGAGTAAGCTAGAAAAGCACACTGTGCGCTCACGTGTAGTTGCAGGCGAGCCGCGTATCGACGGTCGTGATACCAAGACTGTCCGTGGTATCGATGTGCAAATTGGTACTTTGGCTAAAGCTCATGGTTCATCATTGTTCACCCGTGGTGAAACCCAGTCTATTGTTGTAGCTACCCTTGGTACTAGCCGTGATCAGCAGATTATTGATGCCTTAGAAGGCTCGCGTAAAGATCCGTTTATGCTGCACTACAACTTTCCAAGCTACTCTGTAGGCGAAACAGGCCGTTTCATGGGCCCAGGCCGCCGTGAGATTGGCCATGGCCGGTTGGCGCGTCGTGGCATACAAGCGATGTTGCCAAGCCAAGAAGACTTTCCTTATACTATTCGCGTAGTTTCAGAAATCACTGAGTCCAACGGATCTAGTTCAATGGCTTCTGTGTGTGGTGCATCTCTAGCACTTATGGATGCGGGTGTGCCAATTAAGGCACCTGTCGCAGGTATTGCCATGGGTCTGATTAAAGAAGATGCTGGTTTTGCCGTTTTGACAGACATACTCGGTGATGAAGATCACTTAGGCGATATGGACTTTAAAGTAGCAGGTTCTGCTGCAGGTATTACTGCGCTTCAAATGGATATTAAAATCCAGGGCATTACTGAAGAGATAATGGAAATTGCTTTAGAGCAAGCACACGAAGCACGTATTCATATCTTAGACGAAATGAACAAGGTTATTGCAGTGCCTCGCACTGAGCTGAATGACAATGCTCCTACCATGAAAACCATCAAGATCGATCAAGATAAGATCCGTGATGTAATTGGCAAAGGTGGCGCTACCATTCGTGGTTTGTGTGAAGAGACTGGCGCATCAATCGACATTGAAGATGACGGTACCGTGCGTGTATTTGCTGACGACAAAGCGTCTGCCGAATTGGCAGAAGCTAAGATTTTAGAAATTACTGCAGAAGCCGAAGTGGGTGCTATTTACGAAGGTAAAGTGGAGCGTATTGTTGACTTCGGAGCATTCATTAACATCTTGCCTGGCAAGGATGGTTTACTGCATATTTCCCAAATCTCTAGTGAGCGTGTTGAGAAAGTCACTGACTACCTAGAAGAAGGTCAAACTGTTAAGGTTAAAGTGCTAGACGTAGACGCACGCGGCCGTATTAAGCTGTCTATGAAAGACATGGAAGCCTAACTTTATCTCAATAGGGCTTGAGTAAAGTGGCATTTGATTGATAAATCAGGTCGCGCAGCCCTCTTGAAATAATACAACCTCTAATCAGCAATGGTTAGGGGTTTTTTTATGTTTGCGAAGCTACTAATGTGTCGCATTTGGTAATATAATAGTCGCCTTTAGATCTGTGCTAAATCGTATTAAAAAGGCTCCCCCTTGAATCCATTGCAGCAAATTTCCCTCAAAAAAAATAACATTAAAATCGTTCTATTAGAAGGCGTGCATCAATCAGCTGTTGATGCCTTGCAGGGTGCGGGGTTTAGTAATATTCATTTTTACGCTACTGCACTGCCAGAAAACGAACTAATGGAAGTGTTAAAAGATGCCCACTTTGTAGGTATTCGTTCACGCACTCAGCTAACCCGTGAAGTGTTAGGAGAAGCTACTAAGCTAATGGCGATAGGCTGTTTTTGCATAGGCACCAACCAGGTGGATCTCAGTGCGGCCCTAGAGTTAGGTATTCCTGTATTTAATGCACCTTACAGTAATACTCGCAGTGTCGCAGAATTAGTGATTGCTGAAGCTGTACTTCTGCTAAGAGGTATTCCAGAAAAAAATGCCAAGGCTCATCGTGGTCAATGGCTTAAATCAGCACATCAGTCTTTTGAAGTGAGGGGTAAAAAGCTCGGTGTGGTGGGGTATGGGTCTATTGGCTCGCAGCTTGGTATTATGGCCGAAGCCATGGGCATGGAAGTGATCTATTATGATCAAACTACTAAGCTGAGTTTAGGCAATGCATCTGCCTGTGGCAATTTAGCAGCACTGCTTATGCAAGCCGATATTGTGACCTTGCATGTGCCAGAAACGCCATCGACGTATTGCTTAATGGGCCCCACTCAGCTTGCACAGATGAAACAGGGTGCGGTCCTGATTAATGCCTCACGTGGCACCGTGGTTGATATTGAAGCATTAGCTAGTTGTCTGAAGAGTGGTAAGTTATTAGGCGCAGCTATTGATGTGTTTCCAGTAGAGCCTCGGTCTAACAACGATGAGTTTATTTCGCCATTAAGGGGGTTAGATAATGTCATTTTAACCCCACACATTGGTGGTTCAACGGTTGAGGCACAAGTGAACATTGGTGTGGAAGTGGCCGATAAACTCATTCGGTATTGTGACAATGGTACCAGTCTGTCTGCAGTCAACTTTCCAGAAGTGTCACTACCTAACCATGAAAATGCGCATCGCTTGTTGCATATTCATGAAAATATACCAGGGGTACTATCTGAAATAAATAATGTGTTTTCTGAAAATAGCATTAATATTTCGGGGCAGTATTTGAATACTAATACCAAGGTAGGTTATGTGGTCATCGATGTAGATGCCAGCTGGTCAGAGTTGGCCTTAGTTAAACTCAAACAAGTGTCTGGCACCATAAGCTGCCGAGTATTATTTTAGCTTGTTAGGGTTTTAACCCCGTCTCCAGTGCCCAGAAATAGAATGTCTGCTGGGCGGTGCGCGAAAAGACCGTTAGTAACAACGCCAGTAAGCTGGTTGATCTGTTGTTCAAGGTCTTTTGGGTCTACAATGTCCATACCGTAAAGGTCTAGGATAAGGTTACCATTGTCGGTTACAAAGCCCTGACGCCACACAGGTTCACCACCAAGGCCTACTAGTTTACGAGCTACATAACTGCGGGCCATGGGAATTACTTCTACGGGCAGCGGAAACGCACCTAGTACACCCACTAGTTTGCTTTCATCGGCAATACAAACGAAGGTTTCTGCAACGGCAGCGACTATTTTCTCTCGTGTTAAGGCACCACCGCCACCCTTAATCAGGTTGAGGTGAATGTCACTTTCGTCTGCGCCGTCTACATAAAAACTCATGTGAGGCACAGCATTAAGTTCTAAGACGTTAATGCCATGGCTCTTGAGGCGTGTTGCAGTCGCTTCAGAACTTGCTACCGCAGCGCCAAAAGTGTGTTTTATCTTGGCTAGAGCATCAATAAAGCAGTTAGCAGTAGACCCTGTACCAACACCAATAATTGATTCCCAGGTAAGATGAGGCGCGATATAGTCTACTGCAGCTTGTGCTACAGCCTGTTTTAACTGGTCTTGGGTCATGGTGATGATCGAGTTGGACACTAATAGACAGATTATACAGGAATTTCCACTATACAATGTAGACGCTAGTGGCTTCTGCCATTAATATGATTAGCGAGTTAAACACACTTCACATTCTGTAAAAATATTACCCCATTAGAAGAAATATTATGCCTCATCGTTATATCAAGAAAATTCTATCTGCTAATGTCTACGACGTGGCAGTGGAAACGCCCGTTGATCCAGCTCGAAGTCTGTCTAAACGCTTGGCAAATAATATTTTGATTAAACGAGAGGATTTGCAGCCTATATTTTCTTTTAAAATCCGGGGGGCCTATAACTGTATTTCAAAATTAACAGATACGCAAAGGGCCTCTGGTGTGGTGTGTGCGTCTGCGGGCAATCATGCCCAAGGTGTAGCCATGTCTGCCCAGCACTTAGGTATTGATGCCACTATTGTTATGCCCAAAAGTACCCCAGACATTAAGGTTAATTCGGTCAGAGCTCTAGGCGCAAAGGTCATTTTACATGGGGATTCATTCGCGCAGGCGTTTGCCCATTCACGCACCTTGATGGCGGACCTAGGGATGGTGTACATACACCCCTTTGATGACGAACATGTGATTGCTGGTCAAGGCACTGTAGCGGTGGAATTGTTGCGGCAGGTTCAGGGTAACATTGATGTGGTATTTGTACCTGTTGGCGGGGGTGGGTTAATTGCAGGTATGTCTGTTTATATAAAGTACCTGCGCCCAGATATCAAAATTATAGGTGTGGAGCCCGAAGATTCTTGCTGCCTTAAGGCAGCTATGGATGCGGGTGAACGGGTCATTTTGTCAGAAGTTGGTACCTTTGCTGAGGGTGTGGCTGTTGCTCAAATAGGCAAACTTAACTTTGAATTAGCCCAGCAGTATGTTGATGAAGTGATTACTGTAACCACAGATGAGCTGTGTGCCGCTATAAAAGATATTTATGGTGACACGCGTGCGGTTGCGGAACCTTCCGGGGCTTGTGCTGTTGCTGGCTTAAAGAAATATGTAGAACGTGAAAAAGCGCAAGGTCAAACCTTGGTTGCTGTTTCTACAGGGGCTAATCTGAACTTTGATCGCTTGCGCCACGTTGCTGAGCGTGCAGAAATAGGAGAGGGTCGTGAGGCTATTATTGCGGCAGAAATACCCGAGCAGCCAGGCAGTTTCAAACGGTTTTGTACGGCATTAGGTGAGCGTAATATCACCGAATTTAATTACCGCTATGGCAATAACACTAAAGCACAAGTGTTTGTGGGTGTGACCCTTAAAACAGATGAAGGGGGCCGTGAACCGCTGCTTAAACAGTTGGCTAGCCACCATATTACTGCGGTAGATTTGAGCAACAACGAAATGGCTAAGAGCCATGTTCGTTATATGGTAGGTGGGCATGCCTCAGTAGACAACGAAGTGGTCTACCGTTTTACCTTTCCAGAACGACCGGGTGCGTTACTTAAGTTTTTGAATAAACTTGGCCAACTATGGAATATCTCAATGTTCCATTATCGTAATCATGGGTCTGCTTATGGCCGAGTGTTAGTCGCAATGCAAGTTCGACCAGAAGACAAAGTGAAGTTTGAAGGTTATTTAGACGAGCTGGGTTATGCTTTTAATGAAGAAACAGATAATCCAGCCTATCAGCTATTTTTAGCCCCTGAATAATGCGGGGTGGTTATAAATGGTGCTGCCATGGGCTCAGCGCCATTAAGCCCTCCTAGAGAGATGCTTTTGGTAAGGTAATGTCAACTCTAAGTCCGCCCTCAGACCGGTTGCTAGCCTCAATAGTGCCACCTTGAGCCCTTATTGCCTGTTCGGCAATGGCCATGCCCACACCGTAGCCACCGCTTTGCTGGTTACGGCTAGCTTCCACGCGGTAAAAAGGCTCAAACAAGCGTTTAAGTGAGTCTTCTGGCACGCCTTCACCTTCATCTTCAATGCGAATAACCACGGTGTCTTTATGTAGGTCTACTTGTAAAAATATTTGGCTATCATCTGCAGTATATCTCATGGCATTTCGCAAGATGTTTTCTACTGCACGGGACACCAATTCGGGTTGGCCAGTTAACATGTTTTTGTCGGGCTGTTGCAGGTGCACCTGGTGTTTTGACTGGTCCTCAAACTGAGCATCTTGAGTGAGTTTGCATAGTAAATCGCTTAAATTATAGGCTTCTATACTAGGGGTTTGGCCATTTTGCTCTAAGCGTAATAAGGTGAGCACCTGATCAATCAGATCGTTCATACGTTCTATTTCGCGCTCAATACGGTGCAGAGATTGGTGCTCTGTATCAGGCAGCTTCCGCGCTAGTAACTCTAAGGCGATTTGCTGTCTAGCTAAAGGGGTTCTTAACTCGTGTGATATGTCTCGAAATAGGCGTTGCTGATTGCTCACCAGCAAACTAATACGTTCGGCCATGCGGTTGAAGGCTAGGCCCACTTCACCAATTTCATCTCTTCTGAAGCCAATTAACATGGGTAGCCGAGTGTCAAAATTGCCGCGGGCAAACGAGTCGGTTGCTTGCTTGAGCTTACGCAGCGGATCTGTGATTCGCCAGGTCACAAAAGCGGTCAAAAGGGCTACGATCACTAAAGCGGTAATAACTTGCAGTATGGGTAAATGCTTCAGCCAGGCTGGGTAAGGGCCGGAGTTATCGCGATGGGCGACAAACGTATAGATACGGTTGCTACTACTGGAAATACGATAAGGTTGGAACCCCCTCAAGTGACGCTCTGATAGCCTATTTTGGGTTAGGGGTAAGGTAAATTCAAGCCAGTTTTTTGGCAGGTTTGCGAGGCTTATAGGCCGTCGTTTAGAATCTAACATAAAGCCCTTTACGTTGAATTCTTGGTCGATATAGCGCAGCCAAACCGTCAACTCTTCGGTGCCTTTGGTTTCAAAAATGTCGGCTGCCTTGATGCCTAATTTAACTACTCGTTGATATTCTTCTTGTTCGCGCTTTTCAACAATAATTTCTGACAAGGTGGCAACAGAGAAAATAACCGCAATAAGGGTGAGCCAAAAAAAGAAAAATATCTTCCAATATAAGCTTCTAAATATTAATGGTCGTAACGGCCATTTAGTCATTAATGACATACTGGTATCCAACGCCTCGTATCGTTTTTATACGCGGTTCATTGCTTGAAAATGGCCCTATTTTTCGCCTTAGGTTACTCATATGCATATCGACACTGCGATCGTATAAGGCTAAGTGACGGCCTAATGCTGTTTCTGTGAGCTCTTCTTTACTCAGCACTTGGCCTGCTTTCTCCAGCAAACTGGCTAAAAGATTAAACTCTGTGCTGGTGAGATCTAGGTCTTCACCCTGCTTGGATACGATACGTGTATTGTGGTTTAGTTCTACATCCTCTCGGATAATCACTTGGCGACTGCCACTGGCTTGCATGCCTGCTTTATCCATTTCTACCCGCCTTAATATGGCGCGAATACGGGCAACAATCTCTCTTGGGTTGCAGGGTTTCGGCAGATAATCGTCTGCTCCCATTTCAAACCCTACAATGCGGTCTACCTCGTCACTACGAGCAGTCAGCATAAGTACAGGTGTTTTATTGTTGACACGAAATTGTTTGAGAAGGTCTAGACCATTCATCTTAGGCATCATAATATCAAGGACCAAGGCATCATACTGACCATTCAAGGCCATATTAAGTCCTTGTTCACCATCAAAGGCTTGGTCTACTTCAAAGTTTTCTAATGCCAAAAACTCGCTCAATAACTCATTGAGCTCCTGATCATCTTCAATTAACAAAATGCGGGTAGTCATGAGTTCAATCCTCAGAATAGGCGGTATTTGTTAGAGTATAGATGCGTTTGGCCCATACTGACAGAGCAGGCATAGGTATTGGGGATGTATTTTACAGAATTTTACGTGTTTGGAGTTAGGTGATAACTCTACCAGAGTGGAAGTTAAAGACTCCCCAAGGTGTCGTTTCCGATGGTTGCCCTGAACCCGACGGTTCAAGTTGGGAGCTCCTGACTAAGCGGAAGGCGTTCCAGCAAGTGGACATGCACAAAGCAAAGCCGAGAAGCCCCCTGGGTATATAAATCGGCTCAAGGACGTTATCGAATGTCGAGTACCACAGGGAGTCTGCTGGTATTATAGGCCTGAGTTTTTAAGAATGGAACCTAAATTAGAGAATAAAAGGCTAACTTAGGCTGTCATTAACTCTTTTGTCTAAATGCTCAAGTGCTGTTTCCAAATTAATTAGCTGCTCTTGAGTATCTATTAGCTCCGCACTCATGTTCAAGGCTGCCATTACTGCCATACGCTCTAAACCCATTACCCGGCCACTTGATTTAATATCCTGCAGTATTTGATCTAAATTCTCAGCAGCCTGGCGCAAGTTAGCTTCTTTGCCAGCAGGGCAAGTGAGGGTATACCTTTGAGCTAAAATGGAAACTTGTACTGCTGTTGTGTCAGTCATGGTGAGCTTCCGTTGCTTGGTCAAATAAGCTGATTAAATGATTTAAGTCATCTTCTAGGTTTTGGTTGTGGGCTTGTGCAGGCTTTACAAAGGCTTCTTGTGCTAAGGCGTTGGCAGCCTGCTGCTTTATTAATTGTTCTTCTAGCTGCGCCACACTGCTTTGAAGCATTGCATATTCGTGCTGTAAGGCGCGGTGTTGAGTTAACAACTGGTCGATGTGATGTACCAAGGCATTGATGGTCGACATTGCTGGGCCACTTAAAAGATAATCTATGCTTAGATTTTATAGTAAATTACGCTACTGTCTAGTAACGCCGTATAAAAGCTCTAGAGAATGCGTTCAGCTCAGGTATAATAAACTGATAATTTAAAGCTAGAGCCAAACTAATGACTGAGACCACGCCACAACTAAACTACGTATTTGATGACTTTGCAGACATGTTTGTTGAGTTGGGAGCTTTCGGTACTCCATCTGAATTACACGGATTGCTTACAGGGCAGCTGGCAGCCGGTGTTCGAGCAGATGCTGAGGCTTGGCTGGCCATGGTTGTGGCCCATTTAGATGTGCAAGAGCTAGAAGATGATGATGACAAAGCTGAATTGGTGACACTTTATGATTTGGTGCTAGAGCAATTAACGGCAGCTGATTTTAGGTTCCAATTACTGCTTCCAGAAGACGATGCCGAGCTGACAGGCAGAACAGAGTCCTTGGGCGCTTGGTGTAGTGGTTTTTTAAGTGGGTTTGGCTTAGGTTTTGATCGCAGCAAGCAAACACTTTCCAGTGAAATCACCGACTCAATGGAAGACCTTGCTAATATTGCCCAAGTGTCCTTTGATGCGGATGACGAAGAGCTAGAAGGAGACAGTGCAGAAACCAGTTATATAGAACTGGTTGAGTATGTGCGTTTGGCTGCAATGATGGTATTTGCAGAATTTAATTTACCGTCCCACAGTGCCCAAAAAAAAGTACCTCAGCAAGTACATTAAGAGCAAAATGCCATGACTAAGTTAGCCACTATAGAATATAGCAAGCGACGTAAGGACCTAATGCAGCAGCTGCCTCAAGGAGCAGTTGTGATCATTCAGTGTGCTCCGGTATATATTCGAAACGGTGATGTAGAGCATGATTACCGTCAAGACAGCAGTTTTTATTATCTATCGGGTATGGTGGAGCCGCATACCACCTTGGTACTAGTTAATGGGCCAGAAGGCTGCTCCAGCAACATTTTTTGTCGTAGCAAAGACAAGTTACAAGAAATTTGGCATGGTCGCCGTCTAGGTGTGGATGCTGCACCACATACATTGATGATAGACAACGCATACACCAGCGAAACGCTAGTGGCGCAACTCATAGAGTTATTAGATGGCGCAAGCCAGGTGGTTTTCGGCTTTAGCCGTGACAATACTGCTGAGTTGGTGCAGCAGAGTTTATCTAAGTTGCGTGGCTTATCACGTCAGGGAAAAATATCTCCCACTCAGCTTGTGGACCTTGATCCTCTTGTAGATGCCATGCGTCTGTTAAAATCTGCCGCTGAAATAGATCAAATGGTGCGGGCTAGCAATATAAGTGTGGTTGCCCATAAACGCGCCATGAGTGTGTGCAAAGTGGGTATGAATGAATTTCAACTGGCTGCTGAAGTGCACCACCAGTTTTCGGTGCAAGGTAGTCAGCGCTTGGCGTATGGCTCTATTGTAGCGGGTGGTGACAATGCCTGCATTTTGCACTACACCAACAATGATCAAGTATTACAGGATGGTGATCTGGTATTAATTGATGCAGGTTGTGAGCTGGATCACTATGCTTCAGATATTACCCGTACTTTCCCAGTTAACGGCCGCTTTAGTGAAGCTCAAAAAACTATTTATGAGCTAGTGTTGTCCGCCCATACAGCGGCCTTAGCCTGTATTAAGCCTGGAGTGGTATTTGCCGACATGCAAAATGCCGCAGTAGAGGTAATTACTCAGGGCTTAATTGATATAGGCTTGTTAACTGGTGAGCGAGACAAAAATATTGCAGACCAAAGTTATCGCAAATTTTATATGCATAATATTGGCCATTGGCTTGGCATGGATGTGCACGATGTGGGTATCTATAAATTCAATGGAGAATCCCGCCCACTTATCCAAGGCATGGTAACGACAGTAGAACCCGGTATTTATATAGACCCAGACGATGCCAGCATTGCCCCTGAATGGCGTGGTATTGGCGTTCGTATTGAAGATAATATCTTGGTGACAAAAGATGGCTACCGCAACCTTACTGAATACCTGCCCGTGACTGTGGCAGATATCGAAACGTTAATGGCGGGCTAATGGCTGAAAATTTAGACGAACGCCCTATCGGCACTCAGTTTTCCAAAAGCTACGATATTGTTATTGTGGGAGGTGGTTTAGTTGGTGCGAGTTTATGTTTAGCGCTAGCTGGCACGGCAAAGGCTTATGGGTTATCTATTGCGTTACTTGATGTGGCACCCATAGGCGCTACAACACCCACAGCTGCAGGTGTTTTAGATGGGCGTGCCACAGCACTGGCTCTTGGTAGCCGCAACTTATTGCATAGTATCCACTTATGGCAACATTTACGTGGCCATGCCCAAGCCATCAGCACTATTCAAGTGAGTGACCAAGGCCAGCCTTGGAAGAGCGATATGAAGGCCTCTGAGATGCAGCGTGAGGCCCTAGGTTATGTGTTGCAGAATCAGGCCATGGGGCAGGTTTTCTTAGAGCAAATAAATCAACGTTGCAGTGACTTTGTGCACCTCATTGATCAGGCAGAAGTGACGGCTATTGATAACTCACGTCAAAATAGTCAGCTGCAATATAAGCGCCTTGGGGAATGCGGCACTCTTACTGCACAGTTAGTTGTTATGGCTGACGGCGGACGGTCACATTTGCGCCATCAGTTGGGCATGTTTGATCAAATCCAAAATTATGATCAAGTGGCTTTAGTGGCTAATTTAGAACTAGACCGGCACCACTTTGGCCTTGCTTGTGAGCGATTTACCTCATCGGGCCCCTTGGCACTATTGCCCTTGCCCAGCTTCGAAGATAAACACCGTGCTGCCTTAGTGTGGACGCAACCCATTGCCCGCCAAGCTGAATTAGAGCAAATGCATGATGACCAGTTACTAGAAGAAATTCAACAAAATGTGGGTTATCCCATGGGCAAGCTTCGGGCTATTGGTGATCGCCAAGTGTATCCGCTCTCTCTAAGTGTTGCTGCTGAGCAGGCTAGACAAGGCTTAGCCGTTGTAGGTAACGCAGCTCATACGTTACACCCCATTGCTGGCCAAGGATTCAACCTAGCGTTACGGGGTAGTTTTGCATTAGCTGAATCAGTACTAAAAGCCTGTAAACAAGGCAGCCCTATTGGTGACTTGACCAATTTAAACCAGTTTGTTGACATTAGCCGAAGGGACCAAGGACGTGTCATTGGTACCAGTGACAAGGTAATGAAGCTTTTTTCTAGTAAAAAGCTTCATTACTCTGTGTTAAGGCAATTAGGCCTATTAACCATGCAGCAGGTGCCTATGGTAAAGACCCTCTTTACCCGCGCAGCTATGGGTTTAGATGTGCCTTTGGCAGAGGTTTTAGTGATGCCTCCGGTAAACAATTTTGCTTCAGAAAACAGCTGTGAGACAAATCTATGAGCCAGTTCGACATAGCTATAGTTGGCGCGGGAATGGTGGGTGCAAGCCTTGCTTGTGGCCTAATAGATGCTGGTTTTAAGGTGGCCTTAATTGAATCTGGAGAATTAAATCCTTCGCAAAATTGGCCACTAGGGCAGGTAGACGCGCGCGTATCCGCGTTAAGCTTAGCCTCTGAAAATTTGCTAAAAAACCTCAATGTTTGGCCTGTTTTAGCAAATATGGCACGTTTCCAAGCCTACAGTGCTATGCATGTTTGGGATGCCTGTGGCACCGGTCGGCTTCACTTTACTGCCGCCGAGCAACATTTGCCTTATTTGGGCCATATTGTTGAAAATTGCACGATTACGTCAGCCTTGCACCAAACTCTAGCGCACAAGCAATACCAACTTTTCGAACACAGTGAAATTGTCGACCTGACTTCACAAGAAATATCGCCAAGGCGCTTAAGCTTTGCCAGTGGTGAGCAAATTAGCGCTTCCATAGTAGTAGGAGCTGACGGCGCTAATTCTAAAATTAGGCAGTTAGCAGGGCTACCTACCCGCGAGTGGGATTACCCTCATCACGCTTTAGTGACCCGTGTTAAAGTGACTAAAGCGCATGAAAACACCGCATGGCAAAGGTTTACCGAGGACGGTATATTGGCTTTTTTGCCCTTGTCTACTGCTGCTGAAGAAAGCCCAGACAATCATTATTGTTCTATCGTCTGGTCACGTCCAAAGGCACAAGCAGAGGCGATGCAACAACTATCAGAAAATGACTTCTGTCACGCCCTAAGCCAAGCCTTTGAGGGCCAGTTAGGCGCTGTGATTGAAACTGATCAGCGCCACGTGATCCCGCTTAGGCAGCGCCACGCCAAACGTTATGTACAGGCCGGGCTGGTTTTGGTGGGCGACGCAGCTCACACCATACACCCCTTGGCTGGCCAAGGGGTTAATTTGGGGTTTCTTGACGTGTCCGCTCTAGTAGAAACGTTAAAACAAGCCCAGCAGCAAGGCCATGATATTTCCAGTCTAGAAGTGTTAGAAAATTATCAGTCCCTAAGACGTGGTGATAATCTTCGCATGATGAGCTTAATGGAGAGCTTTTCTAGATTATTTGGTAATCAACATCCTATGCTAAGTTTATTGCGAAATACAGGCATGAACTGGGTGCAAAGACTAAGCCCAATAAAACAGCATTTAGCGCAACAAGCTATGGGAGTAGGTGTGCACTTACCCCCATTATCACAAGCGCCCCAACCCATAAAAAATACCCTATAAGGACACGATTATGAGCGACTTACCTCAAGGCTTAAGCTATGTTTCAAGCCATGAATGGATCCGCAATGAAGGTGACGGTATCGTCACCATTGGGGTGACAGATTTTGCCCAAGAGCAATTAGGCGATGTTGTATTTGTTGAGCTACCAGATGTAGGCACACAGCTTACGTCTGAGGATGAATTTGGTGTAATCGAGTCTGTTAAAGCTGCCTCAGATCTATTTGCGCCTGTTTCTGGCGAAGTAATTGCCATTAATGAGCAGTTAGATGATGACCCAGAGTTAGTGAACTCAGACCCTTATGGTGATGCCTGGCTATTACAAGTACGGTTAACTCATCCAGAAGAGTTAGAGCATTTGTTAGACGCTGAAGCCTATAGCCAATTGTGTGACGAATAAATGCCAGATTTAATTTTAAAACCAAAGTCGGATCGCCGTTTACGTCAGGGGCACTTGTGGATTTACAGTAATGAAGTTGATGTAAGTAAATCTTCTCTGCAAAGCTTCCTACCGGGTGAGCAAGTGAATGTGTTGGATGCCAAAGGTAAAGCCTTGGGTACTGCTATTATTAATCCTAAGCAGCTTATTTGTGGCCGTTTAGTGAGCCGTAAAGCTGATGAACCTCTTAATCGTGAACGTTTGGCGAGTAGGCTTAAGTCTGCCTTAGTGAGCAGAGAACAGCTGTTTGAAGACCACTGCTACCGTTGGGTGTATGGCGATAGTGATGGGTTACCGGGGTTAGTGATTGACCGTTTTGACCAAGTTATCGTGGTACAGGTGTCTAATGCTGGTATCGAGCTTTTGCTTGAACAGTTGTTGCTAGCTATCAATGAAGTGGTGCCGGGCCTCAACATTTTGCTTAAAAATGATGGCAAAATGCGAGCCATCGAAGGCCTAGAGGATTACGTGCGGGTGGCTCAAGGAGAGGTGCCAAAGCTTGTACCCCTAAAAGAAAATGGGGTGAGCTTTTTGGCACCTGTATGGGATGGGCAAAAAACGGGGTGGTTTTATGACCACCGCTTAAACCGCCGTAGAGTGCAAAAGCTATCACAGGGCAAGCGGGTTTTGGACATGTTTAGCTACATTGGTGGCTGGGGCGTGCAGGCTGCTGCAGCGGGTGCTAAGGAAGTTATTTGTGTGGATGCCTCGGCCCAAGCGCTAGACTTGGTGCATCAACAAGCCCAGTTGAACAATGTAAGTGATAAAATACATAGCCTAAAGGCAGATGCCTTTGCTGCGATGAAGCAGTTGCATGAAGATGGAGAACGTTTCGACATAGTCATCATTGACCCACCAGCCTTTATTGCCCGTCGCAAAGACATCAAAGCGGGGGAGTTGGCATACCAGCGTGCTAATCAGTTAGCGATGCGATTGTTAAATCCAGAAGGCATCTTAGTGTCTGCTTCATGTTCCATGCATTTAGAACGAACGCGCCTTACTCAATTGCTGCAAGAGGCCTGTCGTAAGAATGGTCGTCTGGGGCAAGTGCTAGAACAAGGAGGCCAGGGCGGTGATCACCCTGTACACCCGGCTATTCCAGAGACTGATTACTTAAAGTCCGTTATTCTTCGCACTTGGTATGAGGCCTAACTTTTTTGTGGGCCTGGTGCAACGGTGCAATGCTTACTGAAGGCGCTATTTAGCGCAAACTTATTACTGGCCAACCATGACTTTGTGCGTGGGCCTCAAGTGTTGCATCTGGGTCTACGGCAATGGGCTCATCTACCAATGCTAATAATGGTAAATCATTGTGAGAATCACTATAGAAACAGGCTCCTTCAATGCTATAGCCGTTTAGTGACATCCAATGATTAAGCTTGTCAATTTTCCCTGCTTTAAAGCAAGGAGCACCGCTTAACTTTCCTGTATAGCGCCCGTTTATAACCTCGGTGGGTGTTGCAATTAGGTGAGGGATGCCAAGGTGTTCAGCAATGGGTGCTGTGATAAAGTCGTTGGTAGCGGTGATGATAACCAGCACATCACCTGCCTCACGGTGCTGCTTTAATAAGGCTTGGGTTTTAGGTGCAATCATGGGGATAACTGTTGTTTGCATAAACTTCTTGTGAATAGTGCTAAGTTCAGTTGCCTCGTGCTGCATTAGCGGTGCAAGGGCAAACTCTGCGTAGGCCACCATGTCTAAACTACCAGCCAAATAGTCTTGATAGAAAGCATCATTTCTTGTGCCATACTCGTCCCTATTAACAAGCCCTTGTGCCACCATGAACTCACCCCATCCATGGTCGCTATCACCAGCTAATAATGTATTGTCTAAATCAAACAAAGCGAGCCTTCCTTGCATTGGTATTCCTATATTAATGGGGGGTAAAACATTATTTTAGCTCATTTTCATCTGTGGTTGTTGTTGGCTGCCATTTTGTGGAACAATGGGGCAAATATATTTTGTATGGTGCAAAGCCGTGATCGATAAAGATGGTTTTCGCCCCAATGTAGGTATTATTCTGGCAAATGCCCATGGACAAGTGCTATGGGCAAAACGTTTGGGTTGGGATGCGTGGCAATTCCCCCAAGGAGGCATTGATGCCCATGAAACGCCAGAAGAAGCCTTATTTAGGGAACTTAAAGAAGAAATTGGCCTGTCGCCAGAACATGTAGAAGTACTTGCCTGTACTCGTGGTTGGTTGAGGTATCGTTTACCTAAACGGATGATTCGCCAAGGCCAGCAACCTTTATGTATTGGTCAAAAACAAAAATGGTTTTTGTTGCGTATGCTGGCGCCAGATTCAGCAGTGCAAACAGCAACCACGAGTAGCCCAGAATTTGATGCCTGGGAATGGGTGAGTTATTGGTACCCAGTAGATCAAGTGGTGTCTTTTAAGCGCGAGGTTTATCGTCGTGCTATGAAAGAACTTTGCCTACGTCATTCACGGCTGGTTTATCATCATGGATTAATTATTCCCAGCCATGCCCAGAGCCAATAATGTATAGTTAGGAACTGAACTAAATGCTGCATAGTTTGCGTAAAATAATCCAAGCAGTGAGTGCTGCTGAGGATTTACAATCGGCCTTAAACCTGGTGGTACACCAAGTTCGCAGGGCTATGCGCACTGATGTGTGCTCTATTTACCTGCATTTCCCCCAAACTGACAATTACGTGCTCATGGCGAGCGAAGGGCTTAACCAAGCATCCATTGGCCACGCATGGTTACCTTCGGGCAAAGGCTTGGTGGGTTTAGTGGGTCTTAAATCAGAAACTATTAATCTTAAGCGGGCTGCCGAGCACCCTAATTTTCATTATGTACAAGAGACCGGTGAAGAAGCCTTTAGCTCTTTTTTAGGTGTGCCTATAATTCATCACCGTAAGGTGCTGGGCATCTTGGTAGTTCAGCAGCGTGACGAACGCCAGTTCGATACCGAAGAAGAGGCGATGCTGATCACTTTATCGGCGCAACTTGCAGGTTTTATTGCCCACGCAGAGGCTACTGGTGGCGGTTTACGGCAGGATACGTTGGCAGATGGCGAAAGCCTAGACTTACACTATGAGGGAGTGAGTGGCTCTGCGGGTGTGGCGATTGGTTACGTCGCAGTTATTGCTCCGCCAGCAGACTTAGACAAAGTTCCTGATCGAAAATGTCGTGATGCAGAAACAGAAGTTGAAGCGTTCCAAACAGCACTAGAAGCGGTTAGGCGTAAAATAAAGATTATTAGCCGCACTTTGGCCCGCAACTTAAAAAACCAAGAGCAAGAGTTGTTCGAAGTATATATGCGCATGTTAGATGACAACGCCCTTGCTGGGGAAGTCATTCAACATATACGCCAAGGGCAGTGGGCACAAGGCTCCCTAAGGCGAGTTGTGCAGCAGCATATCCGGGCATTTGAAGCCATGGAAGATCCATATCTACGCGAAAGGGCGTCTGATATCCGCGACCTCGGGCGACGAATTTTAGCAGAGTTACAACAAACTAATACCGAAGTGCGTAAGTTTGAAGACGCTACTGTATTGGTAGCAGAAGAAGTGACGGCAGCGATGTTGGCTGAAGTGCCTGCTGATAAACTCAAAGCAATTATCTCTACGCTGGGTTCGAATAACTCTCATGCTGCTATTCTGGCTCGATCTATGGGCATTCCTACCATTATGGGTGCAGTAGACTTTCCTTATCGGCGTATGGAAGGCCAAGAGGTGGTTATTGATGGTTACATGGGGCGAATCTTTCTTAACCCAAGCCAAGACTTGCGCCGTCAATACGAACAAGCCATTGCTGAAGAAGACTCGTTTACTAAAGAACTAGAAATTTTAAGAAATGTTCCTGCACAAACACGTGATGGTCATACAGTGCCCTTGTTAGTTAATACTAGCTTACCACTAGATGTAAGTCGTTCCTTAGATCAGGGTGCTGAGGGTGTAGGTCTATACCGTACTGAAGTGCCGTTTATGATTAAGGAGCACTTCCCATCGGAAGACGAACAGACTGAGTGTTATCGTACTCAATTACATGGGTTTGCGCCCCTTCCTGTAACGATGCGCACCTTGGATATTGGTGGTGATAAAAACCTGCCTTATTTCGCTATTAAAGAAGATAATCCGTTTTTGGGTTGGCGCGGTATTCGGGTAACGTTAGATCATCCAGAAATATTTCTGGTGCAAATTCGTGCCATGCTCAAGGCTAGCGAGGGATTGGACAACTTGCGCATCATGTTACCCATGATCACCCACGTTAGTGAGATAGATGAGTCTATTCGTTGGATTGATCAAGCATTTTCAGAACTGTGTGAAGAAGGTTACAAACTGGTGCGTCCACCCATCGGTGTGATGGTGGAAGTGCCTGCTGCCGTTTATCAAGCTAAGCATATTGCGCAGCGTGTAGACTTTATGTCGGTTGGCAGTAATGATTTAACTCAGTATATATTAGCAGTAGACCGAGATAATCCCCAGGTAGCAGATTTGTATCACACAATGCATCCTGCCGTATTGATGGCGCTGCAACATGTGGTAGACGCCGCTAAAGTGGCTGATATCCCAGTAAGCTTATGTGGCGAATTAGCAGGAGACCCTGCTGGTGCACTGCTGCTTATGGGTATGGGTTACGATAGTTTGTCGATGAACGCAGCTAGCCTTCCAAAAGTGAAGTCAGTCATTCGTAACTTTACCTTGAGCCAAGCGGAAAAAATGTTACAACATGCCTTAGAGCAAGCCGGGGCTGATGGTGTGCAGCAAGTCATTCAAGACAACCTCAAGGCTGCTGGTTTAACACGGCTACATAGTCGATATGTGGGTAATTAACCCTGCTGCAATGCTCCACATAATGAGTCCGATGAGACCATCAAGTACTCTCCATGCAGCAGGATTTCTAAATATAGGCATTAGCCATTTAGCCCCCCAAGCCAAGCCAAAAAACCAAATAAAAGAGGCGCTTACTGCGCCAAAGCCAAACCATAGTTTTTCACTGCCTACATACTGACTACTAATGCCACCCAGTAGAACCACCGTATCTAAGTAAGCATGAGGGTTAAGTAAACTGACACTAGCAGCAACAGTAAGGGCTTTTATAAGTGAGTATTCACTACTGCTAGAATCTAGTTTCATTGAGTGGTCACTAGCTGCCGACTTAAATGCTAAAGCACCATAAATCAACAAAAATAAAGCCCCACCCCAAGTGATCCATAACCATAAATCTGGCTGGGCTTGAACTAAAGACCCCATACCAAATATGCCGAGGCAAATTAGGCTGGCGTCAGTAATACTGCAAAAAAGCGCTACTGCGTATTGATGCTGGTTGCGCAAAGCGCGATTCAATAAATAAGCATTCTGGGCTCCAATAGCAACAATTAGCCCAGCACTTAGGGCAAGACCATTAATGAAAATTAAGCTGGCATGCATAATGTTTTATTGGTCCAGTTGAAGTGTTGCTCTAATGGTGTCGCGTGATCAAAACAGGTCTCTAGAATGTCTATTTTGCCATTTTTGTCGCGGTATACACTAATGCATGTACGGGTGCCATAATTGTAGTCAGGGGCGTCGATAAAGCAAGCGGATAGACGTCTTTCCCAGTCTATGGGAATGCCTGTTTTAGGAAGTTTTTGGTCTTCAGCAATCTTGGTATGCTGCATCATTTGTTGTAGCAGCTGGTGTTGGGGAGGCTGGTGCAAAGTTTTCTGCAATCTGTCTTTAACATCGTTCACCTTTGGCCAATCGCTATTCAGGCAGCCATTACTTAGGCCGTATAACCCTGCTGGCAGTATTTGTGGTTGGCAGTGTTCTTGGTTGGCACAATAAACGAGCTGGTGGTTATCCCAAAGTAATAAATTAAAGCCTGCGAACTGCTCCATTTGAAGCTCTGCTGCAAATTCTATTGCCGTTTTATTTTGACTTAGAAAATCAACTGCTAATCTGCCTCGCGTTTTAAATGTGGCTAAATCATTGGCAGGAGCCTTAGCGTTGGTTGTTGGGCGCATATTTGTCACTGCAGCCCAACGGCCATTCTTATGCACTGCTAGCCAGGTACCGCCTGCTTCCAAGTCTTTTCCAGCTAATATGTCGATATTAGGCCACCAATGCATATTCTCAGTAGGTCTATGGCGAAACTCATCACGATTGGCTGCCATGATTAGTGGGTAGTCGGTATCAAGTAGGTGGGCTAAAACAATCAGGCACATGGGAAATTGGCTATCCTAAACTTTGCGCTTATGCAGCGGAGCGTAGATAATAGCCTCTTTCTTACCTAGAAGTGAACGCATGATTTTTGTTGCTTATATGGTCCTTGGCGCGATCGCTGGCATGTTAGCAGGGCTATTTGGCATTGGCGGTGGTATTATTGTGGTGCCAGTATTGGTATTAGCCTTTAATCTGCAAGGTATAAACCCCGAAATAGTATTTTATATGGCTATTGCAACCTCACTAGCCAATATCATATTTACGTCTTTAAGTGCCATTCGTACCCACCACAAAAAAGCTGCCATTGAATGGTACTTAGTAAAGCCTATTGCTGTTGGAATGCTTGGTGGATCTTTTATTGGCGTTAATACTGCACTCACTATCCCTGCCATATACCTACAAGCCAGTTTTGGTGCTTTTGCCATCTTCTTAAGCTTAAGAATGATGTTTTCGCAACTTGGTGCCGGCACATTGCACTTACCTGGTACCCTAGGCTTAGGAGTGGCTGGCGCACTTATTGGTTGGGTGTCAGTCCTATTTGGTATTGGTGGTGGTAACTTGCTGGTCACATGGTTATCTAATCGTCAGTTGGTCATACAGAAGGCTGTGGCTACTGCAAGTGCTTGTGGTTTTGCTATTGCCATATCCGGTGCAGGGTCTAATGCTATATTGGGGTGGGGTAACCCTATGTTGCCGCCACACAGTTTGGGCTACATCTATTTGCCTGCATTACTTGGCATCGTGTCTACCAGCTTTGTTGCCGCTGCCTATGGGTCTATGTTGGCACATCAACTATCACCGCAGTTACTGAAGCGATTGTTTGCGTGGATGCTACTCTTAATGGGTTTGAGAATGTTAATAAGTGTTTGGTTTTAAGGATAATTATGCTTACTTTCCCCAATATTGATCCAGTTCTGATCCAGTTAGGCCCTTTAGCGATTCACTGGTATGGGCTAATGTACTTATTGGCCTTTGGCTCTGCATTATGGCTGGGTAATCGCCGTGCAGCATTAGCAGGATTTACTAAACAGCAAGTGAGTGATTTGATTTTCTTTGGTGCCATTGGCGTGGTGCTGGGTGGGCGGTTAGGCTATATTTTATTCTATCAATTTGAAGCCTTTTTATTACAGCCCAGTATGTTACTTAAAGTATGGGAAGGCGGGATGTCTTTTCATGGTGGTTTACTAGGGGTCATTTGTGGTGTTATTTGGTTCGCAAACAAATATCAGTTTAAATTTTATCAGGTGATGGACTTTGTTGCTCCTATTGTACCCATTGGCTTGGGTGCAGGGCGCTTAGGTAACTTTATTGGTGGTGAGCTTTGGGGGCGTCCTACAGACCTACCTTGGGGTATGGTGTTCCCCCATGTAGACGCATTAGCAAGGCATCCTTCGCAACTCTACCAGTTGGCCCTGGAAGGCGCTTTATTGTTCTTAGTGCTTTGGCTCTACTCAGCCAAGCCTAGAGCCGCCTTACGTGTTTCAGGATTGTTTTTAGTAGGTTATGGCTTACAAAGATTTGTCGTAGAGTTTGCTCGTCAGCCAGATGCCCATTTAAACTATGTAGCCTTTAACTGGATGACTCAAGGGCAATTGTTGTCTCTACCAATGATTGCTTTAGGGGCTTATTTTTTACTACGCAAGACCTTGATTAAAGGTTAAAATAACACGTCTTTTATTTTTGTATGGGCTTTTTATATGCAGCAGTATCTCCAACTAATGCGCCATGTGCGCGATACCGGTGCTTTGAAGGAAGACCGCACTGGTACTGGCACCTTGAGTGTTTTTGGTTATCAAATGCGCTTTGATTTGTCTCAAGGTTTCCCCGCGCTAACCACTAAAAAACTACACCTAAAATCTATTATTCATGAGTTGTTATGGTTCTTACAAGGCTCCACAAATATCCAATATTTAACAGATAATGGTGTTCGTATTTGGGATGAGTGGGCTGATAAAAATGGGGATTTGGGTCCAGTGTATGGATCTCAGTGGCGCTCATGGCCAAAACCCGATGGTGGCCATATAGACCAAATTAGTCAAATAGTTGAGCAGATAAAAAGTAATCCAGACTCGCGCCGCTTAATTGTGAGTGCGTGGAATGTTGGTGATGTAGAGCATATGGCTTTACCTCCATGCCACATGATGTTTCAGTTTTATGTAGCCAATGGCAAGTTATCCTGCCAGTTGTACCAACGTAGTGCCGATATTTTCCTAGGCGTGCCGTTTAATATTGCAAGCTACGCGTTATTGACGATGATGGTTGCCCAAGTTTGTGGCTTAGAGGTTGGGGATTTTGTTCACACACTAGGTGATGCGCATCTGTATTCTAACCACTTGGAACAAGTTGATTTACAATTATCTCGAGACACCATAGCGTTGCCACAAATGCACATTAACCCTAAAGTGAATGATATTTTTGAATTTAAGATTGACGACTTTGAATTATTTAATTATCAGGCGCATCCGCACATCAAAGGAGCGGTTGCTGTATGACTATTGCCTTAATTGTTGCTGCTTCAAAGAACAATGTTATTGGTCGCAATAACCAGCTACCTTGGTATTTACCAGGTGATTTACAGTATTTTAAAGCGATGACTCTAGGTAAACCGGTTATCATGGGCCGCAAGACATTTGAATCTATTGGTAAACCCTTGCCTGGGCGAGACAATATCGTCATTAGTCGCCAAGCAGACTACCCATCTGAAGGGATTAAGCTAGTATCAAGTCTCGATCAAGCAGTTGCCTTGGGTGAGAGTATTAATCTGATTAATGGTGCTGAGGAAGTGATGATTATTGGTGGGGCACAAATTTATGCAGAATCATTAGATTTAGCAGATCGTGTTTACCTTACCCGAGTGCATCGCCACGTTGAAGGAGATGCTTATTTTCCTGACCTAGACGATGAACTGTGGCATGAGATCGCTCGTGAAGATATTTCGGCAAAAGAGCCCAACCCGTTTGATTTTAGCTATCTAGTTTTAGAGCGGAGTTAACCACGCCATTACCGCTTTAATAATGGCGTGGTTGGGGTTTAATCCAGCAGACTAATGTCTCGGATTGCGCCCTTATCTGCGCTGGTTACTGTTTTGGCATAAAACTTAAGAGCAGAGCTAACCTTACGCGGGCGATCAGCTGCAGGCATCCAGCCTTGCTTACCCTTAGCATTCATTTCTTGGCGACGCTGCTCAAGTTCATCTTCACTAAGCAACACATCAATGCTGCGGTTCGGGATATCGATCCGAATGCGGTCACCTTGTTCAACTAAAGCAATAGTGCCGCCACTAGCTGCTTCTGGTGAAACGTGCCCAATGGACAAGCCAGAGGTGCCCCCTGAGAAACGTCCATCAGTTAATAGAGCGCAGGCTTTGCCCAAACCTTTAGTTTTAAGGTAGCTGGTAGGGTACAACATTTCCTGCATCCCTGGGCCACCTTTAGGTCCCTCATAACGAATGACAATGACGTCACCTTCTTTCACTTTATCGCCTAATATATCTGCTACAGCTTGGTCTTGGCTTTCACAAATGTAAGCTGGGCCTTCAAATAACCAGATGCTCTCATCGACACCAGCAGTCTTAACTACACAACCGTCTTCTGCTAGGTTGCCCGTAAGGACAGCAAGGCCACCTTCAGTGGAGTAGGCATTAGCCAAATTGCGTACACACCCATCCACACGGTCGTCATCAACAGTTGGCCAGCGTGTGGCTTGGCTAAATGCAGTTTGCGTAGGTATGCCCGCAGGGCCTGCTGTGTAGAATTTTTTAACTGCTGCATCCTCAGTGACTGTAATATCCCATTTAGCAAGAGCGTCTGCCATGGTTGGGCTATGCACAGTGGGTAATTCTGCGTGCAGTAAACCTGCACGGTTGAGTTCACCTAATATAGCAAAGACACCACCAGCACGGTGGACGTCCTCCATGTGATACTTTGGTGTGCTAGGGGCCACCTTGCATAACTGTGGAACTTTACGAGAGAGTTCATCAATATTAGACATATCAAAGTCAATCTCACCTTCTTGGGCTGCAGCCAACAAGTGCAATATGGTGTTGGTAGAGCCACCCATAGCAATGTCTAAGGTCATTGCGTTTTGAAATGCCTTAAAACTAGCAATGTTTCGTGGCAGTGCGCTTTCATCATCATTTTCATAATAACGCTTACATAACTCCACTACCGTTCGACCTGCTTCTAAGAACAGTTCTTCGCGATCTGCGTGGGTAGCTAATAAGCTACCATTTCCGGGTAAGGATAAGCCTAGAGCCTCTGTTAAACAGTTCATCGAGTTGGCGGTAAACATACCTGAACAAGATCCACAGGTAGGGCAAGCAGAGCGCTCATATTCGGCGACAGTTTCATCACTGGCCGTATCGTCAACAGCAATAACCATGGCATCAACAAGGTCTAGTTTACGATCACCTAGTTTAGTTTTTCCCGCCTCCATAGGACCACCGGAAACAAAAACGCACGGAATATTGAGGCGCATTGCAGCCATAAACATTCCCGGGGTGATTTTGTCACAGTTAGAAATGCACACCATGGCATCAGCACAGTGGGCATTTACCATATATTCAACGGAGTCAGCTATGATGTCTCTTGATGGCAAGGAATACAGCATTCCGTCATGTCCCATGGCAATGCCATCGTCCACAGCAATGGTATTAAACTCTTTTGCAACACCGCCAGATTTTTCTATTTCGCGCGCCACTAATTGACCCATATCTTTAAGGTGAACGTGCCCTGGAACAAATTGGGTGAAGGAGTTGCACACAGCAACAATAGGCTTTTGAAAATCGGAGTCGGTCATTCCTGTTGCGCGCCATAAAGCACGTGCGCCTGCCATATTGCGGCCAGCTGTTGAAGTTTTAGAGCGATAAATGGGCATGGGATAGGTGCCTTTTTAAATTGTGTTAAGTGGGTTAGAGCAATTCTTTACTAAAGACTTTTGAATTGCGTTGGAAGTTGTATAACGACTGCCTACTAGTGGGCAGCTGGGCTAAGTCGGCGGCAACAAAACCATTTTCTATAAACCAATGTGACGACGCCGTTGTAAGAACAAATAGGGTTTGTAGTCCCATATGGCTAGATTGCTTTTCTATATGGCGCAATAGCACTTGCCCCCGATCTCCGCCGCGATAATTAGAGTCAATGGCCATGCAGGCTAGTTCTCCTTGGCGCGCATCGTCAAAGGGATAAAGTGCTGCACAGCCAATAATAGCACTGTCTCGCTCGATTACACTAAAGTAATGAATTTCAGATTCTAATAATTCGCGCGAACGGCGCACTAGCACCCCATCATCTTCTAATGGGCGGATCAGTTGTAAAATACCACCTACATCATCAATACAGGCATTACGAACTTGTTCGTAGCTTTCTTTAATGATCATTGTGCCTGACCCGTCACGGCTAAAGAGTTCACTAAGTAAGGCACCATCCTCTTGGTAACTTAACAAGTGCCCTCTTGCAACCCCAGCATCACAGGCTTTGGATAGTACATCAATATGCATGGATAAATCAGTCCAACTATCCCCGCTACTTTGATGCTGGTGGACAAGGCGATGCCCGGCACGAGTGAGTAGCTCAACAACCTGTTCACCACGGGAGTTGCTAATGCCTTTATCAGCTCCAAATACGATCAGTTTATCGGCTTGCAGGCTAGCGGCAACGCGGCCTGCAACCTGCGCTGCAGCAAGGTTAAAGGTTTCTCCTGTGGGTGAATATCCTAAACAGGAAATCAGTACAAGATTACCTTCATTGAGCTGTGTGCTAATAGCCTCTGAATCAACGCGCCTTACTTCGCCCGTATAGGCAAAATCTACCCCATTCTTAACACCAATAGGTCGTGCGGTAATAAAGTTACCACGGCTAGTCCTAATTCGAGAACCTTGCATGGGCGAATTTGCTATGCCCATAGAAAAGCGGGCCTCTAGTTGCATCGCTTGACGGCCAACAGTGGCCTGAACTAACGCTAGTTGTTCTAAATCGGTAATGCGTAAGCCGTTATGAAAATGACCCTCTAATGAGACTTTAGCACAGGCTTTTTGGATTTGAGGACGGCTACCATGCACCAGCACAAGCTTAACGCCTAAGCTATTAAGTAGGTTAATGTCGTGAATGGTATGGGCAAAGTTAGCGTGGGCTAGGGCTTCACCGGGTAAATAAATGACAAAAGTGCGACCGCGGTGAGCGTTAATGTAGGGCGCAGAATGACGGAACCAGTTCACATATTGCTGATTGGTTTCGATCACTTTAGTTACCTATGGCTATGCTGTGGGAAAGGTACTATTAAGCCGCGCTGAAGCTCTTCTGTCAATCACACAGGGACGACTTATTTAGAAAAAACCCACATCAGCTTTTTGGAAGCTTTAATTGTATCATTTAGGCGTCTAGTGCAGGGCAAACTATAGGCTACCATTAGGGTTGCCAGACATGCCCCCTAAGCCTTGATGCAAGTTAATGTTACAAAAACAATGTATCACTTGATTATATATGAATCTTTCCGTTAGGGTCTAAAGTTAAAGACCAACCCTAATGACAGGTTAACCACTCTAGGCTACCATCAGCCATCTGTTTTTGGCCCGGCAATATAACCTTGGGAGTAATGTTTATGGCGATTGTTGTTGCGCCAGAAAATCTGCACGTAATTGATGCACTTCCAGACGCACTGAGAAATGAATTTCAGCAGCGGTTCGACGCACTTATGCAGCTTCCCCGCGTCGATCAATGGACATCCCCTGCCCAGCAGCTACAGCTTATTGATGTGATTATTGCGAGCCCCTTTTCGGCACACGTTTTTTTGCTTAACCCGCATTTGCTCAACCATACTTTTCTTGTGGCAGCTCTTTCAAAAAAACAGTTGCAGGTTTTGTTGTCTGAAACTATGGCTAAAGTCACTAATGAAAAACAGTTGCATCAGTGTTTAAGGCGATTTAGAAAAGCGCATCAAGTGCGCTTAATTTGGCGCAATCGGTGTGGTTTAGGGACTAGTCAGGAGTTGGTTGAAGAGCTGTCGAATCTGGCAGACGCATGCGTAGGCGAGGCTTTAAAGTGGCTACATAACGACAGCGCAAACCAATGGGGACAGCCTGTTGACGGCGACGGCAAACCGCAGGAATTAGTGGTATTAGGCATGGGTAAGCTTGGTGGCAGGGAGCTAAACTTATCCTCCGACATAGACCTGATATTTAGCTTTCCTGCCGGTGGAGAAACTCAAGGTGGTAGGCGGTGTATAGATAACCAACAGTTTTTTATTCGTTTGGGACAGCGGCTCATTCAAGCCATTGATATGGTCACTGCTGACGGGTTTGTGTTTCGCGTAGATATGCGCCTAAGGCCTTATGGTGCAAGTGGTGCCCTGTGTTTAAGTTTTGATGCTATGGAAATATATTATCAACAACAAGGGCGTGAATGGGAAAGATATGCGTTTATTAAGGCTCGTGTGGTTGCTGGGAACCAAACCCACGGTGCACAACTGTTAGAATTATTACGTCCCTTTGTGTATCGAAGGTACTTAGACTATAGCGCCATTGAATCCCTGCGCAGCCTTAAGCAAATGATTGCTAGTGAAGTTCGTCGTCGAGGGTTACAGCAAAACGTAAAGCTTGGCACTGGTGGTATACGCGAAGTAGAGTTTATTGCCCAAGCGTTTCAGTTGATCAGGGGTGGGCGAGACAGCCGGTTACAAACGAGTAGCTTAATGGCAGTATTAAATTGTCTACCGCAGACAGCAGGCTTAGCGATAGCTGATGTGGAAAAACTGCGTAATTTTTATTGGTTCTTACGCGATGTGGAACACGCACTGCAGGCAGTGCATGATAAACAAACCCAGGACCTTCCCACCGAAGAGGCTGAGCAAGCAAGGCTAGCTTTGGCACTAGCGTTTTCCTGTTGGCCCAAATTGCAAACACAAATTAATATCGCTAGGGGCTTTATCCATCAACAGTTTGAGCTAGTGGTAGCTCTAAAGGAAGCTAACGAGCCCCAAGGACTAGCACATCCATTAACTCAGTTGTGGGCTGAAATTTCTCATAGTGCCCGACACACTGATCAACTTACTCTTTTGCCTGAGTGGCAGGGTATATTAACCCAAGCTGGTTTTGCTGATTCTAGCTATATTTTGCAACAGCTATGGGCGCTCCACCAAAGTCGTGCTGCCCAAACAATGCAGCCTGTAGCGCAAGAACGCTTAACTCAATTAATGCCTCAGATTTTACAAACAGCAGCGCAACAGTCGGACCCTGCACTCACCTTGTCCCGAGTGCTTGTGCTTGTTGAAGCTGTTCTAAGGCGTTCTGTGTATTTGGTGTTATTGCTGGAAAATCCAGCCGCCTTAACGTTATTGATTCAACTATGTGCTGCTAGCTCCTGGTTTGCAGACTTCTTGGCTCGCCAGCCGTCCTTACTTGACGAATTGTTAGACGTTAATAGCCTGTTTAACGTACCGGATGCGATGGCGTTAAAGCAAGAGTTGGAGCAAAGTCTTTTGCGCTTGCCAGAAGATGACACTGAACAACTAATGGAGGCGCTTAGGCACTTTAAACATGCTCATTTGCTACGTATTGCAGCTCAAGAAGTGACGGGGCGTTTGCCGCTAATGAAAGTTAGTGATCAGCTCACCTATTTAGCGGAGGCCGTGGTGGGGCAGGTTAAGCATTTGGCATGGCGTGAACTGAGTGAGCGCCATGGAAATCCACAAAATGAACTAGGTATTAGTGATGACTTTATTGTTGTGGGGTATGGAAAAGTAGGTGGTTGGGAGCTGAGCTATGGTTCAGACTTAGATCTGGTATTTATTTATGATATGCCCTCCCAGACTGAAACAGACGGGCTCAAACCGGTGGCTAATAGTGTCTTTTTTACCCGCCTTGGGCAGCGCATGATCAGTTACTTAAACACGGTCACTGCTGCTGGCCGGTTATTTGAAGTAGATATGCGGCTGAGGCCTGATGGTGCTAAAGGGTTATTGGTTTCTACTTTGGCTGCATTTACGCAATACCAGTTGCATGAGGCCTGGACATGGGAACACCAGGCTCTTGTAAGGGCTAGGCCTATTGCAGGTAGCCACAAACTATCCAAAGACTTTATTGCCGTTCGCAAAGAGATATTGTGCCAAGCAAGGCAGCAAGAACCATTAAAACAAGAAGTGATTGCTATGCGAGAAAAAATGCGCCAACAGTTAGCTAGTAAACCAGATGCAGATGGGCTGAGAGCGCAGTTCCACCTTAAGCATGATGAGGGGGGCATTGTTGATATGGAATTTATGGTTCAGTACGGTGTGCTTGCTTACGCCCATAAATTTAGCAGCTTACTCACCTATACTGACAACATTCGTATTTTAGATGCCTTTGAAAAGCAGGAGATTTTGACAGAATATCAGGCCAATGATTTACGTGAGGCTTATCAGGCCATGAGGGCTGTCGAGCACCGACTTACGCTGCAGAACCAAGCGGGCGAGGTTGCTTCTGATGAGTTGGCTGACCAACGCCAAAAAGTAAAGGCCGTGTGGGCAACTATGATGGGTTATTTGTAAATAGTAGGACCATTGTTTGGGCGGGTTTTAAAGCGCCGATGTAGCCACAAGTATTGGCTGGGTTTTAGGCGTATTTTTGCTTCAATAGCTGCGTTTAATTTTGTCGCATCGGCTACAAGATCACCACTTGGGATGCTGGCCAAACTGTCAGATACTGTGAGTAAATAACGTTGATCTTGGTGTGTTCGATGATGGCTAAACTGCAGTACTTTAGCGCCTGTAGCCAAAGCTAAGCGGCTAACAATCGGTGTAGTGGCAGCATCTATGCCAAAAAAAGGTGCAAAAACAGAGCGGTCTAGGCCAACATCTTGATCTGGTGCTAGCCACACAATTTTTCCTTGCTTAAGAAGCCTCATAACCTGGCGTATGTCTTCTCGCTCTACCATACCCGGTAAATGATTTAACCTTCCACGGCGAATGATGCTGTCCATTAAAGCATTACCATGGCGCTGATAAGTGGCATAGTATGGGTAACTAGGGGCTAATAAAATGCCACCTAGATCAAGGCTAGTATAGTGGGCACCCACCAATAGTACGCCGCGGCCTTGTTTTTGTGCGTGTTCAATTAATTTTCCGCCTTCAATGGATACCCGACGACTTAGGGTGTCACGGGAACTCCACCACGCCATCGCGGTCTCAATAATGCCCACACCATTATCTGCAAACGTTTGACGCAGCATATACTGTCGTTCTGATGCTGTTAAATGACTAAAACACAGAGCAATATTGGTCTGGGCAATAGATCTTCTGCGGCTAGATAACTGATATAATATCCATCCAATAGCTCTGCCTATTGCCATGCGCCAGTTCCAAGGCAGGGTAATGATTAGGCGAAGGCAGCCTAAGGCAAACCAAATGGGCCAGTATTTAAATGCGTAGAACTTGGTGAGCGAAGGTTTGTAGGATGGCATAGAGAATTCAAACGAGATTAAGGGATGAATGAGCCAGTTACAGTGCTGATTCAATTGATAACAGGGCCTTAGTTTACACTGAGCTAGCGATACCAGCTAGAGAAACTAACGCTCTATTTGATGTAAGGACAATAAATGAGTAAGCCAGTAAGTCCAGTTACGGCTAACAGCACTCAACCGACTATAGGTGCTTGGAGAGCCTATAGGCGCCTATTGGGCTACGTGCTGCAGCACGGCGTAGTCTTTTCTGTGAGTATTGTTGGTTTTGTTCTTTTTGCCTTAACCCAGCCAGCTTTTGCCAGCCTAATGGAATATATGGTGGACAGCGTTGAAAGCAGTGATAGTGAGGCTCGGATTTTAATACCTGCTGCAGTTTTGGCAATATTTATGGTGCGTGGCATAGGCTTTTTTTTGGGTAACTACGGTATTACCTACGTGGCAAGAAGGGTAATTCATCAGTTACGCTTGGCCATCTTTGATCGACTATTAGTACTTCCTGCCCGATTTTACCACCGTAATGCGTCGGCAACCCTGTTATCAAAGCTCACGTTTAACGTAGAACAAGTCACTGGCGCAGCAACTGATGCACTTAAAATATTTGTCCGTGAAGGACTCACTATTGTTGGTCTGTTGGCTTACATCGTGTATTTAAACTGGCAGCTCTCTTTAGTGTTTTTAACTGTGGGGCCATTTATTGGCTGGGTGGTAAATAAGGCCTCCAAGCGTTTTAGAAATATTAGTACTAATTTGCAGGACAGCATGGGGCAGGTTACTGCCAGCGCCAGTGAAGCGATTAAAGGTTATGAGGTGGTGCGAGTGTTTGGTGCACAAGATCAGGAGCGAAAAGGCTTTTCGGCTGCCAGTAATAATAATAGGCAGCAGGCCATGAAGTTGGCTTTGGCGGAATCTATTTCTACGCCGCTAGTGCAAATGATTGTGGCAGTGGCTATGGCCAGTTTAATTTATCTTGCATTGCACCCCAGTATAATTAACACCATGAGTGCAGGGCAATTTATCGCATTTGTTACGGCCTCAGGTATGCTCACTAAGCCACTGCGTTCGATGACAGAAATTAACAGTATTTTACAGCAAGGTATCGCCGCATCTCAGAGCATTTTTACCTTACTCGATGAAGCCCCAGAAAATGACCAAGGGACTCAATCCATGGGACGAACAAAAGGTCTGATCACCTTTGAAAATGTAGATTTCAGTTATGATGACCAGCCATTATTGACTAACATTAATCTTGTCATTCAACCAGGTCAGGTAGTGGCATTAGTGGGGCGTTCTGGCAGTGGTAAGTCTACCTTAGTGAACTTGCTGTTACGGTTCTACGAACCTAAAACAGGGCGCATTTTACTAGATAAAGATGACATTCAAGACCTGACTCGGGTCGATTTGCGTCGTCAGGTGGCCTTGGTCAATCAGCAAGTGGTGCTGTTTAATGGCACTATTGCCCAAAACATTGCCTATGGCGCCATGCATGATGCCAGTGATGCGCTTATTATAGCGGCTGCTAAGGCTGCCCGAGTCACGGAATTTACGGATCGTATGAGTTTAGGTTTGGACACTATGGTGGGCGAATCTGGTGTGCTTTTGTCTGGAGGACAACGGCAGCGTATTGCTATTGCCAGAGCACTATTAAAGGATGCACCTGTATTGGTGCTGGATGAAGCTACATCGGCTTTAGATACGGAATCAGAACGCCATATACAAGCCGCATTAGATGAAGTTATGGTGGGTCGAACCACTTTGGTGATTGCCCACCGCCTGTCAACTATTGAGCAGGCAGACATTATTTTAGTGATGGACCAAGGCCATCTAGTGGAGCAAGGGAGTCACCAAAAGCTTATCGATCAGCAGGGGCTTTACGCCCATCTGCATCAACTGCAATTCCAATCGGTTAAGGGTGCTTAAGTGTGAATGGTAAAATTTACAGCTTAACACGCTTGGTTAAAGCATTTGTTTATTCTTGGCGTGGTCTTAAATTTACCTGGCAAAACGAAACAGCTTTTCAGCAAGAGATCCTGGCTTTACTTGTTATGTTGCCTTTAGCTTTTTGGTTGCCAGAGACTCGTATAAAAAGTGCCTTATTGGTGATGAGTTTGTTTGTTGTGCTTATTACTGAGTTAATCAACACCGCAATTGAAGCCGCTATAGATCGCCATGGGGACGAGCACCACCACTGGGCTGGTGTAGCCAAGGACGTAGCTTCTTCAGCTGTTCTATTAGCGTTGATACAATGCGCAATAGTGTGGCTATTAGTGCTATTTTAACAATTAAACTACATTAGGGTCTATTTGTTGGCACAACACCGTGGCAATTTTTTGGCGAACACTGGTAGGGCTGTACTGGTCTCTAGAGGTAACATAAGCGGCCTCACACATGGCCTGGTAATCCTCAGCCCTTAACGCTATAGCTTGGGCTAGGGTGTCGGCTAAACTTTCAGCGTTGATATCGCATAATAGCCCATTGTGTAGATGTTCAATAATACCTTGGGGTCCTCCGCAGCGGGTGGCAACCACAAGACGTTTTCTAGCCATAGCTTCAATCACCACCATGCCAAACGTTTCTCCCCGAGATGGCAGGCAAAAAATATCTGCAGCATCAATAAACTCGTCTCGATTTTGGTTGCTTACCCAATCTAAACGCTCAGTAATGGAGCTCAAATCTAATTGCTTAATCCATTTATTTACTTTTTTATGCCAACGGCCCTTGCCAGCAATGACTAATCTAAATTTAATATTACGGCCACTCAAAATAGCTGCGGCTTGTAAAAGTATGTCCTGGCCTTTAGTTCGGCGCAGAATACCCATTGTGGCAATGACTGGGATTAGCTGAGCGGGTCTACTTGTGGGTTCTATGGGGTTCAATTCAACTAAATTGGGGATCACTTCTAACGCGCCAGTGTAGCCTTGCTGTTGAGCAAACTCAGCGAGCACAGGAGAGACACAAATCAATAGGTCCGCAGCATCTATTCCTACAGCAGTGTAGCTATGAAGAACTAGAATTAGTTGACAATTTTTGGGTAGGGCTGCTCGGGCAAGTTCAGCATCAATGGGCTTGTGAACAATGACAAGATCTGCATCTTGCTGAAGAAATAGTTGCTTAAGGCGTTTAACTGCTATGTTTTTTAACAGGGGTAAACGCGTGCGGGGGTAATCAAGCAGCACGTAATCAAGCTTGCGTTGCTTTAATAACGGTTCTAATTGTGCCTTGGGGCGAATGACAGAAGTGACTTGATGGCCTAATTGGCGTAAATTGTCACTGTAATGTAAAAAAGTCTGCTTAGGCCCACCTAAGTCTTTACCGGATATCAGGTTGACGATCTTCATTGTTGTCGGCGTCACTAAAAATAAGAGTTAACATTAGTTTAACAAACAAAAGGTTATTTTGTACCCGTGGCACTCTTCGTTTATACCTGTTTATGTTATTTAGCCTTACCTATAGGCATTATATTTCACCTACTGTTCATTTGGCGCCGTGCTGAGTTCCGTCGTGGTTTTTGGCAGCGTTACGGCTGGCTGCCACAAAAACAACATCAACCGGTCTTAGTTCATGCTGCCAGTGTAGGTGAGCTCAATGCTATTGCTCCGCTAATAAAAGCCATTGTTAGCGATTTAAAACTCCCTGTTCTTGTGACTACCACCAGTGTGACTGGGCAATTACGGTGCCAGCAAATATTTGCTGGAAATAACCGTGTAAGCTGGGCTTACCTGCCAGTAGATCTGGGAGTGTCCAACTGGCTTATGCTGCGACGCATTAAACCCCGGGCCGTGTTGTTAGTTGAAACTGAGCTATGGCCCAATTTGATCGCTACCTGTGCCCGACAAAAAGTACCTACTATTTTAGTCAATGGGCGTTTGTCTGCTCGTTCTGCAAAGGCATATGCGCGTTTTTCCTGGTTAGTAGCCCCCATGCTTAAAAAGCTGACGCGAATATTAGTGCAGGATGAAATAACGGCCCAACGTTTTGTCAGCCTAGGTGAACAGGCTTCCAAGGTGTCAGTGTTGGGTAGCTTAAAGTACGATCTAGTAATCCCTGATAGAGAGTTAGACATAACTAACTCAGTAGTGCCTGAAGGTTTGTGTTGGGTCTGTGGTAGCACTCGCGTAAGCGAGGAAGTTGCTTTATTGCAGGCCTGGGGCCAGCTGCCCCAGCAAGTTAAAGGCACCTTGGTGCTGGTGCCTAGACATCCCCAGCGGTTCGATGAGGTGGCTGACTTGTGCCAGCAATCTGGATTACCTTGGTTAAGGTATAGCCAAACCCATGCTGAAAACCAGCCAAGTGCGATTACTAATGAGTATAAGCATCACCCACGCCGTATACTCTTAGTTGATAGCATGGGGTTGTTGATGCATTTTTACCGCCGTGCAGACGTTGTTTTTGTTGGTGGAAGTCTTGCCAACACAGGTGGGCATAATCCGCTAGAGGCTGCCGCTTTAGGAAAGCCTGTACTTATGGGACCCCATTGCTTCAATTTCACTCAAGTATGTGACCAATTAGAGAAAGTTCAAGGCCTGCGTGTTACCACTAATGCATGTTTGCTAGAAGACATTACCCAGTTATTAACGGACCAGTCGCTAAGGCATACCATGGGAACGGCTGGTGCTGCCCTAGTTGATCAGCAAAAGGGGGCCCTTAAGCGCCATTTGTTAGCTATAGAAAACACTTTAGAACAGGCATTAGGCGAGTGATAAAAGTAGCATCATCTAGGCATTGGTTGTGGTTTAGTAGCCTTAGTTTTTGTTTGGTGTTGTTGCCATTATTGCTTGCCATGGGTGCTTTTTCTTCTTATTTAGGCCAAGCCCAGTGGTTAACCTACATGACAGATGCCTATACCTGGCGTGTTGTTTGGTTTTCTTGGTGGCAGGCGTGTCTATCAACTGTTATTAGTTTATCTGCCGCTGTGCTTGTAGCCCGTGCTTTAGCGCGGAGGCAGTCTTTTGTGGGCCGGTGGCTATTATTACGGTGTTTTAGCGTGGCGCTAGTCGTGCCTAGTATTATTGCTGTGTTTGGTATTATTTTGTTGCATGGTAAGTACGGTTATTTTAATCAATTTTGGCTGTGGCTGGGAGGCCAGCCGCAAAGCTATGTTTACGGTTTAACAGGAATATTATTGGCGCACGTATTTTTTAACCTGCCACTGGCAACCCGTATTCTATTGCAGAGATTAGATGCAATTAACGCCGAAACTTGGCGCTTATCTAGCCAGCTAGGGATGACTTCAGTCGATCTTTGGCGACACATCGAATGGCCACACATCAAGGGGGTGTTACCGCAACTGGCTGCGCTGGTTTTTGCCTTGTGCTTCACTAGTTTTGCTATTGTGATGACTCTGGGAGGTGGACCAAAGGCCACCACTATTGAAGTTGCCATATTTCAAGCCATAAGGTTTGATTTTGATATTGCTAAAGCGGTGTATTTAAGCCTGTTACAGATGGGTTTTTGTGGCTTTATTTTGTGGGCTGGCTTGCGTCTAGGAAAGCCTATCGATATGTTTGTCAGCTTAGAGACGTCAGCTAAAAATATGCGCCCAGACCTCAAACCAATGTTAGGTATTGTGAGTGATTCAGTGGTGCTGCTTTTAGCTACGTTGTTGGTATTACTGCCTCTATTGGCTGTTGTTATTGCAGGGATTAATCCAGCTTGGGCCGACGTATTGCTAGATCTGCGTTTATGGAATGCCTTTGGCAATAGCTTATGGGTGGCCCTGAGTTCTGCGTTATTGAGCCATTTAATGGCGTCAGGTTTGTTGCTTGCCCAGCGTCATTGGCGCAAGCGTTATGCTTCTGCAGCTTTAGCTGTGGAATGGATGGGTTCTGTTATTTTAGTGGTGCCACCGTTGGTATTAGCAACAGGTTTATTTATTGGCCTAAGCCCCCACGTTAATGTGTTTGCCATTAACCTTTATATTGTCGTACTGGTAAATGCCTTGATGGGCTTGCCTTATATGTTGCGTGTATTGTCTGTAGCCTACTTAAAAATTGGCACAGATTATGATCGCTTATGCAGTAGCTTGGGTGTGCAGGGTTGGCATCGATTGCGGCACGTAGAGTGGCCCATATTACGCAAACCTGTTGGCTTGGCTTTAGCTTTAGTGGCAGCCATGTCCGCCGGTGATTTGGGGGTTGTAGCCTTATTTGGCAGTCCAGATATTCAAACTTTACCTCTGCTAATGTATCAGCGTTTGGGGAGTTACCAAAGTGATGCTGCAGGGGTTACTGCAGTGGTTTTGTTGGGGTTATGTTTAGTAATTTTTGTGATTTTAGAACGTTTATTGGGAGGCTCAGATGATTAACTTTAAGCAAGTGAATTGTCGTTTAGGTGAGCAGAATTTTTGTTATGACCTGCAGATTCAATTGGGTCAGGTGGTGGCTGTTATGGGGGCAAGTGGATCTGGCAAATCAACTTTACTTAACTTGCTGGCTGGTTTCATTCAGCCGCAAAACGACACCGCGCAAATATTGCTCGGTGATGAGCGGGTAGACTTGCTTGCTCCATCCCAAAGGCCGGTGACAAGCTTATTCCAAGAGCATAATTTATTTGCCCACATGTCAGCGTTTAATAACCTAGCTTTAGGAATACGCACGAGTCTTAAACTGACAGTGGATGAAATAGCTCAGGTGGACACTGCTCTGGAGCAAGTGGGGTTAAAAGGGCTGGGTTCTCGTTTACCTAAGCAGCTCTCAGGTGGCCAAAGGCAAAGAGTTGCTCTGGGTCGAGCGCTTGTTCGGCGTAAGCCCTTGTTGCTATTAGATGAGCCTTTTAGTGCTTTAGATCCAGCATTAAGGCAAGAAATGGCCGCGTTGGTTAAAAGCCTTAGTCAGCAACACCAGCTCACCGTATTATTAGTTACCCACGAGCCTAGAGATGCCTTGGACCTAGCCGAAACTGTCGTATTTATTGCCGATGGTAGAGTGCATTGGCAAGGGCCAAGCCAAGATTTTTTACAACAAACAGACACTCATATAAAAGCCTATTTAGGCCAAAGCTGCTAACCTTGTAGTACTGACATAAGATGGTTAAAACGATGCATGATAATGATACAACATGGCCCACTGGCAAAAGTGCGGGGCCGTTGCCACAACCGCCTAAGCAGCTAGAACAGAATGATCATGTACTTGTTATTGGGGCAGGTATTTCTGGTTTGGCCAGTGCTTGGTTTTTGCAACAACAAGGTTTTTCGGTCACGGTGCTGGAGGCTGGCAACCAAGTAGGTGGTAACTTACAAACGGTACAAAAATATGGTTGTCAGTGGGAACGGGGCCCCAATTCCTTTATCAATAATCGCCCAGCCATGGCCCAGCTCATAGAGCAGGCTGGATTAAACCCACACATAGTCTTGGCAGACCAAGCTGCCCATAAACGGTTTATTGGCAAACAAGGCAGGGTTTTAGCCTTACCTATGGGTATTATCGACGCACTGACTAGCCCGGTGCTGAGTATAAGTGGAAAAATTAGGGTGGCTATGGAGCCGTTTATTGGCAAAGCTACTCAGGAAGAAAGTATTGCCGAGCATGTTAGACGTCGGCTTGGTCATGAAATGTTGGACTGGTTGATTGACCCGTTTATTTCTGGCGTGTTTGCAGGTGACCCGGAGACATTATCTGTAAGGGCTGCTGTGCCTAAAGTTTACGCACTAGAGGCTGAATATGGCTCTATGATTTTGGGCGGTGTGGCAAAAATGAAAGCCAGGTCTCGCCAGAAAAAGCTGGAACAACAGCAGGGGGTCGCTCCCTTAGATGGTGCTATGATGAGTTTTTCTGGCGGGTTACACCAGCTTCCAGAGGTATTAGCGCAACAACTTGGGCCAGCAGTAAAGCTAAACACGCAAGTAGATAGCCTAACGTATAGTGCCGAGTTTGGGTATCAGGCAATGTCTGGTGATGAGATTTGGCAGGCTTCTCAGGTCGTCTTGGCGGTACCAGCAACACAAGTGGCAAGATTAATAGACGATCTACAGCCGCTAGATGAAGGTCTATTTGCCCGTGCAAAGGCCTGTTTACGAGACATTGACTATCCTGCTGTGGCAAGTATCAGTATGGCCTTTGAAAAGAGCCAAATTAAACATGCTCTTGATGGTTTTGGTTGTTTGTTACCTACTAAGGAGAATAAGCAAACGCTAGGCGTGCTATTTCCCTCAAGTATTTTTTCTGAACGCTGTCCAGCTAACCAGCACCTAATCACTGTATTTATTGGTGGTGGCCGCGGGCAGCAGGCTATGACTTTAACACCACAGCAAAGAGTAGATCTGGTACTCCAAGAACTGTCGCCTTACCTAGGTATCCAGGGCCAGCCTTTGTGGCATGAAGAAAGCTTATGGCCTAGGGCTATTCCCCAATATCAGTTGGGGCACTTGCCAAGAGTGGCGTTAGTTGATGAAGCCCTGGCTCAGTTTCCTGGACTGTATCTGCGCAGTAATTGGCGTGATGGTGTGGCGTTAGGTGACTGTGTTGAAAATGCTCTGCAATTAGCCAAAACTATGGGTAGCAAAATAACGTCGCCTCAAACATAACGAATAGGACTTTCTGGCAATCATGTATAAGCCCACATTTCAGCGTGCAGACGTACGTATAGCTCATCAAGAAACTGTATACCAAGGTTTCTATCAAGTGCAAAAACTGAAGCTGCAGCATCGTTTATTCAACGGCGGCTGGAGTAAAGAGTTGCAGCGAGAGTTAGTGGTGCGGTTGCCAGCAGTGGCCGTGCTGATGTATGACGCCAGCACAGATGAAGTGGTATTGATTGAGCAGTTCCGTGTTGGCGGTATGGGCCATGAGGAAGGGCCATGGCAGCTTGAAATGGTGGCTGGAATGATTGATACAGCAGAAACTTCTGCACAAGTGGCTGTTCGAGAATGTAAAGAGGAGTCTGGAGCGATTATTGCAGAAAGTGACTTAGAGCTAGTATGCACATACCTTGTCACTCCAGGCGGAAGTAATGAAAGCCTAGATATCTATTGTGCTCCTGTGAATGCCAGCACGTTAAGTGGGGTTCATGGGTTACCGACCGAAGGCGAAGACATTAAAGTCCAGGTGATTAGGCGCCAAACTCTATGGCAAATGCTAGAGCAAGGTAAGTTAACCAATGCAGCCACTATTATTGCTACGCAGTGGTTACAATTACACTCCCCTAGGCTTAAGGTTAAGTGGGGCTGTTGATGAGTTTACGCCTTGCACAGATTACCGACTGCCACTTACAAGCTGATGCATTAACGTTTTACAAGGGTGTGGATGCAGATGCTCATTTAGACCAGTGTTTGTCTTGGCTGCATAATAATGCCGAGGTCGATCTTTTGATGCTTACTGGAGACCTTAGTCATTTTGGCAGTGAAGCGGCTTACCAGAGGCTAAAAAAAAAGCTTAGTAGCCTAACTTACCCGTGCATTTGGTTAGCGGGGAATCATGACAATTGTGGCATTATGCAAGGCGTTTCTGGTCAGGCTGTGCAGCAACTGCGGGTGTTAGACTATGACCATTGGCGCTTGGTGGTTCTCAATACCACGGCAAACGCAGATGGCAATGGGGCAGGTAGTATTGCATCTGCTCAAATGGAAGAGCTTAGACAGGTTTTAGAAGACGGTTCGCAGCTGCCGGTGTGTGTGTTTATGCACCATAACTCGATGCCAGTTGATTCGATGTGGCAGGACCCTATTATGCTGGGTAATGCCCAGCAGTTTAATGCCTTAGTTGCCTCTAAGCCGCAAGTGAAGGCTGTACTATGTGGCCATGTACATCAGAATTTTGACCAGGTCGTGGGTAATATACGTTTTCTTGCTACGCCCTCCAGTGCCGTTCAGTTCACCTGCAAGCAAGATAAATTCAAGGTAGAAGTAGAGCTTGGCCCAGGCTTAAGGTTGCTTACGCTTGAGCAAGGTGGCCACCTAAACACTAAAATACAGCGGTTACCCCGGATCTAAAAAAAATTATGGATACGCGCGTAAAACGTCTCGGTAGTTAAGTAATTACTGCTACTATTGCAAAACAGCGATGAGGTGTTAGATTATCGTTAACCCTACTATGACTCTATTGGCGAATTAACTCCATGGCACAAGATAACTACACAGCAGATTCCATTGAAGTATTAAGTGGCCTAGACCCAGTTAAAAAACGCCCAGGCATGTACACAGACACCAGCCGCCCAAACCACTTAGCCCAAGAGGTCATTGATAACTCGGTGGACGAAGCATTGGCCGGACATGCCGATCAAATTGATGTAATCCTTCATAGTGATCACTCACTTTCCGTGATTGACAATGGTCGTGGCATGCCTGTGGACATACATGCTGAAGAAGGAGTGAGCGGTGTAGAACTTATTCTTACACGCCTACACGCAGGTGGTAAGTTTTCTAACAAAAACTACCAGTTCTCTGGTGGTTTGCATGGTGTGGGGATCTCTGTTGTAAACGCACTCACCTCAGCCTTAGAGGTTAAGATTAGGCGCAATGGCGAAGTGCACCGTATCGCTTTTGCCAATGGTAATAAAGTTAGTGAGCTTGAGGTAGTGGATACCGTGGGCCAGCGTAACACAGGCACTAGTGTTACCTTTTTGCCTGATCCACAGTATTTTGATTCTGCTAAATTTTCTGTGGCCCGGCTTAAACATGTACTGCGAGCTAAGGCAGTGCTTTGCAGCGGCCTAAAGGTGACCTTTTTAGACCTAACCAGTGTTACCAAAGAAAAACATGAATGGTATTACCAAGAGGGTTTAGACGATTATCTGCAAGGTGCTAATGAGGGCTATAGCTGCCTGCCAGAAACGCCGTTTGTCGGTAGCCGAAAAAGTGAGATTGAGGGAGTAGATTGGGCAGTTCAATGGTTGCCTGAAGGTGGAGACTTAACCCAAGAGGGTTATGTTAATCTCATTCCAACCTCTCAAGGGGGGACTCATGTTAATGGTTTGCGCAGTGGTCTGTTAGATGCCTTGAGGGAGTTTTGTGAAATTCGCGCTTTGCTTCCTCGCGGCGTGAAGCTTGGCCCAGAAGATATATGGGACCGCTGCTGTTTTGTATTGTCTGTAAAAATGCAAGATCCGCAGTTTTCCGGCCAAACTAAAGAACGGCTTTCGTCTCGCCAAATTGTGGCTTATGTTTCTGGTGAGGTGAAAGATGCGTTTAGCTTATGGCTCAACAAGCATACAGATGAAGGCGAGCTGTTAGCTGAGCTAGTGATTAATCATGCTCAAAAACGTTTAAGGGCTGGAAAAAAAGTGATTCGTAAAAAAATCACCCAAGGGCCAGCTTTGCCGGGTAAGCTGGCAGACTGCAGTGGCACAGATGTTAGCCGGGGTGAGCTGTTTTTGGTGGAAGGTGATTCTGCTGGAGGCTCGGCCAAGCAAGCACGCGAAAGGGAATTTCAAGCGATCTTGCCCTTGCGCGGCAAGATACTTAATACATGGGAGGTTGATTCAGGGCAAATATTAGCGTCTCAAGAAGTGCATCATATTGCTGTTGCAATGGGTGTAGACCCTGGTGCAGATAATTTAGAAGGGTTACGTTACGGTAAGATTTGTATCTTGGCGGATGCTGATTCAGATGGCTTACACATTGCCACGTTGCTGTGTGCTCTGTTTGTGCGCCACTTTAAACCACTAGTTGCTGCGGGGCATGTATATGTAGCTATGCCGCCTTTGTATCGCATCGATATTGGCAAAGAAGTATTTTATGCCCTTGATGAAAACGAAAAGCAAAGCGTGTTAGACCATATTGCTGTTGAGAAAAAACGTGGCAAAGTTAATGTGCAGCGTTTTAAGGGGTTGGGTGAAATGAATCCTTCCCAGCTAAGAGAAACTACCATGAAGCCAGATAGTCGGAGGCTTGTTCAACTTAGTCTTGAGCCAGGAGACGGCACCATGGAAGTGATGGACATGCTGTTGGCAAAAAAGCGCTCAGGTGATCGTAAATCTTGGTTGCAAGAAAAAGGCAACTTGGCCCAAGTGGACTAAAATAAGACGACATGGGTAATCTTCTCACAAAACAAGCGTTATCTTTGCATTCCTTTGCACTCCCTACACCCACCTTTTCACTTGAATGCTTATAATATATTTTTAGCTGTGGGCAGGAATCTACCTTAGGAGCAAGATCATTAAAGTATACATCAAGCGCAGCTTAATGATCCTCCCAACTTTAGGGTTAGTTGGTTTAATAGGCATAGGCATGGCTATGGCTGATAGCAAAAAAGAGTTTAGAGGTGACAATAAAATAGACAGCCAAGGTTGTCATCACGATGCGAGTTATAGCACTAAGCAAGAAGGTTATGGCCTTAAAAGCGATAACGAAAGCGCCACAATGATTCGGCACATGACTAAGGTACTCGATCTGACA
>Ga0115007_10000027_pt1 | contig 70793 bp, 70 predicted proteins | sample ArcOceMetagenome_2_FD_87166 | JGI IMG/M metagenome (GOLD analysis project Ga0115007, IMG submission 87166) | Marine eukaryotic phytoplankton communities from Arctic Ocean - Arctic Ocean ARC135M Metagenome | ecosystem: Environmental > Aquatic > Marine > Oceanic | place: Arctic Ocean | collected...
AAATGAAATAAATAAAATAAATGAAATAAATGAAATAAATGAAATAAATGAAATAAATGAAATAAATGAAATAAATGAAATAAATGAAATAAATGAAATAAATGAAATAAATGAAATAAATGATACAGATAGCGATACAGATAGCGATACAGATAGTGACATTGATAATGATGATAATGATGATAATAATGAGAATGATGATAATAATGAGAATGATGATAATAATGAGAATGATGATAATTTAGAAAATGAAACAATTAATTTTAAGAAAATGAATGTACAATCTTTAAGAGATTATTGTATTAAAAATAACTTAATAGAAAGTAATGATAAAAAGAGTAAAAAAGAAATGTTACAATTTATTTTTAATTTAAAAAAATAAATATTAAAATGTAAAGATAAATACATTTTTATCTTACATTATATATAATGAGTTGGGGAACATGTACTAATGGGTCTAATAATATACATTTTGATTTTCCACCTATAATGAATGATGGAAGAAATTTTGCTACATGGCAACCGGGAGCAGTTATTAATAAACAAATCAGAAAGGAAAATAATATTAATACAAATTCTAAATATAGACAGTTTTTAACTGAAAATGCAGATTCTATTATAAAAGCGAATCAATTAGAAGCATGTGATAATTCTGGTTACAGTCCTGCTATGAAAACAGGAGAACCAATATCAAATACACCATTTTTATACACATCTTGTATGGAAAAGTCGCAACCATACGGATATACTGATAGTGATTTAAAAAATTTATATTTATCATCAAATCAGCTTCAATCTAGAATGATAGCACCTATAATATCTCAGGAACAATTTTTAAAACAAAAAATACCAAATCCTAATTAATTTCTAATTAATAAAGTATTTATTTAATTTAATAATTAAATATATATTTTTAAATATATACAATAATGAAGTTATTAAGTATTGATGTAGGAATAAAAAATTTAGCATTATGCTTATTTAATGTAGATAATAGTAATAATAATAATAAATATGAAATATTTAATTGGGATGTAGTGAATTTATGTAATGAAGTGAATATACAATGTTTCATATGTGATAAACCTGCCAAATTTATTAATAAAGAAATATATTGTTGTAAAAAACATATAGTAAATACAGGACTATCGTTAATTGATAAAGAATTAGAAATAAAAAAATTAAAAAAAACAAAAGTGAATGATATTAAAGAATTATTTAAAAAGCATAATATTAATTTTAACGATAAACAAAGTAAAGTAATATTATTAGATAATTTTGAAAAAATAATAGAAGAAAAGTACGTGATTCCTTTTTCAAATAAAGTAAACTGTAATGATTTAAATTTAATAGAAATAGGTATTAATTTAAGGAATAAATTAGATAAACTATATGAAAATATAAAGATTGATACAGTTATAATAGAAAATCAAATTAGTCCAATTGCGAATAGGATGAAAACATTACAAGGAATGATAGCACAATATTTTATTTTAAAGGATACAATAGATATACATTTTATATCAGCTTCAAATAAATTAAAAGATTATGTATCAACAAAGACAACATATTCAGAGAGAAAACATAAAGGAATAGAAATATGTGAAGAAATACTAATAAATAATAGTGAAATATGTAAATATGTAGATATGTTTAATAATCATAAAAAAAAAGATGATTTAGCCGATTGTTTTTTACAAGGAATTTGGTATTTAAATAATAATAATAATTAAATTTAATATATTATTAATGTGTTTGATTTAAAATTAAAAGTTCTTATTAATTTATAATGATGAATGACTCAGATATAATTGATATTACTAACTTAGACTCAAGTAAATCTATTAATATAAATAGTTTAGATGATATTAATCCAATTGATATTGGAGGTTCAAAAACAGCTATTTTTGGTAGTGGTATAGAATTACTTATGAATGATAAAGTGAAGTCTGGAGGAAGTAATAAAATGTCTAGCGATATTAATGTTGATGATTTATCAAATCTAGAAAATGAATTAAATGAATTATCAGAACCAGTACAAAATAAAAAAAGTATGCGAAGTGATTTATTTTCCAATGGGTTTAAGATAAATGAAAAGATTGAAGATATTAATGATTATGAAGAAAACGATAATGGCAATCAGAGTGACCCATTAAATATTGGTATATCAACAAAACAACAATCTCAAGAAGAAAATAATAATTGGGATGGTTATGGAAAATTTAACGATATTCCTATTAATCCTGATATTACTAAGAGTAATATTGAACCAAAGATGTCTAAAGAAGAATTATTAAAAGATAAATTTACTTATTTACAAAAATTAGAACAATTAGAAAAGAAAGGAATTAAGTTAACAAAACATTATGATATGGACTCAAATTTATTAGAAATGAAAGGCGAATATGAGTCAATTATATCTGAAAAAGAGAAAAAAAATGCTGTTAAGTTTCAAGGAAAAATGTTAATGGCATGTATTACAGGATTAGAATTTTTAAATAATCGTGTTGACCCGTTTGATGTAAAATTAGATGGATGGTCAGAACAAATTAATGAAAATATTGACGATTATGATGAAATTTTTACAGAATTACACGATAAATATAAATCAAAAGCAACTATGGCTCCAGAGTTAAAGCTTATGTTTCAATTAGGAGGTAGTGCTTTAATGGTTCATATGACAAATAGTATGTTTAAGTCATCAATGCCTGGAGTAGATGATATTATGCGTCAAAATCCTGATTTAATGCAACAATTTACTAGCGCTGCCGTAAATTCTATGGGACAGACATCTCCAGGTTTAGGAGGATTTATGAGTTCATTATCAGGTTCACAATCTTCTCCTCTACAACCACCACAACAACAAATGAATCAAATGTCACAACAAAGACAAACACGTAATGTACCATCGTCTATAAATCCTCAAGCTAGTGGAGGTCCGTCCCCACCTGTAGCGACTCAGGGTCCCGAATCATCTCATCCACCAATTCGTTCTGGATATGTTCCTTTATCTAATAGACCTGATATAAACGCCAGTAGAAATATTCAACTACCTGAAAAATCTAAGAGAGCAGATATGAAAGGTCCGTCTGATATATCAAATATATTATCTGGATTAAAAGTTAAACAAACTGAGGTAAATATTCAAAATAATAAAGATGAAAAAAGTAGTACAATAAGTATTAGTGAACTTAAAGAATTACAAAACGATAACATTCCTTTGAAATCTAAACGTAGAAAGTCTGATAGAAATACAGTAAGTTTAGATATTTAAATAATATATTTAAATAATATATTTATTTCATTATATAATATATAAATGAGTAATAATGGAATAAATAATTTAGACGCTTCATATTTAATATATCAGAATGAATATGACGATGACTTTAATAATTTAGATATTAGTTTTAACGATTTTGACAATAATAACGATTCGTTTAGTAGGTTAGATGTATCGAATCCTCATGACGAATCAAATAGTTCATTAAACTATTCAAATATGATGGCTGCTCCTCGTGATTCATTAGATCTTGGAGATACTACCAGAGAAAGTATATCTATTAGTGATTTTAATGATAGTAATAATTCATTAGATTCGTCGCGTTTTCAAAATGATTCACGCGGTTCTTTACATTTATCACATTTAATGGATAATTCAGAAAATTCTATAAATGATGGAGATACCACTATAGAGAGTATGTTAAGTCATAATAATAGTAATACTAATAATCGATTAAATAATAACATCTCTCATGGGGCATTACATATGTCTGCTCTTCAAGGGGGTATAAAACACAAAAAATCCAAAACACACAAAAAATCCAAAAAATCCAAAACACACAAAACACATAAAAAATCCAAAACACACAAAAAATCCAAAACACACAAAAAATCCAAAACACACAAAAAATCCAAAACACACAAAAAAACTAAAACACACAAAAAAACTAAAAAATAAACTCACTTATAAAGCATATTTATTTATTATTTTATAGTTTATTGAATATTATTTTTATATTTATCAATAATATTAAATACCCCAATTCTATCATTAATACTAATATTAATATTTAGATTAGAATAACCGATTGTTTTATTTGAGTCAATTTGTAGATTATTTTCATATCCAAAACAGATTGATTCCTGATTCAATGATAATGTAGGAACATATAAATATATACAGTCGCATAATAAATTAAGTATTTTTGTTTGTTCATTTGAAATAATAAAATCATTAGTATTGTGTAAATAAATACGATAATATTCTTTATTATTAATATTAAATAATGATATATTATTGGTTAAAACAAATTCTTGTGAAATAATCATATTTTTATTTTTTTTTATTTTATTAACATGTATATTAGTAGGAACTAGAATATTTTTTTTACTCAATCTACATGTAGAATAATCAAGATATATAATATTAAATAACATATTAACAAATTTAGTCATTGTCTATTATAATATATAGAAATAATTTTCAATTTTTTTTTAAATTATAATAGTATTTGATAATATAGATATATATATTATGAATTAACATTATAATACCTATAAAATATATTATTTTTTCATAAGTATTTGTATTTATATTTATTGGTTCAATATAATTTATTAAATGATGATTTAATAAATTATCATTATTATGATTAATAAGTAAATCGTGATTATTGTTAATAATCATGATTGTATTAATTAAATTAGAATGAATAAGAGAATTTTCCAATTCATTGCGAGATATTATATTTAGAGACAGATTGTAACTTATACACATTATTTCATTAAGTAATTTAATAATGAAATAAAATAATATTATAATTTCAATTTTATTTTTATTAATATAAAAAAATGTATAGTAGAAATAAAGATTTATATATTTATATGGTTCACATAAATGTGTTTTAGTTGGATAGACATTATTGTTTATAAATTTAATCAAATCATTATTAATATAAGTATTTAATAATTAACAAATAATCAATTTTTTATATTAATTATTCATTAATTATTCATTAATATAAAAATTAAAAAAATATGACATATTATCTTTTATGTATTCTATAATAGCATTTTCATATTTATATAATACGTTGGCTACCAAGTACCCTAATAAATATCCAGCAATAACTTGAATACAGTTATGACATCCTTTCCCTACTCTAGCATATCCAACTAAAATAGTTGGGATATTATAATAGATTTTTTTCAATATATTGTCATTATTATTATTTCTTAATAATAATATTTCTATAACAAATGATACAATAGTAACATGTCCTGAAGGGAATCCAGATTGATTTTCAACTAATCCACCTTTATTGAATAAATCACAATTTTTTGCACCATCAGGTCTTTTAAATATTGGCGGATACCAACCATTAGTAACCAATTTAATAATAAAATGAATAGATATACAAACAATGGCTCCTATAATTAATATAATATCAAAAGTAAAAATAAAATAAATAATGATAAATAATGAAATGAGAGAAATTAAATCATAAATAGAATTTATTGTAATTATCATAATACAATATATTTATTATATTAAAATATTTTTTTATAAATATTCTTTCTAGTTTTATTTTTTTTCCAACCAATAGTTTTATTAGTATTCGTATTAGATGTAACTAGTGGGCGTGTATTATTATCAATCGGTATATATTGATATGATGCTGTTTTTTTCACTAGGTTTTCTTAAGCCAACCAGTGAATAATAATCATTAATAATATCCTGTTTTTTTTGGATACAATTAAGTTTGGTTGAATCAATAAAAGACATTTCTTTTCCACCGTGTAATACAAAATTAAGTTTTATTTCAATAATAGGTGTTTTTTTATCAGAAACTGGAACAATATTATACTTGTTATTCCAATTATAATTATTAATAATATATGGTTTCGTATTTATATATAGGTTATCTCCTTTTTTAAAAAATAAATCAAGAATGAATTTAATATTATTATATATAATCCCTTTTGTTTTTGATTGATTAATAGAAATAGGGTTATACATTTTTTTTTCTTTTAATCGAGTAAGAAAATTATCAAATTGAAAGGATGATAAAAATATTTTTTTAATATCTTCATCACCTAAATCTTTATCGAATAAATTTTTTTTTAATTTAATACTTGGTATAAATAGAATATTTGGAAAAGAGTTATATAGTATTGAATTTGACATAGTTGGTGTATATCGAATATCTTTAGAAATAATACCATTAATAGTTGAAGCATCAAATGTAATTTTTAATATATTATTATTCATCTTATAATAATAATATATAATTTATGTTAATGATTGATAATAATTTAACAAATCCATATTTCTTACATTTTCTTTTTGTTTTTTAGCCTTTTCTAATACTGCGATAGCTTCATTAATTTCATTATCACTAATAATACCATCTTTATTTTTATCAATATTCATAGAATATTTTTTAGATATAATACAATAATTACTATTATTATTTAATAAAAATTCAGATAAAATGATAAATGATGCTGTTAATATAAATGCTACAATAATATCTCTTGTACCCATCCAAGCCATAGTAAATATTAAAATCTCTTTAGCAATATTAGATTTAACAAAAGATTCCATTGAATCATTAAATCTAATGTCAACAAATCTTGAACCAATGTTTAACATTAGCATCATAATTCCAGTAAAATATTTACTTGAGTTTAAAGAATTAATATAATATAATGGATCCATAGTATATATATAGAAATAAGATAAAAATAAAAATAAAATAGTAATTTTGTATTTAATAATTTTATTTTATTTTAAAATTTAATACTAGAAAAATTTAATCTACCAAAATTATTTTTAAAATTAGAATCTATTTTTTTAAATTTATTATTCATGTTAGAAATTTCATTCTTAACATTAAATGAATAACATTTTTCACTTGATTTAGTATATCCAGTACGATTTCCAATCAAATCAACTATAAATTTAAGTGTATATGAATATATTTTATATATAATATTTCTAATAAAATTTGGTATTATGGATTTATAAATCATATTACTAAAACTGCCAATTGAACCAAACACATAAAATAATATACAATTTGGTAGAGAAATAATTTTATCTACAATAATTTTTAATACTTGAAATAAAAATACAAATATACTAGCTATACCAGCTATTAATGAAATAATTGGGTCTACCAAACCTTTTTTAAATATATCTCCTAATTGTGTAAATATAGATTTCATTTTTTTTTCAAAAAAATCAACCGTATTTTTTTCAATTTGTTTACCAAGTGATTTCATTTTACCATCTATTTGTTTAGGTAATTTACCAACAGTTTTTCCGATTGAATTAACAGTATTACCAATTTTACCAATATCTTTTAAACCAAAATTCTCAATTGTATTTTTTTTATATAAAAATAAAAAGAAAAAATGAAGTATACTTATAAAAAAAATTATAAAAATAACTTTTTTATATTTTTTATTTATAATTTTATAATCCATAATATATTATAAAATTATAAAATTATAAAATTATAAAATTATAAAATTATTTTATTTTTAATTCGTTAGATACATTTAATATCGAGTGTCCTAAACGAATTACACCATTAAATAAATTACCCAATGCTTTATCTATTTTTAAAGCTTCTTTAGCTTTTTCAGCAGCTTTTTCAGCAGCCTTTCTTGCTTTTATGGCAGCTTTTCTAGCAGCTTCTTTAGCTTTATTAGCAGCTTCTTTAGCTTTATTAGCAGCACGTCTCATTCTTCGTCTAAATTTATTCATAAATCCTTCTTTTTGAGGAAACAATATATAATAAATGATATATATAAAATAAATTAGATATAATATGATTATTAGATAAAATATAAAATTAGATATAATGATATTATATTTTTTATTCATATAATAGTTAATAATATTAATTATTTTTTTTAATACTGTCTTCTCTATTTATATTATTATTTTTAGAATCTTCAGGTCTTAGGTTTTGTTCATTTGTTATTTTATCATTTGAATCAATAATTTCAAAATCACAATGTAAATCACAAGGATTACATAATGTATCATCTTGGAATTTAATATTTGGAAAACTTTGTTTAATCATTTTAGGTGTAATTTCTTTATTCTGTTTTAATAATTTTTTATTTTCACAATTATTAAGTCTAAATTTGTTTTGGGGCGATATTGTATTAGAATCTTTAGAAGATTTGTTATTTTCCATACCTTCAATATTACCTTCTTTTAATGAAATAAAAAATAAAAAAACTATAATACCAAGTAATATATGATGATATGTTGTTATAATAATTAATATAATAATTATTATCTTTCCTAAAACATTATCAATATTAAATATATCAATTAAATTCATTCTATATAAATTAAACATATATTTTTTCAGTAAGTTAATTAAAATATAATCTATATTTTTTATAAGTAAGTAAAATGTCTTTAGCAATGTATGCATCAGATTTTAATAATGAAGAAAATATTAGACCTACGCAAAAAAATAAAAATTATAATAGAAACAAGACCTTAAAAAGAAAGGATACTAATAAACCAAATCCAAAAGTTGAATCAATGTTACAAAAAATTCATGAAAATGACGAAAGCGACGATGATAATAACTATCAACCGGTTCAACTGCCTTCATCAGCAGGACTTGAACGAATGGAAAATAGTAGTATGAATAATACAAAACAATATAGTGAACAATATAATGAACAATATAATGAAAATATTATGAGTGAACAAAAAAATAATGGTAATAACACACATGGTTCACAACAAGAAGGATTTACTCAATTACCTAGTGAATATGCTAAACAATATTATCAACAATATATACCTTATCATAATCAAAGTTCTGATGATTTAACACCAAATGGTGCTAATAAAGATGAATTATTATCAAAATTAAATGAAATAGTTTATTTATTAGAAGAACAGCAAAATGAAAAAAGTGGAAATGTTACAGAAGAATTGATTTTATACTCATTTTTAGGAGTATTTATGATTTTTATTGTAGATTCATTTGCTCGTGTTGGAAAATATGTTAGATAATTCAAAAAAAATGACTTAAATAATAATTTATGTATTAAAGTATAATGGATAGTATTGTAATGGAGACAAGTGAAACAAAAACTAATAATTCCCAACAAGAAACACCAACCCAAATACCATCGCCACAACAACCAGATATTACTAGTATTGTAATTAATGATGAAAATACAGCATTAAATGTAATGGTATCTTTTCTAAATTTAGCCCAAAAACGTGGTGTTTTTAATATGCAAGAATCAGCAAAGTTATGGGAATGTATCCAAACTTTTGTTAAAAAATAAAAATAATTTATTTATGAAAATAATAAAATAAATTATTTAAGAAGGTTTTTGAAAAACATATAAATATTGATATTCTAATTGTGCCATAAGTAAATCTACTTGTGAAAAACTAATAAATCCAGTTTCTTTAGCCATATTTACAATGGATTTTATAGATGGAATCCACATATTATGAATATTTTCTCTTTTTTTATTGGAATTTGAATTTGAAGTATCTTTAAATAATTCCTTAAATTGAACAAAATCATTTGGAAATACTTGAAAATCTGATGTATAATGAAATTTATCAAATACTACATTTGATTTTGTGATACGTGTATCAGTAAAACTTTGTGGATTAATCATAACAAATGGTTTTCCAACAGGAACAACTGGATCAAATTTATTTTTATCAACTAATTGAATAACAAAATATCCTCCAGGCATTAACCATTCATATACATTTTGCATAAATTCTTTTTTGTTTTTATAATAATAAAAATTCATGTTTAAAGATAATGTATGTGTAAATTGATTATTATTAAAAGTATTAGCTGTCATAGGAGTTCCTTGTATAAAATTTAAAGTAGGATATTCATTTTTAGCATATTTAACCATTGATTTTGATTCATCTAAACCAGTAACATTAAATCCTTCTTTAGCAAAAGTATTATTAATATGTCCAGTAGTACTTCCTAAAATTAAAATTTTACTTTCGCTTGTTGGTTTTGTAAGATTTATAATACTTCCTACTTCATATTCATTAACCATTTGTCTATAAAATAATTCATCATAAATACTAGCATAAAAATCATCAAATAAATTCATACCTTTTTTTGTTACAAATTTTTCTACTTGATTATTAATAAACCCTTCATGTATTATTGTATCAGTACATGATTTATAAACAGAAATTAAGATGAATATTAATGCTAAAAGAATAAGTAAATTAACCCAAATAGGTATTTTATTAACATATCTTTCTATTTTATTGTATACTTTTATTAAGTCCATTATGTATATTTATGTTATTTTTTTTATAAGAAAAAATATATGGATGAATTTGAAATAAATGATATGAGAAGCGAGAATGAATTTAAAGGTGTAACGTTTTCAAAATTTAAAAAAAGTGAAGCTAAAAAAGAATTAATCAATAGTCTTTCAAATGGCAAAATAGAATATGCCTTAAATTGGAGTGCTGAATTTATTTGTTGTGGTTCTTTTATTGAATTATGGGATATAATATTAAATTTTGTAGGAAAACATATTCATATAGGTAATCCTAAATTACCTATTTATTTAGAATTAAGATTTAATAATTTTAAAGAAATTATTTCAAATTATATTGGGTTTGAAATAAATATGCGTAATAATGATAAAGTTAGAAAATTATTTGCGGAAATCATCACAATTATTTGTAACTCTAAAAAAAAGCATTCCATTGAAAGTATTAAAATAAAAAAACAAGAAGAATTCGATATGACAACAATGTCTACACGTTTAAAAGCTCCTACTATTAATTATGCTTCTGAAATATTTAAAAAGGAGGATCCAAAAGAATTATTTATTGCTATGAATGAATTAGCATATCATTTATCTAAAGATTCTTTAAATTCTTTAGAAACATGTTATTGGATTGAATGGATTCTTGAATTTGAAAATTTGTGTAAGAAAAAAAAAGAACTATGTATTTGTGAACGAAGAACGTTTGTGAATGTTGATGAAAAATTTCAAAAAGAGCCAATATGGATGATATGGGATATAATATTTCATATTAATTCTAAAAATAAATCTGAAATATCTAAAAAGATTTTAAAAAGTATATTTGAATTATTTTGTATTCGTTATACAAGTGGTTCTAAGCGAAAAAGAAAGTATTTAATTTATTTTGCTGTTTCTATTATTACTGAAAAATTTGATGATAAAATAAATATAATCGAAAATAAAGATGTTGTAGATAATATAACTAAAAAAATTAATTTAATTTATAGAGAATTAAAAAAAAATGAGGAAAAACCAGCAACTGATTATTTGTTTAGTGGTATTGAAAAAAGTAATACTGAAAAAACAATTGAAAAATTAGAAATGTTAAGAGAAATGGATACACTTATACGAATATAATATTCAAATGTGTGGAATATATATTATCCAAACACATTTTCATCATCATATGTTATATATAAAAATCCATCACTATCTTTATTGATATGATATACATTTATCATTGTGGAACTAGTTGATGGCATTGTTCCATTTATAAATATAAATATTGCTTTATCTGGTGAGAGAAGTAATCTTTTTCGAATTACATAGATAAATTGTCCAACAGTAAAATCAGATGGTATTAAATATTTTTTTTTATCAATCTCTAATTTAGATTTTTTAGATTTTTCACAAATAACTGGTATACGTTGACCAAACTTTTTTAAAATACGGTTACATTCCTCAAATCTATCATCAAATGAATAAATATCTTTAAATCTCATATAATTATTCATGTATTAATATTTAATACCTAATATTTAATACCTAATGTTTTATATGTGATAATGGTGACTATATAAAATAAACATCCACCCCAGAATGAATCTATTATAGCAGGTATTAATTTATATTTATTAAATAATGCATAATTAGTACTATCAAATATTCCATATATACAAAATCCTAACAAAAACGCATTATTGGGAGTATTTCTCTCTTTAATAATAAACTTGTACAATACTAATATTAAAAGAATGTAACAAGCAATTGCTCCATAAATATTTAGTTTAAATTCTTCTTTTTGAATTTTCTGAATCATTGGTCTAAATAATGGTCCCCCTATAGATGATAAATATATACTATCTAAAGTTAACATAGTAAATGCTGGAATTATATAATCCATTATATATTAATGTAATATTGTAATATTAATTCACATATTCATTTTATAATTAAGAATAGTATTTTATATTTTTATATAACATGTTTTATATAAATGTCTATGAGTAAAACAAGTATAATTCCACGAGGAATAACGAATGATATTAATAACGACCCTAGTGAAAAAAGTTCAGATACTTTATTTGGATTTAATAGTAATAATGATGATTATAATCAATCATCTAATAAATCATCATATACGAAATCAAACTATTTTAGAATTGGTATGATAATTGTTATATTATTATTTTTGGGTATTAATATTTTTTCACATTTAGGTGATTTTTTTCAACATTTAAAAGATACGACCGCACCAGTTATTGAAAGTATATTAAAAAATTTAGGATATGTTGTTACAGAAACAACTAAAGATGTTACTGAATTAACGGCTACTGGAGCTAAATTAGGTGTAGATGTTGCTGCTGGTACAGTAGAAAGCGGTATAGATGTAATTCAAGGACAATTAGATATTGACGAAAATCAAAGTTCACAAAATAATAATTCATCTAAAAATATTAAATCGATAAAAAGAAAATCTATGAGCAAATCTTTATCGAATGCATTGGCTAATGCTGAATCGAATTCTGAACCACTACCAGATGATGCAACAAGTTCTACACAAAGAAATGGTTCAAGTAAAACAGGGTATTGTTATATAGGTGAAGATAGAGGATTTCGTAGTTGTATATCTGTAGAAGATTCAGATGTATGTATGTCAGGAGAGATATTTCCAAGTAATGAAATTTGTGTGAATCCTTCATTAAGAGAATAATAATTTACCTGGTTTTGTTCCTGTACTTCTAGCATATTTTGGAATTCTAGGTTGACCGGTATTTGGTCCATATTGTGGCCATTTTTCAGAACCTCCTCTATATGTTCTTTGAATTTTATAGTTTGTCAATGGTACATCTACATCTGGCCAATTGGTAATAGTTCTCAATGGTCCAGGAGTATCATTTTGACTAGTTAAACCAGATATTTTATTAGCACCAGGGCATAATAAAATATTATTTACAAGTTTTAAATTTTGAATATTTGGATTAGTTGTATTATTATTTTGTGTAGCGTATGTTTTACCTCTAGGTTTTCCAATACCTCTAGCTAACCTTGAGAATTTCTGTTTTTTAGAGAAATTCGCATTATTATTTTTATATTGGAATATAACTGCTTTACGTTTTTCATTTAGTGTTTCATACGAACTATTATTATCATATAAAGGAACATTTGTTACATCTTGACAATTTCCATTATTTCTAGCCCAAATAGTAGTTTGTTCTGATAAATTATTATTCCAATCACATCCATTTTGCATATTTATATAATAATAAACATATTTATTATTATATTTTTATATTTTTTAAGGATTATATCCATCCTTGTTTCCTGTAAAAAACCATCTAAGTGATAAGTATTTAGGCATACTAGTACTACTTGTTAATTGACTATTACTAGACATTTGTAGATTTGGTCCCTTATCAACAATTTGTTGAATCTCAGCAGTTCCTAAACCATAACTAAAATATCTCAAATCAGATAAATAACCAGAAAATCCACCATTCATTGCTACATAAACATCGCCATAATTTTGTTTTGGAACACCTCTCATAAGAAGACGTTTTGCTAATTTTCCGTTAATATATGCATCTAACTCATTATTTTCTACTCTAATTTGAACACACACCCACTTATTCATAGGAATATCATCAATAATTAATTCTTCTTTAATATGATTAAATGTATTCATTACTACTACCAAAGCATTTGTATTTGGCGCAATATATAAACCTGGTGCGTTATTCGGACTGTTCATACCATATGGTTTTTTTGTATAATTAATATCATCATTTCCTTTATGGAAAATATGCTTATATTGTCCCTTTTGATAAACTAAATCATCGATAAATAACCATATAGAATAACTAAATTCAATACCTTCATTAGCATTATCAGACCTAATAACTGGTATTGAACCGTTAGTATTAGGATCTTGTGGTATAGTTATCATTGTTTTCGCATCAACCATGCCGTTAACTAAATAAGGAGAACTATTATAAGAAAATACCCATGTTAAAAATCTCGTACAATATTTAATAGCAACTACAAAACAAATTAAAACTAATAATAAAAATGCTACTTTTGCTACTAAACTATTTGATTCTAAAAAATCTTTTGTTCCATTTACGGATTTATCCGTTTTAAAAGTATTAAATGAAGATGGTCCCGAAGAAATATTTCCTATATCCATATCTATATATAATACATAAGAAATTTAGATATGATATTTAATATATATTTTAAATAGTAACAGAACCTTGTTCTTGTCCATCATTTAAAAATTCAACTTTAATTTCGTAAGGAAAACTAAAACCGCCTGACCCACCATAACCTTTTCTATAAATATTATATGCTTCTTGAGGGTTTAATGAATCAGCATAATAATTGACATTGGAAGTATATCCAGAAAATCCACCTAAAGGTGTTATATATACTGGTGCATTATTAGCAATCTTAGCAACACCTGGAAGAACACATGTTCTTACTAATTTACCATCAATATATACATCCATAGTTCTACCATATAAACTAATAATAACATTAACCCATTTTTGTATAGGAACATTCGCAACATTACATGTATGTTTAGTTCCAGTAGATGAACCAGATGATGAGTATACTGTTGTTTCAACTTGAAGATTATTCTCAATTGCTCCTAAAGTTATTGATGGTGAAGGATTTAAATCATTATCTAATCTTCCTAAAATAATCTTTGGTTCTCCATATCTATAACTCCAATCATTTATATAAAACCATGCAGAATAAGCATAATTTGCCGCGTTATTTTGTGCTAAATCACTTGCCGCAATTTTTGTAACCTTTGTAGCATCATTTAAACCACTAATCTTATTTTTCTGTCCCATAAACCATCTAATAATTATGATAAATAATATGATAGATACTACACCTATTGCAATATTTTTAACTGATAAATCCATAATATATAATATACCTTTAGAAATTTTTACTAAATTATAGGAGGATTTAAATTATGAACTGAGTTGTACAACCAATTTATTTTCCCTCTTGAAATATTATTTCTAAAATATTTAACATTGCAAATCCCTCCATATAATCCATTATTTGTTCCAGAAGTTATAAGTGTATTTGATTTATATGGTATATCATCTGTAGTAGATGATACTAATTCATTATTTATAAATATATCAAACGATAACCCATCGTAGTTTATAATAATATTATTCCATTTTTGCATTGGAAATTTCGTAGTTTGATAAATATTATTTTCAGTATTTCTTTGAGTTTTCATTTTAATACGAAGTTTATTTTTTAAAACATTATATTGAATATCGGGTTTATCTCCTACATTTAATATAGATGTATATTCATCATATTGTGAATTAGTCTCTGGAGGATTAGAATTAATATAGAACCAACCTGAAATAGCAAATTTATAACTAAATTCTTTGTTATCATTAATAGATGTAATATAATTTACATCTTGAAATGACCCTAAATTAGTTAAAACATTTAAATTTTTTGGTTCTGTTATTAATTCGGTTGTATTATGATACATAACTTTTTTTATTATCAATGGCATAATAAAATATAAACAAATTAATATTATTTCAGATAAAAACAATATTATGATTGGTTTAGTTGTTATTTGATATTGGTTTTTAAAATAATCTACTAGCTCCATTATAAGACATGGAATAAATGTAATTATTTTAATTAATAGTTTTAACCACGATGGTGCTTTTTCTTCAGGTTCTCCATTACTACTACCTATACCTAAATACTTTATTACTAATGTAAATAATCCTACAAATATAAGAATATTAATTCCCATAAGTAAAAAACTACTAAAATTAGAAAAATAACTTGATAAATAAAAAAAGACAAATACTAAACTTATTATTAAACAAATAAACATAATAGAAGAGAATAATTTGCCTATAAAGGAAATAGTTTTTGTATTATTGTCTTGTTCGTTTTCAAATAATTCTTTTTTTCTATTAAAAAAAAACATTAATAATATTATTAAAAACCCACCACATAATGTTAAGAAAATACCAAGTCCTTCATTTGTATTTGTTATTATATCATATGGATTTTTAGCAAAAATAATACTCATAAGAATAATATATGTAATCAATAGTATTATAAACCCAAACTCAGTCATATGTATTGATACATAAAATATAATTAATTTATATATATATTCCATAATATTGATAATTTTTGTTAAATAACTAGTTCCTGAATCATCAAAAATTGGTAGTTCCTTTTTTTCAGTTGTATTAGAGTTAGTATTTACCATTTAATAAATCATTAGAAATAAATTAAAGGTTTTCCATCGCTGTTTTTTTTCCATGACAATCTCTACATAAAGCTACTAAATTATCGACATGATTAGAACCACCATTTTCTAATCTGATTTTATGATCAACTTCAAACCATGCTGGTAATTGTTTTTGACAATGTTCACAGTCCCATCCTTGTTCAGATGCTACGAACTTTTTCTTTGTTTCACTTACACAACGCTTTGTACTTTTTTTACCCGATTCCATAATACGATTAATCTGATGTTGTTCTTGTTGTTGATGATTACCACCTGTAAACGGTGTTTGATTTGTAAAATCTATTAATGGACTAAGAATATCTAAAGAAGATTGACCACTTGGCATATGTTTAATTATATTAGTTGCTTGTTGAACCATATTCTGAGATTCAGACGGATTTTTTTTTAAAAATAAATATATACTTAACCCTGCAAAAGCAAACCCTATCATTTTAAAATATTTTTGCCAAGATTGTAATATTTTAATATAATTACCATCATGATATGTATTTGCTATAAAAAAACCAGTTATAGCTAAAATTAATATTTCTGATTTCATATAATATTTATAAAGTTTATATTTTTTAATAATTTAATAACTATTTTATTTAATAAGTATATTTTATCTTTAGAAATTGAATTATTATCAACTAACCAATCATGTAAATCAATACCCGCATCAGGCATATTAAGAATAGATACGTTATTTAGTTTTGAATTAATATTGGATTTGTTTATACCATATCTTGTTAAAGAAACACATTTTTTATCAAAATTAATCATATCATCTTTTGATAATTTATCAGGATAACATATTTCAATATCTAATAAATAATATTTTTATAATTTCTTATACCTTCGAGTTTTGATTTAATTTTATTAATTTCTAATATTTCTTGTTTACCATGTTGTATAAGAGACATTTTACTAACACAAGTAGTTTTATTTTGTTTACCTTTACATTTTAACACAGGTTTAAATATACATCCAAATCCACCAGATGTTAATGCTTGTCCACCCGATTTACGTCTACCCTTTTTTTAGTTTTATTATTTTTTGTGTATTTATATTCATATATATATTTACGTTATAATTATTTTTTATATAAATAATAACTTCCACCAATTAATACAATAATAACACTACAAAATAATAATTTTTTTCTATACTTAATTTGTTGATGTAATATAATTTCTTTAGGTTTATATAACTCGTGATAGTTTTCTAATGCTTCAGTTAATGTAATTTCATCTTTACCAACCATGATATTAACTTTATTATGAATAAAATGAACCCATTTAATAAAAGAGTCTTTACCTTCTAAATAAGGAGATATTGGATATTCATCTAATAATTTACTAAATTTATTTCCTATTTCAGGATGAGGAATTAATAAAGGTAAATTTTGTATAAAATCATAATATTTTTTTTTAGTAGTTTCATTTGCTTTTAACGGATATGAAATAGCCATTGTCATTATAAAAAACCAAAAATGTGGTCCCCATACTGTAGAATCAAACGATTTTTCTGTCATTAAAATTAAACAATATAAAAAGATAGACAAATAAACATATAGTAAATGAATAAAACAATTAATTTTTGTAATAATTGTGGAAAATCAGGACACATATTTAATAAATGTAAACATCCAATAATTAGTATAGGTATAATACCAGTTAGATTAAATAATAATAATTTAGAATACATGATGATTAATCGAAAACATAGTCTAGGATTTGTAGATTTTATTAGAGGTAAATATCCATTAAATAATTATAATTATTTATTAAATATATTTAATGAAATGACAAATAATGAAAAAAATAAATTAAAAACATTAACTTTTAATGAATTATGGAATTATTTATGGGGAAATGATATTGGAATTCAATATAGGTGTGAAGAAAAATCATCTAAAGAAAAATATGAATTATTAAAAGTGGGTATAGAAACATCTACAATATTATATAATTTAGATACAATAATAACAAATTCAAATACACAATGGAATGAACCTGAATGGGGATTTCCAAAGGGTAGAAGAAACTTTCATGAAAAAGATTTAAATTGTGCTTTAAGAGAATTTGAAGAAGAAACCGGATATTTAAAGAGTGACATAAAAATTGTACAAAATATACTTCCATATGAAGAAATATTTACAGGTTCTAATATGAAATCTTATAAACATAAATATTTTATCGGGTTTATCGAATCAAATATAACAAATACATATGAATACCAAGAAACCGAAGTATGTGATGTTAAATGGTTAAAATATACAGATTGTATTAATAAAATAAGACCATATAATTTAGAAAAAATTAATGTATTAAATAATGTGAATAAAGTTTTACAAGAATATAGATTATATTAATAATATATAAGTATTATGAAAAAATCTAATCAAAAACCTAAAAAAAAAGTTTTGAAATTAATAAAAAAATCCACTATATTTGAAGATAATATAGGAGATATTTCATTTAATAAAATAAATTTAGACAAAATAGATAGTAATAGTAAAAATTTTTTAAATAAAAAAGAATTATTAAATAGAAAGTTTATTTCAGAAAATGAAAGTAAATTTGAAAACTTATATCCGTCATTAGATGACCCAAATTTTAATATTAAAATAGCCATAAAAAAAGAATTTAACGAAACAAAATATGATGGTACTATTTATGATATTGAATCGCAAGCAAAAAAGTTATGTAATGCTGATTTTGAATTATCTCCTAATCAATTATTTGTTCGAAATTTTTTAAGTTTTCAAACACCTTATAATAGTTTATTATTATATCATGGTTTAGGAACAGGCAAAACATGTAGTGCTATTAGTGTATCAGAAGAAATGAGGGATTATTTAAAACAATTAGGTATAACACAACGAATCATTATAGTAGCTTCACCAAATGTTCAAGATAACTTTAAGTTACAATTATTTGATGATAGGAAACTTATCTTAATCGATGGATTATGGAATTTAAGAGCATGTACTGGTAATAAATATTTAAAAGAAATAAACCCGATGAATATGAAAGGTTTATCAAAAGAAAAAGTAATTAGACAAGTAAACCGAATTATACACAATTCTTACTTATTTCTAGGATACATTGAATTTGCAAACTATATACAAAATATATCAAAAGTAGATGAAGATATAACTCCAAGTCAGAAGAAAAATGAAATGGCAAGAAAATTAAAAAAACATTTTAGTAATAGATTGATAGTTATTGACGAAGTTCATAATATTAGAATTAGTACAGAAAAACAAGATAAAAAGATTGCTCAAGAATTATTAAATTTAGTAACACATGTAGATAATTTAAGACTATTATTTCTCTCAGCAACACCAATGTATAATAGTTATAAGGAAATAATTTGGTTACTAAATATCATGAATAAAAATGATAATCGCTCCACAATTGAATTAAAAGATGTTTTTGATAAAGATGGTAACTTATTAATCGATTCATATGGTACAAATATTGGCGAAGAATTATTAAAAAGAAAGGCAATTGGGTATGTATCATTTGTTAGAGGTGAAAATCCATATACATTTCCATATCGTATATTTCCATCATTGTTTTCTATTAAAAATACATTTAAAGAACTACCATATCCACGAAAACAATTAAATGGAAAGGAAATAATTCAACCTTTAGAACATTTAGATGTGTATGTAAATCAATGTGGAGATTATCAACAATTAGGTTATAATTACATAATTGATAATATTATTAAAAAAACGAATAAAAATAAAATGCCAAATTTTGAAAATTTAGATTCATTTGGTTATACCATTTTACAAAAACCATTACAAGGATTAAATATGATTTATCCTACAAAATTATTAAAAAAAGAAAATCCGAAATTTGATTCAAAAATTATGTTAGGAACAGAAGGATTAACAAATTGTATGAAATGGAATCGTGAAAAACCATATCAAAATTTTGAATATAAAAATAATGATTTTGGAAAAATATTTGATATAGAAGAAATCGGAAAATATAGTTCAAAAATTAAAAGTATCATAAATAATATTTATAATTCAAATGGTATTATATTGATTTATAGTCAATTTATAGATGGAGGTGTAGTACCTATGGCATTAGCATTAGAGTCTATAGGTTTTACACGATTTGGAAATAAAGCATCGAACTTATTTAAATCACGACAACATCCAATGATAGATTCAAAAACTTATTTACCAAAAGATAAAATGGAAAATCCAGATGAGTTTAACCATGCAACTTATACATTATTAACAGGTGAAAAAATATTATCACCAGACAAAGTATATGATTTAAAAAATTTGACTGATGAAGATAATAAGTATGGAGAGAAAATAAAAGTAATAATTATTTCTATGACTGGTTCAGAAGGATTAGATTTTAAAAATTTAAGACAAGTTCATATATTAGAACCATGGTATAACTTAAGTTTAATAGAACAAATTATAGGTAGAGCTGTTAGAAATTGTAGTCATAAACAATTACAATTTAAAGAGAGAAATGTGGAAATATTTCTTTATGGAACAATATTAAATGATGATGAAGAAGATAAAGAAGCAGTTGATTTATATATATATAGAATAGCTGAAATGAAAGCTTTACAAATAGGTAGAGTAAGTAGAATATTAAAAGAATCATCAGTTGATTGTTTATTAAACATTGATCAAACACTTTTTACAGAAAAAAATATGAATACTATTGTTAAACAAGAATTATCTAATAAAATGATAATAGATTATGCTATTGGTGATAAAGCTAAAACAGTCTCATGTGATTATATGGATACATGTGACTTTAAATGTAAACCATTCAAAACAATTACAGATAAAGATATTAAATTGGATAATTATAATGAATCATTTATAATGATAAATACTGATAAAATTATTCAAAGAATCCGAAATTTATTTAAACAAAGATTTTTTTATAAAAAAGATAGATTAATTAGTGAAATAAATGTAGAGAAAATTTATTCAATAATACAAATTAATGTAGCTTTAACAAGTTTAATAAATGACAAAAATGATTATTTAATAGATAAATATGGTAGATTTGGAAGTTTAATTAATATTGAAGAATATTATCTATTTCAACCAATTGAATTGAATAATGATAATATTAGTATATTCGATAGGTCTGTTCCAATTAATTATAAATCACATATGATAAATGTTCCAATTAATATAACAGATATAACCGAAGAACCAATTACAACTATTGATGATAAAACTATTGATGATAAAACTATTGACGATAAAACTATCGATCATTCTATTTCGTTAGAGAATATAGATGTTTATAATAAAATTAAACACCATTTTTATATAGGTAAACGTTTTATTTATGATATTAAAAGAGGTGAATCAGATTGGTATATATATTTAGCTAATATGAGAACTAATAATATTCTTGAAACTGAAATAGGAATAAATACCGAAATATTTGATAATTTTTTAATAGCTCATATTTTAGAAAAACTATCATTTAATGATACATTAAAAATATTAAACATAATTTATTTTGAAGAAAAATTTAATAAATTAAGAATTCCTCATCTCAATGAGAATGATAATAAGGAATATATGGCAAAATATTTAAAAAAAGAATTAGAAATACCAATTCTTGAAAGTGAAAATAATAATGATATCGAATATATTATCATAACAGCATGTAAACAATTAGGTGTTATTAAAGAAAATAATCAAGATAAAGATAAAGAAAAAGAAGTATATGATAATGATTTTTTAATTAAAAAAGCACAAGAATGTTATAATATAATTTCTAATTATAAGCCAGAATTATTAATAAAAGCATATTATGATAATAAATTATTAATTAATAAAGGTATTACAGGAATTTTGTTATCTAAAAAAGATGTTAAATTAAAGAAAAATGTACAAACATTATTAGTATTAGATAAATTAAAATGGGTTGATGGTGAACAAGAAGATTATACAGATTTAGCTAGTTCTATAAAACAAATATTAATATCTATATCCGATTATAATTTATATATTGGATTTATGGCGCCATTATTAAACGAAGATATTAACATATTTAAAGTAAAAAGTATGAGTGATAATAGAAGTAAAGGAGCTAGATGTGACCAAACAACAAAAAGTAACGCATTAAAATTATTAAATAATATAATTGATAAAAATATAGATTATAATTACGATGATAAATATTCGAAAGATAAACATAAGAGTCATTTTTGTATATTACAAGAAATGTTCTTAAGATATTTTGATTATACTAAAAAAAATAATAAGAGATGGTTTATATCACCTGACGAATATATTATTAATAATATTGAAAAAATTCATTTTAAAAATAAATAAAATAAAATTGAACATAATTAAAGAATAAACTTCTATTTATATAATAATATAATAATATGAAATTACAAATTGAAAAGAAAAGAGAATCTCCTATGGACCTAGGTGTTTATAATAAATCATTATTATCTAGAAAGATATATATTCCTTTTAAAAAGGTTAATAAGAATATTAAGGAATTGTTAGAAAAAAATATTAAAAAAGAAATTGAAGGAAAGTGTTCGATTGAAGGTTTTGTTAAACCAGCCTCAACAAAAGTATTAAGATATTCTAGTGGATTATTAGTTGAAGACCTTATTACTTTTGATGTAGTGTTTGAATGTTTAATATGTTGTCCTGTAGAAGGAATGAATATTAAATGTATTGTTAAAAATAAAACACAAGCTGGTATTCGTGCACTTATAGATGATGACATATCGCCTGTTGTAATTTATGTAACAAAAGATCATCACTATGATAATAATTATTATAATAGTCTTAATGAAGAAGATGAAATTAAAGTTAGTGTAATTGGTCAACGTTATGAATTAAATGATAACCAAGTAAGTGTTATTGGAAAAATTGTAGAACCAAATAATAACGATAAATATAAGAAAAACATTCCTAAGTAAATTATAATTAAATAATTAAATAATTATTTAAAAAGATTACTCAATATATTAATAATGAGTAATCTAAATTTTTTAAAAGAAAATATTGAAAACTTGACAAAATTTCATCAAATAGAAGTTTTAAAAATTATTAAATCCGATAAATCTATTATTATTAATGAAAATAATAATGGTATCTTTATTAATTTAACTAATGTTTCGAATGATATAGTTGATAATATTAGTAATTATTTAAAGTATGTTGATACTCAAGAAAAACATCTTAATGATGTAGAAGACGAGAAAGAAAAAATATCAAATATATTTTTTAAAGATAATAAAGATAACACATGTATATCTATTAATGAGTAATAATAATTTACAAATATTAAAAGAATTAAATAATTTTATGCTAACTTCAAAAAACATATGTAATATTGAAGTTATCAATAATAATAATAATACAACTAAAGAAAAATTATATTCTAATACAAAATATAATATTACAGAACCATCATTAAAAGATATTTTTTTTCCTACTCAAAATGACCAGTTATTTTGGTGTTTTTATATTATTTTATATGATACAGTTCAGTATGATATGATAACTAATTTTTTTACAAAAGAATATGAAATTAAATATAAATTAATTGATGAGATGAGAGATAATAAAGAAATTTTTAAACCTATTAAAATTAGTAAAAATAATGTTGAAACTGAATTAATGTATAGTAAAAAAATTTCTATGACTACTATTAAAGCATTATGTTATTTAAAACAAATTAATGTATTTTATATCGATAGTAGTAAATATTATGAAATTATAGTTAATGAAAATAATCCTATATATGTTATTGAAAAAATTAATAATAATTATGGAATTAAAAAAAATGTTAGTTCTGATAAAATAAATTATTATCGTAATAATTTTTGGAAATTAGAAAGTTTAGATAAGCCATTAAAAGCTATATCTAGTTATAAAGCTGATGAATTGAGGGATATTTGTAAAAAAATAAAAATAGAATTTGTAAAATTAACAAAGCCTCAAATGTACGAAAAGATATTATATAAATTAAATAATTAAAATTATAATTAAAATTGATATTGAAACTAATATAAAATAATATGTTAAAGTATATATACAATGACGGAATTAACACCACAACAACAATTTGATCAACTTATAAGTAAATATTTAGAACATACTAATTTAATAGATGAATCTCAAGAAAAAAAATATAATAAAGTTACAAAAAATGAATCACCTGAATTCGAAATTCGATTTGGTACAAAAGGATATAAAAAAATATCAAGAAATGATTTTGATAATGTTGTTCAAAAACTTAAATCTTATGATATGACTATGATTAGTAATAATATTCCTACTTTAAAAATTAATCAAGAATATGTTGATAAAAATACTGGTAAAACAAAACAATCTAATATTCGTGTTGAAATTGAAGGTATTCATGCCATTCAACAATATTGTAAATTAGATACTATTAATACAAATAAAATATCACCTAATTTTGTTCAAAAATATAACCCAATAATAAATGATGAACGAATTAGACCTGTTGACATCAATCATTATAATTTAAGAGCAGATTTTAAAATTGAAAATATAATTGACCCAACTAGTTCAATCGTAGAAAATTTAAAATCTAATTGGAAAGATAATAAGAAGACATTTCGTTATATAACTAGAACAACCTTTCAACATAATGATTTTCCTATTAAATTTGATTTAAGTATAGTAAAGGAAGGAAAAAAAGAAGAAATTACATATACAGACAGAAAAATAAATAAAAAAATAAAAAAATTTATTCCAAAACCAGAATATACTATTGAAGCATCTGATGTATTTAATGATATTGAAAAATATGAAATAGAACTTGAAGTTATTAATCATGATACTATATTAGGAACTCGATATAGTAATGTTAAAAACTTATCAAATAATTTGAAAAAAGCGATTCGATTAGTATTATCAGGGCTACAAAACACAAATTATCCTGTTACATATAAGGAAATTGATGAAATCGGACTTCAATATTTAAAATTAATTCATAAAAAAGATTATAATGATAAGATGAGAATGAGATCAAATATGTTTATAGGACCTCAACCAGTTACATTACAAATGATTAATGTTTCACCTATTAATGAGGATGTAGTTGCTCCAAATATTCGTAATAATTATTGTGTAACTGAAAAAGCGGACGGAATGAGAAAATTACTATTTATTAATAAAGATGGTAAAATGTTCTTAATAGATATTAATGCAAATATTCAATTTACCGGTTGTATTACTAAAAATGTAGATACTTTTGAAACTATATTAGATGGTGAACATATATTACACAATAAATCTGGCGATTTTATTAATTTATACGCAGCATTTGATATTTATTTTATAAATAAAAAAGACATTCGTGCTAATCCATTTATTCCAAATATAAATTCTACAGAAATATCCACAAAATTTAGATTAAATGTATTAGTTAATATTATTAAAAACTTAAATGCTGTATCATCATTTTCAGATACTACTATATCACCTATGCGTTTTGAAAATAAACAATTTAGATCTAGTAATGAAAGTAAAACAATATTTGAATCGTGTAATTATATACTATCTCAAGAAAAACAAGGATTATTTGAATATGAGGTCGATGGATTAATATTTACTCCTATTGAATTAGGTGCTGGAGGCAATTTTGTTGGCGAAGCAGGGCCTTTAAAAAAACACACATGGGAACATGCATTTAAATGGAAACCACCTGAATTTAATACAATTGATTTCTTAGTTTCTACTAAAAAAGATTCTAGTCGTAATAATGATTTTGTTGGTAGTATTTTTCAAGATGGTGTAAATACTGAATCATATGAACAGTTATCACAATATAAAACACTTATACTTAAGGTTGGCTTTGATGAAGAAAGAGATGGATATATTAATCCTTGTTCAGATGTTATAAATGATAAAATACCTTCTTTAAAAGAAGAAAATGAAAAATCATTTAAACCATTACAATTCTTTGGTACAGAACCATTTGATGCCGAAGCTGGCATTTGTAATGTTATGTTGGAAACTGACGAAAGTGGTAATAAACAATTACTCACTGAAGAAAAAGAAGTATTTGGTGAAGGAATTATTGTTGAATTTAAATATGATATGATGCGTGAAAATAAATGGAGATGGCTCCCTTTAAGAGTAAGATATGATAAAACCGAAGAATATAGAAAAGGTAATCCTCAATATGGAAATTCATATAAAGTAGCTAATAGTAATTGGAACAGTATTCATAATCCTATTACTCATGAAATGATTAGAACTGGTGAAAATATTCCAAATGAGATTGCGAATGATGATATTTATTATAATAAAAAATCCAATTTCTCTCAGACAAAAGGATTACGTGATTTTCATAGATTATTTATTAAAAAAAAACTTATTAATATAGTAAGTAAAAAAGGGTATACTCTTATAGATTATGCGGTTGGTAAAGCAGGCGATTTATCTAAATGGATTGATGCTAATTTATCATTTGTATTTGGTTTAGATTATTCTAAAGATAATATTGAAAATCGTGTTGATGGTGCTTGTGCCAGATATTTGAATGATAGAAGAAAATTTAAGGTTATGCCACAATGTTTATTCGTCCATGGAGATTCATCAGAAAATATTAGAAATACTCACGCTATTAAAACTGAAAAAAATAAACAAATTACAAAAGCAGTATTTGGTGAGGGTCCAAAAGAAAAAGATAACTTAGGAATGGGTGTATATAAACAATATGGTAAAGGTAGTGAAGGATTTAATATTAGTTCATGTCAATTTGCACTACATTACTTCTTCAGTAATAAAATAGATTTAAATAATTTCTTAAAAAATGTTAGTGAATGTACAAAAATAAATGGTCATTTTATAGGAACATGTTATGATGGAAAAAAAATATTTGAGGCTTTAAAAAATAAAAATATTGACGATAGTATGTCATTATTTGTAAGTGATAAAAAAATATGGCAAATTACTAAAAATTATGAACACAATACATTTGAAGATGATGAAACATCTTTAGGTTATAAAATAAATGTATTTCAAGAAACTATTAATAAATCATTTCCAGAATATTTGGTTAATTTTGATTATTTGAATAGATTGATGGAAAATTATGGATTTGTATTATTAAATAAAAGCGAATGTTTAAATATTGGAATTCCTAGTAGTGTAGGTTCTTTTCGACAATTATATGGATTACTCGAGCAAGAAAATAAAAAAAATCCTAAAAATGTATTAAAATATGGAGAAGCTATTAATATGACTCCAGAAGAAAAACAAATATCATTTTATAATAATTATTTTATATACAAAAAAATTAGAAACGTAGATACGAACGCGGTATTTAATACAATGACTGGAACCTCAAAATATCAAGAAGAATTTAATAAATTAGAGGAAAAAGAAGCAACTGAATCTGCTAATAATGAACAATTAACTAATAATAGTAAAAAATCTAAACCTAAAAATATTTCTAGAAAAATAAAGAAAAAACTTCGTTTAAAGGATGATGAACAAAATATAATATGTTGAAACTAATATAAAAATATATTTATTATTATTATTACATGAGCTTTTTTTTATTACCCCATATTAATAATAATATTAATACTGACAGTATTGAATTAAAATATAATAATGAAAATATTTCTTACATTAGTTTAACTTTAAATAATTATTTAAATAATATTAAACTTGAAATTAATAATAATTCTGAAACTTGGGATTTTGTTAAAAAATATACTAATTCTTATGAATTTATACATACAACTGTACCAAATAGTATTTTTTCTATTAGTAAATATACCCCATTATCTAGATCATTTTATAAAATGATTGAACTATCAAATATGTTACATATTTTTGATGATTTTAATAATATTGATATTAATACATTTCATCTGGCTGAAGGACCTGGTGGATTTATAGAAGCAACTAACTATTTAAGAAAAAATAAGTCAGATAAATATTATGGTATGACTCTTATTGAACCTACTAATAATAATGTTCCTGGATGGAATAAGTCATCATCATATTTAGAAGATAATTCTAATATTATTATTGAAAAAGGAATAACAGGAACCGGTGATTTATTACTAGTTGATAATCTTAAACACTGTAACTCATTGTATGCTAATTCTATGAATATTATTACGGCAGATGGTGGATTTGACTTTTCTATAGATTTTAATAAACAAGAACTATTAGCCACAAATTTATTGTTTGCACAAGTTAGCTTTGCTATTTCTATGCAAAAAATAAATGGTCATTTTATTCTTAAACTATTTGATATATTTACAAAAACTACAATCGATATTATCTATTTATTATCTACACTATATAAAGAAGTATATATTGTTAAACCAAATACTAGTAGAATGGCAAATTCTGAAAAATATGTGGTTTGTAAATATTTTAAAAAATCTCAACCAAAACTCATAAATACGATTATTTCTGAATATAATAAATTACAAGATAATCCATATATTTCTAGTATTTTAAATTTTAATATAGATTATTATTATATTAATAAATTAGAAGAAATTAATGCTATATTTGGACAACAACAAATTGAAAATATATTATTAACAATTCATTTAATTAATTCAAAAAATAAACATAAAAATGATAAAAATGATAAATTTAAAATTCATAATATTCAAAAGTGTATACAATGGTGTGAAAAACATAATATTCCTTGTAATAAAACAATTAATACAAATAATATTTTTTTAAATAAATAATTAAATAATTAAATAATTAAATAATTAAATAATTAAATAATTAAATAATTAAATAATTAAATAATTAAAATATTTTAATATTATATAAAAATGAATAAAATATTAAAAATGTGCAATAAATTACCCGTTTTATTTAAAGTTTGTATTGTTTTTGTTATTATTATTATTATCCGTTTTATTTTTATGTATTCTGGTTCAGGTATTGAAAATTTTGGTAATCCATCATCGTGTACATACTATTATATGACTAATTGTGGCCATTGTAAAAGTTTTACACCCGAGTGGGATGAATTTGTTAAAACATATACTGGTCATGTAACACTTAAAAAAGTTGAAGCGTCTGAAGCAGGAGATGCTTTAGAAAAATATAATATTCAAGGATTTCCAACCGTTTTATTTTTAGATGACGCAGGAAATAGTCAAATATACGAAGGTCCAAGAACTAGTGAAGGACTTAATAAATTTATATCTGAAAATACAAATTAAATAATTTAATATTATATAATAAATAATATTAAATATAATCACTAATTAAATACACATGACAATTATTATAATATTTAAACAAATATACTTTTTATTTATTTCTATTATTAATAGCTTATTAGGAATTATAAATATATTCTTATTATCGATTAGTGAGGGTACTATGTCAATTTATAAAAATATTGAAGATATACGAAGTTATTATATCTATGAAGATAACGAATATATAGAATTTAAGAAAAATATTAATGAAGAAATAGAAAATATACTTTTATTTTCAAGTAATCAGTCAAATCAAAATAAAAAAATGATATATGGTAAAACATCTTCAAAACAATCATTGACTGAACAATATAATGACATATTTGATGATTTTGGGACTTATGGAACTCCTCCTGAATCACGTAATAATTTATATATAGAATGTCCACCTGAATCACGTAATAATTTATATATAGAATGTCCACCTTATATTTATATTGATGAGAATTATAGTTATGAGAATTATAGTGATATTGAGATTGATGAGAATTATAGTGATAGTGAAATGCCTGATTTAATTGATGATATTGATAGTGAAATGCCTGATTTAATTGATGATAGTGATAGTGAAATGCCTGATTTAATTGATGATAGTGATAGTGAAATGCCTGATTTAATTGATGATAGTGATAGTGAAATGCCTGATTTAATTGATGATAGTGATAGTAATAATACTAATGCTAGTATAGATGTTAATATTAATGTTAATGATAGTTATAATGATAATTGTATAAATGAATATAATATTGATATTAATTTACCACCTTTAATTGGTGATAATGTAAATGATAATATAGATTATAGTGATGTACATCCATTATTTGATGTTGATATAGAGGAACAAAATATAAAAAATGAATTAAACCAACAATTAAAATTAGAAATAGAAGAACAAATAGAAAAAGAAATGGAACAACAATTAGAAAAAGAAATAGAAGAACAAATTAAAGAACAAGAACAATTAGAATCTGAAGTAACACAACTTGTAGAAGAACAAATTAAAGAACAAGAACAATTAGAATCTGAAGTAACACAACTTGTAGAAGAACAAAATATTATTTAATGAATGTTTTCTTAATAAAATATTAGTAAATTAATAAATAGATAATATTATATATTTTTTAATTTATACACCACCCCAGAAAGATGATAAAGTTGTTCGTGGGCCTCCTACACAGCCATCATATACTTGTTTGTTTCCACGTCGTCTCCACGATAATGGAGGAGTATATTTAGATTTAATAAAATAAGGACCACTACCATTATAATTACCATGATATTTACCAGCATTAGCCGCAGCATCACCCCAAGCAGAACGGAATGAATTACCATTTAGTGTAATTGTATCATATTTTAGTTTTGCTAATCTGGTACCATTATCTACAGCACCTTGACTAGCAAATTGAGCATTACTGCGTTTATAAATAGTTATAGTACAACCATTTTTTGTTCCATTTTGATAAGGCCATGAACAGTTATTTGTTCTAAAATTTTGACTGCCAGTAGGGCTATTACTTGGAGGAATCGGATTTCCATCTGAATCAACATAATCAATACCACTGATTGGTTCAACTGATAATTTTTGACTATATAATTTACAACGAGATTTTAAATAACCTTTAGAGTCAGTATAATAAGATTGACTTAAATTAGTATTAGCAGAATATTTAATCACATTATTTTCAGGTGTTCCGCATACTTTTTTAATATTATATACTCCTGTTTGAATTTGATAACTGCCACTAATATCAGGTTGTCCAACTTGAACATATCCTGGATTATATATTTTATAACCAACTTGACCTTGACCACTACTATTATCTCCCCCAGATCCGATATTAGGGGATGGTAATACAGCCGGTGGTTTAATAGTTTTACTAGTATTTTGAAGTAACTTATTATCAAATGTAATAAATATATTATTTCCACTTGAATCGCAACTACAACTTGAACGCCAAGAGTTATTTACACTATCATAATATACACCAGAATCAAAATTATATCCTCTAAATGAAGTACCTCCAGGTCTATTTACAACATCTATAGAGACATTGCCTTTACCAATTTTTCCATTCATTGCTAATTGTCTTCTCCAATGTTTCATTGGAAATGGACGACGAACACATGCATCACCGGTTGTACCTATAAATTCTTTTGCATGATTATAATTACTTTCAGGTGTATTTTGACTATTATTTCCAACATTAATACTTGGTCTTGACATACCACCGATTATACCTACTGAACTAGGTGTTGAAATAGGTGTTGTATTTAGTGGATTAGTTGGATGTCCTTTTTCAAATACTGAACCTTTATTATCAATAAGAGGTTGTCTAGTAGATATTAAATTATTTGAATAACTAAAATTACTTGGTTTAGACATTTTGATATATATATAGTAATTATAGAAAAATAAAAATAAATAAATATAATATTAACACAATATAAAATTTATTAATAATAATATTTGAAAATAAATATTTTAATTATATATATAAAATAATGTCTAATTTTTTTGAAGAAGTATTAGATGATGTTCATGGCGTTGAAGAAAAAATACTAGGGCCTGATTATCAATATTGGAAACAAATTAAATCTCCAAAACAAATGGGAATGAGTACAAAAGGTTCTTTATCTGCAATAGCAAATGATGTTGATGGGCTAATAAATTATGTTGAATTATTAGTTTCTGGGGGAGGAGATGCTTCTAAAACAAATGGTCCAATGGGTAATAAGTTTTTTTTAAAAACAGCAGCAACGTGTAAAGATAAAGCTTCTGGCCAAGTAGTAGATAGATATATATATATTAATAATGTTCCAGATGGAACGATTCCTTTTATAAGTGGAGCAATGGGAACAAATTTTTCAGATCTTGAAGGATTAATACCAGGAACTCTAGGAAATATTTCGGCATTAAACCCAATGCTAATATTTCAATCTTTTATGTCTGGAAGTCAACCAGAATGTCAAGAAATAACATTGGAAACAATTGATGTAAAAAATAATAAAGGAACTGAAAGTAGACATGTTACTACTGTTGACCTAAAAAATATGAATCCATGTGATTTTAAACCAACATTAGATAAGAATCCTATATCTGGTAAATCATGTCGTGAAGGATTTTCTAATAGAAAAATAGGAAAGATTCCGGATGATTTTTTGGTAAAATTGTTTTATGCGTCATTAGGTATATTTGGAGTTTATTTATTAATTTGTATAATGAAAAAAATAAAAGAGAGAAAATAAATAATAATAACACAAAAAATTATTGTTATTATTATTGTTATTATTATTGTTATTATTATTGTTATTATTATTGTTATTATTAACCACGTCTCGCAAGAGAACGAGAAACCTTACGAGAAGCACTACGAGAAGCACTACGAGAAGCATTGCGAGAAGCACTACGAGAAGCACTACGAGAAGCAGTGTGTTTTCTTCTACGATTAATATTGTGTTTACGAGATTTAGAAGTATGTTTCTTTTTATGCTTACGAGTTTTACGACCTCCTACCGCATTAATAGGAAGAGATTGTGTATTAGTATTAATCGGTTGTGTATTAGTATTAACAGGTTGTGGTTTACTAGATTTAAACATATTCATAAATCCATTAAAATGGTCTTTCATAGATTTTTCTTTAGGTTGAGTAGATGTATGATGAGTATTTATATCTTGTGATTGACTAGAATTCATATTATATAATATTAATAGAAAATATTATATAATTTAATTATAATTTAATTATAATTTAACGCGTTTATAAAGTTCTAAAGCAGCTAAACCACCGGCCACTTCAGCTAATATATATGGAACCAATTCATTTTTAGGGAATTTACCTGCTGCAACCATCATAACTGTAACAGCAGGATTATAAGAACCTCCAGAAATAGGTCCTCCTATTAATATAGCAATAGCTAATGCAGCTCCAATAGCAAGCCAATTTCCAGTAGCTAATATAACATAAAGAAAAAACATTGTTCCTAAAAATTCAACAAGATATTTGTTCATAATTATATATTAAAATGACAAAAAAATATTATTAAAATGACAAAAAATATTATTATCTAGAACCTCCTGATTTAAATGTATTAGCAATAGCTCCTTTTTTTTTAGGTGCTACAGACCCTCCTCCTCTAACACGCGATAAAGACCGATTAATAACCGTTTTATCATTTGATTTGCCTTGAAATGATATTTGATTATTATAAGATTTTGTAGATTTACCGATAGCATTATTCTTTTTCATTTGTATATGAGTAGATGAATCATAATGTCCTTGTAATAATGTTCCTCCACCTCCATCCTTAATATATATTTTACGAGCACGAGCAAACATAGAATCACTATTAGATGGATTAAATTTTTGAGGCATAGCTTTTGGAATTGCTTGATTAGAACTACCATCAATACCAGTAGGCATAATAGCATTATTACCACTTCCTTTAATTAATATTCCTTGAGTAGCAGGACCGTTAATTACTTTTGGTCCTATATTTTCACTTCCATAATAAGGTGGAATATATGGTAAATATGAACTATTACTATAAGTAAATTGCATTTTATATATATAATATAATATATAAAATATAAATTTAATGTCTTACTTTCCCTAGAGCGATTAATGTGTTACTTTTAATATCACCACCAAATGAGTAATCATTATAGTTTCTATTTTGAGCTTGTTGTTTCTTAAATCTTGTATAGTCAGAACCATCATATACCCATTTTACATTAGTATTAGCACTAGGAATATTATTAGGATTTGATAAAGTAGAAATATTAATACTACCTCCTAAACCTCTGGCTGAAGCATTTGATGATAATTTGACTCTTCCAGTATTAACTTGATTAGAACCACCAGATGTAAATGCGACTCTGGACATCAAATCACCCGCATTATTAGCAGCTCTAAATGGAGTAATGTTTGTTTTAACACCGTTATATGTTCTATTAACTGCTTTACCATTCCACGCAGCTCTTAATGTAAATCTCATATTTTCTCTATTAGCTCCTCCAACCATTCCAGAAGCATAATTTCCACCACCACCTATTAATCTTGGGGCTACACCAGGATATCCTGCTGCTATATAATTTTTATTGTCTGTATGATTTCCACAACCTGGCATTATATATATATATCGCTCATAAAAAAATTATATATAAATATGCTAAAACTATAATTTAATTTGTATTTTATTTATTATTTATGTCATAATTCGTGGAGCTATATTCATTGTTTGTAATTCTTGAAATAATAATTTACACGAATAAGGAATTTCTACATAATTAAAATCTACGCGATTATCACATGTATTACAAATATGAATTTTCATTTTATTATTGTAAGCAGCAATCATACCACATTTATTACACACATTAACCTGATATTTATCAGACGCATCATATAATCTACCTCTAGTAAATCTCGAAGCTCCATGTGATACCATACAATCTCGTTCCATTTCACCAAACCTTAATCCACCGTCACGACTTCTACCTTCAGCCGGTTGTCTAGTAAGATTAACCATTGGTCCGGTGGAACGGCTATGTTGTTTATCACTAACCATATGTTTTAATCTTTGATAATATACTGGTCCAATAAATATACTTGTTTCAATTTGTTCTCCTGTAAGAGCATTATACATAATTTCATTACCATTACTTTCATATCCAACTTTTGGCAATTGCTTACAAATACTATCTACACTCAAATCACCGAATGCAGTTCCATCACCAAATAATCCTAATTCTACTAAAACTTTACCAAGTAACGTTTCTTTTAATTGTCCGATTGTCATACGAGATGGAATTGCATGAGGATTAATAATAATGTCTGGTTTAACACCGGTTGATGTAAATGGCATATCACATTCTGGAATGATATTTCCAATAGTTCCTTTTTGTCCATGCCGAGAACTAAATTTATCTCCAATTACAGGTTGTCTAAGCGTTCTAATTTTAACTTTACATACAGTATAACCATCACCATTTCTTTCAATAAAATTTTTATCTACATATGATTCTTCAGTTGTTCTATAAGTTCTACTTAAATCTTCAAATTTAATAATTTTTGTATGATCATTTCTATTCTCTTTGATAGGAACTACTTTTGAAATAATAACATCATTGTTTTCTAATAAAGTATTTTCTGGAACAATACCTTTATTTGTAATTTTACCATAATTACCATATTTCATACCTTTTGTTTTTGTTGGGTCTGGTTTACATCTAATTTCTTCATCACCATTAATCTTTTTATCTTCATCTTTTTCCGTATGATAAATACATGCTTGAAATAAACCACGGTCAATAGAACCTTGGTTAAATAATAAACTATCTTCTTGATTATAACCACTATGGGTCATGATAGCAACAATTACAGGGGCTCCAGCAGGTATTTTATCAAGTTTTACCATACCCATTAATCTAGTATCAACTAATGGTCTACCAGGATATGTTAATACATATGCGGTTTTATCCATACGATTATTGAAATTTGTAACATATACACCCATTGCTTGTTTTCCCATAGCTGATTGATATGTATTTCTAGGACTTTGATTATGGTCTGGAAATGGAATACATGATGCTAAAATACCAAATATAGTACTAGGATGAATTTCACAATGAGTATATTTATATACATAAGACGATGTATTGTTATGTAATTGTTTTGGTTTCATAGATATCATACTAAAATTTTGTTCTTCGGGGTCAATATACTCAATAACAGAATTCGGAATATTACAATTAGTTAATAAGTCGTCCCATCCCAATTCATTTTTTTTAACTTTATTAACAATATCTTGTGTCATAATAATATTATTATCTTTTACTCTTAATACCGGACGTATTAATCTACCGGCATCATTACAAATTCTAATTTCTCTTTCTTTAGTATTAAATATAACTGATGTGTATATATTAATCATACCATTACGCTTATATTCTTTAAAAGTTATAAACAAGTTATTTGGGTCTTTACTTATTCCAACCCAAGCTCCGTTTACAAAAACTTTAACAAATTTATCCATTTCACAAGATGTTAATTCAGTTAATGGAATAATATGTTGTTTAATATAATCGTAAATAGGACGACTATTACAAGGAATGGTAATATGTGTCATATAACTTAAATTTTTAACAACACCTACACTTGCTCCTTCAGGTGTTTCAGCAGGACATAAAAATCCCCATGAACTATTATGTAATTTTCTTGGAGGAATTAGTTTACCACTTTTATCAATAGGAGTATTTACTCTTCTCAAATGACTTAAAGCTGAAACATAAGTCAATCTATTTAATACTTGTGCTACACCAACTTTATTACTATTTACATTTTTAATACCAAAATCTCCAGTAGATAATGCTCGTTTAAGACCATTTTCAATAGTAGTAGATTTCACAATTTTATATATATTTGTAGAATTGATTATACTTAAATAATCTTCGGTTGATTTCCATGAACCATTATTAATCTCTCTAACAATTTGTTTCTGCATGTCTTTCACTAATTTATTAAAATAATTACGATATAAATTATTTAATAATATTCCAGTTGAATCTATTCTTTTATTTATATAACAGTCTCTATCATCCGGTTGTATCCACTCAAAACTACATCTTAATAATTTATTTGTCATGTATCCTAAGAAATATTTTTTTTGAATCGCATCATGACAATGAGGAAATAAATCATTTTTTAAAATATCTAATGTAAATTCATATTTTTTTTTAATTCCAGATTCCTTGTCCATATTTATAGGTGTAAACATTACATATGACATAATATATTTTATAGCATCTTCTTGTGTCAGAATTGTATTTGCTTCTATAATACTTCCTTGTAATCCAAACTTCATTTTTTTATATTTAGAATTTTCAATATTCAAAATAATTTTTTCACAAATATCTTTATCAGAGATTACACCTAATGCTCTAAATACAATAAATAATGGAACTGGTTGTTTTACACGAGGAATTTGAATATGTAGTGTTGTACCAAATCCAGTATTTTTACTTGATATCATCAGACTAATTTGTTTTGGACTAATACATTTAAAATCAGGCACAGACTTGATTTCTGCCACCCAATTCCATTTAGTATTATTTTTACTTACATTAAAACAATATACACGATTTTCTGCTGCACGTTCTTGTCCAAGTACTGTTTTTTCACTACCATTTATAATAAAATATCCACCAGCATCAAATTTACATTCTCCACTAACATTTTCATTTATATGCGAATATTGTTTTAATACACATACATTGGAGTTTAACATAATCGGTAATTTACCAATATGAATTTTTGGTAATGATTTATAAAAAGTTTGACAATTATCTAGATTTTCTCCTGTACGAACTATATATTTAATATTTAAATCAATGGTCATCATAGATGAGTATGTGAAATTTCTCAATCTAGCTTCTTGTGGAAACATTAATTTTGAAGCACCATTATTTTCATGAATTTGTGGTCTATATAAATTAAAATTTTCAAATGTTATTAAAATTTCTAATCCATACTTCCCACTAGCTTTATCATAATCATTTTCACTACATATTTGAACAGGATTAAACATATCAATTGTTTTCTGTATCTGAATATTTACGAAATTATTAAATGATTCTAACTGATGTCTAACCAGTTGTGTTAAATATTGATCTTTAAAATATGATTCTATAATAGTCCATGGAGTTTCTAGATAATCTAGGAGGTTATTAGTAATAATATTTTCTATTTTATTCATAATTACTTTTGTATTTCTTTTTGTAGTTGTTGTTGGAATCATTTTATAAACTATAATAAACATCAATTTATTTTTAAATTGTTTAAAATATTAATTCAGATTTTAATTCAGATTTTAATTCAGATTTTAATTCAGATTTTAATTATTTAAAGGATATTATCAATATAATGGAAATAAAGGAGTATTTTCTTTATATATCAATATAAATAGTATAACTTCAGTTCCTCGATTATTTTATTTATTTACGTTGAATTTAAATACTTTAGAATAAACAATTAAATGTAAAAAATATTAAAATTTTTTATAAAAACAATATATCATGTCTGAAAAGAAAAAAATAATAATTAATGATTTTATTATAAAAAATAATAAAAGTAAAAAAAATGAAACCGTAAAAAAAGAAAAACCAAAACCAATAATAAAACCAACTACATTAAAAAAAACATTATTAAGTAAAATAAAACAACATCAGCAAAAAGAAAAAATATCAAATAATACAACAAATAATGGAGGTAAAAATATAACAAATGATGACGTTGATTTTCATAATAATTTTGTAAATTCTATGGAATATTTAAATAATCTTAGTAAAAAAAAACATACTGAAAAAAATAAAAAGAGAGAAAATAAAAATAAATCACTTAAAAATAATAATAATCCAAATAATAATTATAATTATAATCATAATAATAATCCAAATAATAATTATAATTATAATCATAATAATAATCCAAATAATGTAAATTCATTAATATCTATTGACTTACCGAATGATTATGATAATAATATTATAGAACCAATTAAATTATCATCATTAAATAATAAACAAAATACATCATCACAAATAAAACCAGAAATAAAACCAGAAATAAAACCAGAAATAAAACCAATGGTACAAATATCTAATATGGAATTTGATAATACATTAAATGAAAATAATTTGATTAATAAAGATAATATTCCTAATAATAAATTAGTATTAAATGATTCTCCATATGGTTGTTTAAAAGGTGGTAAAAAACCAACTTTTAGAGAATATCATAATAAAACATTAAAACCCCCAAATCATACATATAATATTCCAGAAAAAACACAAACTCCAGTATCTAATAGAGAGAAAAAATTAAATGATATAAAAAAATCTTATAAAAAAGTAAAGGAAACTAAAAGAAAAACTAAAAAAAGCACATTTAATTTAGGTAAAAAAAACAATAAAGTATCTATTTTAATTAAAAATAACTCAACTAGAAGAAAAGTAAAGAGAGAACATGGACTATTAAAACAAAAATCTATGAATGAAGTTAAAAAATATTTATATGATAAAAATTTTATTAAAATCGGCAGTACCGCACCAAACGATGTTTTAAGAACATTGTATGAACAATCTATTTTAGCTGGAGATATTAATAATATTAGTAATGGAATTCAACTTCATAACTTTATAAATAATTAATATAATATTTTAAATAAACATAAATAAAGATATTTATGTTTATTATATAACAATGGCATTATTAAAAGAATATTTTAAATTAACAGATGATTATAGAGTTAAATATGGAGAGAAAACATTATTATTAATGGAAGTTGGTTCTTTTTTTGAGGTTTATACAAAAGTAGATCCAATAACTAAAGAAATAACAGAACAACAAGTGATTGATTTAAGAAAATTTACTGATTTATCTCCTGGAAAAAAAACAGAATCTGTTCTCATGTTAGGATTTACGTCAAGGTCTCCACCCATTTTAGAGAGATATATGGATAAAATAATTAAAAATGGTTATACTGTAATAATACATGAACAAGATACACGTAGTAATAATACTACACGCAGTTTAAAAGGTATTTTCTCTCCTGGAACCTATTTTGAAGAAGAAAGTGATATGGTATCAAATAATATTTCTTGTATATGGATTGAATCACATAAATCTTCCAAGGTTAATAAAATAGATAATATGGTTATTGGATTTTCTACTATCGATATTTATACTGGAAAAAGTAATATGTATGAAATTGTAACAGAAAATCTTCATAATCCAACAACATATGATGAATTAGAAAGATTTATTAACACATATAATCCCAACGAGACCATTATTATTTCAAATATAGATGAAAATAAAATAAATGATATTATAACATATGTCAATCTAAATAGTTCAAAAATAATGAAGATTAATACATCTGATAATCGAGTAAAAAATGCTGAAAAACAATCATATCAGAGAGAAATTATAAATCAATTCTTTTCTCCAAATGTATCGGAATCATTTATAAATAATAGTACTCCTTTTGTATATGGTGTTCAAAGCTATGTTTATTTAATAAATTTTATATTTGAACATAATCCAAATTTAATTAATAAAATTCAAGAACCGATTATTGAAAATAATACAGATAGAATGTTATTGGCGAATCATAGCTTACAACAATTAAATGTCATAGATGACAATAAATATAAAGGGAAATTATCATCGGTAAGTAAATTATTGAATAATTGTATTACTCCAATGGGTATTCGAAAATTTAAATATAATATATTACACCCAACTGTAAATCAATCTAAAATGGAGAGAAGTTATAATATTACTGAATATTTATTAATAAATGATATGTTATGGAAATCATGGAGAAATGATTTAAAAAATATTAAAGATATTGAGAAATTAAACCGTCAAATTTATTTAAAAAGAATTACACCCAATAATTTATTTTCTTTTTATGAAAATATCTCTACTATTAAAGAAATATTTGATAATATAACCACGAATCAAGAGATATATACTTATGTTAATAGTGAAATAAATATGAATATAACAACTGTATGTAACATGTTTAGAGAGATATTTGATAAAACATTTTTCATTGAAGAGTGTAGAAATATACGTACATTAGATATTGATAAAAATATTATTAAGATAGGTATAAATACCGAATTAGATGATATTGTGAGATTATATAATAATAGTAACCGTAAATTAGAAACAGTTTTAGAATATTTAAATTCAGTAATTTCTCAAAGAGAAAAACGTTCAACAAATAGTTATGTTAAAATACATAGTACTGATAAATCTGGTATAATGATTCAATGTACGAGCAAACGAGGAAATATATTAAAACAACAAATTCAAAAAGGGAAATCTCAAATTAAATTACAATATATTGATACAGACGGTAATAAAGAAGAGTTTGATTTTACACCAGATATACATACAAGTAGTGCTACAGGAGCAAATGTAAATATAAGAAATGAATTTATTACATTACTATGTAATAGTATAACTTCATCAAAACAAAAAATGATGGATTTAATAAAATTAGTTTATAATAATTTTATAATTGGTCTTCAACAATTTGATAATGAATTTTTAAATATTAATAATTTTTGTTCTACTATTGATATACTACAAAATAGTTGTTATATAGCAACTAAATATAATTATCATAAACCAATTGTTAAACAAGGAGAGAAATCATACGTTAAAGCAGGTAATATTAGACATCCATTAATAGAGCAATTAAATACGGAAGAATTATATGTAACCAATAATATTAATGTTGGTGTAGATAAAGATTTAATATTATTATACGGAACCAATGCTGTTGGTAAAACAAGTATAATTAAAGCATTAGGAATCAATATTATTATGGCACAAGCAGGATTATATGTAGCATGTGATAATTTTGAATTTGTTCCATATACATCTATTTTTACAAGGCTATTAGGTAATGATAATTTATTTAAAGGACAATCCACTTTTGCTGTAGAAATGTCTGAATTAAGAGTTATTTTAAAAATGGCGAATAAAAATAGTTTAATATTAGGAGATGAATTATGTTCAGGAACAGAGCATGATTCAGCTGTTAGTATTTTTATGTCAGGTATTCAATCTCTTCATAATAAAGAATCATCATCTATATTTGCTACTCATTTACACGAAATACTTGATTTTGATGAAATATCTGAAATGAACAAATTAGATGTAAAACATTTAACTGTAACATATAATGAAGCAAAAGATATGTTAATATATGATAGAAAATTAAAAGACGGTCCAGGTGAAAGTATGTATGGTCTTGAAGTATGTAAATCTTTACACTTACCCAAAGACTTTTTAGAAAATGCTTATAATATAAGAAAAAAATACAATAAGTTAGATGAAGGTATATTATCGAAAAAAACGTCACATTTTAATAGTAAAAAAATAATGGGAAAGTGCGAAATGTGTAATAAGAAAGTAGGAACTGAGGTTCATCATTTACAACATCAAGAAAATGCCGATAAAAATAATATGATTAATTCATTTCATAAAAATCATCCAGCAAATTTGCTAACTGTATGTGATGGTTGTCATAATAATATTCACAAGACAGGAAAGCAACATAAAAAAGTAAAAACGAATAAAGGAACGAAAATAATGGAAATAAGAGAATCAAATATATGAAATAATATATATATTATATAATGGAAGAATTAAAAAAATTAGGTCCCCTTATGATTTCAGTTACTGTATTTATTTTAGGTATAATAGTATTTTTTTCAATAATAGAATTTAATTTAAATCCAATTGAAAATACTAATATTCAAAAAATTGTAGATATAGAAGCCTTTACAAATCCAGAAACATCATTTTGTAAATCCCATGAAGGTAAAAGACATGAATTGGAAACAAGTTGTAATAAATTAAGCAAAGATAATTGTTTAGCAACATCATGTTGTGTATATGCTGATATGGAAAATAAATCTCAGTGCCATTCAGGAGATGAACATGGTCCAAGTTTTAGAAGAGATAATAATGGAAAAACAAAAAAAATAGATTATTATTATTTTAAAAACAAATGTTTTGGTAATTGTTCTGAAATTAATTAATAAAATAATTAATTAATTAAAAAATTGATTTATATATAAAATATTATATATATTATATAATTCAAAATGATTATACCTGTAAAGTGTTTTACCTGTGGAAAAGTGATTGGTGATAAATATAATTATTACCAAAAAGAAGTTCGTAAAATTAAATTGTCGCGTGATATGGACGTAGACAAAGTATTATATTTAACCGAAGATTTTATTGATAAAACTCCTGAAGGGGAAGTTTTAGACAAATTGGGATTAAATAAAATGTGTTGTCGAAGACATTTACTATGTCATGTTGATATAGAATAGAGTATAATATTATCTTATGTTATTATATAATATTATATGGCAAAATCTATGAAAAAACATTATAAAAAATCTAAACGTAATGCGCGTAAACATATGAAAACTGTAATAAAGCATAAAAGTCATAAAAATAAAAGTCATAAAAATAAAAGTCATAAAAATAAAAAACTTTCATTAAAACATATGAAAGATGCGCATAAAAAAAGAATATCATTTTCGACTAGTAGAGGTCGTCGTAAAGGATTGCGTGGTGGTAATAGTATGATTGGTGGTATGGTTTCAAGTCCTGCTTCTGGACCTGTAGGTTATTCATGGAATGGTGGAAATCCAGCTAGTTGGCCTGGAGTTGCTTCAAATAATGGAACAAATACAAATAATGTGACAATGTCAAATCATTTAAAGGCAAGTCCCAATGGAATTGCTGTTGGGGGTGTAGACCCTTATTCTGGTTCTAGTCCTATGAGTGGAGGAAAATATAGAAAAAATAAGAAAAATAAGCAAAAAGGAGGTTTTTTTCAAGAAATTGTTAATTTAGGAAGAGGTGCACAAGACGGATTAAATAGTGGATACTATAATTTAATTGGATAACAACAACCGATTAGTCAAAATCCTTATCCTACACAAGACCAACCAATTGATACTGATTATAAATTTATTGGAACCCCTCCTCCTAATGTAAGAAATATGTATATAAATGCCAATAAACAAGTAGCTAAAATATAAATTTCTAAAAATATTTTTTATCTATAAGTATATCATAATAATGCTAAGAGAAATTAAAAAGTTATGTACGCCTGCTATGATATATTTTTTAATTAGTGTATTCACACTATTAATTATGATTATTTCAAATATAGGAAATCAAGGTTCTTTTTGTATGGGTAATTATGATTGTCCCGTTGATAATATATATTTAATTTATATTATTAAAGCACTATATTTACTATTTGTAACTATAGTATTAGATTCATTATGTAAAAATGGTTATGGTAATATTTCTTGGTTTTTAGTGCTTTTACCAATATTATTTTATTTTGTACTATTAGGTGGGTTTATGATAATGAAACAATCGTCTGTAATAGTGATTGAACAAGATAATGTATATTAAATTATAAAATTATAATTATTAATAATAATTTTATAATTTTATGTAAAAATATATATGTTAATGAAAATACATTATAAAAAAATATACTTATGCTATATTATATATGACTACCAATAATAATTTTACTTGGAATATAATTGAAACATTTTTTAAAGATAACCCACAAGTGTTAGTTCAACATCATATTAATTCATATAACGATTTTTTTAAAACAGGACTAAAAAGTATTTTCAAAGAAAAGAATCCAATATATTTACAAAAAGAACAAGATTCTAAAACCAAAGAATATAAGTATAAGTGTCAATTATATTTAGGTGGAAAAGATGGTTCAAAAATATATTATGGAAAACCTGTGATATATGATGATAATAGAGAACATTTTATGTATCCAAATGAAGCTAGATTAAGGAATATGAATTATGGAATTACAATTCATTATGATTTAGAAGTTGATTTTCAATTAGTATATAATAATGGAACTATAAATGATTCATCAGTTGAATATAAAAACCTATTTTTAGGAAGATTTCCAATTATGATACAATCAGATTTATGTATTTTAAATGGATTAACTCGTGAAGTTAGATATAATATGGGTGAATGTCGCAATGATTATGGAGGTTATTTTATAGTTGATGGAAAAGAAAAAGTAATTATAAGTCAAGAAAAATTTTCCGATAATATGCTTTATATAAGGGAAAATTATAATGAACTTTATAGTCATGGTGCTGATATAAGAACTGTTTCTGAAGACGCATCTAAACCTGAAAGAACTTTATCTGTTAGAATTTTGGCTCCTACGTCTATATATAGTAATAATCAAATTGTTGTTAATATTCCAAATGTTAAAAAACCAGTTCCATTATTTATTGTATTTCGTGCTCTAGGGGTTGTATCAGATAAAAGTATTATCGAACATTGTTTATTAAATTTAGAACAAAATAGTTCAATGATTAATTTGTTTATACCTAGTATTCATGACGCATCTAAAATATTTACTCAAGAAAATGCGATTGAATATATTAAAACATTTGTCAAAGGTAATACTACAACACATGTAATGGATATTTTATGTAACTATTTTCTTCCAAATATTGGTGAATTAAATTTTAAACAAAAAGCCTATTTTCTGGGATATATTGTTAATAGTTTATTGCTTGTATTTACAAAAATGGAGCCTCCAACCGACAGAGATAGTTTTAGATTTAAACGTGTAGAACTGCCTGGTACTATGTTGTATGACTTATTTAAAGAGTATTTTAAATTACAACAAGATAATATTAAATTAAGATTGGATTCAGAATATAATTTAAAAAAATCAAAAGAGATTTATCAAAATGAATCATTTAAAGACATTATAACCAATAATTATGAAAAGTTTTTTAATGAACGTATTGTTGAAACTGGATTTAAAAAAGCATTCAAAGGAAATTGGGGTGCTGAAGAACATACTAAAAAACTAGGAGCAGTTCAAGGGCTGAATCGATTATCATATAATAGTTTTATTTCGCACTTAAGAAAAATTAATTTACCAATAGATTCAACTGCTAAGGTAGTTAAGCCTAGATTACTACATGGTTCTCAATGGGGAATTATCGATCCAGTAGATACGCCAGATGGTGGTAATATTGGTTTTCATAAACATATGTCTATTTCTGCTCATATTACAAGTGGATGTTCAGGATATCCTATGATGCGATTTATGAGAAGTATTTGTAAAATGAAATTATTAGAAGAATGTACTACTAGTTATTTATACAGTGCTACAAAAATATTTATTAATGGTTCTTGGGTAGGGGCAATAAATAATCCTCAAGAAATTTTAAGACTTATTAAAAAATATAAAAGAAATGGATTAATACCCGTTTATAATAGTGTAAGTTGGAATATTAAAAAAAATGAATTAATTATTTTTACTGATTCTGGTAGATTATGTAGACCTGTATTTTATACAGAAAATAAAAAACCATATTTTAAAAAGAGAGAAATTCTCGAAAAAATAAATAATAATAATTTTACATGGTCCAATTTAATATCCGGATTTTCTAAGAAAAAGATGGATAATTATACTATTAATTCATGTAATTATTATAAAATTAACGAGTTATATGATACGGATGACTTTGAAAAAATAGAAGATTCTCAGGGAATTATTGAATATATCGATACATCCGAAGAAGAAACAGCTCTTATATCAACTGAATATGAGTTTGAAGATAGTAAACCATATACACATATTGAAATTCATCCATCGTTATTATTAGGAGTAATGGGTAATCAAATTGTTTTTCCCGAAAATAATCAATTACCTAGAGATTTATTCTTTTGTGGACAAGCAAAACAAGCTGTTTCATTATATAGTTCTAATTTTTTCACTAGAATTGATAAAATGGGCGTTGTTCTTAATTCTGGACAAACGCCTATTATCAAAAGTAGATATTTAAAATATATTAATAATGAAGAACATCCATACGGTGAAAATGTTATTGTAGCTATTATGGTATATGGTGGATATAATGTCGAAGATTCCATATTATTTAATGAAGCATCTGTGAAAAGAGGTATGTTTCGAACAACATATTATAGTATGTATGAAAGTCGTGAAGAAAGTTCAAAAATTGGTGAAAACAGTGTTGATTCTCATTTTGAAAATATTGAAAATAATAATGTAGATGGAAAAAAATATGGATATGATTATAGTGTATTAGACCAATATGGACTTATTAAAGAAAATGAACCAGTTGATGATAAAAAAGCTGTTATTGGAAAAGTAAAAACCAATTTACTTGAACCGGATATAAAAATGGATGATTCAGTTTATCCAAAAAAAGGACAATTAGGTGTAGTCGATAAAACTTTTATGACAGAAGATGAAGAAGGATTTAGATTGGCAAAAGTAAGAATTAGAGAAGAGAGAATACCTGCTATAGGTGATAAATTTTGTAGTAGATGTGGTCAAAAAGGAACGATTGGGTTGGTTATTCCAGAAGAAAATATGCCTTTTACTGAAGATGGTGTGCGTCCAGATATTATTATTAATCCACATGCTTTACCTTCTAGAATGACTATTGGACAATTAGTAGAGACATTAATGGGGAAAGCTTGTTTAAGCTTAGGAGGATATGGGGATTGTACTGCTTTTATAAATAAAGGTTCAAAACACGATAAATTTGGAAAAGTATTAACTCAAAATGGATACAATTCTACTGGAAATCAAATATTATATAATGGAATGAGTGGACAGCAATTAGATGCTGAAATATATATTGGACCTACCTATTATATGAGATTAAAACATATGGTTAAAGATAAGATTAATTACAGAGCAAGAGGTCCAAAAACCAGTTTAACGAGGCAAACTGTTGGAGGTAGAGCAAATGACGGTGGTTTAAGAATAGGTGAAATGGAACGCGATGGAATGATTGCTCATGGAGCAGCAGGATTTATACAAGAATCTATGTTAACAAGAGGTGATGATTATTATATGGCTGTCTGTAATAATACTGGTGCTATTGCTATTTATAATAATAGTCAAAATCTATTTCTTAGCCCAATGGCTGATGGCCCTATTAAATTTAATACTACATTAGATAATAAACTCAATATTGAAAATATTTCAAAATATGGAAAAAGTTTTAGTGTTTTAAGAGTTCCTTATGCTTTTAAATTATTAATTCATGAATTACAAACTATGAATATTCAAATGAGACTTATAACAGAAGACAATATTGAACAAGTAACATCATTAGGATATTCAAATAATATTTTAAAATTAACTAAAAATGAAGACGCGGATATAAAAATGGAAATTAATAGAATTACTAGAGAGAATAAAGAAAAAATGGAAGATAGTGGTGTAACTATATTTGATGAACCTAAACCAAATAATGAACCTTATGAATTTCCAAAAGAAGAAACTAATTTAGATCCAGAAGATTATGGGTGGAAATATGATTCTTTTGATGAAGAAAAAGGAGAACTATATAAATCAATGATTATAGATAATAAAGATAATTCAACTGAAAAATGGTTTGTTGGAGAAAATGATGGTAATTTACCAAATCGTTATCCTATAGGATGGAAAATAACAGAACTTATGTATAATGATAAGACTCCAATTTTACCAAAACATATAATTGAAATATTAGATAAAAATCAAGTTACCAATAATTGGAGATTTGCAATAAATAAATTACAAGAACTGTATATTCCATTATATTTGTTACCAGGGGCTCCTGAATATAATCATATTACAGAACGATATATTAATCATACGGTAACAAATAAGGAAATTGAATTATGGTATAATAAAATACCAAATAATTTAATGATACATAAATCTAAATTAGAAAACAGTCTTTTTTTAAAAAAACAAGTAATGGAAAGAATGATTATAAAATTAAAAGAAATATATCCAGATGATAATGATTATGATAAGAGATTATACATGTTTAAACATATGGATATTAAAAGATACATTAGTGATGTTAGTCAGTTAATAAATAAGGGTTTAATAGTAAATGAAAATAACCCTCAACCAGTTCAACAACCTCAACCGGTTCAACAACCTCAACCAGTTCAACAACCGCAACAAGTTACAAACCGTCAACAATATTTAAATGAAAATACAGGTAGTGACAATCCATTTTTTAATTTAAAAGTTCAAAATCCACAGGATACTCCTGCTAAAAATCCATTTAGTGACAATCCATTATTTAATTTAAAAGTTCAAAATCCACAGGATACTCCTGCTAAAAATCCATTTAATATACAACCTTCTCAACAAATTATAGTATTAGATTCCGACAAACAAGTTGTTATAATGCCAACTAATAATTCTATTCAAACAACAAGTATTCAAGAGGAAATGCCTGAAATAGAAATAAATACCACAACTGATGAAGAAGAAAATAAAGAACAAGATAAAGAAGTAGAGATGGATAATATAAAGAATTTATTAAATCAAGCAAAACCAAAAAGAGATGATGGTATTGAATTAATTATAAATACTGATATTGATAATAATAATGAAAGTGAAACAAATGAATCAGAGAATTCTAGCGAAACGAAAACAATTAAATTATAATTATTATAATATAAAATAAAATTGAAATAAAATAAAAATATAATTTTGTATTATAAATAACAAGAATGTCAGATAGTCAAAATACCGCATCTCTATTTAAATCACGCACGATTTTATTAAAATTGTTAAGTGAACAAGGATATAATAGTATAGATTATGAAGAATTTAGTGTAAATGAAGTTGATATAATGTATAATAATGAGCAGTTAGATATGTTAATGTCTAAAACAATTAATGAAGAAAAAATCTATGTTAAATATCATTTAGCAAAAAGATTAGGTCGAGATAATATTAATGAATATATAGATGATTTATTTAATTTAGAACAAGTATTAAATAAAGGCGATACATTAATGATTCTTATGAAACAAGAACCAAATGAACCTTTAATAAATATATTAAATGAAATCTGGGAACAAGAAGGAATATTTATTATTCTTTATAATCTTAATCGATTACAATATAATATATTAGAACACGAATATGTTCCAAAACATATTATTTTGAATAATTATGAAACAATCACCATGAAAGAAACATTTAATATTAAAAACGATAGTGAATTACCTATGATATCTAGATATGACCCTGTAGCAATATCAATTGGTATTCGACCTGGACAAATATGTAAAATAATTAGAAATAGTAAAACCGCAATTACAAGTGAATATTATAGAATATGTTCTAAGTAATAAATATAATGGAAAATCTTAATGAAATAAAAAAAGAAATTACAAATTTAAATGAAAGATTTTTTTTAATTTTAGAAAATTTTGTTCCAGATTATGTTTCTTATTTAAAAGATCCTAAAAATCCAATACCTGTTAATGAAATAGAACATATTAAACATACAGTGAATGAAATAAACTCACAGTCATTTGTTCTTAAAAATAAAATGGAAGTTGAAATAGATAATAATGAAAAAGTTTCTAATAAATTAACAGATGAAATTGATAAACTTCAAAAAGAAAATAATTTATTAAAAAAAAAAAGAAATTCACTTGAAAAAACATCATTAACCGCCGAAGGATTATTTGATGACGAAATTGATTGGTATAAAAAACAAATAAAAATAATAATAGTTATGATAATTGGTATTATAATAGGTACTATGTTTTATCATAGTTTAAATTTAGATTTAAAACAATATGCTATTACTATTATAGGTGTTATAATAATAGCAATTGTATTTGAACATATTATAATGAATATTTATAATAGAATCACAAATTAAATAAAATTAATAAATTACATTCACTATAGTAAATTATTTATTATTAAAAACATTTTTCTTTTTATAATTTATAGTAAAATGTTTAATAATGAATTAAATGATACATTTAAATATAATTTAGAACAAGGTAAAGATATTTTAACTTATAATCAAGAAATATATAATACAGTTAAACCACATTTACAAATAATTCAAGAAGGCTCTATAATTGAAAGTATGACTAATACTAATTCGGATTCTAGCATATCTTCAAAAGATAAAAAACAAATTCAACAAATAGAAGATGTAGAAAAAACATTTAATAAAACTCTAAGTGAATATAATGAAGTATATAAACAATATAGTGAGGATATATTAAACAGAAAAAATCAATTAAATGATATATCTAGTTATTTAGGTAAAAATGTTAGGAATTCAAGTGGTGATATATATTATGTAAACAAGTTTGGAAATTATTATTGGTATTCCGGTAATGCCTGGAATGGTGGTAAACCTCAAGGTTGTCCAAGTGGTTATGATCAATTAAATGGTGAACTACCTAGTGAAATGGTAGCTGGTGTGAATATGAATGTTAATACACCATGTGAAGCTGCTGGACAAGTTATTAAAAATAGTGATAATGGAGATACTGCTTGGGTCGATATTCAAGGTAAAAAACATTCTTTTCCAACCGGAACAACAATGTCTAATTCGTGTGCTAAAATGAATATTATGGAATTATCTAGTGACGCATATAATGCAATTCCTACAGGTAATTCTATGTCATCTATAGATCCATGTTTAACGTTAGATGTTAATCCTACAACTTGGAAAAAATTAAATGAACTAAATGTTAAATTAAAATCACAAGCTGCTGATATGATAAAGGAAGTTAATAATTTATCTACACAAGACACCTCTATTAATAATGAATTAATACGATCTAAAAATAAAATGAATAATTATATTCAAAAAATTAATGATAATAATAAAATATTAATAGAAAATAAAAGAATGATAAATAATGTTGAAGGAGAACAAAATGATTCTGAACTAAGAATGACCTCAAATTATTATTTTTTATTTATATGGATTATTTTTATGGCATTAATAGTTAGTTTGTCGATGGCTACATATGTGTCTGATTCTAGAAAAATTTCTGCTATTTCTTATATGATAACAGCATTATTTGTTTTAATATTTATAACTTATTTATATAACAAAGTTATAATAAATGGTAATTCCATAACGATTATTTAATAAAATTATATTTGAATTTATATTTGAATTTATATTTAATTTTATAATTTATTTTAATTAAATTATAAAAGTATTATATATATAACTAATGTCATTTGAAGATTTATTAATTAAAAATAATCCTGATAAATATGAAACAATAATAGAAAATAGAGTTTTAGGTAAAGAATTAAATATTAAAATTAAACAATATACTTCTATACAATATGAATATAATAACTTAATTGATATTTATCTTAAAACTCCACAAAAAGCTGGTGGTTATTGGGATGACATTCATAATGAAAATTATATGGCAGGTTTCATATCAAAACCGAAAACAAGTAATGATAATTGGAAATATCTTGGAAAAACAAAAAATATTAATGACTGTAAATTAAAAGCTGTTGAAGATGAAAATAATATTTATTCGAGTATTGTTTATAATACAACAACTGATGGTGGAGCATGGAAAAATACATGTTATGGTGGAATAAAAGGAGGTAACACAAATCCACAATATTATTCTGGAATAACAACATCATTAGCTCCTAATGGAACATCTAGATTAGGTGGAGACGAAGGAGAGAAATTATTAAATAAAATGAAAAAAATTCAAAACGAAATTAAATCTTTAATTAATAATTTTAAAAAAGAAAATGTATCAATAAATAAAAAAAATAATTTAATTACAAAAAATAAAAAACATACTAATTATGAACTCGAACAATTAACTGAGAAATTAGATAAAGATAGAAAAGAAATAAATAAATTATTACGTGATAGTTCTGCTATAGGAGAAGAACAAGACAGTGATTTTAGACAAGAAACCAATTATATGATTTATATACTATGGATTATTTTAGTTATTGTATCTATTTTTTTGTCATACCATATTATTAACACAGACTCTAATAGTATAACTCCATTGACATATATATTTATAGGTATTTGGATATTAATATTCATTAAATATTATTATAAACAAGTAATATCATATGGTATGTCATATGGTATAACAGCATTGAATTATATTTCATCAACGATAGTTGATCCAGTATAGATAAAATATATTAATATATTTTTATTATAATAATATATTAATAATGTCAAATACTATAAAAGATGGCGATTTTTATATAAAAAATAGAAAAAAACAAGAAAATGAAATTACAAATAATTCTAATGGCATTGAGGGGTTTCATATAATGTCTAGACATTCACAAAAAAAGAATCCAAATAATTTTTATATTCCTAATGATACAGACCCTGGACAAATGGTAATGTGCGAAACGGATAAAATACGTTATATAAAAATTAACAAATCAGGTAATTTTCTAACGATTCAAGAAGTTGAAGTATATGATGAACATGGAAAAAATGTAGCATTAGTTAAGCATAAAACATCAGAAAGTCCTGTAGCTACAAGTAGTTCTAATTATCAGAGAACAAATCCATATATGGCAATAGATGGTAATATATCAGATAATCAACCATGGCCAAATAGTACTTGTTCCACTAGTCCATCCGGTGGATGGTGGGAGCTTGATTTAGGAAAAACAGTTAATGTTAAAAGAATTATTATTTATAATCGTCCAGATTGCTGTCAAGAGAGATTGGATGGAACAACTGTATCTTTAATTGATAGAAATCATAATACTGTTTGGAGTACTAAATTAAACTCAAGAAGAAAACAAGAATTTAAGATTAATATTAAGAAAAAAAATTGTGGTGGTCCTGTTATTGAAAATCATCTCGATGAGTTTGATGAATTAAAAGAATTACAAACACAATATTATAGAGAACTCAATGATTATAATGAATTAATTAAAGAGAGAATAGATAATTCTAGAAAATATATTAATGCTAGTAATACATCTAATAATAAATTTGCGAATAAATGGATTAGAGAGGAAACCTCTGGAGCGGTTGGGTATGTTACCGAAAAAGGTGTATTTAAATGGTTACCTGGTGGAACAGTTGGAAATAACATTCAAGGAAAAAATGGATGTCCTGACGGATGGAAAGATTATATTAATACAACTCCTGATCCAAATCAAAAATATAGTATACACACTGCGCCGGTTGGCGAAATTGTTAAAATGAATGGTGTTGAATTAATTAAAGGAACACCTATGACAAATAATCAATCATGTAAATATGCTGGACAAAATGTATATATTACACAACCAGATGGAAGTAATAGTAATAATTTAAATAAAATGTATCATATTACAGATAATCTTGAAGCTAAATATATACCTGATAATTTAGCAAAAAAAGGGGTTGTTAATGCTGTTGGCGATTTTCAATTATTATCAGGTTATCATAATAGTGCTGGGAATATTAGTGGAAAAACAGGGAAATATACAAATGTAGAAGATGTAAAAAAAATGTGTAAACAAACCGATGGTTGTGCTGCATTTGAAACAAATGGTAATAATTATTGGTTAAAAAATAGTACTACGACTCCTAGTGGAGATATTAATAACACTTATCTGTTAACTGATTCAAATCTTTATATAAGAATGCCTGATATGTTTTTACAAAAAAGTTGCGGTAATGATATAAATCCAATTAATCAAGATGAATTCAATTATAAGATGGGACCAAATATGACACCAACCACAACTTGTGGTATTGGGACAGTATTGGCAGAACAAAATAAAGATATACATAGGCAATATAAAAAATTAAATTTAATTTTAGATAAAATACATTTTAAAATTAATGAATTATCTGCCAAAGATTTAGAATTAAATAATAGACTCAAGAATCAATATAATATTCTTAAAAAAAAATTAAATAGATATGAAGAGGTATATAAAAATATTAAAAAAACTAGTAGGTTTACATATAATGATGCCGCTCTAGAAGAAGATGCTACATTAAATATGATGTATAATAATAAAAAATATTTATTATGGAGTATATTTGCGATGAGTTTAACAATTGGAGCTTTAAAATATATTAAATAATATAACAATAACAATAATATAACAAATATATATATATTATATCTAATAATAATATATATATTATGGATAGTGAAATTATTAATAAAGAACAATCTATAGATAATCAAACATTAAATAATATTAAACAAATTGAGAATCAGATAAAATCTCTTTATAATAATTTAGAAACATTAAGTGTAAAATCAAATCCGAATATTAATAAACAAAACCAAATCTTACAACAAATAAAAGAATTACAACAACTTAAATCAAGTTTTTATACATCTATTAGTAATAGTTATATTTCTACACAAAATAATGTTGTTGAAGCACGCAATAGTTTAGTCGATGAACTAGCAGTAACAAATATAATTGGTAAAGAATTAAAAAATGCCAATAAAAATTTAAATGCTTTAGAACAGGAAAGGTATAATAAAGTAAGAATGGCTGAAATAAATAATTATTATAGTGATAAATATAATGCTCAAACATCTATTATGAAGACTATTGTATATTTCTGTATTCCTATATTAATTTTAGGAATTTTAATGAAAAAAGAGTTTATTCCAAAAAATATTGCTACAGCATTAATTGGAGTACTTGTTGGATTATGTGTAATTGTGGTATTATTTCAGTCGATTGATATTGCTAGAAGAAGTAATATGGATTTCAATGAATATAAATATCCATTTAATCCAGATGATGTAGATGTTAGTAGTAATAGTAATGATGATGACCAGCCTAAACAAACAGATTATACACTATCGTGTGCGGGTGAAGCATGTTGTCCTTCAGGAAATACTTATGGAACTGTTTGGGATGCTACTAATAAACAATGTGTAACACCAGATTATGAAAATAGTCAAAGTGAAGGGTTTGTCGGTTCAAAATGTCTACAAAATTCTTTTGGAAAGCCTGATGTTAATGTAAATATTTTTCAGAATAATAATAATAAAGTTAAGGGATATAGTGATATAGATAATAATTTTGCCAAGTTTTAAATATTTTGATATATTAGTATAAAATGTCTAATGTATCAAATTATTACCCAAATATTAATCAAGAAAACGCAACACAACCAGATAAAAGTAAATGTTTACAAGCATCTGATTTAAATAAACAATTGAATGTAGCATCATTTAACAAAATGATGAATGATACCACAAATAAGGTAAATAGTTTTGTTACTTCATATATTAAACAACAATCTGTTGTTAAAGATAAAACCCGTGATGATAATTCACTTGAATTTAATAGATATAGACAAACCGCATTAGATATTAGACGAAAAATTGTTGAAAAACACGAACATATTATAAAAGAATTAAATAAAGATTTTAATGTGTTAACTACCCAAATCCAAGGTTTAGAACATACTGAAGATTTGAATAAAATGTTAAAAAAACAAAATCGTGTTCTTAAAAAAGAAGTCGAAAATCAAGTTCATACTATTGAAATTTCTGACAGAAAAACATATTATGAAAATGAACAAAATGGTACAGCAAGTTGGTGGTCTCATCATTTTCAAACTAAATATAAGTATTTAATTCTTTTATTAATATTAGGAATTGTAATTACTAACAGATATAAAGAATTTAAATTGTGGGGTATAATAATTGCTCTAGCATTATATCCTCCAATAGCATTCTTTGTTTTAGATATTATTGAAAAAATATGGACATGGATACGTGCCAATTCAAGATTGGTTTACTTACATAGTGATATGTAATTATTATTTTATTTTTTCGAATATTTAAATTCATTCATATTTATAAAAACAAAACTATAATTTTTAAAATCATTTAAAACAGTATTAATGTTAGTACATTCTAATATAAATTTTTTATGTAAATCTAATCCTAATACATTAAATATTCTATAATAATTCTTAAACAATTGTGGTTCATTATCACGAAATTCATTTGTTAAATGAGTTTTTCCATTATATCCACTACCCCATAACACAACATTTTGATTATTTTTAATTGCGTCTATCAATTGCTGATGTGCTTTGTTGTATTGTTCGTCAAAATTATTAATCTTCATTATAGTACTATTTATAATATAATATTTAAATTATTTTATTATATATTTGAAAAATAAAAAAATAAAAAAATAAAAAAATAAAAAAATAAAAAATAATTTTACATATTTAAAATATTATATTAATCTTAATTATCATCATTCTCAAACTCGTCCAATGTTGGGTCATAATCATCATAAATAATTAAAATATTATTCCATACACCTTTTTGTTTTCGTCCAAACTTTTTATTCATATATTCAAATAATTCACGACCTTTTGGAATGTTTTTACCATGATGTAATTGATACCATAATTTAAATACCTCATACAAACTTGTTTCTTTTATCTTTCCTCCTGGACAACTTTTAATCTTATCAGAAGCAAAATCACTGTAAAAGTCCTGTGTATTTCTATAATTTGAACTACTGGATTTTACAGCTGAACAAATATTTACAAGACCATCTGTTGATATAACTTTTTCAACAAGCATAGCCATAAATACTGGTGTCCAATCTGAAAACTTATTCGCAAGTTTTTTATCTAATTCAAACTGATATTTACGTTCATCGTCGAATTCTTCTTTTTTACAAAATTTTGATATAAATTCACAAACACATATTCTTCTCCATGTTCCCTCATCATTACTTCCAACATCCAATAATGTATTAGTACATACAACGAGCTTAAACTGAGGAATAAATGTAATACTATCTTTGAATAATGCTCTAGCTTGAAGAGGGTCTCCTCCAGTAATTTCTTTCATAATACCCTCATTTATACGGTCACCTTTTGATGGTTCTTGCATTACTGCGTATCGAATACCTTTTAATTGAGCTACTTCAGAAGATGTACTACCAATTGAATTTCTTTTAGCCGCTATAAGTGTAATAGGAACTGTTGCTTTATAATCACCTAAGCACATTGACATTAATTCAACTAATTTTGATTTACCATTACTACCCGAACCATTATAAATATTAAATGTTTGATCATTATTTTCACCAATTAAGGTAGATGATAAATGATCCCACATGTAATTTCTTAATTCTGATTCAGGAAATAATTTCACCATAAAATCATTTATTTCATCTATTTGTTTTTTATCCTTTTTTAAATCTAAAGGATTATAATTTATTTTTGTGGATTTTGATATATAATCATCTGGTTTTCCTTTTCTAAAACATTTTAAATCAAAATCATATATACCATTGACAAAGCACATTAATCGTGGATTAGCATCTATTTTATCTATAAATGTACTATCATAAAATATCTCTTTAGCTTCTCTCATAATATTATCTTTAGAACCGCGTTTTTTTAAATTATTGGACAATTCTGATAATTTTTTAGATTTACTTGATACATCTTTATGTTTTTCACTCGTAGGGTCGAGTGTTCCACTTGATAGTAATTTTTGAATATCAAGTAATTTTTTAAAATATACTTGAAATAATTCTTTAGAAATAGCCATTCTTAAATCAGTTCCTCCTTCATTTTCTTCCCAACGATGATTTCGATAAATATACCAAATATCTTTTTTTATTGATACGCAAGTAAACTCATCTTTATACATATGATAAAGTGCTAATGCTATGTCAAAATCTGTTGGAGTTTCAATCGTTTTATCTATAAAATAACTAATCGTTTCTTCTCTAATTTCTTTATATTTTTCTGGATTATCATTTTTAACCCAATATATAATCGATCTAAATGTTAATATCTCTTCATTCGCAGAATCAAATCTACGCCACATTTCATAAAAGTCGGATATTTTATCAAAATCAAAATCTGGTGATTGAGCACTAAAAGCCATCCAAGTAATAAATAATTTGTGACTTGTATTTTTTATAGCCCAACCTACTCGAATCCATTTATCATATTGATTATAATATTTTTCACTTAAACACATTGTGTATAAATGTGTTTCTTTTAAATTATATTCATTCGAATTGTCAATATTTTCTAAAAAATCTTCTACCAACATATCTAATTCATCCTTATTTGTAACTTCAGTAATATCATTTACATTATTTTTATTAATTATTTTTATTTTTGTTTTAGATTTTTTTTTTTGCTTTGATGCTTCATATTCGGCTATAATAGAATCATTCATTTCAAATGATTGATGTTTATCATATTGTGCTGATAACAATTTAAAATTATTATTTAAATGAAAATGTTTTACATTATTAATAGTTAAACTCCACTCGTTATTATCATTTAAATTTAAATCATAATTATGTTTTAATAAATAATTTTCATTTCCTGGTTTTCTAGAACCATATAATTGCCAATTAACAGTTCCTTGAGTTATTCCTTCATCAAATACTTCATCCCATGTATTTTCAAGAGGCAACTCACTCCATATTTCTGATATTTTTTTTATTATTCTATTCCTAAGAATAATCTGAAGCGTCCTATCCATATGGATTCCAATTATCATATGAATTCCATCTTTAGTAGTATGATTTAACATATTTACATTTTCTTTTTCAAATACAAATACAGGGATATCTGTATTACAAGGAATTTGAAGAATATCCGATATTTCTTGAAAATATAAATTAACTACATCAGTTATATTCTCTTCGGTATGTTGTTTTTCATCAATATCTGTAGAATATCTAAAATCGAAATCCAACATTATGGGACCTATCTCACGATTTTGTTTTTCTGTTAGAAATTCAAATTTACCATCAGTAAATACATGTTTAATATATTTGCTATAAAACTCATCTATATTATATATTGTATAAGAACCAGCTGATATATTTAATCCTTTATCTCCTATTCTTGTGTGGGTAAAACCCTCACCTTTTTTAGAATAGTTTGATTTTAAATATGTTTCGAATGATTGTTTCATTTTAGACATTATAATTATTATATGATATATACATATATTATTTAGGTCAATTTTTTTATTAATTATCTAAAGAATTTGAATAATATATATTTGTAATATACATTATTCACATTTAGAAGGTATTACTGTTAAATATTTATATTTATTTTTGTTAAATATTCATATTTATTCTCTTAAATATTTTTATATATTTATTAATACTATCTAAAAATATTATTATATTAAATATAATATATTATGGCTAATGATAATAGTATAGTAATTACAAAGGAAACTATTAAACGACTAACCAAAGATATTAGAGAAATGATTAAAAATCCATTAGAACAAGACGGAATATATTATAAACATGATGAAGCAAACATGTTACAAGGTTATGTGTATATTAATGGTCCAAATGATTCACAATATATTGGTGGAAATTATTTTTTTAAATTTAACTTTCCATATGATTATCCACATCAACCACCAAAAGTTGAGTTTATTACTAATGATGGTATAACTAGATTTCATCCTAATTTATATAAAAATGGTAAAGTCTGTTTATCCATATTAAATACATGGAGAGGAGAACAATGGTCAGGATGTCAAAGTATTCGAACAATATTATTAACTATTATTAGTATTATGGATAAATATCCTTTATTACATGAACCTGGATTAACAATGGCACATTCCGATGTTAATAAGTATAATGAAATTATTTTATTTAAAAATTTAGAGTTTTCTGTTATTAATATTATTAATAAGTTAAATGATAAAACATCTTTTATTTCATTTTCATATTACATCGATTTATTTAAAAATGAAATTATTTCTGAATTTAATAAAAATCATAATAATATATTAGCTATTTTAGAAGAAAAAAAAGATTTTCCGAATGAAACAATTAATACTAATATATATAAATTAAATGTATTAATAGATTGGAAAAATATATATAATAAATTTAATGAAATTAAAATATAAAATTGAAAGGTAATAAATAATTATATATATATTATTCAATAAAGATAAAATGCACTTTTGTAATAAATGCGATAATATGTACTACATCAGAATTTCTTCTGATGAAAAAAAAATAGATAAGGAACATACATTAATATACTATTGTAGAAATTGTGGTAATGAAGACGATAAGTTAACAAATGATAATATTTGTGTATCTAAAACACAAATTAAACGCAGTGAACAAAAATTTAATCATATTATAAATGAATATACTAAATTAGACCCCACCCTGCCAAGAATTAATACTATTAAATGTCCCAATGCTAAGTGTAGTAGTAATAAAGATAAAGGTGATAGAGAAGTTATTTATATTAGATACGACGATGTTAATCAACTATATATATATTTATGTGCAAAGTGTGATACTATATGGAAAACTGATGGTAATGTTTATTAAATACGTATAATATATATAATATATGTAAAAAAATTATATTAATTTTTTTAAATAAAATTGAACTATTTAAAAAAGTAATTATATATATTATATTATAACAATGAGTGATTTAGAACAATCTGAAATAAAAAATATGAGTGATATTGAAATGTCAATTGATTTACAAGAAATTGATTTACAACCTATAGTTTCAAATAAAGAAAAATCCGTAAATAATTTAGATGATATTGACGATATTGACGATATTGACGATGATGATGTAGATGATGATGTAGATGATGTAGATGATGTAGATGATGTAGATGATGTAGATGATGTAGATGATGAAAATGTCGATATTGATGCTGACACGGTGGACGCTGATGCTATTATGAATAATAATAATAATAAATTTATTACAAAAACATCAAAAACAAATAAAAATAAAACAGATGATATTTCTACTTTTAGTAATATTATAATTCCAAGTAACATTGAAAAAAATGATTCTGATTATGAATCAGAAGATGATGAAGAAGAAGATGATGATTATTTACAAAAATTCGATAAAGAAATTAGAGAAAAATATATACAACAACATCATCCAGAATCAATCGTTCATAATTATAATGAGGTTTACAATATGTCTAAGGTTACTAGAAATAAAGATAATATTATAATTGATGAATTACATAAAACTATCCCAATATTAACAAAATTTGAAAAAACAAGAGTGTTAGGAATTAGAGCAAAACAAATTAATAATGGAGCCAAGGTTTTAACAAATATTCCATCTAATGTTATGGATGGTTATTTAATTGCTTTAAAAGAATTAGAAGAAAAAGTTATTCCTGTTATTATTAGAAGACCATTACCCAATGGTGGTTCTGAATATTGGCGCATAAAAGATTTAGAAATTATTTAACTATATAATCATAAGTATAATGATAAATATATAAATAAGTATTTACAATATAATAATTCTTTTACAATAATATTTTTTTAACATTTCCATCTATTACCACAATCTAAACAATTTACAAAGGTTGTCATTGGTTCATCACCAGACCTTGTTTGTAATTGATAATATGTACATTTATTAGATTTACATTTCCAACATTTAAAATTATCAGTAGACGCTTCTAATTTCGGTTCATATTTATTATCATCACGTATTTTTTTCTCTTGTATTAAAGCATCCCATTTATCTGGTTGCATATCCTGATGACTCATATATGCTAGTTTATGAGCTTTTATATCTTTATTAATAATTAAATTTTTAACATTATCATTTTTTAAATTAATACGTATAGTTCTAACTCTATCTAGATATATTTTAACAAAATAAATATTATTCCATTTTTTAACTACATTTAATTTATTAGCATGGTCTATACTATAATTATATATTCCTTTTTCTAGATTGAAGGATATATTATCATCTAATAGTAATAATTTAAAATTATTACAAATTTTATTTCTAAAATCTTGAGGGTTTTCAATTATTTTTGTCATTATTATGTTATACTTATTATAATTATAACATAATTTCTTTAATCAATTTTTTTATATATTAATTTGATTCTTCATCACTATACATATATTCTTCTAATTCCAGTTCAGCAGATATGTCATCATCACTTTCATTACTATCTGTAGAAAGATTTTCGAGTTGATTATCATCTACAATAAAGTCATCTTTTAAATATCCTGATTTTGTTTTAAGATTATCTGGTACATCATCTAATTCATCAATTTCATTTTCATCTTCTTTAGATGTATCAGCTAAATTTTCAAACCCACCAAATAAATATTCATAAAATTTATTCCATTCATCAATAGATAAATCAATCAAATTATGTTCTTTATCTTCAGCTACTAGAGCACATACACCAAAAAATAATAAATTATCAACTGGTGGTGGAAACTCATATTTATTTTCTGTATTTGCTTTTCCTGTATTTCTAGAATATAATGTTACATATTTAAATTTTAAATTATTGCTTTTTTTAGTTACCCATGACGCTTTTTTTTCAAAATTATCAGGTAATTTAAATTTACATTTTTTATATAATTCATCACCTTTATCTTTATTATATTTACTTAATTTTAAATCTCCATTCTTATCTACTAAAATAATATTTACCATTATATCAAAACATATAATATTTTTAAATTGTTTAATAATAATTATAATAATAATTATTATTATTATTATTATTTCACTACGTTTTATCTTTATTTAAACTTTGTAGATAATATATAATAAATAATGATTAATTGGATTATTAAAATAACTATTATATCATTTATATTAATTATTCTTATTCATCATCTTTATATATTTTTTATGAAAAATTTAACAATACCAAAAGTAAAGGATTTAGTAAATAAACCTCAACAACATTATGATGATTTATATAATAGTATTAAGCAACAATCAATAACACCATCTTCATCGACTATCTTAAACGCAACAACTAATTCAAACACAAAAAGTAATTTGAACATTTCAAATGATAATATAAATATGAAAAATGAACTTAAAAATTATCTAAAGGAATTAAGTGAAAAAAATGTTAATAAAAATGTAGATACTAATAATAATAATAATAATAACAATGATTTAATGACAAATGAAAATCTATTTTCAAATAATAATTATTCTAATTTTTAAAATTTTATTATTGTTATTGTTATTGTTATTGTTATTGTTATTGTTATTGTTATTGTTATTGTTATTAAACTTTATAAAGGTATAAAGGTATATATATGTCTATTATATATAATAATATAATCTATACATGAAATTAACAACTAATGATGAAACCAACTTATTACAAAGATTACCTAATTTGAAACTTTCTTATGAGAATATCCATAAGAAAGTTTTTAGTGATTTATATTTTATAATACCAAAAGGAAAAAAACATTTGGTATGGTTTACATATATAAAAGATCGTAAAGTATGTGTTTTTATAGAAATTAACCCTGGTTCTAATAAGTTAATGAAAAAAGTATATGTTGTTCCACAAAAATTTAATAAAAATATTATATTAGGAACAATATTTTATGGAACAATAATTAATATAGATGGAGAACAGTTATTTTCTATTGAAAATATTCATTTTTATAAAGGAAAAAAGATTGAAGATAAAAATGAAATAGAAAAATTAAATATAATAAACCATATTCTATCACATGAAATTAAACAAATTATAATTGGAAAGAATGGTATTGGACTTGGACTACCAGTTATTACAGATAATTTTGAAGATTCTATTTCAATAGCTAAAACATTACCATATAATATATATTCAATTCAAAATAGAAATTTAAATAATAACACAAATTATTTTAATTCTACTTTATATAAAAATACTGATGGTGATAATTTAAAACATATTTTTTCTATTCAAGCCGATTTACAAAATGATATTTATAATTTATATGTTAAAAACAACGATAATAATTTAGAAATTTTCGATATTGCTTACATCCCTGATTATAAAACAAGTATTATGATGAACAATTTGTTTAGAAATATTAAAGAAAATAATAATTTAGACGCTTTAGAGGAAAGTGACGATGAAGAAGAATTTGAAAATATACATGACGATAAATTTGTTAATTTAAATAGATGCGTTTTAATGGAATGTACATTAAATAAAAAATTTAATAAATATGTCCCTATTAAAGTTATTAATAATGGAAATGTTGTTAAAAAAAATATATTAGAATCTAAAAAATAGGATTTTCTTTTTTATAAACATTATATATACATGTCATTAGTTGAACAAGCATCAATTGTGAATCCTCAAAATTCTCATTTTGTAAATCCTGGTATGTCAAGTAAAGTAGGCGCGGTATCTGGTTATGGTTCTCAAAATAGTGATTTATCATTACAACAAAAAGGTCTTTATCATGTTGTTAAGACTGGTGGTATGAAAAAAAAACATACTAAAAGTAGACGTAACAGAAAACATAGGGGGGGTAACGGATATGGGTTTTCAAGTTCACAAGAGTTATCTTCTAATTCCGGTAATAACTCAAACGGGTCTGTTCATTTAGCTAGTTTTTCTAGATATCAAAATGAAGGACAAAATTCAGATACTAATATGAATGTATCTAAACAAAATGGTGGAAATTCTTCTGAACATTCATATGGAATAGGTGGTAATCCATATTATGCTTATAAACCAACACAAGGTGAAAATCTTTCTGTATTTGCTGGTTCAGGTTATCCTCCTATATCTAAAGGATTAAATAGTCAATGTGGTGGAAAAAAACGTAAATCTAGAAAGGTTTCAAGAAAGTCTAGAAAATCCAGAAAGATTTCTAGAAAATCCAGAAAATCTAGAAAATCTAGAAAATCTAGAAAATCTTCTAAGAAAAGACATATTAAAAAAAGACAAAAAGGTGGTTATGCTCAATATATGAGTAATGTAGCAAATTCACACATATATTCTACAGGTGCTCCTACTGTGTTAAATAGTACTAACTCTGCTTTAGCTAATCCAGTTCCTTTTACACCAAAAAATGATTGTTTAAATACTTGGAAACATCTTGGTGACACACCACCATACAATAAGGTTATGTAAATAATTTATTACATTATTTTTGCTATTAAACAAACAAATTTCAATAATTATTTTTGTGTATATTATATATTATATGAATAATAATACATCATCATTTTTAGGAGTTCGTCAATTATCTAGCAATAATTATATTTTTAAAGATAAAGCTATTAATTTTTTTAAAAATTATAATGAAGATAATGAAGATAATGAAGATAATGAAGATAATGAAGATAATGAAGATAATGAAGATAATGAAGATAATATATGTAATATATGTAATCATTCACAATCTATTATTTCAAGACAAACACCTGTAAATATAGTTACCGAAAACCTAAATCGTATTAGTATACCTAATAGTATTCTAAAAATAAATTATGATAAAGTAATGTTTAAATATAACGGTAGTAGTATTAATAATAATCCAGGTAATTTTGTCCCAATATTAGATAATATTAATAATAATAATACAAATCCGAATGTTTCACATAATGGAGTTACTTATGAATTAAAACAATTTCATTTTCATATACTTAGTGAAAATCAAATAAGTGGAAATACATATGATGTAGAAGTACATTTTGTTAATGTAAATACTCTATATGATATTACAAGAACTAATATAAATTATGACGGAACTTGTATACAATCCAAAAATAGTAATCAGTATTTAGTAATAGGGTTACTTTTTTCTAAAAGTAATAATGATACAACATTATTATCAAATATTTTTGATGAGGCATTTAATATGAATTCTAATAATAATAATAAATCATTTACATTAGATTTATCTAATCTTAATAAGTTAAATTATTACAATTTTGCAGGTTCATTAACGTCTCCACCATTTACTTCATCTGTTACTTGGTTTTTATCTGACTCAATAATTAATACAAATATAAATGTTGATAATAATAATTATGAATATGCTCATACAAGTAGACCTATTACTAGAGAGTTATATGATGATGCTATATATTGGACAAATGATACATAATTGTTTATGTAATGTTTATATTGTTATTAAACAAACACCCTTCAATGGTTCTTCTTTTTTTTTTATTTTTTTTATAGATTCATCATTTTTTAATGGATCATATAAAGTGTCCCACTTATCTTTTATATAATCATGATTATTTGATGAAATAATACGATATTTTTGTTTAATATAATATTGTTTACGTTTGTTCCATTGCTTTTCAAATATATCATGTGAATCAATTATATCTATTACCATTGGAGATGTATGTTTTGTTCTCAGGATTCTTCCAACTGATTGACAAACATCTGTTTTCGGACTTGCCATTATTAATGAGCTCAATGTTTTTATATCTAACCCTTCAGATGCCATAGAATATGTAGCTATGATTACTTTTTTATTTTCACTTTTTTTTAATTCGGCTTCTTTCATTCCACCAATATAATATCCTACTGTAGCAATATTTCTATGTTCAATTGCTTTAAATACATATGTAATTAATGATTTATTATGTGCTAATATCATTATTTGTTGGTCATTGTTTATACTTAATTCATTTTGTAATACTTTAATAATGAATTCAGAGCGATGATTATAATTACACAACTTTGAAATCATAGTACTATATAAAGGATTTCCTCTATAATCATATTTAATTTCATTGAATTCATCATCATCTACAGAATAATTTATTGCTTTTACTATTACTTTATGTTCTGAAGTATTACTTTTTTCTTTATGAACGATATCTCCTAGAAACATCTTAAATACTTTGGTTAACCCATCTTTTCTCTGCATAGTTCCAGATAATCCTAACGTATAATTTGTTATTGTTCTCATCATACATCTACTAAATACTTCGGCACCTAAATGATGTGTTTCATCATAAATAGAAAGACCAAAACAATCAAATGTTCCTTCAGGATATTCTTTTTGCGAAAGTGATTGTAACATTCCTATTACAATATCTTTATCATCAATATCTATTATTTGTCCTTGAATCTTTCCAACTCTAGCAGACGGAAGAAATTGTTCTATTCTCTCTATCCATTGATTTAAAAGAAATGATTTATGAACGATTACTAATGTTTTCTTTTTTAATTTTGAAATTATATTTAAAGCCATAACTGTTTTTCCTTTACCTGGATCAACATCTAATAATCCACCTCCACTATCTTTAACAGCATTAATATATTTATTAACAATATTTACTTGAAATTCTCTCAATTCTCCTTTAAATTCTAAGTTTATATCTTCCCCGTGTGATAATTTATTTTCATTAAAATCACCAAACGTATTTATTCCAAAATGCCTTGGCATATAAAATTTTTTAGGGGATTCGCGATATAAAGGAAATGCTTCTGGTTGAATTGGTGATTTAGGAAGATATGCCTTCACATTTAATTCTTTTCGTATAAACAACTCTTCTTTACTGGTTAAATTTGACTTTAATACTGAATATCCTTTTTTCCCCAAAACTTTCATTATTATCTTCTACTAATATTAAACAAAATATATTTAATCTGTTTTAATTAAATATATTTAGAAATGGTATCAAAAATTAAAAATATAATAATATGATATATGGAACCTTCTCAATTATTTCATAAGAGTCATCGTCACCACCTAGTATTATTAATTGTTCTTATTTTATACATTGTAATAAATATTCAAACTCCACCACCATTAGCTTATTTAATTGATAATATTTACGGTAATATTATTGTTTTATTATGCGCGTTTTATTTATTAGCGAGTTCTAATCCAATTGTAGGTATTGTTGCTATGTTTGCCGCATATGAATTAATTAAAAGGTCTAGTGACTCTACAGGCACTAGTGCTATTAAAAGATTCTTACCATCTGAAATTATTAAAGGAAATCATTTGTCTGCATTTAACCAATTCCCAATTACTTTAGAGGAAGAGGTTGTTAAATCTATGGCTCCTTTAATTAATTCTGGAGGAAATAATAATCTCGACTATAAACCTGCTATGGAAAATAATCATAATGCTATGGATGTTCATGATAATACTTCTGTAATCTAAACGTTCAAACTGTGTAAATCTATAATAAAAATAATAACTTATTATTTTTATTGTCTAATTTTTTTATTTTTTTTACTTATAAAAATAAATTATTCACTTTTTATTTTTTTTATCACATATGACCAACCATAAGATAATCCAACTGCTACTCCTAATCCTATTATAACCACAATATATGGTTTTAAATCTTCCACATTAATATCTCCACTAGACGAACTTATATCAGTTGTAGTTGTTCCATCGGTATTTTGTTGAACTAATAATTCTCCACTTTCATTTACCGGCTGACAATCTATATAAATATTATCATCATTCTGCTTTGAATTCGCACCTTTTTTATTAAAAAATACAGATGTATTTGGTTTAATTTGTGAAATTGTTTTTTTAATAATTTTTTTAAATTTTTTTAATACATTTGAATTTATATTTAAACCATCTTCCTTTTTATATACAATATATGAATATGTTCCATTACATGGTTCATAAGGTAATGTTCCGGTATAAGAAAAATATCCCTTTCTATTTGGTATAAAATTATCTAAAGAAAAATTTCCACTAGAAATTGTTACAGATTCATTAAGATTTGGTGTTCTTAATGCGGCTTCATCTATTAACATTCCTAATTGAGATGAACCTTTATCTGTGTTACCACCTGATATAAATGGTATACATACTATTAAATTTTTTCCTGGACCATGATGTATTATCATTATTTCGCCATCAGCATATTCACCCCCAAAAGTATGTAATGATGTTTGATATATTCTTATTTCTCGAACAGTATAATGTTCACCATTATATTTAACAGGATTTGATTTACCAGAATAATTTAATGATAAATAATCCTTTTTATTTGTTATATTTGGATTATAATTACCATAATCATAATTGTAGTCACATTTTAAAACACATGGACCTATTATACTTTTCATATCTATATTTATTGGAGATGTCCCATTTTTACATTCAATTAAATTTATTTTACTTGCCATTAATATATCTTAATAAAATAAATAACAATATTAATACTTTTTCTTAAAGTATTATATATATGAAACTTTCTAAAAATAGACTTAATAAAATTAAAAGAAATAAAAATCATTCAAAAAGAAAAAAGGTTTTTAGAAAAAAGAAACATAGTTATAAAAATACTCAAAAGAAAAATCGTAAACAACATAATCTAAAGAATAAGACTCTTAAAATATATGTAGGAGGAGAAAGAAATAAAAAACAAGGTTATACACGTATACGAGAAACGGATAATAACTCTACTACTAGAACATCGAGTAATAAATCTACTACACAAACAAATGATACAACTATCAGTCCTTTACATAATACATCTACTACTACACCCACTACTATACAGACAAATGATACAACTACCAGTCCTTTACATAATACATCTACTACTACACCCACTACTATACAGACAAATGATACAACTACCAGTCCTTTACATAATACATCTACTACTACACCCACTACTACACAAACAAATGATACA
>Ga0115007_10000031_pt1 | contig 69004 bp, 70 predicted proteins | sample ArcOceMetagenome_2_FD_87166 | JGI IMG/M metagenome (GOLD analysis project Ga0115007, IMG submission 87166) | Marine eukaryotic phytoplankton communities from Arctic Ocean - Arctic Ocean ARC135M Metagenome | ecosystem: Environmental > Aquatic > Marine > Oceanic | place: Arctic Ocean | collected...
AACCACATAACTCTACCTCCGTTAGGTCCTCTTTCACAAAATGGTAAATCACTTACCATAAAACCTGGAGTGTTAGATGTTTTCCAAGCTAAGTTCTCAAGTGAGAACATATATTTTTTTGCTACATAACCATCCCCCGCTTTTACAATATTAGTTGATGAAGCGAATGCCGTATCAGGGTCACCATTCTGTCCGTTGGACATTGGTGCAATATTTAAGTTCCACGGTGTACTCATAACACTTGAATCGAACTTTCTAATATTTCCTGTTCTTTTCATTGTATCGGACATATTCATGTAAGACCTATCTTTAGTCCAAACCCGACAATACTCAACACCACCTTCATCACCACTAAATTTATCCACATATTTAATTGCGGATCCTCTTGACATTAAAGTGTTTCCCTCTCTAAAAATTCTACTCGTTTGATCAATTGCGTTTGCAACATGACCTCTTGCAGCACCACCATCTGATGGCATTGAATTAAGAAGTTGTTGTGTTTTATCTAATATAGAATCACTTCTAAAAGAATATGAGTTAGATAAACTCTGTTCGAACTGTGATCTCTCACTGTTAAATTCTTCATTGTTTGCCCCTAACTTATTTTTTGAATTTCTACTGTACCAAGTAAGTTTACCACCTATTTGACCACCTTCTGATATGTTTCTTTTTATTTCAAATAGTTCTGTTTGAACAGGATCAAATAATAAACTAAGGTAGTAACTACTTCTAATGACATTTTCATTGAAATCGTTCATTGCGTAGTTTACATCCTCACCTCTATCATCACCAATGTACGCTTGTCCCGCAGGTGCTCCCGCTCCTAATATATCATTAATTGCGTCCCCAATTTGATTAGGAAAATTAAATAGTTTTGATGATTGTTGTGATCTTGCAGTTTTAGTATAGTTTGGTGCGTATGTTGAGAAACTTAAATTATCAAAAAGTACCGCCTTTTGACCACCTCCCATATATTCGATCATTAGATCTGATGGTTTTCTACTTGGTTTCTGTCTTCTTTGTATTCCTAATAAAGATCCCAACGCACCTGTAATGTCTTGGAATACTTTACCTAAACCTGTTTGTGCTTCAGGTCTATTAACTATTGGGTTCCTTGGGTTTGTTAAATAATCACCAGGTATTTCACTCCATGGGAATTCAACACCCGCAACTGTTTGTAAGAAATCAATTGCCTTACCCGCTATTGTTTTAGCGACTGTAATTTTATAATTCTTCTCAATTAAGTCTTCACGACCCGTAATTAAATTAATTGCTGTTGCGGTATTACCATTCAAGGCATCAATTAATCTTACTCTACCGTATGTTGCAGCAACTAAGTTCTGTGTAATTCTTGCAAGAACAGGACCTTGTTTGTTATTTTTAATGTTCCAAGCCGCGAATTGCATTAGTTTAGACTCCGATTCATAATCCTCGGTAGTCATAATACTAATTAAATTATTGTATGAACCCGCAGTATAATATGGGTATAAACCCAAATCATCAAGCCCAACTAAGTTTCTTAAATCCGTAACAGTACTGAAATCATCAGCACCAAAAGTATTGAGGTTCTCAGGAACCGCTAAATAGGTTTGTAAATTAGTTTCAACGTCCCCTGGATCTACATTTGCGTTGTCTCTTAAAGTTTCAACGGTATATGCTCCACTGTTAAATGTTTGTGGTCCGTTAGGTTGTTGTAGAGTCCTTGCAAGTATAGAATCTCTAAACACTTTCGTTGAATTAAAATCTAAGTAACTTGGCATATCTTATTTTATTAGATAAATAGATTCAAAAGTAAAATTTGGTAAGTTTTATGTTGTATATCCACGTGGATCACTCTTCATTAAATCGGCCCAATATTGAGGATTACTCTGTATTTGTCTTTGGTATGCTCCCATTGCAGAGTCCGACTTGATGGTAATGGTTTGGTCTTGAGTTGTATTTGATTGAGTTGTCGCTTGTTCCTTTTCCTTTTTTTGAGATTCTTTAATGTCGTCAGCCGATGAACTTGCTTTATTTATTACTTGTTGGAGACCCGACATTCCTTTTTCAATATATGTGGTTAGATAATCTTTACCATCCTCACTCTTACCACTTATTAATTTTCCCAAATCTTTAGAGTCCATACCAAATAGTGCTTCAATCCCCGAATCTGCGACACCAGCCGCTTTCATTCTTGCAACCCCTAAAAGCATATTTACATCTCTCATGATGTTTTGAACCGCATTTGCTTGTTGTTCAATAATTTGTTCAGGATTCAAGGTCTTAAAGTCGTCTTGGTATTTCTTCAATTCCGCAGCAATCTCCGTTGTCATGTCAGTCATCTTAATTTCGGTTTTTCCAAGTTTTTCGGCTACGTCACCTTTAAGAGCAATTGTCATTTCCCCTTGTTCGTTTAATGTAGCAAGGTTGGTAAGGAATTCTTTTGTTTCTTCAGGTATACTAACCCCTGACATATCATTCATTGCTTGCATTCTTTCGTTACCCGCAATTGCCGAGTTAGTAAGTTCTTTGTATGATATACCTAAAGCATCTGCCATATCCTTAGCCTTTCTAATGTTAACACCCACAACTTCAAATCTACCCGATTCGTTATTGAACGTAGCAAGACTTTTTGATGATTCAAGTATTGCGTCTTGTAGACCTTCAACATTGTTAGTTGCCATATACATCATTTCAAGTGGGTTATTTAATGCACCCATAGCACCACCAACCACTTGTAGGTTAGCCGCCATTTCAAGTGCACCCTCAGGTGAGAATACTTTATCAGCAACTTGGAAGACACTTTCAACACTCATTCTAAATTCTGTTGATTTTCTTACCATATTCTCTAAACCACGTATTCCATTTTGGAAACCAAATTCATTTAATTTTTCAACGTTATCTTGTAAACCCTTAATTGTTGTTTGTGATTGTAAACCAAGCTCTAACGATCTTTTCCCCGCTTCACCGATTGCAGTAGTTGCTCCTCTTGCTCCAATACCAACATTTTCAAACGATTTGTAAGAACCCGCAAGTTCTTTCATTGTCATTCCAAATGCAGTGGCAATTTCAGCCGCCTTAATCTGTGATTCAGTTGTTATGAATGCAAACTTACCTGAATCATCAACCATCTGTTTCGTATGTTCAACAATATCAGAAACACCAAGACCCATTCCTTGTAAGGCTGGAATTGTCTCATTTAATGAATCCCTAAAATCTCTTGAAAAATCACCAGTCAAACCCATTTCTGCGTTCATCTGACGTAACATATATACTTGTTCTTTGGCGTATGTTTCAGTTTGATTAGTGGCTACACCTTGTAATCCCGAAAAGAACTTTTCTATAGGGTTACCCCCTTCATTTTTTGCTTTAGTATATAACTCAGCAAATTTCTCGATTGATGTGTTACTACTAACAGACGCATATTGGTCAGTATTCGCGGATGCTAAAATTGATTTAGCAATTAAACCCTCCTCAGGATTTCCATTACCTGATGTTTTTTGTTTCTCGGCGTTAGCTAATTTGACTGCCTTTGCCATTTGTTCCTCTGTTGTCGCATTGGGATTTGCTTCTACCCAATCCTTCAACATCTTAGTTTGCCTACCAATATCTGCCATATCAATAAATATTAAGACTGTGGGTTTTTGAGCTCTATAATTTTTTCAATGTAGTACTTTCGTTCAAAAACCGGCATATCAAGAATATCTGCGTGTGTAAACCCGTTTTGAACTAAGAATGTGATCTCCGTAAGCCTATTACTCCTATAATCCGTAGAAAGGACGAAAAAACTCCACCCCGAAGTTTACGTTGAACGTAACTTCTTCTCCTGATGGGGCGTAAATTGTTCGGGACAAATCCACCCCAGGTTTATTATCTCTTACATAACGTCTAAACTTTTGAGAATCAGCAATTGGCATTGTTTCAATAAAATTCCTAATATTCATAGGGTCTTTATTTCCTTTTACCGATTTAATCATCTTCTCTAATCTCTTTGTGACGATTGGTGCGGTACCAAGACCGTTCCAACTTTTGGTGATTTCATTTAATTCTTTCTCATCATTAGGTGTTAAGAAATTAAATGTAACATCAACCTTACTTTTTTCTAAGAAATATGGATATTGTCCGTTCTCATCTTCGACTAAGTTGAATTCTTTGTATGTTAGTTCAGATAAATCAATTACCGTTTCAAATTCTTCTTCTGTTTTTGGATCGGTTATTCTCATTCCAATCTCAGGTCCGAATGCAGTATTACGTAAAAAGATAAGAATTGCTTGTCTATCTTCTTCAACCATATCTTCAATTGCAATTTCCTTAGTAAGAACTTTTCTTTTAAGTAGTTCATTAATTACCTCCCCACTTGCAATTAAGTTTGGTGAAGACAGGATATTTTCATCTGCCGCAGTTAAATAAGCAACTTTGACGGATTTTGTTCGATTAGGGTACATAATACCCCGACTCGGCAACTCAACAACATCATAACTGATGTTTGGGTCTATAACATATTCACGTTTATCTTCCATATTGTTTAATAGTAACGAATAAATAGACTAAAGTAAAGTTTAAACAAAAAAAAAGGGACCATAGTGGTCCCCTTAATATATTTGACAGATTATTTTATTAGTAAACTTGGATACATCTATCCATTCTCAATGTACAATCAATTGTTGCAAGTGCATCATTGTTGTAATCTAATTCACCAAAATTCAAATCTTGCATGAACGTACCTTGAAGAATCCATTTCTCAACCACAACACCAGTTGGGTCTAACATTTCTAATTCAATATCTTTTTTATACCCTGCAGCGTAACCCATTCTACCTGTTACAGATTCTGCGTGTAATCTAAACCATTCCATTAACGCTTGTGACGCTGATGGTCCGATTGGATCTTTAAATTTAACTCTTAGGGTATCCCATGTAAATCTACCAGCAACATAAGTTGAGGTATTTAAAAATGGTATCTCCACCGCGTTTATCTTAGCACTCGGTCTTGCTGCCGACGTTACATACCATTCATTGATTCCCAATGATGATGGAAATCTAACGATAAATCGGTTAACTCTTTTCGGTTCGTAGGGAACCGGCATTTTCATTAATAAATCTGCCATGTCTTTATATTTGTTTTCTTTTAGTTATTCTTTATTATAAATATCTCTCTTAGTGAAATATTTTAAAATTTATTGTCAATTAAGTTGACTTTGTCAATTTTATTACGTATTTTTTATTTACCCAGTAATACTGGTAGCAAACTTTAAAAGATTTATAAGTTAATTATATAATATATATAATTATTATTTAAATATCAATTATTACTTGCATTATTCTGGCATTATACTGGGTGTCATCTCAATTTTTACTTAGAGGGGGAAATACTACAATGTATCTCCCCTTCTTTTTTTTTATTATATATTCTCAAATGATGCTCCTGTTGGAGTTATTAAGAATTCAACATCTATAAATTCAAGTGCTCTTGTTGGTTTGATATAAATCTTACCTCTAAGTGTGTTAGCATCGATATCTTCTGGATCATTCGATACAACTACACGGAATTCATAAAGTCCTCTTTCTTTTTTAATCGACTCCAAAATAGGATTAACCAATCTTAAGAACTCATTTCTTACTTGTTCGTCATTTTGTTCAAATAACAATCTAACTGCAACTGCTGAAATTAATTTTCTTGCTCTTAACAATAATCTCCTTACGTTGATTCTATCAAGTGCTGATTCTCTAACCTGTAGAGTTTTGTTACCCCAAATAATAGTACCTGTGTCTGAGAATGTTGCAATTGGATTAATTCTTGCTTTATATAAGTCATCTCTATTCTCTAAAGTAAGTTTTTTCTTCGCTTTAATCGCGTTTACTAAACCTCTTGAGTAACCCGCTACTGCGAACCATGGGTAAGATACATTATCTGTTAGTGCAATATTCTTTAGAACCTCACCTGTTGGTGGTAAGTATATCTGTGTTGCATTATCAGTATCACGTATTTGAATCCAAGGCCAGTAAGTGGCTGAATAGTTAGTATCCATTTCTACAGTATCCAATTGATCAATAATTTCATCAACTGTATCTGTGTTAGGTGGGTTCATAATATAAAGTGAATCCGCTCTATCACCTTCAATCATCTCTATTGTGTTGTTAACCAATGAACTGTGGTTCAAAAAGTCAATACCTGGTGTTGCAAATATGTTAATATCAACCGACTCAGGATTAGAGAATGTTTCAATTGCTTGTAAGTAAGCGTAGTAATCAGAATTTCCAATATCAGTACTAAATACACCACTATTGTTCGTGTCACCACTTACGTATGTATTTTTACCGTAGATGTAACCATCACTATTAGTTCTCGTACCTCTATAGATATCCCAACCATCAAATCCACCACCCATTGCTAATGTGAATTTTCTATATTGTTTAGTTTCCAATAAACCTTTATTAGTACCTTCTAAATCATATGATGTAGTTTTGTACGTAGTATCTCCCGTAATGGTTGATGCGTTTGTTGATAAGTGAAAACCGTAAGTTACATTAGAGGTTGTATTACCTTTATATTCTAAGATATCACTATCGAAACCAATCTGTGACGATATACCAAGAGAAACTTTTCTTATTTTATCTCCGTTCGAGATTTTACTCTCACCGTTAGCAGTATAACCTGTTACGGTACCCGCTACATTGTAATCTGTTTTATAAAGTATACTACCTTGAATTGTATTACCTTGAGAATGGGAAGTATATCCCTTGAATCCCGCTGGTACTGCATCTACAGGTGGGTTTACCGATAAGTTTAACATTACGAATTTAGACCTCAATTCATATTCACCATCTGAAGTTCCAATTTTTCTCGCTACATAACCTGGTAATTCAGGATTCATAGTACATCTTGTGAATTTCTCAAGTACATTTAAATTATCGTCTTTATCGTTGAAGTCTCTAATTACAATATCAAAGTCTCCTGTTTCAAGGTCAATGTTTTGAAATGTAATTTTAACTTGTGTGTTAGCCGCGTTACCATCAGAAATACTAATGAAGTTAAATAAATCATTAACTGTTCCACCTCGTACTTCAGATACAACAACTGGTGATGCCGGTGTTTCCCACTGACCCACAAAACTATTACCTTCTGATGTGTATGTTAATGGTGATATCTTTAAACCTCTTACTAACCCTTTTTCATTTAGAGTTTTTAATGTTTTAGAATAAACCTCATGTACATAAACAGGAATGTCTTTTTTATCTTTTCCAAATACCGTAGTACCTAAAACTTTAGTTACATATTTGTTAGATGATTGGTCTAAACTCAATGTGAATGTTTTTGCACCACTCGTTGAACCTGTCACATCTAACGTGAACTCACCTAATGGGTTACTTGAAATTTCTGAACCTGACGCCAATATGTTTGCAGATGCAGTAACTTCTAAATTAAGTGTCTGTCCAGCATATGAACCTCTTGATCTTAAACATGCCACTACTTGACCACCATATTCGTTTTCAACCGCAGCGTATTCATACTGTGTAATTTTCCATCCTGCATTTACTCCGTCATAGAGAAAAAGATATCCATAAACACCATCGATAGTACCTAAACTATCTTTAAAGAATACGTTATACCAATTAGTGGTTGAGTTACTTCCAATAGGTCCCGTAACTTGATCCGATGTTACTAATCCTGCCGTGTCCGAAGACTCAACATGTCCAATAGTGAACCACTTACCACCAGTAACTGCAATATTTTCAATAAACGACTGTACTGTTGAACCGTCAGTAGCGTTCTTACCATTAAGATCTCCAATAAATGAAGATGTTGAAATGTTGTTAGTTGCTCCTGTAAGTGTGTGAGATGTTCCTGCTCCACCCACTAAGTCATCGGTGTCTACCGTTATACCACCTAATGTTTTTATCGATACAGATTGACCTGGTTTGTACCCTGTTAATCCTAATACTCTCGTTACGAAAAGTTGATTTGATTCTTGTAAATACGACTTCGCAACATACCCTAACTCATATTTTGGATTTCCATCCGAATATTTAGTCGGAGAAGTTGGTCCGAAATATGTTTTGAATTCGTCAAAATTTCTTATTAGTATTGGTTCGAACGCTGGACCTTGTATGGTCTCTCCCGCTAATCCCAATGTAGTTACCCCCACACTTTGAGCTACGAACGTTAAATCTTTCTCTGATGTATAAACACCTGGAGAAACGAATACTCTGTTTGAATTTGCCATTGATTACTTTAGTTAAATATTTTTATTGTTTATTATAAATATCCTGAATTTTAGTAAAGAGACCGACAGTTTTCTATTTGGGTATATTTAAGGATCCTTTTTTATCTATATTTATCTTTATGGGGAATAAAAACAGTAAAAACCTTAAAATAGGTGAAGAACATCATAATAAGTTAAAAAAATATTGTGATGTCAACGGATTTAAAATGTACAGAGTTGTTGAAAAGTGGATAGATCAACATTGTAAGGTTAAAAAAGACGACCTTTACGGGGAGTAATTAGTGGAGATAAACCACACCTACAATAGTACCAACACGTGGTGTACCTAATAAGGTTAGAGTAGTTCTACCTGAAACTTCAAATGCTTCACCTTCTAATTGTGTCAAACCATTTAGGTCAAAACTAACCACACTATCAATTGCATTTGTTGTTGTGAACGTTAAAGACTCTCCCGTATATTCAAAATCTTCCGTAGAAACTTGTCTTGGGTTACCCGAACTGTCAATAAAAACATTTGATTTACCTTTATAATATTTTATTGTAATTATAGATCCCTCACCTGGTGGAGACGCAAAAGATATTTTTGAAGTATACCCAACGTGGAAAAAATCATCATCTCTTGTTTGAACAATACCGTTAATCTCAACAGTAAAAAGAATACCAATTGTTTCACCCACACTAAACACAGTATTGGTCCCGTCCGCAGTAAACTTAGCGATCGTGATCTCAATGTTTTTAGTCATAAATTTCTTTTCGTAGTTATTTGACTTTATGAATTCATTCATAAGGAAAAGTCGACTAACTGCGGGTTTAATTTCAAACTCTTCTTCATCGATTAAGAAACCGAGTAATGTGAATTTATAATTTTGTAAATAAAACCTACGTGATTCAATATCAACAGGTGTGTTGTCTTCAACAGTGTCTAATACAATTGGAACATAATGTCCTTTAACCGTAGTATATGATTGTCGAGAAGAAAACTTTTGTAAAACAATTTGATTAAATTTATTTAAATCTCTAAAACGAGTACATAATATTGTTACTTCGTATGATATGTCAACCGCAACGGGTTGTGGTATTCTATATATGTCAGCACCCATCTGAGTACCATTCCATGTTGGTACAGATGCGTAATGAAATTGCTGTCTATCGGGTATTGTTCTTTGTAAACTTGGGTTAGTACCTGGTTGTACATCGGGTTTTCTTATTACACTAATAAATGGTATTTTTATATTACCATCTAAATCCGAAATATCCCACGTATTTGTGAATTCACCCCATCTTTGTAATGTGAGTATTTTTGGTATAATAGGTATTTCATCACCGTCAGAAACAACTTTAAAATTATTCTTAACAAATTCCAACATACCCAAATCTAAATCATCGTGTAAAACGGAATCTGGTAAATACGAATCCCCTTGGGTTATCTTATCTAAAAGTTCCTGTCTTCTGTCAACCAATTCATTTCCTTGGTAAACACTAATATCGTTTTTCTTTTTTGGGGTTGCCATTATACTCCTCTAAATTCTACTTCTTGTGCCGGAACACATGTTATGGTTCTATAGAATGGTTTAAAACCAAACATATTATGTTTACTGTCGGACGTTACCTTCCCATCGTTAGTTACCGTATAATACCTTACTTTTTCTTCTGTTTCAGGATAACCAATAAAATCACCGTACTTTAAATCAATACCTAAATCATTTAAATGTTTTAAATAAACCGACAATGTTAAATTACCAGGTTCATTGTATCGAACCATACCACTTTTATATGTACTGTTCTTTGGTTGTTCTACTTTAACTAACGCATTAAACTCCACAGGTGGGTAAAATTTTATTTGATCTTTACCAACTTCAGCATATACTGCATCGGTATCGGTACTATCATGATCAACACGATAGAGAACCAACTTCATATTGAGGTCACCATGAAGGTATTCCTCACCCATTTGTATGTTCAGGTCAAAATCTTCAGTTGAGAAGAATTTACTCAGTCTTGTAATTGGAACCTTTTTACTCATACACATAAATAGTTTAAAATGTCATTTGATTTCGTTATATTTAATATATTATATGGAAAGACAGATACCTGAAATAGAAGCGAGGGAAATTGTGACGGGATACACAGGTTACAATAACCAAATACTATCGTGGAAGAGAAAGTTTGAAACAAGTAAAAATCATACACTTACTCGACCACAATCCGATTACGTACTCAAACATTGGGAAACAGTACCTAAAATTGCACGCAAATATGTTGAGATTTCTGAACACTTTGGGAAGAAAGTAATGGAAGATAGATTACTACCTGAACCAGTACGGCACATTTGGGTGGAAAAACTCTTATGTGAGAGTGATAAAGCATTTAATATATGGGGTAACATCAATGTAGATTTACCACACATGTCTATGTGGGTACCAAAGGCTGCTATTATACAGGAAGAAAAGACATTGGACAGAGAAGTTGATTACTCACCATATGACCACCGACCACCAATGGAACACCAAAAAACCGCAATTGAAAAACTACTTGCAAATAGTCATTTTATTTTAGCGGATGATATGGGTCTTGGTAAAACAACAAGTACTGTTATTGCTTCAATGGAAAGTGATGTAAAAAAAGTATTAATTGTTTGTCCTGCATCTTTAAAAATTAATTGGAAGAGAGAGATTGAATTTTACACTAAGGAAGAGGTTTTAATTGTTGAAGGTAGAAAATGGGGAGCACAGTACAAGTACTATATTATAAATTACGATATTTTAAAAAATTTCCACACTACGGAAAATAACGTAGAAAGTGAGGGTTACCAAACAATAGTGAATGAAGGTTTTGATTTGGCAATTGTTGATGAGGCACATTACATTTCAAACTCAACAGCACAAAGAACTAAATTATTAAACGATATTTTAACTAAAATCCCTAAAGTTTGGTTACTTACGGGAACACCAATGACATCAAGACCTATTAATTTCTATAATCTTCTTAAGATTGTTAAATCACCTTTAACAATAAATTGGAAAACGTACGTAATAAGGTACTGTAAAGGATATCAATTTAGAGTGGGAGGTAGAAAAATATGGAATACAAGTGGTGCAAGTAATCTTAATGAACTTAGAGACCAAACGAAAGCGGTGGTTCTACGAAGATTAAAGACGGACGTTCTTGATTTACCAGAAAAAATTATCTCACCAATATGGTTAGAGATGAAGAGTTCATTCTACGATGACGAATTAACGGAGTTTTTAAAGATCACAGAGGAACAAAAAACAAAAGAGAGTATAACGGTAACCCTTAATCGTTTAATGAGGTTACGTCAGTTAATTGCAATTGATAAGGTGGAACATACCTGTGAGTTAATTGATAATGTATTGGAACAGGACCGTAAAGTGATTGTTTTCACTAATTTTACAGTTTCATTAGACATGTTAAGGGAGAAGTACAAAAAGAAATGTGTTGTCCTTGATGGTAGAATGTCAAAGGATGGTAGACAACAAGCGGTTGATAGATTTCAGAATGACCCTAAGGTAAAGATTTTTATTGGAAACATTAAAGCGGCGGGTGTGGGTATTACACTTACGGCTGCCGATGTTGTTATTATGAATGATTTATCGTTTGTACCCGCAGATCACTCACAAGCGGAAGATAGAGCATATCGTTACGGTCAAAAAAATAGTGTATTGGTTTATTATCCTGTTTTTGAAAATACTATTGAAATGACAGTCTACAATATTCTACAAAAGAAGAAAAGTGTAATTGATCAAGTTATGGGTGATGGTGAATATTCCGAAACTTTTGCTTCGGAGTTAATCAAGTCGATTGGTAAAAAATAGTAAGGAAGAGTCAAAAATGAAATATACATTATCACTATGTATTCTTTCAACTAAATCCATATCAATTTTAAAAACAATTATATCACCTCTATGGGTAAATGAAATATAATCAATATCCTTATATTGACTTATTGATGTGGTAACTTTTACTTTGTAATTACCATCTGAAGTAATTGACCATCCACCACATGATTTAACTTGATTCGTTTCGTTTCGATCTGTAAATTTTATTACACCATCGATACCTTTGAAATCTTGTGTACTTCCACCTGTTAATATGTCGTCATCTTCATATCCAATTGAATCTGTCCATATTAATTTATGATTTGATTCTACTAATTTTTGAGACTTATTTCCTGCACCAACATTCTTCGTTTTAATATCATCTAAAGAGTCCTTTATTTTTCCATCTTCAAAAATCTCGAATCTATGATTATATAAATGTTCAGCAAATTCATTTATTGTATCAATTACAGTGTCCTCAATAAAACCTCCGTCAGAATCTCTCTCATATGGTAACTCGTAACCGTACAATTCTTTTAGTTTCTTCTCTAAATATTTATGTTGTGTGTAACTTGTGTTTGTGTAGTTTATTCCACTCCTATGATCGTATTTGTCATTTTCGGGGTTATAATCATAAACACCCACTTCAGATGTACTCCCATCTGATTCAATAATTTGACCGTATCGTGGTAATCCCCGATCTTCCCAAATAATTCTAACAATACCCATTATCTTCCAACTTAGTTTCTTTCTTAATGGACTTACACTGTTAATGTATCTCCATATATCTAACTTAGATTTGTGTTTATTTCTGATTTTTTGTAATTGTTCTTCTGATACCATAATTAAATGTGTGATTATTCCAAATATAAACTATTTATATTAATAAATCAAGTAAGATATGCCAAGCACAATTATAACACCAACAAACAAAGAGAAGTTATACTCACAGGTTTTTCATCTTTTAGGTATGCCGATTCGTTCTATCGAGTTGACGGAAGAACAGATGGATACATTCCTTGAGTTAGCACTTGACGAATATGAACAATATGTAAGTGATTGGTTAATCGAATCACAGTGGTCATCATTAGCTGGGTTAAATGTTGATACACAATCCTTAACAAGAGCGTTCACTACGAGATCGGTTGACTATGAAACACAATATTCACATGCATATTCTAAAATTGTGGGTCTTCAAACAGGTGGTGAGTCGGAGTTGAAGTTAGATAAAATACAATTGGTTGCCAACCAACAAATGTATGAAATTGCTGCGGGAAGAGAAATAAACGAACTTCTTTGGTTTACAAGAGCAGAATTAACCGATTCAATCGTGGATCCATTTTTAGGTGGGTTTGGTGGTCTTGGTGGTGTAGGTTCTGGTGGTGTTGGTGGATTTGCACAAATGGGAACTTCAGGTTCTTACTTTATGATGCCAGCTTATGATTTATTGGCAAGAATGCAAGATAGGGGTTTAAAAAATCGTTTAATCGGTGGTGAACTTACGTATCGTGTTACTGCGGGTCCTGAAGGAAAAAAACACGTCCATCTTTATAATACACCAGGTGGTAGGTTTGATTTTGGTTCTGTACAGAAACATAACTATTATGTGTGGTATTGGTATTATGATACCCACGATCGTGATGACTGTTTAGCAAAAAACAAAGATATTATAAAGTTACCTTCTGATATTGAAACAGAAGAACTTACATGGGAGACACTTAACAGACCAGCACAGAATTGGGTACGTAAGTATCTAATTGCATATTCTAAAGAAGGGTTAGGAAGAGTATATTCTAAATTTTCAGGAGACTTAAGAGTTCCCGATAGTGAAGTTAAATTAGATTATAACTCACTTTTAACTGAAGGTAAGGATGAGAAAACAAAACTTGTTGAAGAACTAACACAACGATTGGAAAGATTACGTCCTGACAAAATGTTAGAGAGAAAAGGTAATGAAGCAGAAAACTTAAATAAGTCACTTAAGTATAGACCATTCCAATCTCCATTCCTTGGAATCTAAAAAATAAGGGGGTATTATTTCAACCCCCATAAATTTATTCCTCTATTTCAAAATCTAATAGACTTCTATTGTGTTTAACCCAATGTTGGTCAATATGTTTAAGACTATCGTCTAAGTATAGGAAGAACGGATCCCTCTTTATTTTATTCCAAAAAATCACCTCAGTTTCAGATAATGTCATCACATCATCATAGTTGTCTTGACCACCCTCTTTCATGGGGTTACCCGAATCTAACTTACATTGTGTAGGTGTGAAGTATTGTCTTTTCTCAGGATTATCTACCATTATATCGTTACGTATGTCAGGACTAAAGACAACCATAAGTGGTTCTATTCTTTTGTTAAATGTATTTACGTATCGAGCAATGTTATATTCACCTTTCATTTCAGGATTGTCAGACATTTCTTTTTCAGTAATCATGTAACAATTAATTCTCACTTCATCGGTCTTTGGTTTCTTTGAAACATCACCGTGAGATTTAGCGGTACCATTATTAACATAGAATATTGTTTCACCAAGACCCGCATTATAACCATTAACCATAATTAACTCCATGTGTGCCTTTCGAGACATTAAAGATCCACTTTTGGTTCTTTTCTGTATGTGTTTTTTATAATCATCTATTGATTGTTTAACTCTCGATTTATTAGCAATCTTCGCTAATGGTATTTCTTGGTTGTATATGACTTCAATGTAACTGTAGTAATACTCAATAAATTCATGTCCTTTACCATCAAGTAATAACCTTAAACCCTTATCAAGAAAATCAACAATATAACCTGAAAGATTTTTTGATTTAATTGTGTTACCTGTTAATTTAACACCACCATTTGGTTTCTTTAATACATAGTTTTTCCTTGCGAGATTAATGGTTGCGGGACAAACATAATCAATATCAAGACCCATCTCACCTCTCATAAAGATATCGTTAAATTCCGCAGTGTCCGCTTCAAGACCCTCATATTCTTTATCCTTGACTACAAGACCATTTAACCCCTTACCTATGTACTTACGACTTTCCATGTCTTTAGGTGCAGAAAAGTTAACACCATCCGTATCCATTACAAGTGGTTTATACCCAATACCTTGGAAATACATGATCATCATTCTAAGACTTTGTCTTCCGACACATGTGATAGTTTCACCCATATCCATATCACCCCATGGGAATACGTGAGGTGCTGACAATGAACCAAAGTATGCATTAATGAAAATCTTAATTGGTAATTGTTTTCTGTTGTATTTTTCTGATAGTTCGGGATTTGTCTTATAGTGTTCAGCCGCCAATAATTTGTAATTTATACGAACATCTCGGAAGTACTTTAACATCGACTTCTGAACACCCATCACATCACAATCGGGAAACACATCATACACTAACTGTATTGATGGATATAGTGAAGAGTAATCAAACTTAACTACGTTAGTCTCATAACCAACGTTTAGTAATCTTGACAAACCACCCGTTATTGGTCTACGTTCATCTTTTTTAGGTACTGCTAAATCATGTTTATATGACCACGCTAACATTATTAACTTCCATAGTGTTGCTGTTCCCATGGTAGAGACTCTTTCATAAGTTGCGGGTACAACCTTAGATAGTAAAAATGTTGATTGACTAAATGAATCGTCAACAACCATAGTCTCATATAAATCATCTTCAAGGTACTGTTCTACTATTTTTCTACCTGTCCAAACCTCATAAACATTTGGAAATCTTTCTAATAGGTTTTCAGTGCCAGGTGACCCAATCTTTTTATACTTACCTGTTTCAGGATTCATATAAAAACTTTCATTATCAATATAGATGTTTGATATCTGTGATCCCTCAACATATACACGATTCTTCTTTTCGGCTCCAAGATATTTTGTGATATACTTTAACCCCCACGATTTAATGTCCGAGTTAATTGCTTGAGATCGACGAACAGAATGTGCAATATCAAGAATGTTCATTCCCCAAATAATGTGTTGTGTGTAGTATTCAACCTCATTGGCTAATTTTAACATTCCTTCACGTTCTTTAATTCCTTGAGCGTGAAATATCTGAGTATGTTCTTTAGGGTTAATACCTAATATCTCACACCTCTTTAAAATAAAAGGAAAATCAAAGAATGATGAGTTATATCCAGCAATGGTTGTTGGTTTTAATTCCCTCAAGTGTTTAAAGAACTCTATGATACACCTCGCCTCACCATCTTCACCGAAAGCATCAATAATCTGAACAAAATCTCGATTATCCTTCATCCCAATAAGAATTATCTTATCTACCTCAGGATCAAGACCTGTTGTTTCAATATCAAACACTAAACGATGAACGTCGTCATAATCTTCTAATCCCTTAAAGAGTCTTTTTTCTTTTTGAATGAGAAATTGTTCTTTTGGGTTTAACAGAATAAAATGGTTTCTTACATCTTCATCCCACGGATTAATACCACCTTGTCTGAAAAAATCCAACAAAGGTCCATAACCTTTGGTACTTTTCACGATGTAATTATAACCCTCCATAAGTCGTTGGTGACCTTTATCCTCTAACTTTTCGATCTTAATACCATATTCAATCATCTTTTTACGTTGTCGAGCTTTGTCTCTTCCGTAAAAATTTAAACTACTAATGTCATTAACCCAAAGAAATGGGGTTAGAGTATCCTTACGAATAATCTTACCTTTTTCAGGATCTTGGATAATTTTGTAAATTGTGTTTGTTTTGTACTCGTACTCTATACCTACGATATACTTTTCGGGATCGGAACCATTGAGAAATTCCTCGATTACCTCCTGTGAGATTATCTCTTTAATCATTGTTATATGTGTTTTTAATTAGTTGACACATTATCTTACACCATCATTGGATGATGTAGTTAGTCTTGCTACAAATATAACAATAAAATACTAAATAATCAATTCCCGAAGGACTAATTATATGATATTAATAAATAATTTTTCTTTGATTGGAACAATTAGTTTTTCGGTAGGTGCAAGATTTGTATCAAGAAATTGTATTGTTACAATTCCTTCGTACTTACCTTCTTCCGATGTTTGATCCTCAGTGAATCTATATGTAATGTAGTATTCGTCGGTGGTTTGGTCATACTTTTTGGTACGTGTTGTAAGATTACATATCCCACCCAAAATAACAGGAACTTCAGTCTCTACCTCAAACATATCGAATGTAATGTCCGAGTTCTCTAAAAGATCGTTAAATGAAGACTTATCATTTCGTCCATCATCAACTAACCTCATCTTTAATATTGGATCTGTTGACCCTTTTCTTATAAAAAATTCCATATTAATAAATATTCAATCTATTTTTTTATTTACTATTTCACAATCTGTGTTTTATATAGAGGGTGGATACGACGTAGAATTAACCAAACCTAACTGCCAATAAGTTTTACCACCTATTACCATACTTATGACTTGTGATGATCCTTCTACTATGTGTATTGAATCTCCACCACCATATGGTGTTATTCCGTTCATAGTCCCATCCCAAGATCTAATATTCATTAGACTCTCAATTCTGTCTATTCTATTACATAACGTACGGATAGGTTTTTCAATATCATCATCGTTAATTATTATCCCACCATATAAAAGACCAACAATTAACCACTGATTAATATTTTCGTCGTATGTTAAAACCGCCGAACCCGAGTCTCCCCCACTTGATGGGTAAAAACACGTGTCGCCGGTGGGTGTTGTGGATCCACTTGCCATTAGACTGAAAGTGTCGTTCATCTTGGTCGTCACGTCTACCCCTTGTTTTTTATAGTTTATAGTTATTGATGATGCAAATTGATCTCTAAATAATTTAACCACTCCTTCACCTTTACCACCGGTGGTTCTTCCCGCACTAAAATATTCTCTACCATCTTCTGATAAATATTGATCCAATTCTGGTGTTGTTGCAAATCTTGGAGCTACATTCATTGTGTTTATGTTGTGTTGTCTCCATGAAACATTGGGGTCTATCATTCCTTCATTAATTATTGCAATTGCACAATCAATATAGTTTGTGGGGGAACTTAATGGTTGGTATCTTATGACTTGACCCACTGTAAAACCTAAATTAGACTTACCTGGTTCGTTAGGTTGAATCACGGGGTCGTTATGTACGTTGGTTTGTACACCCGATAAATTTCTCTCTGAAGTAATCCACGCATCATTAACAAGTACATGATTATTACTAACCCCAACCAAATGATTTGTTTCATTATCTACAGCAATAAAACCTAATGTACCAACATAATTACTTAATTTACTAAAATTAGTTACAGATACACCACCCATTATAGGTCTATGATCATCTCTATTAGTTGGGTCGGTTGTTTGCCAAGTATAAAAAGACGCGTCACACATTCCATATCCTTGAGGTCTTACAATACCTTCAACCACATCAGTTTTTAAAATTTCACCCTCATGAGTAATATTAGAAGGAATTCTTTCGTCTACAGGTATATCATTTAAATCTTTCTTTTTAGATACGGTATAAACTAATGATTTTTCATTTGTTAATTTACCATTCACGGTTTTAAAACCGTATCCCACAGAAACAACGTCTTCAGATGTTGATTCATTTATGGATAATGTTAATTGTTGTAGTTGTTCGTTATTCATATCTTATTAAGGTGTATGTACATATATGGTGTTATTCGCTGGTGTAGGATTAGGAGTTGCGTTTGGTGTACTTGTTGGATTTGGTGTTGGTGTTGGACACGTTCCACTCACATTAATCACACCACGCATACCTGCGTGATTTACACATTGATACTGATATTGAGTAATTCCCACATCACATGGTACTTCCCATGTCAGTGTGTATGGATCCCCTGCATTCCACGTACTCACCACATTAGGGAGTGGTGCTTCGTGCTGATCTAAACCATTAAAGTTAGTTATTTTTATTGGGTGTGTTTCAAGATCTGGTGCACTTCCCGTAACGTTTATTATTACTGTAGAACCACGATTAACATTGATACAACCAAATAAACCACCATTTCCATCTAAATCACTTGTTATGTATTTTCTGTCTGTGGTATTAGTGTTACTATCGTACTCAGTCTCTACGTTTATATTGAGAGGTGCGGCTGATATACAACTTACAGGTTCTACTGTTGCCGTTGGTGTTGGTGTTGGTGCAACTGTTGATGTTGGTGTAGGAGTAGGTGTTGCGGTTGGTGTACTTGTTGGGGTTACAATTGAAAGGGTGTCAGGGTATATTGAGTCTTGTCGGTCATGAACCGTGTTCCCACTAATCCCTCTCTGAAGTCCGAACCTAAGATGGTATTCCTGTTGCCAATTCCAATTACACATGGACGTATATCGAGAACCGTATATAACAGTTCCATTGGAGTCTCTATATTGTGTTATTACGTAAACGAAATTCGTGATCCCATCAACGGGTGTAGAAACAGTAATACTGAGAGGATTTGAAGAACCATTTCCCTGTGAACAATCAGCAATAGGGTTATAGGTACCGACCTCAATCCAGTTCAATGTGTCGTCGTACTGATTTTGTGTGAGACTGTATGATTCTGAAACTTCAGTATACCATAAAGTTAATCCTGTAAGTGATGGTGTAAAATCTTGAACAGTACTAATATTTACAGTCGTTGTATACCCTGTAGGTGCAACTGTTGATGTTGGACTCGGGCTTGGTGTTGGTGTAGGATTAGGAGTACTTGTAGGTTCCACCGTTGCAGTTGGATCTGGTACGGGTGGGGTGTTGGTTTCTGTAATATACAAATCTACCACGTCACTTGATGACAATGTATAATATTGGTATTGTCCACCAGGACCACTTCTAAGGTCAATCAAATTACTAAATGAGTATGTACCGAGTTGATTAGCTAAAGAACCGTTTAAGTAATACCACCCATAGTAAACCCCTCCACCTGTGGTTGGAATACTAATTCTTGCATTGTTGTAATCGGTGTCGAGAGTAATAACAGAATGGTGTGAATCACTATTTGGTTGTATTGTGTGTGTCCCCGAAGAATCAAAACTTAATCTATTAGACATTGCACCGTTTGACTTAACCAATTTAAAGTCAGTTATTGAAAATGTTGATGATTGGTTGTAAACGTGTAATTTAAAACTACTGATATCTACAGTTTCCGTTGGTGTGGGGTTAGGGGTACTTGTTGGTGCAACTGTTGATGTTGGACTTGGTGTAGCACTTGGATATGGTGTTGGTTCTACCGTACTTGTAGGTGTAGGATTAGGTGTTGCGGTTGGTGTACTTGTAGGTGTAGAACATGAGAACTGACTTACCGATGTTACTTGACTTAGTGCGTCCACACTAACCCATGTGTGACCTGATGCCACGGTAAGTGGACCAGGTGTCATATATAAACAAAATCCTTCATCGGTAAATAGAGTACCTGATGAGTCACGATATATGGTGGCTCCAACTTCTACGGTGTTTCCATTTTCGATAAATATATGTGGATACTGTTCATTCCCTTGGTTAGCTAAGACACCTGTAAGGTGTCCATCATTATCACACATCCACTGTGTCATTTCATTGAATGTTACGGTTTGATTATTAGTTTCGAATCTACCTCCAACATTACCATCTAAACTATTAGACTCAAAATAAGTTGCCACCTTAAGAATTCTTTCTAACGAGAGATTAAATGTACTTGACGGTGTGGACTCCGGAGTCGATGTTGGACTCGGTGTACTTGTAGGTGCAACCGTTTCCGTTGGTGTTGGTTCTACCGTACTTGTTGGTGTGGGTGTTGGATCTGGTTCTACTGTTGGTGTAGGACTTGGGCTTGGTGTAGGACTCGGGCTTGGTGTAGGATTAGGAGTTGCGTTTGGTGTACTTGTAGGTGGATCAGGTTCTGGTGTTTGTTGTGGTGTTGCATTTGGTGTTGGTTGTGGTGTTGCATTTGGAGTACTACTCGGTGTGGGTGTTGGTGTTTGAGCAATAACCTCTAATACCTGCTCGACAATCGGACCGGACGCACTACCTTCTCTAATAATAATTTGGTAAACCTCGTCGCCTTCTGTTAAACCATCTTCCACTGTTGTTATAGAAATTGAATCAGACATCGATAATGTTTCATTATATGTTGGTATTGTTCCTGAACCTGAAGGAATTACTCCTCCCTCAAAATCAGCAGCTACCGCCCAAGTCCATGGGTCAACGACAGCAACATCAACAGACCAGAAATATTCTGTTCCTGCAGGTACATGTTTGGTATTCAATATGTGATTAAATGTGGTACCGTCATAATGTGTTGATGAAAGTATCTCCCAAACCGATGTTGGTCCAGAAGTTGCAATTGGTGTTGGTTGTGGTGTTGCATTTGGTGTCGCAGTTGGTTCTGGTATATGATATCCCTCTAAGGTGGAAATTCTATCATTAAACGATTGTGAAACAATTAAATATGAAGAGGTAAAAGAATTAAACTCATCTCTAATTGATCCACTCTCAATTTCTAATTTGTCTAAACGACCGACAATAAGGGATAGGTCCACTGGTGATTGAGTTGGGTTAGGTGTTGGTTGTGGAGGTAAATCCCCAATTGTAATCCATGAACCACTAACACTCTCAATCTTATTTAATCTACTCGAAGAAGAACCACTCTCAATTTCTAAAGAATCTAATCTATCGTTTGTGTTAAGGACATATGTTCCAAATGCGTTGTCATTTTCTGTGTCAACACTATTAATTAAATCAACTATTTCTTTAAATGAATCTTTGTCCGCATCAGAAGATAATAAAATTGCATCAATCCTACCTTTCTCAGTTTCGATTTGAGTAAGAAGTGATCCCGTCGCAATTTCTAAACCATCTAATGCATCTAATCGTATGTTTTGTTGAGTGTTAACTGTGTTATTTGATGAACTATAGGTGTTAAAATATTCACGTAACTCAAGTAACTCTTGGTCAGTCGCATAATAATCATTTAATGAACCTGTAAATATTTCTATAGAGTCTAAACGACCATCTGCTGATGATGTAAAGGTGTTTAACGATGAAACGTTACCTATCAGAGTATCGACCGAGGATGTAATTGACGAACTCGCATATTGAGGTGTCAACACAGAATTGATTTGGTCTTTTATTGCATCTAATGTGGTTCCAAAGGTGGTCCCATTTATTACTATTGGTATAATACCACTCCCACTTGGGGTTAAACTTGAACTTAATTCTGATATTTTTCTAAATGCCATTGTATTGTTATTAAAAAATTATAATGTCGTTATTTTCTGTTTCCATTATGTCGGAACTTACTCCATCAATTATTAGACTTTCATCATTGTATGGTAATATTGTTTCCTCACACTTTTCTTGACACTCAATAATGTCGTACATTGGTTTGGTTGACACAATATAGTGGTGTCTAACCTGTAATGCGTTTAGAGGTTCCTCAATATATTTGATTCTTTTTAAATTAAAACTCGTCACACCTTGGTGTACTCCACCTGAACCTGTGGTTCCACCACCCCATGATTGGATAAATGGTTGAAAACCTCTTTTAGATGGTATGACTTCTTCCCAATTATCAATTTTATAGATAGGTCGACCATTTAGGTATATTTTTAATACACCCAATCTTGCATATCTTTCATCATTCCAATCTTTGTTTAACTCTTCAATGTATTGGTAATTTTCTGTCGCTCCTGAAAGGGTTACTGCTCTTGGATTAGTTATCGTAGATCCTGTTATCAAATCATTCCACCCACCAGAATTTTCAATTTCACACTCGGTGTGTCTTAAGTGACGATCAAATACAATTGTTATGTTAAAATCCTTAGAGGTACCATTTTCACAAAGAATTGGGGTTACTCCCGAATCATGATAAAAAGTTTCTTTATATGATTCGTTAACACAACTACCCGAATATCTATATGCGTTCCATTCAATTTTTCCATCAGAAGTAAAACCAAAGGAAAGGTTATTATCGGCATATAAAGATTGTTCATATTCGTCTCTTACACCAAAAAAATAAAACACACTACCAACGGACCACGGTAAGTCATCTCTATTAAAAACAAAATCAAGTGTCCACCCTTTTTCAGGTCGTCTTTCGATTATGTAATCACATAGATCCGTCCCACCATGTTTGTTTATCTCATACGCCCACGGCCTTACATCTAAGGTACTGTCGATAGGACAACAGTCACCCGCGAGTTTACTACTGCACTCAATTAAATTAGTTGTAAAACCTGTGATATCTAATGGCATTTTTACTTTTCTATATAAATAGTAAAAACATTAGTTATCTTCAGATAAAGAATTAAAATTATGTGTGGTCGTTACGTTATTGAATACCATACACGATCGACTACCAATCCAGTGGTCAAATCTACTCTCGTCAAAAGAAATCTATTTTCATCAATAGTTAATGCACTGTTTGAGAATTGTTGGTTAGTACCTTCTGTTTCTGGTTCCAAAGTATATCCCGATAAATATTCATGATAAACAAGTCCTACATTCTTTCCGGCGGTTCTTGTTAATATGGGAGTACCTATCGCACCAATAATTCCATTAGTGTATTGGAATGTTCTTCTGTACGCCATTGTTCTTGAAGGACTATTAGAGTAATTTACCATTACAGTATTTGCGGAGTCATTAACTTTTTCATCGAACCAAGTTTGATACTCAGTCCAACCCTGAGGAGTGTTGTCGTAAGGTACTGTTACTATTCCAACAGTGTAAAGTTCTTGATATTTAAGATAGTTGGTGTCCTTAACAACCTCAATGTGGGTTACAATTCCATCAGTACTTCTTATCAATGTCCATTCTCCATTTTGATTCTTAGCTATAAAGTGATACCTATCCCAAGAACTACCTTGTACGGGAGACATTCCGTCTGATGTAACTACACCATCCATAATAGATGTTCCTATTGAGTCTTTATATATACTCATACCGACTGTCCAATCAGATATTGAATCCTCTTTAAATATAGATACGTCACCAATAACAGATTCCCCAAACTCATCTTTGATAATTAAATCAATAATTTTCTCACTTGCTTGTTTTGATACACCACCAGCAAAGTGATAATGATTTCCTTCTAATTCGGGTGTGTTTGATTGAAGGGTTGGGTGCCACCCTGTTACGTTTCCGTTATTTTTATCATACAAATATGAATGAACGACAACTTCTTCCAAACTACTTGGGTTTGTTTCGAATGTACCATATTCGGCAGTTCTAACTTTAAAGTCACCCCAAACTGTTTTGATGCTTTGACTTAATGTCCCATATCCGTTGTTGTAAATTTCCCCTAAACCATTATTGTCTAAGTCAAATTTTATACTGTAAGTTGAAGATGAAGGTGGTGAATCGGTTTCCCCACTAATGGTACTATGATCACATATCATAAAGTAATGTATTTCGCCAGGAATTCCTGTGTATGTGAAAAGGTCGTTATTTAAAATAAAATTTTCATAATCATGGACTACATTTCCCTCACTGTCTAAAATATTAAAATGATCGGTAAATTCGTCATAGTTAAATGTCACCGTTAAACTTGAATAAATGTAATTTATATCATTAATTCTGTTATCAAACTCACAAAGTTTAATATTTTCTATTGTAGAATCGTCATCACTTAAATCTTTTAATATAGGGGTATCAAACGTTATTGAATTAGTAAAATCCAACAATTTAGGGTCATAGTCGTTATTAAACCCCGCAATTTCGTAGTCATAAGTCTCTGAATTATCGAGCTCTACGTCCACACTTATACCTAAATTCCTTAAAATATCCTGACTATTCATACTCTTATAAATATCTTTCAAAACATTTGATATTTATAATAAAAGTATATTCTATGAATAATTTTATAAAAGGGATAATTGAGGAGAAATTTACCTCTAAAAAACAACAACGTTTCTTCTACGCAAAGGCCAATGACGAGAGTTTGAGTAAGAAAGAAAGGGCTAAGTGGAAGAAAATGGCTGATAAACTGTCAGACGACACTAACTTTGAAAAAATTCCTGAAGTTGCCGAAGAAGAAGGTGATGTGGATGAAATTGTTGATGCTAAAGGAAATATTCAACGAGGTGGTAAAGCAAGTGATGCAAATACAAAAGGTATAACATCAAGAAAAACCTCTAATCAAACAGCAAAGGGATATGCTGGTCAAATGGGAACACACGGTGTTCACGGAACTCACACATCATTAAGATATTGGGCGGAATCAGATATGAGTAAGTCTCTTGGTTATGACGACACATTAGGCGATGACGATAATTTTAAAGAAGCATACAAACATTTTACGAAGGAATTGAAACTTACCCACGAAGATGCGATGGTAAGACTTGAAAAAATGGGATATGACCAAAAACTACCTGAAGATAAGGTTAGGTTAGTTGAGAACCCAAAGAAATTCATGAAGGACTATATGGAAACCGTCTTAACAAAGAAAAATAGTGATGATGAAATTTTAACTAATGAAAAAAAAGACATTAACCCAATCATTAAGAGACAGTTAAGTTCTTTGAAAACGACACTCGGTAAACATAAACTTACAATTGATGACATAAAAGAATATCTAAGTTAGAATGAGTAACAGTAAACTACAAAATAGAATTTTTAAATTACCCGATAACGTATTCAATTACATTCACGGTGTGATAACGTCGTTGAAGGACAAATCTGTTGTGGGTGTTCAAAGAGCGAAAGGTTTAATTAAAACCAGAAATGTTAGTTACAGTCAGTTAAAATCAATTATATATGATTTAAAGAAACCCGAACTAAAAGATAGTATCCAATTTAAACTTATGGGTGGTGATCTAATGTTACAATGGGGAGAAACACATTTAAATGGTGAAAGAACTTTAATTAAGAATAATAAGAATTCTCAAAAGAGAGCAAATGAAATTGGTCAACTCAACGATATTAGACAAAATAGTTTTTTAAAGAAACACACAAAAAAAACAAGTGGTCGTGTTCCTACTAATATGTTGAAATCTAATTCTGATAAAACTTCCGTCTCTTCAATATCATCACTTGGTATTTTTGAAGAGGTAGAAAGAATAAAAGGTTTATTATAATGGCAAGTCAAATACAATCAATATCTGATAAATTTAGGGAAGACGCATTGGCAAGGAATGAGTATAAAAGTCTTAAATCCTATAACACAACACACCCCAACGCACTATCTGATGGTGATGAATCGGGGAAAGGTGATAATAATGGAAAAATAGGTAGTAGTGTTGATATCCAAAGTAGGTTAGATGTTTTAGGTAGAAACACATATACAGAAACAAATGGATACGGTACATCTCATGAAAACGCACTGTCTGATGGTGACGAATTAGGTCGGGGTGAAAACAACGGTAAAATTGGTACAAAATCAGACAATATCCAAAGACAAGAAAACGTTAAAAGAAACTCTTATAATATCGATAATGGTTATAGTGTTGGTCATCCCAACGCAATATCCGATGGTGATGAATTAGGTAAGGGTGAGAATAGTGGTAAAATCGGTGGTTTGAGTGATATTAACACCCGAACAGACAATACAGGTAGAAACACATATACTGAGGCGAATGGATACGGTACTTCTCATGAAAACGCATTATCTGATGGTGATGAACTGGGTAAAGGAGAAAATAACGGAAATGTTGGTGGTTTAACAGATATTAATACTCGAACAGATTTAACCAATAGAAATACATATAACGACTCAAACGGATATAGTTTGGTACATCAAAATGCATTATCGGATGGTGATGAATTAGGTAAAGGAGAAAATACAGGAAATGTGGGTGGTTTAACAGATATCAACACAAGAATAGATAACACAGGAAGAAACGCTTACAACGAAAGTAATGGATATGATTCCACACACCAAAACGCATTGTCTGATGGTGATGAGTTAGGTAAAGGTGAAAATAACGGTAAAATAGGTAGTTTAACGGATATCAACACTCGAGTTGACGGTGTTAATAGAAATTTCTTTTCTGAAACTAAAACATACCCCGATTTTTAATGAAATTATTTAAAGACATATACAAATTCTTACTTGGGGAACAAGTTGCAACAAACAAAGATGGTGTACCTAAGTACTTAAACAACTCATCATCAAGACCGGGTTCTATTGCTAATGCAGTTAAAAAAAGAAACCCAGTGTCATTTTTTTATAACGGACCAAGAAATACGGTTCAAGCGGGTAAAAGAGTAAAGGCTGAGTTAGTCGCACTTGGTTTATCCAAAAAAGGGAATATGGTTGTAAGAGCGTGGGTTGACCAACCATCAAAATCAAAAACAGGTTTTCAAAAAGGTAATTGGAGAACCTTTATGGTTGGACGAATGAATCAAGTAGAAATATACGATGAAGAGACCTTCGACCAAAAAAGAGAAGGTTACAAAGAAGGTGATGATAAATCAATGTCTGTAACTTACGTTACTTCAGATTGGTCATCTACACCTGAACCACAAACTCAAGAACCTGTACAAAGAGAACCACAAACTCAAGAACCTGAAGTGGAACCAACACAAAGAGAACCACAAACTCAAGAACCTGAAGTGGAACCAATACAAGGGGAACCTGAAGTGGAACCAATACAACAAAGAACATCTACGGATCTACCAGAACCAGAACCTGATAACACACCAAGTATTGAACCTCCAATTGTTGACGATAATGATGACGATGAGGATCAAGAAGATAATAATTACGATAATTTGAATGAAAGTATTAATAGAATTAAGGAATTACTTTATAATTCAAAATAATATACTTATATTCTATATAAAATAGAACACATGGCAGAACCAGCAAGAATTAACGAGAATGACTTAATGAGAAAATTGGTCGGTGCAAAAAAAGTAATGAATAAAGTTGATGGTAATAGTTTCACAACAGGTAATATTGACCCAAAGAGTTACTTATCATCACCTGAAGACCTCATGAAAGATACTACACCACAACAAACGAACTCATCTCAAACGAGCGCACCTCGTACAAATTCAACACCCGTTAACACTGACAAGATCAGAAACTCTAAACTACCAAAGGCAATACAAGAAGCAATGATCAATAACCCAATACCACAAGCGGATGCAATTAGTTTAGATTCGACGTTAAACATGTCATTCCTTGATGGTGCAAAGAAACTAATGGAAAAAGAAGGTTTAACTAAATCAACTCAACTTGCACAACCACAACAACCAACGGTTCAAAATCATGTTACAACTCAAACATCTACCCCACCAACATACAATGGTGATATTGCTTCAATCATAAGAGAAACAATCAAAGACACTTTAGAAGAAATTGTAGATAGAAAATTAGACCTACTTTTAAATGCGTCTAAAACGGCGTCAATTAACGAGAATCTCGTACTAAAAGTCGGGGATTCCATCTTCAGAGGTAAAATTACAGGAGTAAATAAAACCAAGTAAAGGATTGATTTCCTAAGTTTTTTTCTTTATCTTTTGATATATAACTATTAATATATGTCAAAGATTAGGATATTAGCTATCCCCTCAGATAATCACGGGGTTGGTAAATTTAGAATGTTGGATCCATTTACGTACATTGGAGATAAGTTTTCATCAGACGTGCACGTGGATATTGTTTTCAACGTACCTAACGAGGACAATTACTTTTCAAACTACGACATTGTCGTATTTCACTCATTTATACATAAAACAAGTCACGAAGAAAACGTGAAAAGGATTAAGTGGTTAAAGTTAAACGGAATCAAAGTCATTGCAGATACTGATGATTTTTGGAAAACAGACCATAGACACCCCAACCACGAAACTTTCAAGAAAAATCAATTAGCTCGTAAGAGATCTGAACTATTGAGACTTGCTGATTATATAACAACAACAACACCTGTTTATAGAGATACTATAAAAAAATTATTAGGTGTGGATAATGTTATGGTATTCCCCAACGCAGTTAACGAAGAAGATAAACAATTCCAACCAAAACCACTTGAATCTGATATGGTTCGTTTTGGATGGTTAGGTGGTTCATCACACGAACATGATTTATCATTAATGGGTGATGGGATCTCGAGAGTTCATAGGGAATTTAAGGGTAAGGCACAATTTGTTCTATGTGGGTTTGATTTGAGAGGAACAATGAGAGAGTTAAATCGACACACTGGTGAGACTACTGAACGACCAATACGTCCTGACGAAACTGCATGGTCGAGATATGAGAGTTTATTTACGGGTAATGACACTTCGTTGTCACCCGAATATAACGCATACCTTAAAACCTACACTAAGGGATCTTTTGAAGGTGAATTAGACCAACCATATGTTAGAAGATGGACAATGGATATAAACAAGTACGCAAATAACTACAATTACTTTGATGTTTCACTTGCACCCCTTGTTAAATCAGACTTTAATGTTAATAAATCACAACTAAAGGTTATTGAGGCGGGATTTCATAAGAAAGCAATCATTGCATCCGAAGAAAATCCGTACCTTATAGACCTAATCTCGTCAATTGAGAAAGGTGGTGGAATTAACCCAAAAGGTAATTCTCTATTAGTGTCATCAAATAAAAATCACAAACAATGGCATCAACAGATGAAAAGGTTAATCAACAACCCTAACATGGTTACAGATTTAGGTGAAAAATTATACGAAACAGTGAAAGACAAATATTCCCTCTCCACCGTTTCTAAAAATAGAGTGGAATTTTTTAAATCAATTATTAATTAAAAACAGATAAATTATGCATTATTTAGCAACAGTAGGTTACGAAATGGAACAATTAGACCGTGAAGGTAACCCAAGAATTACAAAGGTTAAGTACGTCGTAGAAGCGGACTCAATAGAAGAAGCAACTATTGTATTAACAAAGTATCGTTCCGAAGATACAAGATCAAGTCAGAGTGTGGCAATTGCAAAGATGGCAATTGAATGTATTCTAACTTCAGAACTTACACCACAATACTATAAAGGATAAATTATGATATCTAAAGAACAGATTGAAAAAAACAAATCGAAACTTATTGAGACTTCTGAAAAGTATGGTGTTTTAAGTACACCACTTTTAGAGTTTTTAGGTGAAGATTTATTCGTAGCACCCGCATCTACTTCGTTAGATATGTATGGTGCTTACCCAGGTGGTTTATTGGAACACATTTTTGTGGCATCCAAATACGCCGTTAAAATCAACAGTATATTACCTGAGTCGTTACAACAAGACATTTCAAGTCTTCTTAAGTGTACCATTCTTTCACAAATTGGTAAGGTATTTTTATTCAAACCAAATGAGAGTGAGTGGCACAGAAATAAACTCGGTAAAATGTATGAGTTTTCTGATGATTTAGTATCAATGAAAGTCGGTGAAAGATCAGCATATTATTGTTCAAAGTACGGAGTGTCTTTAAGTGAAGAGGAATATCAAACAATTGTAAACTCAGACAAAGGAGATAATGACTTACAATCAAAATATCATTCCACACCATTAGCTCAAATTGTTAAACAAGGGTTTGAGTTGGCAATATTTGAACAAAAAAATGGATAAGAAGAGCTTAGAGGAATACCTCAAAAAATTAGAAGGGTTTGAAAAAACACTGAGTCATGATGAAGAAAATGTAGACGACGCATATATTAATGAAATTGCGAAAGTACTATCTGACTTATCAATGGACTCATTATCACACGATGAAGAAATCGGTAAAGAATTTAAAAACAGTGGTTTTACAGTCCCAAATAAGGACACAATCACTTTTAATCCCGAGGATGAATTCATGCACGCAACATTAAGGTGTAAGATTAAGTTAACACACCCCGACGCTGTTGTACCACAGTATAGTAAAACAGGTGACGCTGGTCTTGATTTACAAGCAACCACAATGGTTATTGATAAAGAAAAAAACCAAATTACATATGGAACAGGAGTGTCGTTAGAGATACCTTTAGGTTTCGTAGGATTAGTTTATCCCCGTTCTTCAATACGTAAAACAAAATTATCCCTAACAAATTCTGTTGGGGTTATTGATAGTGGGTATAGAGGTGAAATAATGGCAACCTTTAACTACTCAAATTCGGAATCCGATGAAACATATTCAGTAGGTGATAGAATTTGTCAATTAATGATAGTACCCTACCCCAAGATTGATTTCATTTTAAGTGATAACCTATCAGAAACTGAAAGAGGTGATGGTGGTTTTGGGTCAACAGGAAAATAAAGAATAAGATTAATTAAAATTATTAATGACGAAAAGAAATACAACAGTTAAGAAATCACACAAAGATCGGATTAGAGAAATCTTTAAGAAACCCCGAGAAAAATTTCTTAATGACTCCCAAAAGGATTATTGGGATATTCTCGGTAATAACGAAATAACTCTTTGTTTTGGACCCGCAGGTGTAGGTAAATCGTTTATCGCAATGAAAAGAGCGGTCGACTTACTATGGCAAGAAGATAACAAGTATGAAAAAATTCTTATCGTTAGACCAGCTGTTGAAGCTGAAGAAAAGTTAGGTTCGTTACCTGGTGGACTTGAAGAAAAACTTGATCCGTATATTTTTCCATCGTATTACCTTTTAAATAAAATTATAGGTAAGGAACAACGAGAGAAATTAAAAGATGAGGGTTATATTGAGGTTGCGGCACTTGCATATATGAGAGGTTGGAACGTAGATAATACTATACTTGTTTTTGAGGAAGCTCAAAATGCATCACCAGCACAAATTAAATTACTTCTGACTCGTATCGGGTATAATTCAAAATTCTTCCTTTCGGGGGATTTAGATCAATCGGATAAATTTAGAGATAAAACTAAGAGTGGTTTATACGACGCAAAAAAGAGATTAACTGATTTGAATAATGTTGGTGTGTTCGAGTTCTCAAATAAAGATATTGTAAGGAATCCTATTATTGGTAAAATCCTAAAGAGGTACGAATAATAGACTTTACTTATAACATCAATATTATTATATTTAGTATATGGAAATTTACATTAGTATAGACGGAGTCTTACGTAACACAATTGCAAAGTTTGATTATCATTATAAAGATCATTATTTAGATTCTGATCCTGAGGATTTACCTGAGGATGAAAAGGGGTATAAATATGACATAATTGAACCTGTAAGAAATAATCATTTAATGGAGAGTTATAATTTCCAATCTAAAGACGAATTTGAAAACTTTACGTTTATTGACTACGCAGTTGAAATATTTGGTCACGCAACTCCTTCATATGCAAAAACGTTCTTTGATTTAAATAATTTTATTTATACCAATAAAGAACATAACATAACAATCGTGGGATTGGATGAATTAGGTAAATCAAAAGCGTCTACTTTGTTCTTTCTATCGAGAAACGGATTTATGGGAAATAACATAAAATTCACTATGTCATCTGAGATATCGAATTTATGGAAAAAGTGTGACATATGGATAACAGATAACCATTCAGTGGTTGAACAATGTCCTAAGTCAAAAAAGGTTGTTAAGTTCAATACTGAGTACAATCAACACTTTACAAATCCCTTAGAAATACATAACTTAACAGAAATAGATAACAAATGGTTGAAATATTCGGAGAACTTTATTATATCGACTTGGACAAAGTTACTGAGACGAGTGAGTTAGAGGTTGAGACTGTTGAACCCAAAGAGGGGGAAGAGGATTCAATACCAAGACATGATCAGACAATAAATGTTTTTAAGTACGACATTGTAAAACAATGTATAGATACTTTATTAACTGAAGGTGGTGGAGGTGATGATATGATGGGTTTACTCGCATCGGATATATCAATACCATTTAAATTTGCATTTAACACCCTAATAAACTACGGAATTTTAGTAAAAAACGAAAATGAGTAATCAAATACAAGAAAATATTGAAAAATTAGAAAGTGCTTTCAATAGATTGGAAAATAACCAATACAAAATTTACTTTCTTACTTACGACACAAAGAATAATGCAAGAGCGGCAGTTAAGTATATTTACGACACAGTACTAACCTTGAGAGAGGAAGGTCTTGATGCACATATCTTAGTCGAAGACAAGGCTTACATTGGTGTTGAATCATGGATGGGAGATAAATATAAAGATCTACCGATCGTTACAATAAAGGAAGATCAAATTGAAATGGGTATTGACGATGTAATTGTTGTACCTGAATATTATTCCAATGTTTTAGAACAGTTGAAAGATGTAAAATGTACTAAAGTGATGTTAGTTCAACAGACTGAGTATATTTTTGAAACTTTACAGGTTGGTAGTAGATGGAGTGACTATGGTTTTGACAAAGTAATTACAACAACTAAATCATCTAAACAATATATACAGACAGTATTTCCAGAATCTATCATTTATATTAATCCACCAAAAATTAGTGACATATTTAAACCAACTGAATCGTTGACTAAACCATTCATTGCAATTAGTGCAAGGGATAGAGGACAACACCGAAGAGTTATTTCTGAATTTTATCTAAGATACCCACAATTAAGATGGGTTACATTTAAAGACATGGTTCAAATGTCTCACGAGGAATTTGCAAAACAACTACAAGAGTGTATTTGTTCTGTGTGGTTAGACGATGATTCAACCTTTGGGACTTTTCCACTTGAATCTATGAAATGTCAAGTACCTGTAATTGGTAAGATCCCAACCACCGAACCTGAATGGTTAAGTGAGAATGGTCTATGGACGTATGATTTAAACAAGATTGTTGAACTACTTGGAACCTATGTTTTGGCATGGTTAGAAGGTGTAACAATCAATGATGAAGTTAAGTCTAAAATGTCTGAAACATTAATCCCATATAGTGCGGATATAATCGATAGTAACGTAATTTCTATATTTAATTCACTAAAGAACTCAAGAATTAAAACAATTGAAAAAGGGTTAACTAATTTAAAATCAAAAATAGAAGCATAATGAAGAATATTACAGTAATACTACCCGTACACAAATTAGACGATTTATATCACGAAATGTTATCTAAAGCAGTTGAGTCTGTTGAACAGTTTTTTGATGATGTCAAATTAGTAATTGTAGCACCTAAAGATGTGGTTGGAAATATCACATCAAAAGGTTTATCAGACAAATTAGATATAAACATAGTAACAAATAGTGGTGACACAGGATTCTGTTCTCAAGTAAATCTTGGGATTGAAAATTGTGATACCGAATGGTTTTCAATCTTAGAGATTGATGACGAATTAACTGGTAATTGGTTAAGACCGTTTTTACAATATAAAGAGGTACACTCAGATGTTGATGTGTTCCTACCAATTGTGAAGGATGTTGATACTGAAGGTAAGTTATTAAATTTAACAAATGAGTCCGTATGGGCTTATGGGTTTACAGAGACACAAGGTGTGTTAGAGAATGAAGTTCTTTTGGATTATCAGAACTACCAAACGAGTGGTGGTTTTTATAAAACAGAAGTTATAAAAGAAAATGGACAGTTTAAGGACAATATTAAACTAACCTTCAGTTACGAGTTTCTTTTAAGATTAACACATAACGGAGTCAAGATTATGTCAATCCCACAGATAGGGTACAGACATGTCAACTTCAGAGAGGATTCACTATTTTGGTCATATAAAAATGATGAGAAAAGTAAGTTAGCAACCAACGAAGCAACATTTTGGTTAGATACCGCTAAAAAAGAATTCTTCTTTAAAAATAAACGAGATGTAGCTTACGTTGAAAATAACTAATGCCAAGAAAAAGAACCCAAAAAATGTACTTTGGGGAGGACCAAGAAAAAGCGGTAGTACGATACTTAGAATCCGAAGACGATGATGAAAAAAATAAGATATTCAACGAATATTTAAGAGAACCTCTCAAAATAATGGTGGAAAGTATAATCCGTCGTTACAAACTTTATAGAAAAGATATGGAATTTGAAGAAATCCATACCGATACAATGTCATTTTTAATCACTAAGATTAATAAATTTGACACAACTAAAGACTATAAGGCATATTCCTATTTTGGAACCATCTGTAAGAACTACTTGATGGGTGCAATACAAAAGGACCATAAAGAACAAAACCGTTCTGTTTCTTATGAAGATATTTCTTCAAGATTAGAAGACCGTGCGGATTTATCTTATATAATTGATGAGGACATTATTGATTATAAAAAAGTCGTTATTAAACTAACAACCGACCTTGAAGAGTTTGTTGAAAAAGAGGAACTTAACGACAACGAAAGAAAGTTAGGTTACGCCCTTATTGAAGTGTTCTCAAATTTCGAACAAGTGTTTCAAGTTGGAGAAGGTAATAAGTTTAATAAGAACTTAATTCTTTTAGCACTAAGAGAAATGACATCATTAAGTACTAAAGAGATAAGAGTTGCTATGAAAAAGTATAAAAAACTCTACGAAGTACTGAAGATCGGTTTCATAAATAATTAGAAACAACTATTTATTGGTATGAGAAGAAGTAAAAATTTATTGTCTTTAGACACCGATTCCGCACTTGCATTGATGCAGGAAATTTACAATGACATTGTAGAACAAAAACAAACCGCAAGTTTAATAACTAAAAAGATGTTGAGTTTTATGAAAGAGGCTGAGGACATGAGTGTTCTTGGACCCGTTATTAAAGAACAACAAAAGATTTTAAACGACTGTACTGAGAAGAAAATTTCTTTAGTGAAATTACAAAGTACACTGTTAAAACAATCAGGAGGATCGAATCCTGCGTCAGGTGGGGGTGGTAAATTAGACCTAACCGACGACGATAGAAAACTACTCGAAAAACTAATGAAAGAAGATGATGAACCAAGTGGTGAATCACAAAAATATCAGATGTAATGAGTGGTAAGATCAAAAAATTACGGAACCAGATAAAGTCCAAAATTGAGGTAATTAAAAAAATCAACGACACACCAGTAGATGGTGGTGAACTTTATGATTTATACCTTGATGCGAAAGTAGACGATCTAAGTAAAAAATTCTCTTCTAAAAAAGATGCATTACTTGGTAAGTTCTCAAAAAAGAAAAAAGATAACCAAGGGGATATCTTTAGTTCTGTAATTGATATTGCATCTTCATTCTTAAATGATACAAATGCTAAAGTAGAATCCAACGATAAATTATCATCAAAAAATAAATTAAAAAAATACGCATTAGAATCTGCTGATATTACGGTGAAAGACTCTAAAAGAATCGTAAATGATGCAGTAAGAGAAGTGTTGTTTGTTAATACAGAAACAAGTATTTGTGGTGTTGAAACAGGGTTCCCAAGTGACACAATATCTATATCACCAAAAGAGTTTGATTTCTTAGAAGTCTTACAAGTTGATCCCTTAAGTGATTTGGGTACGATTATGTACGAACAACCATCACCGTCAGTTGGTAAGGTTAAAATGAACCGAGATTTGTATGGTGCGTTTTCATCACCATATACATTTTCAGCGACAAATGGTAAGGATCTGTTTGATCTAAATTGGAATACGGCATCTCAAGAATACGATGTGTCGGGACTTAAACAAGGTTTGTCAGCACTTAAGGTGGGTGAATTTACTAAAGATTATTATTCGAGTATAGAAGGTCCAAATATGGACGACATTATAAGGAACACAATGCTTTTAACATTAAAGGGTGGTGGTGATAATCCACCAATCGTAGACGAAGCCCTTAGTTTTCTAACTGAGTTGTGTGAAAAGTTATTTGGTTTGTGTGGGTCTCCTGATGAATCAAATCTTATACAAACGACATCAAAAATGTTTAATGAGAACGATGTAGATGTGGAGTCTTATTTTGATTTTAATGATGTGGAAGGTATTGATGTTGATGATAGAGAAACTCGGCTTAGAAAAGTATTGAAGTTTGTGGATTGTGGTAATTTTGAAGTTCCTACATCAACTGAGAATTTTGAGGACTTTGTGTACTTATCGACGGAAACAAATAACCTAAGTGAGTTGTCCGATTCAATACTTGCAAATGCGGCGGCTAACGCAGCATTAAATTCGGGTAGTGATGTTCCACCCATACAATTTCAACTCGAGTTAATTAGTGGTTTTATATTAAACCTACCTAAAGCGATTATAGGTAGTATTATATCTCCAAAATACATACTTCCAATTGTCCTTGCGTACAAGGCAGTTCAGAACGTGACTTTGGATGATGTTAAAGACTTAATGAAGAAGTTATCCAAATTATTCTTTAAAATAATAAAGGATATTTTTTGGAGGTTTATACAAGAATTTTGGAAGTTAATCAAACGAGATCTATTATTGTTTGTTGCTGAGATTGCTGCAAAAATATTAGGTAAAAAATATAAGAGATTAATTGCAATCTTACTTTCAATTATTTCTATTCTTAGAAAGATTTTAGCTAAGAATTTCGATAATTGTCTTGAGTTGTTCACTACCATAATACAAGCAATTACAAGTGCATTAAATCTTAGAGGACCTTCGATTAATATCCCCGGTATAATTTTATCATTTTCTGATATCTTACCAGGGTATAGTACTGATAGGGCATATATGAATGCCGCTGAACGAATGGCCAAAGCGGGTTTAAATACCGGTGAAATCTATGGTGAAGCAAATGAACTGTTGGCATTTGGTAAAGCGCTCATTGATGGTAATTCTGAAGAGATTGATAATAATTCATATATAAAGGCAGCAAGTAAATTTGTAGTAATACCGACACCCCTTGGTCCCGTACCATTACCGCCGGGTTACATAAGCGTAGCAGGAAAAATATTCTAATGGATAAAGAAAAATTAGTAGAAATAGTATCAAGTCCCGATGTTAAATCTAATAAAGATTTAAATGAATGTTTGGAAATTTTAAATGATGAGTTTGAAAAAACTAAAACATTAATATTATCTCTTACAAAACATTTAGATGCGGTAGAAGAAGCATATGATAAAATCAATAATGAATTAAACGAAAGATTTAAAACAATATGAAGTTAGTAAATTTAGGTATTGTTACGGATAATATAGATCCAAAAGGTATTGGTCGTGTTAGGTATAAAGTATTAGGTAATCAAACCTCACCATCACAAGGTGCCGCTGCGTTTGAAGAGTGGGAACCACTTGATCCTTTTTGTGCCTCACCATTCCTACCAAACAATCTAAATTTCATACCAACTGTAGGTCAAACAATTAAAATAGTACAATACGACCTTGAGAATGATTTAATGAACCAAGAATATATACCTGGTCCATTTACAACTATACACGATTGGAATTCACAGAGTAATTCAGGACAACTTGAAAACACATCATTTGGTGTTGCAGTAAAACAAACGGGTAATATCTTTAATGGGAATGGTACGTATGTAAAATCTAATGCTAAAAATTCGTTAGCTAAACATGAGGATTCCGCAATTTACGGTAAGTACGGTTCGGACGTTTTATTTACTGAGAACGGAGTTAGTTTAAGGGGTGGTAAACTACTATCAAAAGATTCTGCAAATGCAAGGGAAAGGTCTGACTTAATAACACACCCATTAAGAGGTAAAAAACAAGCAACCTTAAGTCTTAAAAAATTCTCTTCTAAACAAGAGTTTAAAGAAGAAAAAGAAATTGTAGTTAGTATACCAACAAACAAACTTAACTACGTTATTGAATATGATCTTGATGATGTTACTAATCCAACTAAAGTTAGTTGGTATATATATCACGTTAGAGAAGTATTTGGTGACGCATTTGCGACTAATGTGTTTACATCATCACACACACCCGATTTGACAAGTATTGAAAGTGTGACTTTAATAAATGAAGATAACACAACAACAACACCAACTTTCGTACAAACAGTTGATTCTAAGAAAGGTGCATATATCAAAATACGTAAGACACTTTGTGATCTTCACGATGATGGATTAAAGATTAAGGATATTAAGATAAGTACAGATAGGTCAAAATATATCCATCCGTTTTATTTTCGTCCACGTCAATCATTGGTAAGTTTAATTAGGTGGATGCCACCGTCTGATAGTGATTTTTTAGATAATATTAAACCATCATGTAACACGTCAGTATCTGAAGGTTCTGGTTTGTTTTGGAGTATTTCCGAACCATCACCAAAACCAAAAAGTGAGGAAAAGAAAATAACGGTTTTAAAAACTATTAGTTCAAGTGCAGAACAATCATTTGGTACTCTTGTTTCTGATAAAATCTACCTACTATCGACAGACGCAAACGAGGTGGGAAGTAAAACAGTTCCTTTCGATAAGTTAGACACCTATGAATACACTCAAGAAGATCTTTTAACACGTATAGAACCTAACACATATGCAACGGTGCGTGGTGAAACTCTATTAGCGTTTTTAGATCAATTATATGTTGTTATGGCTGGTCACGCACACCAACCAACGAAACCAATGGTAAAAGATGCGTACGGTGATTGGAAAAAATTAGAAGTTTTACGAAATACTTTGAAAAATGACATACTAAATAAGTCGATAAGAATAAACTAACAGATATTTATATAAGAAATACTTATAGAGATGTCATACTATCGTTCATATTTTGAGAAAAACAACACAGTAATTAAGAACAGTCAGACTAACACTGCAAAGAATCCAACAACTGAGATTTTTTATGGTTCAGGGTTTTCTAAGTTCATTTTTAAAGTTGATTTCACCTCCCTTACAGAAAGAGTTGTTGGTGGTGATTACGTTATAGATAATAACTCAACACATAAACTACATCTTACAAATACCATTTTTGGTGACGAAACTTTCTTAGGTGCTAAAAGAGGCACTGGTAGAGAAAGAACAACGTCATTCTCATTAATTATTTTTAAACTAACAGAATCATGGGATGAGGGTGTTGGTTTTGATTATGAAGACTCAGAGTATGATTATACCACAGGTAATGACACTTACGATAAACGACCATCAAACTGGTTTAATCGAACAACCGCCGATACGTGGTCACAAGAAGGAATATATTCAAATAATCCTACAATAATTGATACTATTACGTTTGACAATGGTGATGAGAATCTCGTTGCCGATATAACCGAATATGTTAATGGTATTATTGTTAGTGGTGATACGGATTATGGTATTGGTATTGCGTTTGCTACTGAGTATGAAGATTTAACTCAAGAAGTTGATCAATCCGTTGCGTTCTTCAGTAAATACACACAGACATTCTTCGAACCTTATGTTGAGACTTATTTTGATGATAGGATTCTTGACGATAGAGATAACTTCATTGAAAAGACAAATCAAAATCTTTATTTATACGTAAATAAGGAAACCAATTTCTTTGACTTAGATAACGTACCAACAGTTGATATATTAGATTCTACAAAATCATCCATCTCAGGATTGACAGGTTTAACCGCTAAGAAAGTCAGAAAAGGAGTTTACGTTGTAACCTTCGGAATTGACGGATTAGTTTGTGATGGTAAAAGATTCTTCTATGATGTTTGGAAAGGGATCGGTGTTGAAAACAATGTATTTCCTGATATTACACAAAAGTTTGTACCTAAACCATATTCTTCTAAATTCAGTTTAGGTGAAAATCAAACAGAGGTGAATAAGTACGTTGTACAATATTCAGGTATTAAACAAAATGAAAAAATACAGTCGGGAGATGTAAGAAAGGTTAGTATAATATTTAGAACAATATCACAATCAACAAATATTCTTTTTGATGAAGTGTTCTACAAAATATACATAAAAGAAGGTCGTACAAATGTCAACGTATTTGATTGGACCTACGCTGACGTTACAAATGAAAATAGTTTTATGTTAAATACATCTGTCTTAATACCAAGAGAATATTACTTGGAAATAAGAGGTGTGAAACATAACGAAGAAATTACATACCCAAATGTAATAAAATTTGAAATTATCTCAGAAAAATAATACTTATTAATATGGACTTAAGACAAATCATTAAAAAAGAACTTAGTATTCTAAAAGAGAACAATCCAAAATCGGGAAATTACATGTTCTTCTCTAATCTACAACAGATTCACAGACAATGTGAAATTCTATTAAAGATGGATCAGTCAATGATTGATAATACATTATCAAATGGTCATGATTGGGCTGATGATCACGTTTCAGTTGCAAAAGAAAATATGGACCAAGTCCTTGACTTCTTTATGAACGACAAAGAAGGTGAAATTGCGGAAGATGAAGATCCATGTTGGGATACACATAAAGTGGGTTCACCCAAAACAAAGATTTCTTACAACACAGGTAAAAGAGTAAATAATTGTGTGGAAAAGTAATGATCAACGAAGACAAAATAGTTGGTTTAGTTATCAATAACCTTTTGGTTAATGATATTCATTTAAATGCACCTAAATTAAAGTCTTTATCCGAATCAAATCAAATAAATTTAAGTGAGGGTCTTAAACACCACTTAGACAACAACATTCCGATCACAGAAAACATCTATAGGGTCTATTCTAACGAATTCTTTGGTATATACAATGAATCACGTCAGTTATATAATGAAGGTGTCTTAGAAGTCACCGGTGTGGATTTAGATCTAATAAAAACAGATTTAGGTCAAATAGGAATATTTGAAGGTGAAGAAGTGTACTTAGACATTCCATTCTTGGATAATGTTGAGGAATATCTTGTGGAAGTTAAACATAGAGGAAAGAATGTTAAGTTAAACAAACCATTCAGAACTCCAAGTGGACCTAAAAAATTCGCGGTATACGTGAAGACACCTAAAGGCACTATTAAGAAAGTAACGTTTGGTGACCCAAACATGAGAATAAGGAATAATGATAAAGCGGCCGCTAAATCTTTTAGGGCACGACATAAGTGTAGTGAAAAGAAAGATCGTACAAAGGCGGGTTATTGGAGTTGTAATATTACAAGATATCGTAAAGCATTAGGAATAAAATCTTCAAACCCATGGTAATATGAAATTATACGACTTAGTGGAGGATTATAATGATCCACCAGAATATCCTGACACACATGAAGGTTTCGTTGATTCGGAATTAGATGATGTTACAAACCTTTTTAATCTTGTGGGTTACGACCCATATAAAGTTAGTAGAGGTAGAGAACCTGGTTTTGGTTGTGCAATTGTAGAACACAAAGAAACTAAAGAAAAATACGCCTTACATGAGGATGATATTGACACTGATTATTATGTAGATGATTTTGAGGAATTAAGTGACCGTGATGAGGATGGTCAATATTCTTATAAAGAATCAACAGATAATTCTCGTTTAGAATCTGATAGTTTTACTATGTACTCAACTATCTGTTATATGGACGGTAAGATTGCAAGTACATTTGATGAATACACTGAGGGTGAAAAAATACTTAAGTTAAAACAAGGGGTCTATGGTCAATTAAAAAATGGAGATTCCGATTTTTATAAGTCAATAATAAAAATTTTTTTAAATAAAACATCTTAATGAAAGACAAATTCCCATTTCGTGAAATCGTGAGCTCTGACCACAGTGTTAGGGTATTCCCACAAACAACTAAAAAGACTGAATTAAAATGGCACTTCGATAATGAAGATAGGGAAATAACGTTTTTACACGATAGTGATTGGAAATTTCAAATGGATGATAAACTTCCCATTAATATACATGAAGGTCTAAAGGTATTTATACCTGAAGGTGAATATCATCGTATTATTAAGGGTACTGACGATTTAAAAGTCAGAGTTAAGAAACTTAATAAAACTCGACTACTACCCCACACTCAGAAAGCATAAGTAAAGAACGTTTTTGTTGTTCTTCCCACTTTCCTTGATTTTTAGTAGTACACACTTCTTTACATACTATTTTTACAACCCCCGATTGTACTAATCCTCTTGCACAATCCATACAGGGTAATCCTGAGGTTAGATATGCGGTAGATTCTTTTAAAGATACACCAATACGTGCCGCGTTGTAGATTGCATTCCTCTCAGAGTGTTCAAACCAAAAGTATTTCTCAGGTCGTTCTTGTCTCTCATCTAATTCGTCATTTAAACCACGAGGAAATGAATTATAACCTGTACTGAGGATCTCTTTATCCTTTCCGACTATAACTGTACCAATTTTGGTATTAATGTCCTTAGACTTCTCCTTTACTTGTTCCGCGATATTAATAAAATAGTCTGTCCAATCCATAGTTAGAATATACAGAAAATAAAGCATAAAAAAAAGGGAAGACAATGTCTCCCCCTTTTAGTATTAATAAATCCGTAAAGATTATCTTAAAGTATCCAAACTGAAAGTTTGTAAACCTGCTACGTTGATTACACCAAAGTAACGGTTATTAACCATCTTCTTAGCATATCTCGTCATGATACCCTTTATCGGAGTAAAGTTGAACGGGTTATACATTGTAGGTGTTAATTGTAAAGGTACGTAAGGTGCGTAGATATATCCAGCATCTAATAACGATTTTCCTTTATGTCCTACTAAGATTTTCCCAGCTGGGAAATAAGGATCTCTAAACACTTGGTAACGTCCAGCTAAAGTACCAACTTTTTCAATACCCATATTGTATTGATCTTGTTCAGCACCAGCGTTAGATACGTGGAAGTACTCTAAATCATCGAATACTGCAGAAACTTCTGAAGAAACTACGATCCAGTTAGCACCACCTCTAAGTGTTGTTTTATGGATTTGAGCCGATAATTGGTTAATTTTAGTAATTAACGTTTGGTTCCAATCCTTTTGAGTGTATCCTTGTAGTGTTGCGTTTCCGGCTCCACCATATTTCCACTCATTGTAATCCCATTTAAGGTTCCAAGCTGCTCCTTTTCTTAAGTCTCTTAAGATCTCTCTATCAACCTCAGCTGCAATTTGCTCAGATAACAATGCAGTTAACTCAGCCTCAGCGTCGATATTATGGAAAGCAGATACATCTTGTGCTAATTCTGGAGACCAGCTAGCTCTTAATTTTCTCTCCGTTACAGATACAGTAACTGACTCTAAATCGAAAGATACTTCTCCGATTTCGTCTTCGAATTCTAAAGATTCGTAAGTTCTGTATGATACAATGAACTCAGTGTTTTGAACTCCATCAGCACCGTTAGTGGCGTCATTATAAGGTACAAATCCTGTTGTTCCGTAACTTTCTAAATCAACTTGTACGAAAATAACTCCGTTTTCATCACAAATGTCATTAAATTTTCCTGTAAGTCCATCTGATTTTTTACCGTAATCAACAATACCACTTCCGTATTTCTGAGTTACAACGTTGATTCCTCTTGAAACATTATCAAAAGTTATTTCAAAAGATGCTAAAAATTCTTCAGTATCCATAACGTTTCCTGTAGGTCCCGCTAATTTACCAGCTCCTGCATTTGTGAAACCTGAAACAGCAATTATTACGTTAGATACAGCTGTATCACCTGCAGCAATTACTTCAGCCGTAGTAGTTGGAACTCCGTCAGCGAATGTTATACCACCGATACATACTCCATTACCAGCAACAACTTTACCTTTAGAATAGTCAAATAGACCTTCATCAGCTCCGTCACCTTCTTCGTAGAATCTATCATAAAGATTTCTTCCTGAGAAGTCTCCGTTTACATCTTGTCCTGGTGATTTGAATGGTGCTCTGTGAGCTCCTCCAGCATCTCTGTCGGAAATGTTAGGTACGAAGTAGAACAATTTACCAATTGGTAAGTTCATAGCTTGTACAGAAACGATATCGTTAGCCAATAACTTAGAGAATACTCTACGTATAATTGGAAAAACAACTGTTTCGAATGAACCTGATGCATCTGATACAGCAGCTTCGTTTATTAAATAAGACGCTTGGTTTTCATATAACTGTGCGATATTATCTTTTTGGTGACCTTCAAGACTTTCTAAAAATCCTAAGTCATCCCATTTTTTGATGGTATCTTCCTTGATAACTCTTAGGTGTTTTAACCCAATGTTACCAACCATACCTGATTCTAATAATGCTCCCATTTTAAAATTTGTTTTTTTGTTTAATTTATTATTTTATTTTTGACATTAATTCTTTCATTCTCGAGAATTGTGGACTTTCATATGCTTTTGACTCTGAAAGTACATCTTGAGATGAAGATGTTGTCGGATTATTTGAAGTGATCTTGTTTACCACTGATTCTGTTACGTTCTTAGACGAGTCTAATTCACCCTTAATTGTTTTATAGGTTGATTTAGATTCTGTTAAAGTTCCAACAGTATCGAATCTCTTCAAAATATTTAATTTCTCATTACGAGTAGTTGAATGTTCAGTGAACAATCTTGTTGAATATGCTAAATTAGCATTAAACACAGCCACCTCATTAAGTTTGTCTTTGAATAGAACTAACGCCTTTTTATATTCGCCGTTTTGTTTTCTCAAAGTCTTAACTTCTTCGTTGATTGATTTTGAACCAGATTTGTATTTTGTCTTAGACTTAATACCCGCTCTAACCCCACCATGTGGATTAGATTTTGTTCTTGCCGCTTCGTCAACTTCTCCTTCTTGAGTGTCTTCCTCAGGAACCTCTAACTCAATTTCTTCCTCTTCAGAAAGGTCTTCGTCAGAAACTTCTTCAGAAACTTCTTCATCAGCAACTTCGTCATCACTTTCATCTAAGTCAATTTCATATACAACGTTGTCTTCTTCAGAATCATCTTCTTTGATTTCAGAATCATCACACCCTTCGGTACAATCTTCTTCTTCAGCAAGATCTTCATCAGCAACTTCGTCAGATACTTCATCTTCTAATTTGATAATGTATTCGTCGTCACCATCTTCAAGCTCAACGTTATCACCGTCTCTCTTAACTACTATTCCATCCTCAGGTTTCATTGATTTGAATACCTTAAGAACTTCTTCGTCAGATGCGTCGGTCATATCAAGAACGTCTTGATCATCTTCTTCAGAATCAATTGCATCAAACACATCATCCACGTCAGAATCTAATTCATCCTCTGTGTCTAATTCGTCATCTACAACTTCATCCTCTAAATCAGGATCTTCGTCGTCCGCTGGCTCGTCGTTTATCGAAGTTTCGTCATCGTTTTCCTCATCTTCACTGTCAAATTGTTCTGCAGCTACTTCAGGTATACCTTGTTCGTCTTCTTTATTAAGACTCAGATCTTCATCTGACTCTTCTTCTTCCATTGATTCTTTTAGCAATTCGTTTAGTTCTTCCTTCATGGTTGAAGCAAGTATACCTTTTGCGTTCGCTTTAACTGCCTCTTCAAGATCTTGTACTTGAAGCAATGCTTGTTCTAAAATGGATTTTTTACTCATTTGTTGTTTTTTTATTTATTAATAAATACTTGTTATTTAAGAAAAAATTACTTTTATGGTGTTCTGATCAATAATAAATTGAATTATTTATTTAAAAATGTATCCATCTTACCCATTAATCTCGACATTCTATCATCTACTATTGGTTTTTCCTCTATACTCTCGGCGTATTTTTCTCTATCTGAAGGATCGTTAAACACATAAGCACCAGGTGTTGATGGTGATGACACTAAGTCAAAACACACCAATTCGAAATCTTCCTGTACTATATTCTGTCCTCTTTCTGATTTTAATGACCCAACACCTCTTGAAGATATTCCCAATGTCACTCCATTCATAAGTAACATTGCGGCTTGGTCACCTTTAGTACTTACAATACCTGATTTTTTCCATCCAGGTGAAAGAAGTAATTTAATTTTTCCCATAAGTATCTTACCGTCCCACCAAGTCTCGGTGATCGTGTGTGATACTCTATCTAAATCTATAAGTGAAGATGATGGGTGGTTTAGTTCGTTTAACGCACTCCCTTTGTCAATAACATCCTTATACTTTTCCATTTCTCGTTTGAGAAGTTTCTCAGGATATATTCTACCGTTTTTATTTGGAGTGTCGTATTTCTGTAGAACAGCAAAAAGGATAATGTCTTCTGAGAAGTCCACACCCTTCATTTCTGTTATTACTGTTTTATTTTCATCAGGAGACACGAAACCCGCATCATATTCGATGAGAATTCCCCTACCTGTTTCTTTTGGACCTAATACTTTCATGTATGAATAGTTTTATTACTATAAATACATCGGTATCGAAGTTATTTTTTGTTTTTGTGAAAATTATACAATAAATCGTTATTTAAACACTCGTCGATTATTCCAACCATAAGTGATTTCATATACAATTTAAGATCGTCGCTTTTAATTGATAAGTCTTTTAGAACATATAATGTACATTCTAAATTCATAAACGATCTCTTTTCTTTTTTTATACCTTTAGTTCTAATGTCTAAATCGACAATAGACTGTGGTCGGAATGAATCACTGTTCAATCCACTTATTAATCTTTTTATGCCATTTCTTGATGACCTAACTACTGCGTCGTAATCCGTACATTCCTCATCAGGTTCGAGCCAAGAATTTAATTTTAAATATATAGTCTTTAAATCTTTGTGATTTATAGTTCCGTATCCAATCTTAACATCTTTGTAAGTACCTAAAGGAATAAATCTTCCTAATTTCATTTAACATGTTTATTCTTATTTATGGTGTTACTAAAATATACACATTTAAATTCGTAATAACAAATTTTTTCATTATATTTATGTATATATCAAAATATGCTAATAATAAAAGTAACGAACAACAACATCGATCAGGCGATCAAGAAATTACGTCGTAAAGTAAAGAATGTGAAACAATTAAATTCACTTAGGAATAAGAAACAACACATAAAACCTTCAGTCAGTAAAAGATTACAAAAACAAAAGGCGGTGTATATTCAAAAAATAAAAGATAAGGAGCAATAAAAAACCTCCACGATTGATTATGATATTTCAAAAGTGAAGGTTTACACCTCTAAGGTAGCAACCGTCAAGGAAATCTAATTTAAGTTCTCTAATAATTCTTCTAAACGATATAAGTTGTATTTCGTTTGTGTCATTTCGTTTATCTCCTTTTTTACCTCATCAGACTTAGATGTAAATCCATTGTCCACTTCAACTAAGGAATCTAAAGTACCGTTTATTGATTCTTTTAATTCACCAAATTTAGTATTCAAATCCTCATTACTTATTGAGAGTATATCTTTTAATTTAGTTTTATCTTCTTCACTTAATGTTTTATCAAAACTAATATTGAAGTTGTTTGTCAATACAGAATTTAGTAAACTTTCATTTACCCCTGTTTCTACTTTTAGTGTATCCGACACTTTACTTGTAGTTAAATGTTCAACTAAGAATTTCTTAGCAATTACCTTTTCAGAAATATTACCTAACTTATCTTCTGTTGAAAGTCTATCTAAAGACTCATACAACTTATTTGATTCAACGTTAGTATCAGTTAATGATTCGTTCATTTGGTTAAGTACAGTACTTACCTCAGAATGTCTTTCTTTTAAAACTTTAGATAGTTCTTCCACATATAACTGTGCAGTTTCTTTATCGTCAAACGTTTTTGTTTCTAATTCCTCATAAAGGGAGTACATTTCTTTTAAAATCTCGTTCCCCATTATTGGTTTGAAGTGTTCCTTCAGGTTAGTTTTAAATTCACCCTTACCATAAGAGTTAGATAGTTTGTTTAAAACTTTGTTTTTTATATGTCCAAATGTTGTCATAATTATTCTTTTAATATGTCATTGAGTTTATTCTCTACCTCATAAATATTGCGTTGAGCCTTATCGATATCAAAAAGATCATCAAAATCTTTTGTTTCATCACCTAACATACCCAATATTTTAGATTTCTTACTTTCCGTTAATGTAGATTTACTTTTTTTCTTGTCTTCACTTAATGGTGCATCATCCATTGGAGGTGCGTCTGCACCACCCATAGGAGGAGCTCCACCCATATCATCTCCACCACCATCCTCAGGTGCCATTGAATCGTCCATTGCTTGTCTATCCTTTTCAGGGATACCGTACTTCTTATCTACCTCATCAAACACACCAGTTCTCTTGATAATGTTTTGTGTGATACCTAATTCAGCACCAAGTGCTCTTTCAAGTCTTTGTTGTTGTAAATCAAGTACAACGTCATTATCACTCATACCAAGAATATTCTTCTTACCCCATGTGTGTGACACTGGTTGGATACCAATCTGAGATTGATCAGAAGTAGCATCTTTGTATAACGTAATCTTCTCTTTCCATTGTTCAATCCTTAATAAATCAGATTGTGCGGATGGATTGGTTAATGATAATGTAAAATTAGTAAGTTCATCTTCTAAACCTAAAAGATATAAATGTACTAATGCAATTTTATTTAACTCTTGAACAAGTGACTTCTGTATTCTATTAATCGTCCTTGCAAAACGTATATCCATTAATGCTAATGTTTTACCATCACCAACAATTTCCTCAAACCCTAAGAACGCCTTTGGTATTCTTAGTGCCGCTAATAATTTCTTTTGAATGTACTCAATATCCGCAATCTCACCTAAGTTCTGTGCTCCTGGTAATGTTTCAATTGGATTTGTTTGAGATGGATCCCTTACAGGTATAAAATAATCTTGATCTACCGCCATTTGGTTGTATCTCATATCAACCTGTCCATTCGCAGGATCAACTACTTGATCTCTTTTGAATTTGTTTGCAACACGTTGTACATACGCCTCAATATCCTTATCGTCCATGTTACCCACGAACACTTTAAACACTCTTCTTTCGGGTGCTCTTGAAGTTCTATAGATTAACATCGCATCTTCTGCAAGAAGTAGTTGTTTCCATATACGTCTTACCTTATCCAACATTGATGTACCATATGGTAACTTTCTATCATCACCTAATAATCTGAAATGTGCAACTTCCCATGCTTGGAATTCCATATCCTTATTTTTCCATGCAAAACGTAATTCACGTGTTTTCATGTTTACAGGTGTCTCGGCTTTGTGTACGTGAGACGCAGCACCTTCATGTCTTTCAATTTCAATGTTAGGTAACTGTTGACATCCAACAATTCCTTTTGATGGGTCAATCTTTAGATATACAAAGTTGTCACCGTACTTGGCAACTCCTCTACACCACATCTGTAAGTTTGTGTTAATGTCAAGTACGTTTTTAAATAAGTCATCTAAGATGTTAGTTACTCTTTTTGATTCAGAGTATATTGTTAGAATTTCTCCTTTTTCTGAAAGGGTTGTTGACTCTTCAGAATAGATATCTAACGATGCAGATATCTCAGGTGTGAACTCCATTGATTCGTAATCATAATATGCTGCCAATCTATTTGGTTCGTAATAAACCGATTGATTATATAGTGATTGGTCCATCTTGGCCCACTTGTCGGCAACGTATGTTGATTGTTTTGCTTGGAGTAACTCTCTTTCGTAGTCCTCTTTACTGTCTGTTTTTAACAGAGTATCTTTGTCGAAACGATATTGCGGTGGATTAGGGACATCATTTTGAAATCCGAACACCTTTGTTAACCTTTGATAAACTGTTAAGTTTTTGTTTGCCATATTAATAAATATTATACTTTATAATATAAGGAAAATATATTAGTAAATAAAGTTATCTTGATCTATATGTTGATTTACCAAATAACCAATTATGTTCCATGTACTGTTCCTTACTCGCATCTTTCTGTCCTATTGGGTATGGTGACGGGTCAGTACTCATAGAACCAATCGCGTCAAACGCAGTGCCATAGGAGTAAAACGACTTTTGAGTGTCATAAGTCCTTTCACTAAATACCCACGAATCTAACATTGCTTTGTTCGCTGTGTCGTTACGTTTTAACTGTGTAAAACAAATATCTCCAACATACATCGCAATTGACATCGCCATAATTGCGTCATCATGTGCTCCTTTCATGTGGTCAGGTCTACCATTAACGTAAACAAATGTATTCAATTCATTTAATAGACGAGATGATTTTACTTTAAAACCATGTCTTAAGTTCTCTTCAAAACTTGCAACAATCTGAGTTCTCTTATTATTAAAACTAATACCAGGTATCTTCTCCTGTGCCTTTTTATTGTACTCCCACTTGTTTTGTGAGTTAACACCATCAATGTATTGGTCTTTGTAACCTAACTCCTGTAATTTACGAGATGTTGCAATACCCATACCACCTGTTATATCAGTTGCTACGAACGCATTATATAGTGTTCCCCATTTATAAACAATAGAGGCTAAATCATCTGGTGGTATCATACCGACATATTCTAACACTTGTTCACCCTCATCAAAATCAATAATACATATTGAAGATGCATCGGCACTATCTCCACGAGAAACGTCAACACCCATTATATAACGATGTCCCATTACAGGTTCTTTCCAAACCCATAATGTCGCTTGCATATATTTCTCAATTGGTTCGGTAATCATTGTTTTCCTAATCTTCTCTTGTACGGTATTTGATATAACACCATCACCCGAACCTAAGAAATCACATTCTAATTCCTGTGCAATTTTTCTCTTATCGTACTTAAATTTCTTTGCCATATTCTCAAACCAATGAGAATAAGGTTTGTAACCTAATTCTTGTAATTCTTCGTATCGTTCCCAACCTTCATTAAGTGTAATGTCCTCATCAACATACTGTTCTCTATTTAACATGTAATGAATAACGTCATCAACCTTTAACCATTTAAGGTCACCAGCATAACGAGGATCTTTAAACCACCTTAAATCGGTAATTTTAAAATCATTCATTTTTCTTAATGCTTGATCATATACACCGTAGTATATTGGGTCATAACCGTTAGGTGTTGAAATAAGTATTACTTTACCACCCGTAGATAAGGATGCCATACATGCTCCCCAAAAATCATCACCAGCATCAATATACGCAGCTTCATCAAATACTAATACCGTTGGAGTGTATCCACGAAGTGCATCTGATGAGGTAGCAACCGCTTTAACTTCACAACCGTTATTCATTCTAAAACGACTCTCTGAATTCTTATCAGGTGAAAACCCAACATTCATCCACTCGGGCCATTGATCTAAAAAACCTCGAACCTTATTAGCCATCTCAATCGCAGTATCACGTTTGTTGGCAATAATTAGAATTCTTTCGGGGTTGGTGGGTTTTGCGGTTTGAATTCTTTTAGATAACCAAGCTGCGGTTACTGTAGATACACCCGCTTGTCTGTACTTACGGGTAATGTTTTCATTATAGTTATCGTAATCATGTATAAGTTCAATTTGATCTGGAAATAACTCTAACGGCACATACTTTTTCTGTGTATTGTCAAATGTTTGTAAATACGTTTTAAGAGCATAAGGAGTATCCTTCATGATCTTAGCGTATTCCTTAAGTTGTATTAGTTTATTCTTATCCATATCATTATATACAAAAAAAAGTGGTCAATGGACCACTTTTGTACTTTATACGGTTGGTCCGTCATCGTCATCATCAGGAGAAAGTGATATTCCGAGTGAACCTAATAAGTTATCAAACCCACTTGATTCATCGTCTTTTCCGTATTCTCTTTCGTATTCGTCTTCTTCATAATCTTCACTTTGTAAATCAGTGATGATTTGGTCAACCATGTTACTTATAATCTCTTTACCTAAATTACTACCTTTCAATATTTCTCTTGAAACTTTAAAAAATTCATCATTATCTAAGGATGAGAATCTTGAGAATAAGTAATTTTGGATGTGTTTCAATTCCTCACCCATAATTTTTTCAGGATAAGACTCTCTAAATTTTTCCCAAATAACAGGACCTAACCTTAAATCCCATATCTCCGATGGTAAAGTATCTGTCGAATTCATAACCATCTCAGCGGCACGAGGATCGTCAGGTAAACCTTTAGTTCCCATAACTTCCATAACACCTTTAATGAGTTCGTGAATTAATGCTGGAAAAAATACTGCAGTTGCTCTAACTGTTGGAGGATCTGTTTCAGTATCAACCTCTTCTTTACCCGCAAAACTTTCACCTTCCATACCTTTTTGTAAAACATCATCAGGTAATATCCAATACATAAGATCGTTTACTGACATTAATATACCGTACTGAGTAAGGATGTTAGGGTTTTTTTCTTCTAATTCCGTCGCAACTAATTCAAACATGTAATGTCCTTTTTTGGATGACCCTTGAATTAATGAATTTATAAATCTTCTTTTAGCCGTCTCTTGATCAAACTGTTCAAATGCGTCGATAAAATCTTCCACATCATCTTCAGCTTCATCAGCATCAACACCAAATTGTTGTTGTACTTCTTCTTCACTTGGTTCTTCACCTTGTTGTTGGAAACCTTCAGGTGAAATTTCACCCATACCAACTAACTTAGCATCAAATTGTAATGATCCTTCAGGTAATGCCATTTCTTTCTTGACTAATTCTACCGCTAAATTCTCTAAATATTCTTTGTGTTCTGATTCGAACTGTAAAACACTACTTAACATTTGTTGCATAGTACCTACAAGAGACATGAATGTACCTTGATCGGTAACATTACCTTCGGTACCCGTATATCGTTTTACCTTCTCCACAACGTCTTTAAATCTCTTAGACGCCAATAACTCTTCCCAATTAGATGGTAACCCATCAGGGGTATCTTGTGGAAACGCAGGGTTATCTTTATAAGGTGTGTCTTGTGTTGAAAGTTTATCCTCAAGACCTGGTTCTATTCTTTCAGGGTTATTACCATAATCTACTGGCATTTCCTTAATGTTTTTAATTGTTTCTAAAAGTGATTTTTTATTAATCATTCCGCCGCTTGTTTTAATTCAATACCTAATGATGCAAAACTTAGTTGTTTTGGTAACACCGCTTTAGGTTTTGGTTTATGTTTTGGTTCAAACGGATTTTCTCTTTTTGGTTTACCTGGTTTTGTTGTTGGTTTCTCCCTTACAGGAGCATCCGTATCAGGTTCGGATGGTTGAGGTGATTGTTCATCAACTATATTACCATCTGAACTAAACATTCTTTTAGAGTCTCCTAACGCATCTGCACTATCAGATAATGAACCAATCATTTCATACATCTCTTTCTTTGTTGTTACTTCAGGGTGGTAGTTAGATTTAACTAAACCTTCAACCCATTCGTTCACTTCATTAGTTTCGCAACAACATGGTTCTTTTTCACACACTTCACATAATTCACCAACAGAATCTTCTTCGTAAGTAACAAATGCTTGTCCACCTTTTTTAGCTTGATCTATTGATGGTTTATCGTCTTTAGGTATGTTAAGTGTTTCTTCCGATAAAACTCTCTCAGATAGGTCTTTTAGTTGTTTATCTGTTAGGTTTGAAAGTAATTTCTCACTTAAACCTTCATTCATAAGTTTTTTTACTAATTCTGGTCTTTTCATATCCCCATTTTAAATTTTAAATCTTCTTTTATAAGTTTGTATCCACGTCCATCTAATTTTTCGGTTACCTTTTCAAATTTCTCACCAAAAGAAAAAGTGAGACGTTCAAACTCACTCTCATAATCAAACTTTTCCCACCCTAAGGCTACAACACCATCTACAGAATCTATAATACCGAAGTAATCAGATTTTTGTATAAGGTCGAGGTTAATGTCGGTGTTCTTCAACACTCCAACAGAATCCACATATTCTAAATCGGGTGAAAGTGATTCGGGGTATGTTGATGCTGGTACATGGTACCATTCCTCTATATCAAATTCTGTTTGACTACTGAAAATGAATTCATATTGTTTCTGACCTTTATAGTCAGCTCCAATCTCATTGATATAGATTAATCTCATATCTACTTAAAGTATTTACTCAAAGTTGCGTCAACATGTTTGTTAATTTCACCTTTAAGTTCATCCAAATCAAGCTCAACATCCTCATCTAAATCAGAAACAGTTTCCGCCATTCCAAGATCATTTAATTTATTAATGTCAAATTCTCTTTTTTCCTCAATATCTTCTTCAGTATCTTCACCACCACTTTGGAATAGACTTAAAATAACATCACCATATTCCATTTTAAAAAGGTCATATAGGTCCTCGTATTGATCATGATCCACATATTCATCAAGTAGTTGACTTATGAAGTTGTCACCAAATTCAAACTCATCACCATACTCTTCAGGGTTCATTTCATCAACAACTTCGGAATATTTACCCGATAATGCTATCGTCTTAACTAAATTCTCTAAATTTGTTGAGTTATTTCCTTCTGACTCTTCTTGTTCGTCAACAATTTCGTCAGTATTAACAAAACTTTCAAGTTTACCCATGATTTCGTCAAGTTCAGTGTCTTCATCTGAAGGAATTTCTTCATCACCAAATTCATCATCTGACACACCATCAATTGGTTCACCATCTTCGTCAAAATTATCAACAAAGTCTTCGTCATCTTCTGATACAAACTTTTCTGCAATATCTTCTCTATCGTCTTCGTCCAATGCATTTAAATCGACAGCAGAAAGAATCATATTAATAACATACTTGATGTCATCACTTTCCATGTTGTCTTTAACATCTCTTAATGCTTGACCTAATTTTCCTGAGAACTTTTGAACCTCTTCCATGTAATCAGATTTCTTACCTTCTTCATCTTCTAAATCGTCAGTTGGTAAGTCTTCAATTGGTTCGTCACCATCTACTGAGTCCATTTCAGGTCCTTCAACAGGTGCATCATCAATTGGTGCGTCCATCTCTGGTTCTGCAGCAACTGGTTCAGCGGGAATATCTTCAACAGGTGCTGATGATTCACCACCTTTAGATTTTAATACGTATTTTTTTGCTTCATTAAGTGTTTCTTGACCACTTATAAGTTCTAATCGTTTTAATGCTGATGAATAAGACGAAAACCTATTTTTGTCTTTCATGAACATACCACCGATATAATCAAGGGATGATTCGTTAATACCTTTTTGTACATAGTACGAAGATCCTTCTTTAACAATACCATACATACCGTTGGTAGACTCCATAAGGAATTCCACTTTTTTGTGTGATTTGTTTTCGTTAATTGTGGACTTAGGGGTTCTACCATAGTTGGCAATTTCCATAATCCTTTTTAATTTTTCATCTACAGGTAATTTTTCACTACCCAATGGTCTAAGTTTTGACATATTAGTATATTTGATTTTAACTTATTCTTTTATTATAAATACAACAATAACAGGAAAAATATTTAGTTTTCTATTGTTCTATGGATAATTTCTTATCGGTGAGTTTAGTTTGGATCCCCAACAACTCCCCTATATAACCATTTCTCCTTAAAAGTTTGAAGGCTAAATTCTCATATGAGTATTCACCACCTTTGTCCAAACCACACTGTCTAAATGATTTTAATTTCTTTTTAACCTTAGATATGTCTTCAGAAACGTCATCTCCTTTCTCAAAAGATGATTTAATACCATCGATTAAATCCTCAAATACCTCCGACTTTTTAATAATCAATTCTTTATCAATTGATTGGATTGTACGTTCAGGGGTAACCACCCATTCATCATTTAAGACAGAATAGATACCCGACGCTAAATGTTTTTCATTAACATCCTGTACATATATCTCACAGTCGAACCCTTTTATTAATATCTCATGTTGTTTATTCCACAAACTTCTCTTACTATCAAAGAATTTCTTTAATAAGTCGAGGTTGTACTCTGTTTCGTTATAATCAATTAGAATGTGTAAATCAACGTCTGAGAACTTGGACCAATTGTAGTTAGCCAATGAACCTGTTAATATAATGTCATGTACAAAGAAGTCAATGTCAATAAAATTCATGAATTCTTCAGTAACGACCATTAATCTTTTTTTGATTTCATCAAGCATAAAAAATTCACCATCCTTTTCTCCGAATATGTCGGTGGACAGTGCATCTCTAATTTCAAATGATTTAACAATATCTTGATTGTTGCCAATCTCTTCGATTAACTCATCAACTAATTGAATGTTTTTCATTATAATTTCTTAAACTCATAAGTCTTTGCAATACTAAGATTGAAAAACCTACCCTGTGATTCTGCGAGTCTTAATTTAGTAAACGCTTCCCACGGGACTTTATAATACTCATAACTTCCACCACTTTTAAACGTGACGACTAATGTTCCACCTTCCGTATTGTAAGATGCAGACTTTAAATTAGATGAATCGATTTCAATTAAAATCTCTTTACCGTTGATTTTCTCTGATAGTATTGCCATAATTTTTGTATTTTAATTTAATATAACAATTTATCACGATTTAATCAAGTCAGTCTGATGTATATTATAAATATCTAAGAAATGATAAACCCCCTTACGGGGGCTATCTTAATTAACTGAAATTGTTCTTTGTGACTTTTTCTTCTTGGTTTTTGGTAGTAACACCCGTAAAACACCATCTTCAACCTTAGCGGTTATCTTCTTATCGTCTACATTTTCAGGTAAATCAAATACCCTACCAAATGAATTAACATACTTTGAGGTCTCTTCCGTCTTTTCGTGTGAAATTTTTAATTGGTTTTCCTCCACAACTATTGATATGTCTGATTTACTCAAACCAGGTACAATAAATTCAACTAAATGTTGATTATCATCATAAGATTGATTCCACATAACTTGACCGTGTGTTTCACTTTCCTCTGCAATATCAAAGAAATTGTCCACCATTTTAAAGAATGGGTCATTTTTAAATACTAACATAATTTAACGTTTTTTTTATTTATTATTAATTCTCCTATTACAATATGAGTACCATTTTATGATATATGACATTTTGTCGGTATATCATAAAAAATCATGACTAAATGTCTTTTTAAAATAGATTTGACTTTTTGTATGATTTTCGTTATGTTTATACAAAACCTTATAATATATGTCTGTAGAATTTTTTGAAGAGGGAGCACCTCAACAACAACGTAAAGGAAAGAAGGGGAGTTCAACTCCTATTTTAGATAATTTTTCAAGAGATTTAATTAAACTTGCTGAACAAGGTTTAATCGATCCAATAATCGGTCGTGATAAAGAAGTTAAACGTATTGCTCAAATTCTCTCAAGGAAAAAGAAGAATAATACCATTATTGTTGGAGATGCGGGGGTTGGGAAATCAGCGTTAGTAGAAAAACTTGCACTTATGATTAATGATGGGACATGTCCCACTAATCTAATAGATAAACGTATAATGTCCCTTGATTTAACATCATTAGTTGCGGGAACTAAGTACCGAGGTCAGTTTGAGGAAAGAATTAAGGCAATATTAAATGAATTACAAGACGCACCAAATGTAATTGTATTCATAGATGAAATTCATACAATGGTCGGTGCGGGAAATGCATCAGGATCAATGGACGCCGCAAATATTCTTAAACCAGCATTAGCGAGGGGTGAAATACAATGTATCGGAGCAACTACATTTGATGAATACAAGAAGAATATTGAAAAAGATAGTGCATTGGTTAGACGATTTCAAAAGATCATCCTAACTGAACCAACTACAGATGAAACAATAGATATTCTAAAAAACCTAAAAGATTCTTATGAGGATTATCACATGGTCGAATACCAAGATAATGTCATTGAAACAATCGTTAGTTTATCTAAAAGATACATTACAGATAAACAGTTCCCTGATAAGGCAATAGATATTCTTGATGAATTAGGTTCTGAAAAGAAAATTAATGTGAAAATTCCCGCTATTATCGAAAAACTGAGAAACCAATCAGATCTAATTAAGTTGGATAAACAAGAAATGGTTAGGAATCAAGATTATGAGAAAGCGGCGGAACTAAGAGATAATGAGAAAAAGGTCATTAAGAAATTAGAGTCCGAAAAGAAAAAGTGGAGTGTTGAACAAAAGTTAAATAAGAAACCTGTTATTATTGATGATGTATATAATATCATAACCGAGATGACGGGTGTCCCAATCACTAAACTTGACACAAAAGAGACTAAGAACCTTCTATCATTAGAAAAGACAATATCTAAGAATGTTATAGGTCAGGATAATGCGGTTGAGATTATCTCCAAATCAATTAGACGGAACCGTGTCGGTGTTAGAGGTTCTAACAAACCAATTGGGTCATTTATGTTTTTAGGATCAACAGGTGTTGGTAAAACACACTTAGCAAAAACATTAGCTAAAACCTTATTTGGTGATCCTGATAAAATTGTTAGGGTGGATATGAGTGAGTTTATGGAGAAACACAACGTTTCTAAACTTATTGGGTCTCCTCCTGGTTATGTTGGATTTGATGAAGGTGGACAACTTACTGAGAAGATTAAGAACAACCCATTTTCTGTTGTCTTATTTGATGAGATAGAAAAAGGTCATAAGGATGTCTTCAACCTATTACTACAGATATTAGATGAAGGTCACCTAACAGATTCGTTTGGTAGAAAAATTAATTTCACGAACACATTAATAATCATGACATCTAATATAGGTGCTAAGAAAGTTTCTGAATTTGGTGGTGGAATTGGATTTAGTGATGATAGTAATAACGAAAAGATTAAAGATTCAATTATTAGAAAGTCTTTAAAGAATCAATTTTCACCTGAATTCCTAAATAGAATTGACGATGTAATTGTTTTTGACAAATTAGATAATAAATCACTAAAGAAAATCGTTCAAATTGAATTAGACCATTTAGGTAAAAGACTTTTGGAGAGTAACTACGAAATTACATTTCATAAATCAGTCGTTGATGAAATCATAAACCGTAATTCTGAGGAAGAGTATGGTGCAAGACCCATAAAACGAATTATTCAGAACCTATGTGAGGATTTTATTAGTGATAAAATTTTAACGGGTGATATCACGAAAGAGATGGGTATTATATTAAAAATAAAAGAGGGTAATTTAGAAATTCTAAAAAATACCCCCCTTATTTAGTTAAAAACTTGACTTTTTCGGTTTTTATATATATTTATACATTCAAGGTTATCTTTGCCGATACACCTTTTCGTTTTTCACGTTAATATCGGTGGTGTTGAAACCACTGTAGACCAAAAACCCCAGCAACCTTGTTGGGGTTTTATTTTTTTATAGACTTAATAACATATCAATAAGTTCCTGTTGTGGAAACATATCGGATTTATCTTTACGTGTATTGGTGTGTGTCCACAATCCTTTGACTCTACCATAATAAGCATCATCTTGAAATTCAAATGCCGACACACCTATCTTACGAATAAGATCAGGTAAACCTTTACGTACGTCAATACCGTCTCTTTCTGATACCCAAAGAATCCATTTATGTAGTGACTCAATTTGTTTGTCAGAATATCTGTGCCAATCCTTATAACCTCTAAATGGTTGTGATAATGTAACTATTTGATCATCAGCAACTCTTGTTCCTGCGTATGTTTTACCATTCTTTACGTATCCAAAGTTACATGTTTCGATAGCAACTGAATGTTCGTGCATGTACTGTGATCCATTTTTACCTAAGTGCCAACCATATGACCCCTCAGGAAATGATTGTACAACTTCACCATCGTATTTGTTGTCATTCCCTTTAACGGATTGTCCACCTAATACGAATTCAGTAGCCACCGCACCTCTATTGTCTCGACCCCAAGAATCAATACAGTTATATGGGTTATTCCAACCCGCAGTGTGATGTATGAATACATACTCCTTATTTGTTGGTCCCGTTTTATATTGACCCACAGGTAAATGATGTCTATTAATTATTAATCCGTTTTCTGTTGTGAATACCTTCTCCGAATTGTCAGTAGTAGCCAAACCCATAGCATCCCAAGTGGCAGGACCGACAATACCGTCAGAGTCCAAACCATTATCAGACTGCCATTTTTTAACAGATCCCTCAGTTCCTTTACCAAAGACCCCATCTGCATGTATACCCAAGTATTCTTGTAGGTCTTTAACTTCATTCCCTCGTGTTCCATTTTTTAATAACATGTTCTTTAATTATTATACCTTAAATTTATTGTTCTCCTTGTTCTCCACCTTTTTTCCCAAAGATTTTACCTACCTCAGCAATACCGAAAGATCCAAGAGTAATAACAACGAACGAATTATAAATAAATTCGTTTATAACAAGGTCCTTACCAAAGTACCCCGTTAATAAATCTGCAACTGCAAATATTACCATAATTGCAAATGATGCGAAACCAACCACCGACTTCTCGTTGATATTATTCTCATCTTTAAAAATGTCTTTGAATGCCATAACTTTTAAATTTTAATTAATTTTATTTTTACTTACTAATAAATATCGTAAGATTTTGAAATATCATAGGATTGACTATATCAATTTTTTTGTTTATACTTACTATACTATCGTTCTTTGACATAAATTAAATTAAAACTATAAATTATGGAAAATTTAGAATTCATTTTGGGTATGTTTACATCAATTGGTGTGCTCGGTTTAGGGTATGTTATAGTAGGTATATTTAAGGTAAAACAACGTTCCAATAACTTCGAGGAAGTTATAAATGGAACACAATTAAATTTAGAAAGTGACCGTGCAGAATTCCATCTTAGGATGGACGGTATAACAAGAGACTTACATAAAGAAGTCGAAGATATCTATCGTCATATTGACAGTAGGTTTGATAAGTTCGAGAATAGGTTAACTAAGATCGATAAGGATGGGTGTGAACCCGTAAAAACATCTAAACAACTATTGACTGATTAGTCATAAATAAAGTTAAAGACGATAGTAGACCTCACAGAAATGTGGGGTTTTTTTGTTTTATATGGGGAGGGTTGATTCAATAGATTTTTGTTCTTATATTATAATTATGCCGTTGTGGTGGAATTGGTAGACACGAGGGACTTAAAATCCCTTGAACAGTAATGTTCGTGGCGGTTCGATCCCGCCCAACGGTACTAATGAGAGAGGTAGTGAAGCTACAATGATATAGAAAAAGGTAAGGGTTAACCTCTATATCGTAGTAACCCCGAAAGACCCGAAACCTCTCTTTTTTAATGGACGAGTAGCTCAGCTGGATAGAGCATCTCCCTTCTAAGGAGACGGTCATAGGTTCGAATCCTATCTCGTTCACAATAAAATTATTTTAATACTTATTTTAATGGGACTTATAAACAGAAACGGAATTATGGAACTACGGAAAAAACAACTAACATCTGAAATACTTAAATTAAAGAGTGATAAAACTCAAGATTCTAAATTAAGGATTCAGAAATTACAACAACAACTTGACATAATCCAAAATGGGAAACACAAATAGTGAACAATTAGAAGAACTATTATATAGAGCTCACAGGTTAGACATATTTGACGAGTTACGTGATCGTGTGTCCGAACTATCCACCAAACCCACACCAACTAATATGTTAGAAAGATATGAGACGTGTTTTCGTCAAATTGTTGAGGAGAGATCACAACAATAACCTTTTTTTATCTTTTTATTTTTCGTATATTAATCAGTATGAATACAATTACAGTTGTTTGTTCAACAAGATCAATAAACCAAGATTACGTTGACCACGTCAGGAAATTCTTTTCCCACCCAAAAAACCAATATATCTTTGTAGAGAATAATGGTGATAAATCATTAACCGAAGTTTACAACCAAGGGATAGAAGAATCTGAGAATGATATTGTTGTTTTCATTCATGATGATCTTGAGTTTGAAACTAAGAACTTAAACCCCAAAATAATTAAACTGATCGACCGTAAGCCTGAATACGGGATAATCGGCTTAGCAGGTACGGACAATTTGATAAGTGGTATGTGGTGGAATGATAAGGACTCTATGCAAGGACAAGTTGGACACATTAATCGTGGTAAAAGGTACATGTCTAAGTATTCACCGTCGTTTGGTGATGACTTAAAAGAGGTTGTGGTAATCGATGGACTATTTATGATGGTACATAAGAGAAGGATTAAACATCTTTTCAATGTAGATTTCGACGGTTTTCACTTCTACGATTTACCTATATGTTTGTTAAATTACATGGAAGGTATAAAAATTGGGGTGACAACTAAAATAAAACTATACCACCTTTCAATTGGAGAGGTAGATAAAAAATGGAAAAAGAGTAAATTATTCTTTGAGGCACTCTACGAGAAGTATTTACCTCTTAAAGTTTGACTTTCCATTCCTTTATGTGTATATTAGAGTATAAAACAATTATTATGAAAAAAATCATCGCATTCTTTAAAAGACTATTTGGTGTTAAGGCAGAGGTTATTGTAATCCCCGAACCAACTAAAAAGAAAAGAAAACCAAGGAATAAAAGAAAACCTAAACCTAAGGTAACTGAGGATATGAAAAAACCAATCCTTAATGAAGAACCTAAGAAAAAAAGGAAACCAAGACCAAAAAGAAAACCAAAACCAAGAACTGATGGTGGAGAACCTTATGTGAGTGGTAGTGGAAGACAACATCACAACAAAAAATAAATGGGGGTGAGTTGGCATTGATTGGCGTTGTCAATCGTACGGGGCACGTAGTCAAACTTCATCTATGACTTTAATCCATGATGGAAATTTTCAGACGGCAACGTTTATAGTGAAATGGCAGTATTAGGTCTTGTATCTGATAATGTCGCAGTTAACGCATAACTAAGTTAGTGTTAACAACGGGTCGGTGGACATATACCTTGGAACAGAAGTCCTTAAAGTGTGACACCACTTAAAAGTGTTAGAGGTGTAAGGTCGTCTCTTTAAATAAGGATTGGACCGAGGATGTTAGTTTCCTCTAAATAACTTTCTATTTCGAAGTGTTAGAAAATACTGTTCTAAACGTGTAGTCCTTTATGGGTGAGACGAACAAGACGCGGGTTCGACACCCGCCACCTCCACAAAAGGGAATCGTAATGGTTCCCTTTTTTTATGTATTTAAAAGTAATGAAGTTACCTGTAGTAGTAGTTTATAAAACAACATACCGTAAAAAAGAAAAGTTTCACTTAAAGGTGTTTAGAGATGTGTACGTTGATGATGTCATTAGTACGACCAAAAGAAAACCTTTAATACCTGAGGATTCCGAAATAGTTGAAATTGGGGTGGGAAGTATTTTTGAGGAACGTTATATGAAAAAGTATAAGATCACTAAAACAATTAAAGAGGAAACGACCGCGGAGAAAACAATGAGAGAATTACAAACTATTGTAAACAAACAAAGAGGTCAATAGACCTCTCTGCCGAGATAAGTTTCACTCTCCTTTCCGTTAATAATCGTTTATCAGTTTTAGACCGACCAAAGTCCCAACCTCTTCTTATAAATATCAGTTAGATCAAAAAAAAACCCCACCGAAGTGAGGTTATTTGTTAAATTTTAAACATTCTTCCTATTCTTCTGATATTGAAGTTTTTAAATTGGATAAAGATCCTTTTATATCCGCATTACATATTTTTTCAGCAAGAACCTCCCCAACTGATGATGATCTCAGATATTGCCCTAAAGTCTGTTTTACAAAGGTAAATGCTATTGATCCTTCTTCAGTATCGTATGTTAGATATTCCACCACACCTTCTATTACCGAATCCACTATAGCAGGACCGTGTTTTTCACAGTTACTACCACCCTTAAACAGACCAATTATCTCGTTTATTCCTAAATCAGCAAAACCCACGGCTAAAGCACTGGCCAATTGACCCTTAAATCCAATAAGACCAAACATTTTTTTAATTACATATCCCCTAACCTGAGACATGATACCACTTCCTGCTTTAGATGCGATGTTGCCACCGGTCAGGTCGGTACCCTCACTATCAGAATCTTTATCACCACCTGGCATTAAATATTTTTTAAGATAGTCAGTTATACCTTCGTCAAGAGAACCTTCAATCTCCTCATCAGATTTACCCTGATCTTCTAAATCCGCTAATGCTTGTATTGCATTATCTAATTTTTCTTGATCTGAGGTATCTTCGTTTTCTAAAATCAAAGAAAATGTTTTGTTCATGGTATATCTCTCATTTAGAGTTTTCCTTACCATTTCTTGTATTAGTTTCTTATTCATTGTCTTTGTTTTTTATGTCGTTAATTTTATCCTGATCTTTTTTAATTGATCTTTCTTTTCTTGCAATTCTTTTGGCATCTTTACTATCCGGTTTCCAAACATATTTACTACCATCTAAAGTTTCACGTTTCTTACGAAGTACTTTAAATCCTTTAGACGCCATGTAAAGGTTAATCGTCTTAAGTTGGTTATCAGTTAATTCATCATCTATTCTAAGAACGTATCTACCAGCACTATACTTTAAGTCATTTGCAATGATACTATCAATTCTTCGACCATCAATTGTTTTTTGAATATTAGCGGCCATCACCACAGGGTCTATTTTAGCAATTACTGCGTCAGTGTCATAAATCTTTAAAGGAGCAAGTCCTTTAGGTTCTAACTTAGTGATTGGTTCAATTTTCTTTCTTGGTTCTGTAGACTTTGTTTTTTCATCCTTCTTCTCACATGCAACCATTATTTTATCATAAACTGATTTAGTTATGTCACTTTTCTCTTTTCCTTGATATAGGTTCCATAATGCATTAGACGTTTTAGGTCCATAATAACCATCCACTTTTAATTCTGCGGGTAAACACTTCTGTATAGTTTTAATTTTATTACTAATACATCCATACTTAAATGGAAGGTCTTTACATTGTACGTACTTTACCTTACCAACAACAGGTGTGGTTTTACCACTTCCCCATTTAATAGTAATATGGGAAATTCCTGTTGATGTGTTACCATCACCTTTTACATCAGAATCACCTTTCTTGTCAGAATCACCTGATTGGTTACCACCACTTGATTTTCCTGATGATAAACCAAGAAGACTAAGTAATTCCTTTTTTTGTTCTAACCCATTAAAATCTAAGTTTGTGAGACTATTAATGTCATCTATAACCGAATTACCGTGAAGTATAGGGTAGTTGTGTATTATTGTTTTTATTGCTGTTTTACCCTTGTATGTTTTACCTACAACACCTTTAACGATGTTAAGTGCGTCTACCATATCAGTACTATCACCATCAAATAAATCACCACTTAGGTTATCATTTAGGTCTTCAATAACAATACTCAATTCTTTCGATGTAATTTCACTTCCTGTTGATTGTTCCTGAATATCAAGACCTGATGTGTTACATGACCAAGTACCTTTTTTAGAACCATCTCCTGTTTCAACAGAACCATCAACTCTAAAGATTAAACCACCTTGATCGTCGTATGAACTACCTTTTATATAATAAAGTACTGGATTACCTTTATCATCACTTTCAATTTTTACACCCTCGTCATCCCCTAAAGGAATTAAAATACATTTAAGAAAATCTACTTCAGGTTCAAAATCATCATTGTCCCATTTTGTAAGGTCCCCTAAACCCATCCATTCTTTCCAGTTCCAAGCGAGATATCCACCAAGACCCAATATAATTAACCACTTTAGTGTCCACACCTTTACGACTCCCTTTACTGATGTTCTTACCATCCATTTAAGTAAACGTACGGTTCTCGATGATTTAGGTAGATTACCAAGGTTCTTCGCCGCGTTTTTATTCCCCTTAAGATATGATACTGTATCGTTATATACTTTACGAAGTCCACCTTTAGCCGCTTCAACACCAGTCTTAGTACCTGTTTTAGATACCCCTTTAAGTGCGTCTTGAAATTTCTTACTGTTTTTCGAAGCCTTGAGTATCTCAGTTGCTGCGATATCACTATAACCACTTTTCTTTAATCCCGCTTGGGTCAGTTTCTTACCTTCCGTTGCATATCTTTTAATAAAATTTGGCATGGTGACAAAATCAGGGGCTAATTTCATGATTTGAGTGCTACTAACATCTTTGGTTTTCATCACTCCAACAGCAAAATCACCTAATGCAGTAGGTTTTAAACTATTTTTACCTAACGCATAGATCACATCATCTGCCGTCTTCATCCCAGTTATTCCTTTTGCGTTAAAAACTTTCACAACATCATCGGAAAGAGTAACGAGTCTTAGTTTTCCACTATTTTTAAGTCCTGCAATGGTTAGATCATTGACCCCACCCAACAGTTTAAAGAATAATCCTTTTACGGCGGCGTTTTCACCTATTTCACTGGAAATGTTCGAAGATTCTCGTATAATATTAATTAACTTCATATGTGTTTTTTTTATAAATAGTTATTTTTTTTAAATGTCGTCATAATCCACAATTGCACCAGATAAGTCAATGTCGGGGATATCGTTCGTTCCTCCACCTTTACTACGTCCATATGCGTCAATACCATAGGATAATCCCCCGACGACCGCAGCCGCTTTGGCACCTGTCTTAACAGCATCCATACCTGTTCTTGTTGGTAAACCACCAGATACTTTTTTAAAATTTTTAGCTGAATTAAGGTTGGAGTTTCTAATTAATTTACCACAATATGTTTGTAGTTTTTTAATTACGTTACCTAACCCACCAAGAATACTACCGATCCACTTAAATCCTGCTGGCCACTTACCTTTAATGTGATTCGCCACACTCTTTAATTTACCAGCGGCACTCTTAGATGCTTTAAGAATTTTTTGGATTAGTGCCTTTAGTTTAGGACTTTTAGCAACTTTCGATGCTAACCTGACACCTTTTAAACCTTGTAATGGTCTGAATATTGCTTTTGCACCTTTCGCAGCAACTGCCGCGAATACTAAACCAAGCATATCAAACCCTAAATCTAAGTATTTCCACATTTGATCTCTATCATCACCATCAGGCCAATCATTATTAACAATTTGGTATACGTCTAATGCGGTGATTAAACCCCACGCAACCATTTGAGCTCCCTTACCAACTTGTATGGCAACTAAAATAGCATCTACTATCATACCTAATGTACTGTACGCTGCGTCTTTTAATTTCCTCAGTATAAATAAAACACCTCTACCAAGTAAACTCAATATCTCACTCCAATCTCCTTTAGAAATTGCAACACCCATCTTTTTAAGACCATCCCACGAATCAGTTGCGAATTTAGCAATTGATTTACCACTATCAACGACAGTGTCTTTTGCCCAATTACCAAAGTCAGCAAGACCATCACCAACACTACCCCAAAAACCTTCAATTAAAACGTCTCGAATTGCATATAGATCTGATTTATTCTCCATTAATGGAAGTTTTGCAACTCCTTCTTGTATCTCTTTATATTCCGTATTATCAATTTGGACATTACCGAATATAGTTTTAAAAGTATCTATAGAATCCCATAAGTAACCCAATGCCTTCTGTTCTACAATATCAAATACATCATCATGCATTACAAAATATCTTTCATCTACCGATAAATGACATTCGAATAAATAAGATGGTCTTTGTTTAGGTAGTTCTCTTTCTGTCACCATCTGTAGAGATGGGTTCATGTAACCACTATAACCAATAAGTTGGTTATGTCTTTCTAAAATTAATCCTTTGTGATTTACCATATTGGGTTTGCTTTTCCTCTTGTTGTTGATTGTCCGACTGTGTCAGACCACTTAGTCACTGCAAGTTGATTAGCAGGACCTCTCTCAATACCTGTTTCCCACTTCTTTGAACCTGCTGTTGTTCCAGCACCAGCATCACCAGTACCAGTCTCAGTTCCATCTTCCTGTTCACCCATCTCACGTTCGTTTGATAGTATGTTTTCAAGTTGTTTTTCAGACACCATTATTCTCATAGTATATAAATACTTAAAAAATCATTTGAAATTAGTTGTGATATCAAAAAAAATATATATATTTGTAGAATGAAAGTAAATAGATTGACACTTTTAATATTATTAACCTTGTTTTTATCCTCATGTGCGTGTTATCACTGTCCAAGAGTATATAAGAATAGAGTTGGGGTACCCACATCTGTTGATGTACCTCTTAATAAGAATACAAAACAAAATAAGTATGGACCTAAGAAACCATACTATGGAAAAATAGAAACCCGTAAAAACAAAAAAAGATGAAAAAAGTATTTTATTTAGTATTTTTTCTAATATTCGGATTATTCGGATGTGAGAAGTATGAAGAGATGAGTAATCCACAACTCAACCTAAATGGTAGGTGGAGTGTGGTTGATATTGACGTTGTAATAACGGAAGTGAATTATGAAAGTGAGGTTACCGTCTTAGATGAATCCAAAGCCACAGTAAGTAACTTCTATGTTGATTCGGTTGATAGTGATGGTAATCTAATTTTAAGTCAAGATTACGATAGTGTTATTATAAATCGTAGGTTTGATGAATCATCAACCGAGTGGGAATTTGACTATTATAATTTATTGATTACTGATGGTATTGGTAGTGAAAGTATGATGATAAACTTTCCTTGTACTTACTGCACCGA
>Ga0115007_10000035_pt1 | contig 67477 bp, 57 predicted proteins | sample ArcOceMetagenome_2_FD_87166 | JGI IMG/M metagenome (GOLD analysis project Ga0115007, IMG submission 87166) | Marine eukaryotic phytoplankton communities from Arctic Ocean - Arctic Ocean ARC135M Metagenome | ecosystem: Environmental > Aquatic > Marine > Oceanic | place: Arctic Ocean | collected...
ATTGAAGAAGTCTTACAAGGCGGAATGTTCAGGGTTCGTATAGAAAGTGGACATAAAATTCTAGTTTACACCTCAGGAAAAATGCGGCGGCATTTTATTAAAATTGTTTTAGGTGATAAGGTCAGAATAGCTTTATCACCTTATGATCTAACGAGGGGGCGAATAGTGTTTAGAGCTAAATAGTTAGTATATTTTAAAGTTGACATTCAATCTTAAAATATGTCATAATATCTGACGTAGGGGGTGTTCTTGGATTCGACATAGATAGTAGAGTTTTAAATTGCATGCCGCAAACAAAATGCGTAAAAATAAAACTAATAAAAGTGCCAAAACACAATATAATTCCACAGTAGCATACGCTTAAAAAGGTATACATACTGATCAGCTTTTAATGCTTGTAGTAAAAGATAACTGATAAAAAAAACAAGTTTTAATCAGTATTTTTTTTTGATTTACTGCTGATGGAAAATTTAAATCATGAAAGTTAGATTAATTTTGTTTTTTTTACAATATAGCTTTAAACAAAAAAACTATGCATGTAGATATTTAATTTTTCACATTTATGGACGCGGGTTCGAATCCCGCCACCTCCATTGACTTACTTAAGACAATACAAGATACAGCTTGTTCTACTTTTTTTGATTCAAGTGAAATTATTTTTATCCCTTGAGAGTATTTGCGGTACAAATTTATATTAACAGACGATATTTTAATAATTTTACCTGTATTGGTAATTATCAAGAAATTGCATTTATAATTTAACTGGAAAACACATAAAAGCCTCCCAATTTTATCAGCTAGTTTTATGCTCATTGTCCCTTTTCCGCCTTTTTTTTGTTTCTTATAGTCGTTCATATTTGTTCTTTTTCCATACCCCAAAGTTGTTATATGAAGTAATGAAAAACTATTCCCCACACGCAAAATATCAAAACTACAAACATGATCGAGAGCTTTAATATTTATGCCTTTCGAACCATAAGCTTTACGATGACTTGTTTTTATTTCGTTTTCAAAAAATCTTATTGATAAACCTTTATATGTTGAAATTAATATGTCACAGCAACCGTCACTGGTTTTAGCTGAAACTAGTTCGTCATCTGGTTTTATTAAAACCCCCAGAGATCCACTGGCACGAATATTAGAATATTTACTGAATAAAGTTTTTTTAACTCGTCCTTTTTTAGTACAGGTAATAACATATTTTCTGACTACCCCATCCTCAACATTTAGTTTATTTATTGCTGCAACAATCATTTCACCATCTTTAATATTTAGCAGTTTTTTTATATTACAGCCTTTTTTATTATTCGTTAGCTTTAATATCTTGTATATATCGATAGAATATACTATTCCAAAATTACTAAACAGTAATAGATTATTAGAAGCACGAGATGTGAATGAAAATTTGATTTGCTTATTATATAAAACCTTAAATGCTAAATTTTTACCTTTTCCACCGCGATGTTGAGTTTTATAAAAATTTAAATTATAGCTATAAATAAAATTATCGCTTGTAATGACTATGAGTATATATACTAACGTGATAGACGTTTTTATATTATACTTAGATATGGTGTTATTAATTGACAAAACTTTTGTATTTCTTTTTTTTGAATACAAGTAATTAATTTTGAGCATATTAGATTTTATAATATTTAACGTATAGTATCTAGATGAGAGTGTCTTGTCTAAATATTTTATTTTTTCTATCAGATTTTTTGCCTTATCTAACATTTTTTTTATATCTAGTTTAATAATACTCGCTAATTTCATATTAAGTATTGATAATGCTTGTGATTTTTCCAGTGTAAATTTTTGCCCCATCACAATTTTTTTTATTTGTATCGTATATAAATTGCTGGGAAAATATGACAAGACTTTATATTTAAAAAGAGTGCTCGATTCATATTTTGTATTGCATAGAAGATATTCTAATTGCTTCTGATGTTTAACTTGTTGAATAATACCAATAATACTTTTAATATTTTCTATCGCTATTAATAATCCCAATAATATTTGAAATTTTTTGTGAATATTATCTAATAAAAATTTATGTTTTCTATTTACAGTGCTAATCCGAAAGTTAATAAAATTTTTAAGCATGACTTTAAAAGGTAATATTTTAGGTCGTTTATTTAATATTGATAACAAATGTATGTGATAATTAATTTGCAAATCAGATTTTTTAAGTAATTGCTTTAATACTAAATTAGCAACTTTATTTTTTGAAACTTCAATTATAAGTTTAAAAGTATAAAGATCAGACTCATCCCTGACGTTTAAAATATTTTCAATATTTTTACTGTGGGCCAGTTTTATTATTTTCTCTATTAACTTAGACTTATTTACTTGATAAGGTATAGATCTTATAATTAAGTATGTTTTGCATCCTATCCTCTTTATGTAAGTATCTGCCCTGATAATGACATTTCCTACTCCATATTTTATGACATTAAAGTAATTAGTATTATCGAAAATACAACCTGATGTTGGAAAATCAGGCGATGGCACAATTTTGAACAATTCCTCTGTTGTAACTATTGATCCATTTATATATTCTTTGTTTATAATTAAGATAATTGCTTTTACGATCTCGGATAGATTGTGAGGTGGACATTTAGTCATCATAGCGACAGCAATCCCATCCGACCCATTAACTAGTAAATTTGGAATTACAGAAGGTAAGACTTGTGGCTCAAAAACTGTATAATCAAAATTTTTTGTAAACATAACAGTATTGTAACAGATATCTTTAAGCATCTCTTCTGCAAATAATGATAATTTCGCTTCAGTATACCTATATGCAGCTGGGGGGTCACCGTCTATGCTACCAAAATTACCTTGTCCTAATATTAGCGGAAAGTTCATTTGCCATGGCTGCACCATCCTTACTAAAGCTTCGTATACGGAACTGTCTCCGTGAGGATGATATTTTTTAAGTACTTCCCCTACAACTCCAGCGCATTTACTAAATTTTTTTTTATAGAATAAGCGTTCTTTGTACATAGCAAATAATATTCTTCTATGAACAGTTTTTAAACCGTCCCTTATATCAGGAAGAGATCTCCCAATAATTACACTTATAGCGTATTGGTGAAAGGACACTGTTAATTCATTTATTATATCTATATTATTAATCTTATTTATAACCATTAGAAAGCCTTTAACTATTAACTTATACAAATTATAGTAATAGACCAACTTAGAAGATTCATATTACTATAATAGAAAAAATATAAATTATTAAATTAAGATATAAATGTTTATATATTATACAAAATATTAAATTTATAATATAATATTTTGTATATTATAATTTTTTCTATTTTATTATATTGATTCTAATATTTATTTACTAGATAAGTTGGAAATATAAGCAATGTTTATATCAAATATAAAAACTATGTTTGATGCGAATGTTCATTTTGGACATCAAACAAGTAGATGGAACCCCAAGATGTCAAGATACATCTTCGGACCTAGAAATGGCGTTCACATAATCGATTTAAGGCATACTGCCTCACTGATGGACAAGGCCATGGATTTCATACTTAAGACTACAAGCGTAGGTGGAAAGATATTATTTATAGGTACTAAGCGTCAAGCCAGAACCGTTATCTTAAAGGAATGCTCTAAGATTAATAGCTTCTTTGTCCATAACAGATGGCTAGGTGGTATGTTAACAAATTTTAGTACGATTAAGAAATCTATACAGAAAATGAAACAAATCGAAAATTCATTTCTTAACGATTCACTTACGAATTTTCCTAAAAAAGAAATATCTTTTTTGCATAAAGATTTAGAAAAATTGAAGAAAAACTTGCTTGGAGTTAAACATATGCATAATCTTCCTCAAGCAATATTTGTTGTTGATCCTAACTTTGAAAAAATTGCTGTTAAAGAGGCATGCAAACTTTCGATACCAATTATAGCTATAACAGATACTAATTGTGATCCTGATAGTATCGATTTTCCTATACCAGCCAACGATGACTCTATAAAATCTATATCGTTTTTTATTGAAAATGCGGTTAAAACTTGCGCTCGTGGAGAAGCAATATATAGTAATCGGAATGTGTCTGAAACAGCAGGAATATAGGTATGAATCAATTAATAAACAAAATTAAGAAGATCAGATGTATAACATCTGCAAGTATTGTTGATTGCAAGAATGCTCTTCTGCAATCGGATGGAAATTTAGAAAGTGCTATAAAGATTCTAAAAGAGAAAGGTATCTTAAAAGCCTCAAGTAAATTAGACAGAAAAGCAGAAAAAGGTCTAATTATCTCTTCGAACTGTAATAGTATATTTATTATGGTAGAAATAAAGTGCGAAACAGACTTTGCCGCAAATAGCGGTGAGATTAAAGCTCTAGGCGATAAATTTATCGAAAAAATATGCCACACGAAAGATATTAAATTCGGAAAATATGAATCGCTAGATGATTTTCATTGGAACGCGGGTGATAAGACTTATATTAGTGATTTAGTGAAGGAAACTATTTCTGTAATAAAAGAAAAAATTGTCATCGAAAAATTTGTTATATTAAATAATAACTTTATTGGATCATATCTACACCATAACAAGCTAATGGGTGCTGTTGTAGATCTAAATATAACTGAGAATGATAAAATAACCAAGGAATTAATAGACGATATAGAAACATTATGTAGAGATCTCGCTATGCATACTTTGGCCCTGAATCCGCAGTTTATATCGAAGGACACTATTAATAAAGATTTTATTGAATCCCAAAAAGAAATACTGTGTAAACAAAAAGAAGATTTTCTAAAATCTAAGCCCGCAAAATTAGCAGAAAAAATTATTAATTCTAGTCTCGATAAAACATTGTCTGACATATGTTTAGTTGATCAGAAGTTCATAAAGACTCCTAAAGTTACGGTCTCTGATGAGATCGCGAAATATGCAAGTTCTTGGAATATTAAAATTTCTGTTGAAAATTTTTATATTTTAAAGATTTAACGGTTAATCTGAATGAAACGTCTATAATCTGCAATTATTTTGATTAAAGCACCCAAAGTTGAAGAATGTAGTTTGGGTATATTATATATTTATGCATAGCTTTTGTAAATAATCATTAAGAATTTATTTTAACACTTTATTTTTAAGAATACACTAAACAACATTACGTGAAGATGATTAAATTTATATAATTATCTGTAAAGTTGTGAAAGGTTTTCACATATTACATTAATATAAATCGAAAGGTTAATTTACGCTTTACAGGGCTTTATAGAGAGTGGAATTACGGAATATATAATGAAAGCTATATTTTTACTTGGCTATATAGTATTAGTATTTCTTTTAAAGTTAGAGAGCGTATATGCCCTACTTCTAGATGCGATATATTTATTTTAGCAAAAGAGACCCTGATTATTTTTATGACTGGTACTTTTAGTCCCCAAAAAATATTAACTATTTGCTGAGGCTTTCCTGTGTAGAGCTCAATATTAAACCATGTATTTCTTTTCTTGGTTACACCAATATTCTCTAGAATTATGATACCATTGTTTTTTTGTTTTAAGTTGTTTATTAATGAATTTGATGGAATTCCTTTCACCTTAACATTATATTTTTTACATACTTTAAACGATGGATGCATTAATTTATAAGATAATACTCCGTTCGTTGTTATCAATAAAGCACCCCTGGTATTGTAATCTAGCCTTCCTACAAGGTGTAGTGAATAATAATTTAATGTACTTAAGTAGTTTTTAACTGTGTTCTGACCTTCTATATTTTGCAATGTACTTAAAGTCTTAATAGGCTTATTAAATAAAAAATATTTATGTTTACTCATAAAAATGAGGTCCTAACGAAATATATAGGGTTAACAAAATTAGTATTTAAAAATTAGAATGTGTATGTATTTTGATATGTATGTTATAATTGTTACAATAATATTTAGTCGTTATACTTTTTTATTTAGTAACTATATTTGCAATAGGATTAATATGAACAAAAAAAATCCAGAGAATCTACTATATACTAGAGATCATGAATGGATATCTCGAGAAAAAGTGAATAATGAATATTTTTTAGTGGGAATAACTGATTATGCACAGGAACAGTTAGGCGATATCGTCTACTTGGAAGTTCCAGAAGCAGATAAAAAATTCCTAAAGGGTGATGTCCTTGCTGAAATAGAAAACGTTAAATCTGTCAATAATATTATGGCCCCTGCAAGTGGATATATTCGCGAAGTGAATGATCACGTTTTGGAAACACCTGAGATCATTAAAAATGATCCGTTTGGAAAAGGGTGGATACTAAAATACGATGTAGCTGATCCAAATGAATTAGGTGATTTAATGGATCACCAACAATATACGGTTTTTCTAGGTACGTTAGAGGATAAATAATTGCCAAAAGGTGGAAATGCAATTTCCACCTAAAAAAAAATCTAGACTATTTTTCCTACCAATGTAAGGGATATTAGTAGAGAAAATAATACTAATGATTCAATTAACGCCATTGCTAAAATCATCGGAACAAAAATCTTTCCAGATGCTTCTGGATTTCTTGCCATACCGTTGAGGGCAGCGGAAGCTACGTTTCCTTGACTCATTGCGCCCACACTTGCGGTAAAAGAGATGCACAAGGCTCCACTTATTGCCATTAATCCATAAGATTCGCTGAAGCCTACAGATGCTGCTGCATCATTTGCCATAACTGGAACTGATAAAAATAATAATATGAACATGTTGGAGATTACTCTATTAATTTTTGTTAAATTCATTTTTAACTCCTATTTTTCTTTTGTTAAGTGATTGTGTTAATGAGCTTCACTGGTGTGAAGAGAGATGTATATGCTTGTGAGCAAGCAGAAAACGAATGCTTGTATTATAGAAACAACAAGACCGAAAAAGAAAAATGGCAAAGGTAAAAGCAAAGGTGATAAGCTTGCGAATGCTGTCATAACGCTATGGTCGCCTATCATATTCCCAGCTAATCGAATTCCGAGAGAGAAAGGTCTAACGAATAAGCCTATTCCTTCTATCGGTAAAAAAAGTGGAGCTAGAAACCACCCCCACCAAGATCCAATTGGATTAGCCAAGTGTCCAATATGACCTAGACCATGAACCTTAAATCCGTGATAATTAAAATAAATGAAAACGGATAATCCGCAAGCTAGCGTCGTATTCAAATTTCCTGTGCATGGTGGCAATCCAGGGCATAAACCTACAACATTGGCGAAAAGCACAAAGAGGCCTAAACTACCAATGAAAGAGATGTGTAACTTATATTTGTCGCCTAGTATGTCTTTAATGACTGTCCGGACTATTTCGTAATATATCTCTAAAATGTTTACAAGGCTAACTTTTTTGCTAGGTATTGTAAAATTTTTAATGTCTTTTGTCTTTAAATAAACTGAAAGTCCAATAGAACATAAAATTACGTTGATAAAAAGAGCCGCGTAGATATGATCAACTGTTGTGATAGTTTTGATATCTGGAAGAATTCCTCCTGGGCTAAACACAACTGTAAAAGCATAATTTTGCTGCAGATATTCATGCAAATTACCATAAAATGGGAGGAGACTGTACCAAGAAAAATGATGATCCATAGTATAAACCTATTCAGCAATAGTTCAATAAGACTTTATATAACATACCAATTATATTATTCTCATACATCTTTAAAATATTAAAGTAAAGATATATTATTTATTATATTTGTATAAAATATAATTCATAGATATTACAAAACTTGGTAGAATTAACCCAACGGACAGACCTAAGACTATTTTTCTATAGTTAAATGTAATAAATAATATAATTAATGCTAATAAGGCGAATGAAGCAATAACTTTGAGAAGAATAAAACTTTTTTTAGATGAGGAACATAACAACTGGTAAACCAGTCCAGAAATGCAGTACATATTAATATATGATATTACTGATGATAACGTCATTCCTATGACAAAACAGAAAATGACTTCGTTCTCCAATAGAAAGTAACTTAAAAGTGTTATCAACACAGATATTAATACATGAATTAAAGCTATTTTATAAACCTTATTTATATAAGATTCGGTGCTATTTTTGTATATATCCATTGGAAATTTTGTATCTATTTTTTAAATGTTTTACCGGTGAAGAAGAAATTGAATAGTATACGCGAGATATAAACAACGAACATTTTACAAAACACGCAAAGCTTAATGCCAAAATAAAAATGGTCGGCATACCAAAATTAGATGCGAGACATAATATAATAAGAAATATAAATACAAACTCTAACATACGAGAACTCGTTGATATGTATTTTTTATAGAATATATGACCATTGTCTTTTTTTAATATCATTTTAAAGCTTCTGCACCACTAATAATTTCCATAAGCTCTTTCGTTATATTGGCTTGACGCGCTCTATTATATTGCAAAGTCAAAAGAGAGAATGTTTCGTTAGCATTTTTAGTCGCACTATCCATCGCTATCATCCGAGCAGAGTGTTCAGATGTTTCAGATTCTAAAAAACTCTGATATATACACATAGTTAAATATTTTGGAATTAAACTATTAAGAACATTTATTTTTGATGGTTCGAATATATATTCTATTCCATCATCAGATACTTCACCAGTATTAGCATCTAATGGTAGTAACTTTTTCTGCTCCACTTTTTGAACAGATGCACTTTTATAACAATTTGATATAGTATAAAGTGAATGTATTTTACCCTTTTCGTAATCATCTAAGAATTTGTCTGAAAGCGTCTTCGATAAGTTTAAAATATCTGAATTCCAGCTATCTTTTATATTGTAAAAAAAATCTTTTTCAAGAGTCGTCGGTTTTTTTCTACTTTTCTTACCTAAATTGATAACACTAACAGATTTATCTTTAGATTGAAGTTCTGTAATGGTATTTTCCAAGACCTTAACAACGCTGTTGTTAAAAGATCCGCACATCCCTCTATCAGATGTTACTGAAATAATTTTAACCAATGAGTCTTCGTGGTGTGTCTGAAATATCGGATTTTTACGAAGATCTTCCGCACTCATACTCTCAATGATATTCGACATTGTCTGTTTTATCTTATTTGTATACATCATACATTGTCGCATGCGCTTCATCGCTTGCCGTAACTTTGCTGCAGAAACCATTTTCATAGCTTTCGTTATTTTCTCAATGTTTTCGATGCTTTGTATACGTTTTTTTATATCTCTTAAAGATGCCATATCTTATCCTCGATCAAAATATTTTTATTATTTAAATTGATTAGAGAATGCTTTCAATGCTGATTCAATGCGTTTTTTTAAATCAGTACTAATTTTATCTTGAAGATTTTCTCTAATATCTTTTAAAATATCTGCATATTGATTTTCAAAAAACACAATAAGTTCTTCTGTATATCTAATAATATCTTCTACTAGGTATTTCCGAACCCACGTTTCTTTAGTACCTTCGGAAATTGGTTGAGTACAAGCGTAAATTTGTACAATCTGATTTTCGACAGGTTGAGGTTTATATTGTCCTTGCTTAAGTAACTCAAATAATCTTTTTCCTCTTTCTAATTGCTCTGTCGTGTCTTTATCTAAATCAGAACTAAATTGGGCAAAAGATGCTAATTCTCTATACTGAGCTAACTCTAGTCTCATTTGTCCAGCCAATTGTTTCATAGGAGCTGCTTGAGCGGCACTTCCTACTCTGGAAACTGAGAGACCCACATTCACAGCTGGACGTTGACCAGAATAGAATAATTCTGGCGCTAAATAAATTTGCCCGTCTGTAATAGATATAACATTTGTTGGTATAAATGCAGAAACGTCATTTCCTTGAGTTTCTACGATAGGTAAAGCTGTTAAACTACCCCCACCTTTTGTTATATGTGGATATGAAATAAGCTCTTCTTCGTTTGATGTAATCTTGCAGGCTCTTTCTAGCAATCTACTATGTAAATAGAAAACATCTCCTGGGAAGGCCTCACGTCCGGGGGGTCGTCTTAATAATAATGACAGTTGTCTGTACGAGGTAGCTTGTTTTGATAGATCATCGTAGATGATGAGCGCATGCTCTCCTTTATCTCTCCAATACTCACCTATTGTGCATCCAGTGTATGGAGCTAAATATTGTAACGGAGCTGGATCTGAAGCCGTAGCTGAGATTACCACTGTATATTCCATTGCACCAGCTATTTCCAATTTACTGACGACTTGCGCGACAGTAGATTGTTTTTGTCCGACAGCAACATAGATGCATTTTACATTATTGTTAGCTTGATTAATTATAGTGTCTACCGCAATAGCTGTTTTTCCTGTTTGTCTGTCACCGATAATTAATTCTCTTTGCCCTCTTCCGATGGGAATCATAGCGTCGATACATTTTATTCCGGTTTGTAGAGGTTCAAAAACGGGCTCTCTTGCAATCAAACCTGGGGCTTTTGTTTCAATTTGCTTAACGCTCTCAGAATTAAGTGGACCTCTATCATCTATAGGATCCCCTAAGCCATTCAATACTCGTCCTAATAAATTATCGCCTACAGCAACGTCCGCAATTCTTTTCGTCCGAGTTACAGTATCTCCTTCCTTAATATTTGTATCAGATCCCATGACTGCAATACCTGCAGTACTCTCTTCCAAATTAAGAATCAAGCCTTTTACACCGTTTTCAAAACTTACTAGTTCACCAGCTTGGGCTTTTTCTAGTCCGTAAATCCTCGCTACTCCATCACCTACAGATAATACAGTACCTACTTCAGACACTTCCATTCCAGCATCAAAACTTTTTATCTGTTCGCTTATAATACTTGAAATTTCTTCTACCTTAAGCATATAATAGCTCCTTTAACTCTAATAGTTTTAAGATTATCTTACATTTACATTAATGAGACACTTTTTAAGACTTGATAATTTATTAGCAATTGTATCATCTAATAAGTAATTCTCGATTCTTATCTTCATTCCACCAATCAAAGATGTATCGGTCAAATGAGTTAATTTGAGTTGACTTTTAAGCACCTTCGTTAAGACTGAAGTAATGTTATTATTTAGATCTTTATTTGTTTTGTGTGCAGTCGATACTACAACGTCGAGCTGTTTTAGAAACGTATTTAAATATCTTGTATATAGTAGCATAATATCATGTATACATATAAATCTATTCTTTTTTAATAATACTCTAAAAAAATTAGATAAAATAATATTAAAAGTATATTTTCCATTCTTTAATATAGCATCAAGCAACATTTTTTTTTCTGCCGTTGAATATAAAGGGCTTGTTAACATTTTAAAAAAATACTCTTTATTGTTATTTAATATGCCTAAGAACACACAAAGTTCATTATGTGTCTCTTTAATCATGTTATCATCAAGAGATAGGATTAAACCATCTACATACCTTGTTGCTATATTCAATTTTACATTGTTCACAAAAACCTCCCTTTCTTTATCAATATTTATTAACTAATTTCAAAATTTAAATTGGATAAATTACGCAATATTTTTTTCTCGTAATTTTTATTTGAAAATTGATCGCTTTTATTAATATTTGATATTACTTCTGATATTACATCATCAACCAAACTATTTTTAAGTTTAACTTTCACATCTCTAATCTTTAATGCGATGTCGGCATCCACTTTTTTATTCATCGTATCAATTAATTTATGCGTTGATTTTTCTATTCTGATAGTGTCTAATTTGCTTTTGTTTTTAAAGTCGGCGTCAATTTTCTCAAAATTTTTATGTATATTCTTCACGTTATCATTACAAATATCTAAATCTTTTTGAGCAGTAATTTTTGCCTCTTGTATGTCATTAATATTATTTTTGATCTGTTCGGAACGTTCTTCTACTATAGTCTTTAATACTTTATGTCCGTAATAAAGGGTAAATAATAAAAAAATCAGAAACGTAACATAAAACCACCCCAATGCTGGCGTTGAGCTATATTCAGAACCCAGACTCCACCAATTTTCTATCATATTCGCATCATGTTGTCCAGATGCCAATATGTTATTAATATTAATATTTAAAAAAACAATTAGAGTAATGTTCTTTATGAAATTAATTTTCATTACATAAGCTCCAAAATTGGTATAAATCTTCTAAAATTCATTTAGTTTTTGATAGACCATTGTCACTAGTTCTTGTTTCTTATCGTTTAGTTCTTCATTAACAATATTAGACTCATTTTCAATTCTTAACAATGTTTCATGAAATTTTTTTTGAGATGCTTCTTTCACAAGTCTAATTTTGTTGTTTTGAGTAATAGACATCTCATTACGAAATTTTATATATATTATTTCTAGTTCTTTAGATTTCAGCTCAGTTCGTTCTTTTATGTATATATTTTGTTTGTTTATCTCGTTATTTATGTTGTCTAAAGTATTTTTTTCACCTACAGTCAACCTCTCTCTCTCACCGAAAACATTATTTAAGTAGTAGAAAAGTGTTTTAGATAAAAATGTAAATAATCCAAAGAACATTAACATTATAATTAAACAAGTTATATTTATTTCCATAACAACACTCGTTTATTCTTAAAGAATTCCTATAGTTTTCCACCAGAAAGTTCCTACAGTTACCCATACTGCTATGTTGACAAGACCCATTACGAAGCCATAAAACCACCATTCTCCTAATGTAACAAAGCCTGCTCCATATAAAATAGGAGCTGGGCCACAACCATAATGAGTTAGAGCACCGTAAAGATTACTTGCGACACCAAAAGCTAATACAGTAGCGACTGGCGGTGCACCTAAATCGACAGCGGCTGTCATTAATGGAAGACATAATGCACCAACGTGGGCAACAGAGCTAGCGAAGAAATAATGGACATAATAGTAAATTAATAATAGCGATAAAAAACCTACTTCGGTAGATACATCGCTGAATTGAGCGGCTATATACTTCCCAAACCAAACAGTAAGACCAAAATCTTTTAGTCCGCCTGCCATTGCTATAAGAGCACCAAACCAAATAAATGTATCCCATGCTCCTGGAATCCTTAAAAGTTCATCCCATGTCAACACAGATGTAACTAATAAAAAGACTAAACAAAGTAGCGCTGCTGGTGCGGCACCAATCCCAATTTGTTTTCCAAAGATCCACAGGACCAATACTGAAAGAAAACCTATTGTCATGACTATCTCGTCTCGACTCATGCTACCCATTTCATTGAGCTTCTCTTTTGCCATGTTAATCGCATCTGGAGTATCTTTTAACTCAGGAGGATAAATTTGATATAATATCGCTGGTATTATAATTAATGAAAGTCCACCTGGAACTGAAGCAGCGAGCGCCCAGTTTCCCCATGTAACTTCGGCTCCTATTTGTTCTCCAAAATTAACCACCAATGGGTTAGCTGCCATTGCTGTTAGGAACATAGACGCACTTACAACAGTGCATTGGAATACGGACATGATGAGGTACGCGCCTACTCTTCTCTGCGTGCCATTATCAGGGGAACTATCAAAGGCATTTGCTAAAGATTTTACGATTGGAAATAACACTCCCCCAGTTCTAGCTGTTAAACTAGGTATTGCAGGGGCTAAAGCTAGATCTGTCAACATTAAACCATAAGCTAAACCTAATGTTTTTTTACCTAGTATAGAAATAAATCCATACGCAACTCGAGATCCGAGACCTGTCTTTATGAAACCACGTGCTATAAAAAAAGCTATTAATATAAGCCATGGAACAGCAGATTTATATCCACTGAATGCAGCATCAAATGTCATTGTCTTTGTTAGTATTGTAAAAGTAATTCCTGACAAAGTCGCTGCGCCCATAGGTAAAGCTTGTAATAATATTAAAGATATTGTCGCAGAGAAAATAGAAAAAAGGTGCCATGCTTGTGAATTGATTTCTTCTGGATGTGGTGCAAACCATATTCCAACACCAAGAAGAAAGCAGGCTGCTAATTTCATATATTGTTTCATATTTAATAACCCCTTATTAGTATTATAAAATTAAAAGTAGATATACACAAACTTAAATTAACATGAAAAAACAAAAAACATACAAAATAATGACATGTATCTCGCATCCCAAGAGAAATGCAATATTTTAGATTGTATTTTATATATCTTCGGATATTACAGTTAGTTTGCAAGAAAAGTTAATACTTGTCGGAAAATTTATTTTGATAGGATAAACACCAATAGTTTTTATAGCTTCGATGGATACATACCTTGAAGAGACATCAAATCCCTTCTTCTCAAGTAATTGAGCTACGTCTTTCGATGTGATCGATCCAAAAAGCTTTCCTTTTTCAGTCGTCCTGGCGCTTATAACAAGATCTGATTTAGTCATTTCTTGAGCAAGCTTTTCGTACTTAGCTTGCATTATGATTTTTTGTCTATTGATAAGTTTTTTTTGATGATTTAAATTTTTGATGTTTTTAAGTGATACAGGTAGTGCTATTTTTTGAGGAAATAAAAAGTTAACAGCATATCCCGTTTTAACTTTAATTACATCTCCAATACCACCAATATTTATGTCTTTTAGCAATATTATATCTATATTTCCCATAAAAATTTATCCTTATATATAATTTTCATACTAATGTTTTAAGAACTTACGCTTGTTTCTGATATTTCGTCTATAAAATTACACTCTTCGGAATTTGTAGATACTAAATAACTTTTATCACTCATTTCTACATACGATGAATGACGTACATCTTTTTCGATAAGGATAATTTGTTTAAGTAAGCACATTTCTATGGATTTCAAATCCTCCTCATATTTCCTTACCACTTGTGGAGTCGATACGAACTTATGATAAATCAACGTAGCAAAAAGTTGCTTTTTCCTAACCCAAGCTAATTTTTTTTTACTAATAACTTTAAGAAATATATTTTTTCCATTCTTCTTAACAATATCACAAAATTCATTCGTTAGACTATTCACAGATTCTAATGTTTCTTTAGGGTGAACAAATAAAATAATTTCATATAAATTATGCATTTTATCAACTCTTAAATAATTATATTTTTGAAAAATGTTTATATATATCGTTTTATTTTACTACAAATTTAATAATAATCACAAATAGATATTTATTTAATTTTAATAAACGCAAAAGCCTCACGAGTATATAAAATTGAGATGATGTAAAAATAAACTATTGACTGTCATTTTATTAAGTCTATTTTAGAAAGTATATACATTTTTATTTTTAATAAAATAAATACGTCTAAAAAAGAGGCATTTCGTGAAGAAACTTTCTCCATTGCATGACAGAGTTTTAATCAAAAGAATAAATATTGAAGAAAAAACAAAGGGTGGTATATTTATACCAAATAGCGCAAGAGAAAAGCCTCTAGAAGGAAAAGTCCTTGCTGTAGGACCTGGAAAAATCGTAAATGGTAATCGAGAACTACTCACAGTAAAGATTGGAGATAAAATATTATTTTCTAAGTACTCTGAAACTGAAGTTGAAATAGATGGGGAAATGTTATTACTACTAAGAGAAGATGATATTTTAGGGATTGTAAACTAATTTGATTAAAACTATAGGAGTATTTATAAGATGATGGCTAAAAGTATAATATTTGAAGACAAAGCAAGAGAAAAACTATTACACGGTGTAAATAAACTCGCAAATGCTGTTAAAGTTACCTTAGGACCTCGCGGCAGAAATGTAATTATTGAGAAAAGTTGGGGTGCCCCTATTGTATCGAAAGATGGTGTTACAGTAGCTAAAGAGATTGAATTGGAAGACAAATTCGAAAACATGGGAGCTCAAATGCTCAAGGAAGTCGCTTCAAAAACGTCTGACAATGCAGGAGACGGAACTACGACGGCAACTGTTCTAGCACAGTCAATATTTAAAGAAGGATGTAAATACGTTACGGCAGGACACAATCCGATGGCCATTAAAAGAGGGCTCGAAAAAGCCTGCGCGTTAATGGTTCAAGAATTAAAAAAAATGGCTAGTCCTACTCGTAATCATACTGAAGTTGCCCAAGTAGGGACAATATCAGCAAATGGAGATTCTACTATCGGCAAGATTATTGCTGAAGCAATGGAAAAAGTGGGCAAAGAGGGTGTTATAACCGTTGAAGAAGCTAAAAGCTTAGATACTACATTAGAAGTGGTTGAAGGAATGCAGTTTGACAGAGGCTATTTATCACCTTATTTTGTAACAAATTCTGAACGTATGGAAACTATTTTAGAGGATGTATATATCTTAGTCGTAGAGAAAAAAATTTCTAATCTTAAAGACTTAGTAACACTTCTAGAACAAACTGCAAAAAGTTCAAAGCCCTTACTAATAATTGCTGATGAAGTAGATGGAGAAGCTCTTGCTACTCTGGTAGTTAATAAACTAAGGGGCACATTGAATGTTTGCGCCGTCAAAGCTCCGGGCTTTGGAGACCGAAAGAAATCGATACTTGAGGATATTGCAATATTGACTGGCGCTAAATTCATATCAGATGATACGGGAAGAAATTTAGAGAGCGTGACAATCAATGATCTAGGACGCGCAAAATGCGTTACATGTACAAAAGACAATACAGTTATTGTAGATGGATTTGGTGATTCTTTATCAATACAATCGAGAATTAAATTAATTAGAACACAAATAGATGATACATCATCTGATTACGACAAAGAAAAGCTTCAAGAACGTCTTGCAAAGCTAGCCGGAGGCGTAGCCGTAATCAAAGTGGGCTCAGCAACAGAAATTGAAATGAAAGAAAAAAAAGCTCGTGTCGAAGACGCGCTTCATTCTACACGCGCAGCTGTCGAAGAAGGCGTAGTCCCTGGCGGGGGAATAGCTTTAATTAGATCGTTAAAAATTTTAGAATCTTTAACTGTTAATCAAAGCGAGCAATTTGGAGTTGATTTAATTAAAAGAGCTGTCGAAGAACCCTTAAGAATGATTGCCGAAAACGCTGGACACGAAGCATCTATCATTATAAATCGTGTGAAAGAAGAACATGGACCTATTGGGTTTAATGCCTCAAACAACACTTTTGAGGATTTGATTGCATGTGGTATCATTGATCCGACTAAAGTTACAAGAACAGCTCTACAGAACGCTGTATCCATTGCGTCGTTACTTTTAACAACTGAAGCGTTAATTGCTGATAAAATTGATACTAAAAAAGATGCAAGTAGTGCACCCGCAGGACGCGGCGGTATGGGTGGCATGGGTGGAATGGGAGGAATGGGCGGATATTAATCATGCTTCATTACTCAGTAAGATATATCCTTTTTATCATATTCTTCATAGAAGATTTAAACGCCGGATAATATGTATTTTTTGAAAAATACCAATATCAATGCGCTGAAATATCCCTCAAGAGCTGCTGCAGTTATTATGCAGAGCGTTGAGAACTTTATTGCTCCAGGTATTCGTTCTATAGATATCGATAAGTTTATTGCATGTTTAGCTCGTAAACAAAACGTGACGGCCGCGACTTTAGACTATAAGGGGTTTCAAAAATCTTCTTGTATAAGTATCAATAATGTAGTGTGCCACGGAATACCTTCCAAAAGTAGCGTTTTGAATCATGGAGACATAGTTAATATTGACCTAACTTTATTTAAAGATGGTTATTATGGAGACTTGTCTAAGAGCTTTTGTGTTGGACAATCAACACAAAAATCTAAAGCCCTCGTAAGAATTGCTGAAGAAGCCCTATATCTTGGAATAAATGAAATAAAAATTGGAAAACAGATTGGTAATATTGGATATATTATACAAAAACATGCTGAAAAATACAATTATAATATAGTTACTAAATACTCTGGACATGGAATAGGAAAAATATTCCACGGGTATCCAATGATTTACCACCACGGATATTTGAACACTAACGTGATAATACGTGAAGGTATGTGTTTTACTGTAGAGCCAATATTAAATGAGCGGTCTGGATTTACATATCTTTTAGAAGACCAATGGACGATAAAGACAATAGATAGTGCACTTTCAGCACAATTTGAACATACCGTTTTAGTCACTAGAGGTGGATATAAGATATTAACTAAACTATAATGTCTTAAATCAATGCTTTTAGATTAAAATAATTAAATAAATATCGTATTATACTACAAGGAAACACTATTTTATGAATATTGTAATCTCTTTATTAACATCTTTGATAGTGGTATTAGGAGTTTATTGGATATATATTCCATTAAATAATATTATCAAACATATAAGCAGTGGCGCTAATTTTCAAGTCATCGGCAGCGTAGCCAGTCGCCTTAAACTTGTAGTTAGGATGGTTTTTCTTCAGGAAAAACTATTACAGGATAAAGTGTACGGATTTATGCACTTTTGGTTTCTATATGGGTTTATTATACTTGGAATAGGTCACATGGAGCTCACATTCTGTGGGATCACAGCATTCTTTGAAAACTACGATTGCACGCCATTGCTTTATAGCAATATCACCTTAATGCCTACTGGCTTGTTGCGCATGTATGAAATAAGTCAAGATTTCTTTGCGTTATTTGTTTTTATAATTTCAATATATGCTCTATATAGAAGAGTAATTCTTCAACAAGCAAGACTGATGCCTAGATCAATGGATGCTGAAATTATTCTATGGTTTATAATATGCCTGTACATAACATTTTTCTTATACACCAGTTTTGAATTAGCATTTAATCAATATGTGTTATTCCAAACAGATACATCGTGGCTTTGGTTCTATCCAATAAGTTCATATCTTGGACATACTGTAGCAAATTTATTTAGTATTAAAGCTATTTTTTATATGAATAAAATATTCTTTTTATCTCACCTGATTATATTCATTGGATTTGCTTGTTATGTTCCTACATCAAAGCATATGCATTTAATATTTGCAGGTCCTAATATATATTTTTCTAATATAGACAATTCGTACATCAAAAACCTAAACAATATTGATTTCGAAGATGAGGAAGCAGAATATGGGATAAATAATGCAAAAAAATTCTCTTGGAAAGATTTACTTAATTCTTTTGCTTGTACAGAATGTGGTAGATGTAATGAAGTATGTCCTGCACACATAACAGATAAACCTTTAAAGCCGAAAAAAATTCTTCATGATATAAAAGAAAGCCTCGTGAACAATGACGAATTTCTTATAAACGTTTCGAAAGATACAAGCCTATGTGGAATAGATACAGAAGAAATATGGGCATGTACAACATGTGGTGCTTGTGCGGAAGTGTGCCCAGTTTTGATTGACTCCGTTCCTAGCTCAATAATAGAAATGAGAAGACATCTTGTATTAATGGAAGCGGATTATTATCCTAAAGAATTAAATTCTGTTTTTAGATCTATGGAAAACCAGAGTAACCCTTGGGGTGTCGGGACTGATAAAAGAGCCGATTGGATAGATGGGGTTGATGTTGAAACGATCAATGATAGCAATAAAGATGAAATAGATTATTTACTATTCGTTGGATGCGCTTCGTCAACAGATGAAAAAGCTATAAAAATATTGAAGAAATTTATACATATACTGAATAATGCAAAAATATCATTTGCAATACTTGGTACAAAAGAAAATTGCTGCGGTGATCCTGCTCGCAGGATGGGAAATGAATATGTTTACGAGCTTTTAGCCGAAAAAAATATTACTCAATTCAATAAATATAACGTCAAAAATATTATTACGACTTGCCCTCATTGTTATAACCAACTAAAACATGAGTACAAAAGTTATGATGTGTCTTATAATGTAAGACATCACGCAGATTTTATATTAGAATTAATTAAAGAGAATAAATTAAAATTAAATAAAAATAAGAATATAATAAACAACATGGTCTCCACATTTCATGATCCCTGCTATATGGGTAGATATAATCAAGACTATGATTCTAGTAGAACCATATTAAAGAGTTTAGATATAGAAGTGACAGAAATGCCATTACATAAGGAAAAGAGTTTTTGTTGTGGCGCTGGAGGAGGAAGAATGTTCATGGAAGAAGACAATTCTTCTAGAATTAACGTTGAAAGGATTAATCAGGTAAAGAGCATTAATGCTACAAATGTTATTACAGCTTGCCCATTCTGTAAAACAATGTTGACAGATGGAAAAGGTGATAGTGAAGATATCCATATTAATGATATAGCAGAAGTAATATACGAAAATATAAAATAGTATTTATTTTAATTTACGGATAGCATTTTTGAATGTATGCCACGCTAGCGTGGCACATTTTACTCGAAGAGGGAAGTTTTTAACTCCTTGAAATATAAGAAGTATTTTTAAATCTTTTAGCATTGATAAATTATTCTGTTTGTTAAGCAAAAAATTATGGAAATTATGGAAAACTTGTAAAGCTTCCGATACATCTTTTCCCTCGATAATTTGCATCATTATAGATGCTGAAGCCTTTGATATTGCACAACCTTGACCTACAAACGATATTTCGGTGATGATATTATTATTTATGACGCAAAAAACTTCAAATTTATCTCCGCAAAAAGGATTGGATCCTTTCGCTTTGTGAGTAGGCCCTACTATTTTGTAATAATTTAGAGGACTATGATTGTGTTCCAATATTATATCTTGGTACAGCTCATTTATTTCGTGTGTTGTCATATGCAAATATCCTAATCAATTTTTCCAATGAATTTTTAAGTTTATCTATTTCATCGTTATTATTATAGAATGATAAAGATACTCTCGTAACAGGTCCTATTCTCAAATAGTTAAGGAGTGGCTCTGCACATAAAAAGCCACCTCTAACCGCGATTCCTTCTCTATCAAATATAGCAGAAACATCATGAGGATGTATATTACTAATTTTTAATGGAAAAATACCTATACGTTTTTTAGGGAAATTAATTGTCGTAACTGATTTAACATTAGATAACATGTTTTTAGTATATAACATTACAGATCTTTCAAAACTTGATATTGTTCCTAGAGTTACACGATTAATATATTGTATAGATTCCTTAAATCCTATTACACCTGAAATGTTCGGAGTTCCAACCTCAAATTTTTGAGGGGAATCTGCAAAGTCTGTGTTTTTGAAATTAACTGAAAGAACTCCACCTCCACCAGTTTGGTAAGGCTTCATCATATCGATAAGATTTTCTTTAATGTACAAAACACCAATTCCTGTAGGCCCGTAACACTTATGTCCGGAAAAAACATAAAAGTCTGGATCTATAGATGAAATGTCTACGTTAATATGTGATGTTGCCTGCGAGCCATCTACCATAATAATTTTTTTTTTAGTTCTAGCGTATAACGATAGAAATCTTACAGGATTAACCGTTCCTAATACGTTTGACACATGAGACAATGATACAAATTTTGTCTTTTTTGTTATTTTTAGTAACAGGTTATTAATATCAAGATCAGTAGACTTCTTTAAATAAATATACTTTAGAGAGCACCTTTTTTTCCTGCATAATTCTTGCCAAGGGACAATGTTTGCGTGATGCTCCATTATGGTAATTAATATCTCATCTGACATAATCATTTGGTTATCTACAAAAGAACTAGCGACTAAATTAATAGACTCAGTAGCTCCTTTAGTAAAGATAATGTCCGATGAGTTTTTAGCGCCAATATATCTGCAGACATCTAGTCTTGTACTCTCATACAGATCACTAACTATCATACTAGTTATATATGAACCTCTATGGATATTTGAAGAATATTTATAATAATATTCAGATATTTTTATGATAACAGACATAGGTGTTAAACTAGTAGCGGCGTTGTCCAAATAAATAACTTCGTTACCTTGAAATTTTTCACTTAAAACAGGAAAATCTAGTCTCAAATTGTTGTTTTTACGCTTCACTCACAAATTCCTCAAAAGTTTTATATAAGTATAGTTTGTAGTTTTGCTTTTAAAAAATACCAAATATCATTTTTAATTGATTTATGACCTATATCATCAAAAAGTTTTTTTATAAAAGACACTATTATAATATCATTTGCAATTCTTCTATTCATTCCTCTTGCACACATGTAAAATAAAATGTTCTTATTAATTTTATCTATTACAACTCCATGAGTACACTGAATATTATCAGAATATATTTTCATCGCTGGAAGTATTTTTATGTAGGTGTTATTAGATATTACGAGATTCTCGCTGAGCTGATGCGATTTAATATTTTGAGCGTTTTTGTTCACATAAACCATATTGTCTAAAATTCTACTGGCATTGTTATAATATATACCTTTAAAATTTTCTAAACTAGATCCATTATTTCCTCTATGTTCAACATTCGCTTTATCATATATTTTTTGGTTACCACTGCATATATCAATCCATCGAGTGATAAAATTGTTATTTTCATCAATTTGCTTAACATTCACATTATTAAATAAAAAATTCCCACCCAGTCCTACATTATTAAAAGTAAATGTACTGTTAGAAATTTGATTTACAAAAATATTTTGAAAGGATAGTGTCGATAAACTTTCATTCTGTAAATTGGTATATTCTAATTGAGAATTTTCATGTAGATTTATATTAATAATATTGGAATTAATAGAATGTACGTTTGTTTGATTATATTGATAAATAAATAAATTAGAATTTTTACCAATATCAATATTTATATAATTTGATGAAATTAGATTGCTTTTACTTATATAGTTAATCAATTTTAGTGGAACTGCTAGGTTACAATTATCAGGAATACTGATGTTAATAATATTTTTTAATAATACAAAGGGTATAATCAATGATTCTAAGTTATTATATAAATAAGTATCAACAAATTTATCCAGGTTTTGATTTTTTTTGTTAGACAACTTTGATACGTCTATTTTTATATTAGATTCATTATTGAGGGACGAAAACTCACCATTTTTATTAAATAAATATACATAGTCACTACTAAACTTTTTTTCTTTTACATCATCAGTATCTGTCAGGTTTTTACTATCATTCATTAATATATTCATAATATTATGCGAGGACGTTTTCCAATAAGATTTAGCGAATTTCTTAATATTTTTTTTGATAGTATTAACAGAAGCATATTTATTTATATATTCACTATAAATATTTCTTGTAGTCAATTCCTCACATAATAAATCCAGATCTGTTACGTTCATAAAATAGTGTCCTTTATTAAGAAATATGTTGATACCCTTTAGTTTCAAGTTGTTTGACTAAGTTCATATCACCTGAGGTGACAATTTTCCCGCCGATAAGTATATGTATTTTGACTGGTTTTATATATTTAAATAATCTACTGTAATGGGTTACTAAAAGTATGCTACTAGAAGGATTTGTTTTCAAAAAGTTCCCTATCGAAATTGATACAAACTTTAATGCATCAATATCTAAACCCGAATCAATCTCATCAAGTATGCTAAATTTAGGTTCTAATATCATCATTTGAATGATTTCATTTCGTTTTTTTTCGCCACCAGAAAAACAATCGTTAACATCTCTTTTAAGAAAATCGGAACTGATACCTAGTTTAAGCATATATGATTCTATCAGTGATGTAATATCCACAATGCTCATTTTATTATATTTTTTGTGGGCTTTGATAATTGTACGCAGAAAGTATGCGTTGTTAACCCCAGGAATTTCTATTGGATTTTGAAAGGCTAAGAAAAGACCCTCACTTGCTCTTTCATTTGGGGACATATGTATAAGTTCTTTATTATTTAATAATATTGAACCCGATTTAATATTATAATTAGATGACCCAGCTAAAACCATAGCGAGCGTGCTTTTCCCTGATCCGTTAGGTCCCATGATTGCATGGACTTCTCCACTAGGAATAGTTAAATTAATACCGTTTAAAATATTCTCTTTGCCAATAGTTACATGTAGATTTTTTACACATAAATTCATTTTACACCTCTTAAATAATCTAAAAAATAATGTCCTCTATCGTTAATTCCAATAATTTTCTTGCTTCCACGGCGAATTCCATCGGAAGATTATTCAATACACTTTTACAAAAACCGTGTATAATCATATTCACCGCATCTTCCCGAGACAGACCTCTTTGTTGACAGTAAAATATTTTTTCTTCACTCAACTTTGACGTACTTGCTTCATGCTCTACCTGAACAGAATTATTATGGGATGATATTACTGGAAATGTATGACCTCCACACTTGTTACCTAAAATTAACGAATCACACTGAGAGTAATTCTTTGAATTATAGGCATTTTTTAATATTTTAACCATCCCTCTATAAGAATTTTGTGAATATCCTGAGGATATTCCTTTAGATATAATAGTACTTGAGCTATTTTTTCCAATATGTATCATTTTCGTACCGGTATCTGCTTGTTGGTAATTGTTTGTTACAGCTATCGAATAAAACTCACCTGTTGAATAATCACCTTTTAATATTACGCTTGGATATTTCCAAGTAATTGCAGAACCAACTTCTACTTGAATCCATGATATTTTTGAGTAATGACCAATGCATAAGCCTCTTTTTGTGACATAATTTAGAATGCCGCCTAGACCGTTTTTATCTCCAGGATACCAATTCTGAACAGTAGAATATTTTACATGAGAATTTTGAAGAGCTATTATTTCAACAATGGCAGCATGTAGCTGATTCTCATCTCTCATGGGAGCGGTACATCCTTCTAAATAGCTAACATAACTGTTTTCTTCTGCAACAATTAAAGTTCTTTCAAACTGTCCTGTATTAGCAGCATTAATTCTGAAGTATGTTGAAAGTTCCATAGGGCATCGTGTATTTTTAGGAATAAAGCAAAATGATCCATCACTGAAAACTGCTGAATTCAGAGCAGAGTAGAAATTATCTTGGTAAGGTATAACTTTTCCTAAATATTTTTTGACTAGCTCTGGATGTGATGTTACAGCCTCTGAGAAGGATGAGAATATAACACCATAGGTTTCTAGTTCTTTTTTGAATGTCGTTGCAATAGATACGCTGTCAAAAACTGCATCAACTGCTATTCCAGATAATTTTTTTTGTTCAGTTATGGGAATTCCAAGTTTTTCATATGTCTTAAGTATTTCAGGATCAACGTCGTTCAGATCTTTAGGGGTGTCTTTAGGTGAGACATAATAACATATTGAATTATAATTAATATTTGGCATGTCCAATTCAGGCCATTCAGGAAATTTTTGTATTTTTAACAATCTCTCTACATGAGAAAAAGCTTTAAGTCGGAAATCTAAAAGCCACTGAGGTTCTTTTTTTATTAATGATATCTGTTTGACGATGTTTCGATTTAATCCCACTGGAAAGAAGTTCTCTTGTACATCTGACACAAACCCATATTTATAATCAATACTCTTATTGACCTTCTGTAGTATTTCGTTTTTCCTAGATAGCATGGTGGAATATCCTTTACATTTTGTGTATATTAAAAACCATATTTATTAGAGTATAATAACAGAAATGAATATCTTTTCATAAACTGTAATTAGACAATAAAAGCAATAGAAAAGAAACTTTTATCTCATAAAAAAATTAAATATTCAATTGATTAAATTTCTACATTAGGTCGTATAGTTGGATTCTAATATACTTGCCAAATTAATTATAGATGATTCGTCAAAAAACCTTCCTATTATATGTATACCAATTGGCGTATTTTTATCACCTATATTAACTGATATAGCAGGCAATCCTACTATACTAGCGCCTACATTATAGATATCTATCAAATAAGTATTAATTAAATTTGTTTGTTTTTTACTCAAATCAAAAGGTAATATAGGTGAGGTAGGTGAGATGATAAGATCTACCAATTCGAAATTCCTAATATAATCTTGATGAATAAGTTTTCTGACCTTTTGTGCCTGAAAATAATATTGATCCGCGTAGTGCGAATTTAAAACATATGTTCCAAGCAGAATTCTTCTCTTAATTTCCATTCCCCAGTGAATACCTCTGTAGAGAGATAGAAAATTTATTTTATTATCAGTTAGTTTTAGTTTTGACCCGAAAAGAGTTCCGGTGAATCTGGATAAATTCGATGATGCTTCAGATATTGCTAATATATAATATGTTGCAATGACGGAATTCGAACTCGCTAGAGAAATATATCGAATATTAATTTTATTATATTTTAAAAATTCTATCAATTTTATTAAAGTTTTTTGAATAACAATATTATCTATATTGTTAAAAAATTCAATAGGTATACCAATTTTCTTTTCTTTAAGAGATTTGTAAATATTTAAAATATAATTGTCAGTCTTTTTCGAGCTACTTGTCGCATCTTTACTATCGTAACCAGATATATATTGTAATAGTAAGGCTGCGCTAGGAACATCTTTAGTAACAATTCCTATTTGATCCAGAGATGACGCGAAAGCGATCAAACCAAATCTTGAAACACGCCCATATGTAGGTCTCATACCTACCACTCCACAAAAAGAAGCGGGTAATCTTACAGAACCACCTGTATCTGTCCCCAAAGACCCAAGAGACATATTTGATGATATCGAATTTGCTGCTCCTCCGGATGAACCACCTGCTGTCTTAGATATATTGATGTAATTGTTACATTCACCCCAGATTCCCGTATTTGTAGCAGAGCCCATCGCAAATTCATCAAGATTTGTTTTTCCTATAATGATCGCGCCGTTCCTTCTAAGTTTATTTACCACAGTTGCATTATGTGAAGAAATATTGTCTTTTAAAATATTGCTTGCTGCTGTTGTTTTCATATGCTTCGTATTAATTATATCTTTAATACTAATAGGAATGCCATCAATTAAACTCAAACTTCTACCTTGTTGATATCTCTTGTCTGATAAAATAGATTCTTTAATAGCATTTTTATTTACTACTGAGAAATTTTTTAATACATTATTCTTACCAAGTATGTGAGAAAAACATCTTCTAACTAAATATTGACTGCTAATTTCCCGAGATCGTAGTTTTTTACTGGCACCATAGAGTGTTATATTTTCTATCATTTTTAAGTATCATTTAATTAGAAGTTTTTTATTTTAATAAGATTGTAAAATGAGAATCTTAAATCTTTAAGGAATTTTCTATCTGACATGATGAAATTGTCAGGACGCAAATATATATTATTAACACCAATTATTAAAACAGGAAGCATATTATTTGTGTTAACCTGATTTAATTTTGATACGTATCTCACAACTTTTTCTAAATCTCTAAGTATAATTTTACGCTCAGAGTTTTGAATAGATATTTTAGATAAGAAACAAAGCTGAATTATTCTTTTTATATTTATAAACCTATTCATTTTAAATTAACCCTATTTAATTACACACAAAATGATTACAATAAAAATGATATGTTTTATAAAATGTATTGTTGTAAAATAAATAAAAAGATATATAATTTATGAAAAAAAAATATTCATCATTTATTATATATTATAAAATTAAAAATAAATCTATAAGTAATTTTATACAGAATATCGGAGAGAGAATATGAAAAAATGTTTTATTACTGGTAAAAATAGTATGAAAGGGAACAAAGTCTCCCATTCAAATATAAAAACTAAATGCCGAAAAAAAGCTAACATACAAAAAAAAAGAATATTTGATGAAGAGAGTAAGTCCTGGGTCCGGGTTAATATATCTCCAAAGGGCTTAAAAACATTATATAAAAACATGTATGCTCATTAGACAATTATAAGTTTATCACTTATGTGGTAAAAGTTTTTGCCTGATTTACGTGGTGTTTTAAAGTAAGGCATGAATTTTATATTTAGAACCTCTTTACTTAGGAATAAGTTTTAAAATACTCTTTTGACTATATAAAAAAAACTGTCAATTGGCATGCAATATACTATGACTAAAATGAATATGATATAAAATATCAGCTTGGGTAATTATTTAGATATTAATAAAAAATAATAATATTTTTTACTAAAGAGTATTATTATTTTTTTAAGATTATTAAGTAAATTTTGACTATTATGATAATTAGAAAACTATATTTAGCCATTTTAATATTTTTAGGGATCACATTACTGTTTAATTCAGATATTTTAAAAGGTAATTCAAGTTCAACCAGACAAGAATATAGATTCTCAGATATATTAGACAGAAATAATATTATAAAATATAATAAGAAATGTCTTAAAATTTGCAACCAATTTAAACATTACAGTAAGTATAGCATTATATATGTAACAAGTAATACAGGACGAAAAGTTAATATTAAATATGTTACATTGAATCAGTATAATCTGTTAATATTACATCGCCACGCTTATTACTCTAAAAATATTGTAAAAAATATTGTTTACTTAAATCATAAAAATGTTGATGATTACGTAAAATGTGTAAGAGATCGATACTATCTATATCAACTATATTCAATTATTTCCAGTTTCGAGAGATTTGTTTTATTATCTAATTTAAAAGCAAAGATTCTTGATATTAGATCTAATGTATTCAAGCATGTCCTTGTAGATAAACAATCTTTTGCAAAATCTAGAATTCAACTTATACGATGATCAAAAATTCTCTAGTGGTAATCGTTAATAAAATATTAAGCACAGGCTTTGACCGTGAAAATTTTGTTACCTTTAAGTATATCTTATTAAAAAAGCCTTTATTGCAACAACAAAAAAATATATGTTATGTAGTTGGTATTTTAAGAATGAATAAATATCAATATATGATTTATCCACTTAATTATATCCCTTTTTTTATGTGTATCAAGAAACCTATCTTGTTAACTATTGGAGGTGATGGTACACTAATCAATACTAGTCATTATAACAGAGAGAATTTAACTGTTGGTTATAATTCAGGGGTTATTTCCTCACAGGGCTTACTATGTAGTATGAATTTATTTAATGTAAAATTTTTCTTCGAAAAAAGCTTAACAGGGCTATTTATTATTTTAAAAGTGACAAGAATATGTATTTTTGTAAATAATAAATATTTATACTCACCGATACTAAATGATATTTTAGTAACACATAAAAATCCTGCGCATATCAGTGAATACATATTAATTGTAAGTCAACAAAAAATATCTTTTACATCAGAATATCAAAGAAACTCAGGCCTTTGGATATCTACACCAATTGGATCAACAGGCGGGATACATTCGTCCGGTGGTGATGTCTTGAGGATACAAGATAAGAATTTACAAATTTTTGTAAAAGAGTCTTATATTACGAAAAACAACGGTTTAGGAGAAATAAAAAAAAGGTTAGTTAAACATAATGAAACTATTAATCTTGTAAGTAAAATGTCAGGAGGAAAAATTTTTGTAGACGGGTCTTATATGAAATTAAATGTTCCGTACAATGGGATAGTCTCAATTCAGATCTCTAAGAGGCCTTTGAAGCTTTTGATTTCTCAAGTTATGATAAATAAACGCAATAACATTTTATATCATCCCTAAATGCTTTACCGAGAGCGGGAATTGAACCCGCATGAAAGATATTTCGGGCAATTTTAAGTCGCCTGCGTCTACCAATTCCGCCATCCCGGCTATATTACAGTTATATCTACCACAAAAATAAGAAATAGTAAAGCTTAAATGTTTCTAAAATTCTTAATGAAAAAAAAACAAACTTTACGGAGTCAAAATGTCTATAAAAAAACATGATCATGATATTGAAAAACATGCTGATATAATCAAAAAAGTTTTAAAGAATCCAAGTAATTACAACACTTATTCTGATATTTGTGTAAAAACTGGTTTAACTATGAAACAAGTAGAACCTAGTGTACTTCTACTTGTAAGTCGACACAGAGGACAGATCAGTGTTGCCGAAAAAGGTCAATTGTTGTTTAAATTTCCACATGGACTAAATAAAAAATGGGAATCTGAAAACTATATAAGAAAATTTTATAAATCTATAAAAGATAAAGTTGTTTCTTTCTCAAAAGTTGTCATAAGGTCATGGATAAGTATCGTTATGGTTTTTTACTTAATATTTTTTATAGTAATTTTATTAGCGTTATTTTTACGTGGCTCAAAAGATGAGAATAGGTCAAATGATAGTAGTGGATCACCATTCTTGATACATTTTATAGGCAGACTTTTTTTAGACTCTTTATATTGGATATCACATCCATTTGCATCTTTTAACTATAGGAAAAAACCTTTTAAAATATCACAATCAGTTGATAGCAAAAACTTAGATACAGGGTTAAAATTCCATGAAAAAGTAAATAATTTTGTATTCGGTATAGATAATGACGCTTTGATAAATGAATATAGCTTTAAAAGAAAAATTTTAAACCATATAAAAATTAATCACGGTTATACAAATATTTACGATATAATGAAAATAACATCACTTACAAAAGAAAATATTCAGTCTATATTGGCAAAACTAGTAATTGATTATAATGGTAAATTTATTATTAACAGCAATGGCATTGTTACATATTATTTCCCTGAGCTCATGTTAACAATAGAATCCGAAAAAAGTATTTCGAAGAGGATAGTATCTCCAATTTGGCTCACAAAGGTTAGCATTCCAGCTTTCACAGGAAATAGTACACTATCTAATGCATTAATATTCACTTTTAACGCATTTAATATGGGAATGAGTCTTTTTGTAATTCACAACGATTTAACGATAGACAAAATAAAATATATTATGACGTCGTCTAACTTTTCGAACTTTGATTGCTTGTATATAGATAATGCGTATAATGACGCTCCTATTTTATTGGGATGGATCCCGCTAGTTTTTTCTATATCATTGTTCTTGATACCTACTGCAAGATTATTATTTCGAAAAAGACTAATCAAACAAATAAATAATGAGAACGGTTATAGGGGCATCATGAAAAGTATAGTAAATCATATCGAACATGATAACTTTAATATTCCTGAAGAAAATTTAATTAAAGAATGGAAAATATTCACAGGCTGTGATCCCGATATTAAGACATTATCAAAAATGATTATTGATATAGGTGGAGAAATAAACATAGATAAAGATGGCAAAATATTATATAGTTTCGAGGAAATGGCGAAACACAATAAAGCTTTAAAGGAAAGAAAGATTTCTAAGTTGAAATCATGTAAAAAAGATGGTTTAAATCTTTTGACATAAAATAAATATAATGCACCTGGGAAGACTTGAACCTCCGACCTTCGAAACCGAAACTCGATGCTCTATCCAACTGAGCTACAGATGCTTTTCTCCAAAAGGTGGACGAAGGGATTTGAACCCTCGACCCTCACGGTCACAGCGTGATGCTCTAACCAACTGAGCTACGCCCACCTAAATTGGAGATTACTATTACTGTGATAAATTATTTTTAAAAAAAACACAAGATTTATTTTCTTTAGTGTGTTTTTATGTATTTTTTTTTTTATTTATGTATTATAGTATTATAATACATTTAAATATTTGAGTAATGGGGTATAGACAAGTGGTAAGTCATCGGTTTTTGGTATCGACATTCGAAGGTTCGAGTCCTTCTACCCCAGATTATTAAACTGTTATATTTAAAAACTAAGGATTTAGAATGGACAATAAAGATATTTTAAATAGTAATAGCGACTCTGTAACCTTAAAGGGAAGCTTTAGACACTCTACTGGGAAGAATTTTAACAGAAAGTTGAAAATAAATAACTTAGTGCCTGCTATTGTATATTCTAAGGGCGAGAACTCTTTAAATATTACTTTAGAACAAAGAGATTTACTTAAAAACTCTATATTCAAATACATGTATGTGAGAATGATTATTGAAGACGAAAAGGAATTTTTCGTTGTTATCAAGGATATTCAAATAGATGTAATAACACGAAAAGTAATTCATGTGGATTTCTTACGCGTGGATAATGATGAAAATATTACAGTCAAGCTCCCGATTAAGATAATTAATTCAGGGAAAGTTTTAAGGCAGCAGGATATTAGATTAATATCTAAATATATTACCATTGAGTGCATACCTCAGAATTTTCCAAAGACTCTAGATATTGATGTAACTACATATCAGAAACGCAGTAAAATTAAAGCAAGTCATATTAATTTAAATCAACTTAAAAATGCGAAATTATCTGGTGACATCGATAAAATTATATGTATAATAAAATAAAATAAACATGGAGAGATGGCAGAGTGGTTGAATGCACCGGACTTGAAATTCGGCATAATTTTTGTTATCGAGGGTTCAAATCCCTCTCTCTCCGAATATGATAAAGATACCTGTTATATATTACAGACAATGTGTCAAGATGACGTTTTTGAATAGAATAATTTCGGCGTGTCTTTAACCCATTGATTTTACTTTTGCTTATCAGAAGATGACGATTGCCCAATGATACAGGACCTATTAAGAATTTTTCTCTATACCTAAAATCCACTAATAACAAGAACTTAGATTTAAATCCCAAGGGATTTTTAGAAAGTCTTTTTTTATTCACATCGATCGGACAAAATTGGGAAGCGGATCTTTTTTTTCTAATACGTAAAGCTGTTTTACAAATTAAAATAGATTTCAAATCTACCTTTGAATTTTGTATATAACTAAAAAATAATAAATCGACTAATACTAAATTTTCATTCCCATCATAAATAGGGAATTTTTTTTTGTTGTCGAGGCTTTGTTCAATAGTCTTGTAAAATGCATCTTCACGTCCTAGATTATTCCCGTTAAAAGAGCTCCATTCAAGGTTATTTTTAACAGAGTAACTTTTATTAGTGTTTATAAAAAGACTGTTTATCGAAACATCTAACAAACTAATATCGTTTATAACGTCATTGGAAGTGATATTAATTTTATTTCTCGAAATAGTTGTCCAGGTAATAAAATTCATATTTAAGGAAAAATTTTCATTTACAGTGTATTGATGGCAGGCTACAGATTGTACATTTAGAGTACAAATGAAGATGATTAAAAATATTTTATACACAACTATTCTTTATAGGCTTCCAAAAAAGCTAGTCTCGAGTGCACCAGCTCCCATTCCAAAGAGCCTCTTTGAAATGCATTAATCTTACTTCCTAAAATATTATTTACATTAGATGATATAATAAGATGTTGCTTTAAAATTTTAACCACAGAATTCTGAATCGCATGATTATCAACATTCACATAATCAATATGAGCAGAAGTTAGTATAAGCGACATAATTTTCAAGCTAATAAAGTACAGGGAATTTTTATTTTCTAAATGTATCCAAGTATTAGAAATATTTTGTCTAACTTTTGTAAATTTTTCTAAAGAAATCTTTTTTTTATTAATAATTTTATATATATCATAATCTATAACTTTATTAAATGACCAAATATTTAGAAGAATGAGTCCTATGTTGATTTCAATGACTCTAATGTGTTTTTTATTTATATATATTAAATTTTTTTCTCTTATATCAAATAAAATCTCTTGTGAAAGACGTGGAATTATTTCTTTTTGCAAGTACATATTTAATAACAAACTTTGTCTTGAAATTTTTTTAATATTACTATAGATTTAAGTAAAATATTTATTTATATTATCTTTCATATAATTTTGAAAAAGTCAAATGTTTTTGTTTTATTCCATTTAACAAATTTTATATGTTTAAAAAATACAAAATCGCCTTCATAATAAATGCACATGCCAAAAAAGTCAATGATAAATTAATTGAAAAATTAGCTCAAAAGATACCTATAAACAATTTATTTTACTCGAAAAGTATAAAAGAGTCATATTATTACTTACAATACATCTTGAAAAGAAAATATACTCATATAGTGAGTGGCGGCGGAGACGGAACTTTTATAAATAATTTAAATATTGTTAGAAAGATATTTATTAATAGAAAATATAAATATATTCCGAAAATGGGTATATTAAAGCTAGGAACAGGTAATGCGTTAGCTAGCGAGATCAAAACTAAGAATATTTTTGACGATGTTGCTTACCTTGTAGACGGTAAAAAGCTATTTTTAAAAAAGATATTCATGGTTCAATGTAACAATAGCATTATAACGCCTTTTGCTGGACTGGGGTATGATGCTGATGTGCTTTATGACTATATTCATTTTAACAAAACATTCGATAGAACGCCGCTAGATAAAATTACGTCATCTTTACTTGGATATATTTTGTCGGTGCTATTCATCACACTTCCAAAAAATTTTTTTAATTTTAGAAAGAGTAATATTGCAAAGATAGTTACAAAATCTGAAGCCTATGAAATTATTACGAATAAAGAGAAAAGAGAAGAGGCTATTTTATATGAATCAAATGAAATCATCTATGAAGATAAAGTTTTCATGATTTTAGTAGGCAGTATAAAATTTTTTGGTTATGGTTTGCAGATATTTCCGTGCGCGGGTTATCATAAAAAGTTTTTGCATCTAAGAGTTTTTACATGCACACCACTAAAGTTTATAACGAACTTAAGGCAAATTTGGAGCGGCACTTTTCGAGATCCTCAGATTAAAGAATTTTTGATAAAAGATGTAGATATATCTACTTCTGAATTATTGCCTTATCAGATTGGAGGTGATTTCAAAGGATTTTATAAAAATATAAACTTTAAAATCACGAATTTTTGTATCCAGTTTATTAGCACAGTTTCCCTATAAATATTACTTACCAAGACAGAACTTTGAAAATATAGAACTTAATATTTCCTTATCAACAGACTGTCCTGTAATCTTGTTTATTTCGGAACTAATATCTTTAAGATAAAAGGATATTATTTCATCGCCTTTGTTGTCAGAAAAAAGTTTTTTAATTTTTCTGAAATTATGTCTAATTTTTCTAAATGATTCTTGATGACGTTTTTTAGTTAGAAAAAAACTTTCATCATGATGTTGGGATTTGGGTGTGAATTTATGAATTAAAAGTTTTTTTAATTTATCTATACCTTTGTACGTTCTGGACGATGTATAAATATAGTTCTTATTATAAACATGTCCTTTCGGAAGTAAATCACTTTTCGTTTGAATTAAACAATAAGGTTTTTTATACTGAATAATTAAATCATATATTTCTTGAGGGATTTTAATATTTTTTTGGTGATTTATTAAAATTAATACAAAATCTGAAAACTTTATTTCATTTTTACACTTTAGTATACCCATCTTTTCAATATTCGATGAACAATATTTAACATCTCTAATACCAGCAGTGTCTATAATTTTTATGTTAATATTATTTAAAACAATATCCGTCTCGATGATATCCCGAGTGGTACCAGGGATATCATGAATTATTGATTTCTCGTAACCTATTAGTGTATTTATTAAACTCGACTTTCCAACATTAGGTTCTCCAACAATTAATGTCCTATAATATTCTTTTGCATTTTCAAAATATATAGATGTATCAAGTATATTTGTAATCTTGTTTATTATACTTGAAATACTGCCAATGAGACGATTATTTGTCAATATATGAATATTTTCTTCAGGAAAGTCAATAGATATGTTTAAAAAACTTGATGTACGTACCACTAAATTTTGCATATCGACCAAAAAATTTTTAAGTTCCCCTGTTACTATTTTCATAGCATTTTTGATGATAGCCTGATTTTTTGCTTCCATTAAATCAAATATATACTCGCTCCGACTCAAATCTATTTTACCATTTAAAAAAGATCTGAAAGTAAACTCTCCAGGTTCTGCTAATCTACACCCGCAATTGATTAATAAATTCATGGAATTTCGTATAATTATCTCTGAACCATGAAGATGGAACTCACATAAATCTTCACCGGTATAACTTTTCCCGTGATTATAAAATATACATACAATGTCATCAATTATTTCTTCCGTGAAAGGAGACTTCAATATTCCTCTCGTCGCTACTAGAGGCTTTTGAATATATCGATTGGGTTTAAATATTTTAAGTTTAATCGCTCTACAATTTTTACCACTAACTCTAATAATTGATAATGCACTTTTTTTAAGAGGTGTCGCGATCGCGCAAATTGTATCATTTTCATTATAATTGTTAATTATATTATCTATAGTATTCATTTATTAAATCTTTGTAACATTATCGTTAAAATATTTATTGCTACAGGAGTAATTCCATTAGTATTGATTATATCTCCGATTGTTTTCGGTGAAACTTCACATAGTTTATCGTATACCTCCTTACTAATATATTTTGGTCTTTTTGAAAATAGACTAAATGGGATCCTGAGTTTTTTTGACTTTTCATTTATACAAACTTCTTTTCTTATACTTTTTATGTAGCCTGAGTATTTTAAGTTAATCACGGACTTCAGTATTATCCATGAATGATATTTATTCATTTTAAAATTTTTTACTAGCATGTTAATATACTGCTTAATAAATACACCGGACTTTTCAGATATTTTTAATAAAGATATCTTTGAATAGTTCAGCTGACTAATATAAAAGTCACGATTTATCCTATCAAGGGTTTCTATGATAAAGAAATTTATTCTTTCGTGAAAATTAATAGAGTTTTGTATAAATATTAAAATGTTATGGGCTAACTGTTGCACATAAAAAAGCGACTTAAACATTTTATATTTATTCAACCCTATTTGGTTTGATGTATTAAAAAGCCTACTGACTATATTATCTTCTCTTAAAATTAATCTATACTCAGCTCTTGAGGTTAATATTCTATAGGGTTCTGAAACTCCTTTATTGATTAAATCATCTATGAGTATTCCAGAATAAGAATTATATCGATGTAATAATAAAGGATCTTTACCTTGAATCTTTTTTGTTGCATTTACCCCTGCAATAAATCCTTGTATTGCTGCTTCTTCATAACCTGTTGTGCCATTTATTTGTCCGGCAAAGAATAGGTTCTCAATATATTTAGTTTCCATAGTAGGATACAATTGAGTAGGTATAACGAAAGTATACTCTATATTATATCCAAATTTTATGATTTGTGCCGATTCTAAGCCCTTAATTGTCCTAATCAAATATTGCTGATTAATTGGGGAAAGTGACGTCGATAGACCGTTCAAATAAAATTCAGATGAATTTAAATTTTGTGGCTCTAAAAATATTTGATGTATTTTTTTCTCTGGGAATTTTATTATTTTATCTTCGATACTAGGGCAGTACCTAGGTCCTTTTGTGTTAATTTGACCGTTATATAAAGGAGATTTCCCACGCCCTATAATTTTATCAAGAAATAAAAATGATTTGTTTGTTGTTCTTGTAATATAACATGGCAGTTGAGGTAAATAAGAATTGACCGATGACAATGAAAATTTGCTGATTGGGTTCATTGGGTGTTGAATCTTAAGGTACTTAAAATCAACAGATAACTTATTTATTCTTGGAGATGTACCTGTTTTAAATCTGTCTAGAATAAATCCGAATTCTAATAAATTTTGATCCAGTCTGTCAGAAGATGTTTCACAAAACCTCCCTCCTTTAAGCTTAAGCTTTCCTAAATGGATTAAACCTTTAAGAAATGTTCCCGTACATACAATTATAGCCTGGCAATTAATAATATTATTTATTTTAGTTTTTATGGCTCTAACAATTCGTTTGTTTTTATGTAATATAATTCTAATAACTTCATCTTGTATTATAGTAAGTGACGATTCTTTATTTAAACTATTAAGCACATACTGTTTATAGATGTTCGAATCTATTTGAGACCGTGTAGACCAGACAGCTGGACCTTTTGATAAATTTAAAATATTTGAATGAATGCTGGAAAAGTCTGCGGCCCTGCCCATTTCACCGCCTAGTATATCAATTTCTTTTACCAACTGACCTTTTCCTATACCGCCAATAGATGGGTTGCAGCTTAGTGCTCCTATGGAATCTACTAATTTTGTTATTAATAATGTTTTTAGCCCCAGTCTTGAAGATGCCAATGCTGCTTCGATACCAGCATGTCCACCTCCAATTACTACTATATCCATATAAATCTCTCTTATCTGATAATTTTAATACATAAAAATCGTTATTCATATTCTTACTTACATATTATATATGAAATTATATTTAAAGCATTCAGTTTCTCGAAAAAATCTAGCGATGGTAATATACTCATTGTCGGGCAGAACATCCACGGAATATTATTTTTTGAATATATTTCATTAAATAATCTATCTTTACTTAAAACAGATATCTTTATATCTACACCACAGAACACTTGACAGCTTCCTTTATGTTCTTCACATATTGATATAAATTTTAGTATTTCGTATTTAAATTTTTTCTTAGTATTTAACTTTGAGCTCAAATTAGCACTTAAAATACATCTAAACTCTTGATAATATGAACCGCACATTCCTTGAAGTTTATCAAAACTTGATAATTCTGATTTTATTATGGGAATAAGTTCATTCTGGCCGACTTGATTAATAGTTACCGTATTAAAATAATTTATGTTCAGTCTTATAAATAATGGTAAATCCTCTTCAATACTTTCATGAATCCTACTATATAGATTGTGTCGACAAAGCGTTTTAACCTTCCCCCATCCATAGTCTAGTGTAAGATCAGCCCATTTCTTCTTTTTATTCTCATTGGTCTTTACATCTATATTTGTAATAATAGCTGCAATGCTAAGACGTAAAATAGTATCTGCAGGTTTTCTCAATATACTCGATGCCAGTAATTCGTTAAAATGAATCATACTCAAGAAACTCTCATGGTCATTTTCTAAATCTAAAAAGTATTTTGTATAGTTGTTTAAAGGGTGCCCTAATAAGTATATTGTTAGTGTCCGTCTCTCATGTTTTAACTTTTCATAAATATTCCACTCAGATAAAATTTCGTTCCTAAAGTTAACTTCATATTTTTCTATATCAAAGTTAATATTTAATTTTTCTTTTCGGGTATTTTCAAATTTGTCTAGAGCTCCAGAACTAACTAATATTTCAAAGTGTTGATAATTTATAATATCCATGCATCTATTTAAGAAGTCTGTAATACTTTTAAAGTTACCTGTTTTACGACGTTCGATAATAGTATTTATTAGATTAGTACCCAGTCCCTTTATTCCTTCAAATGCAAATCTTATCCCTCCATATGTGTGACTTTTATTATCTTCAGTATAATAATTATCCATGTACTCTACGACAAAACTTTTCTCTGAAAAGTTCACATCAGGATGAAGTATTTGGATCCCTTTATTTTTTATATCGTGTAAATAACTCGTGATATCTTGATTAGATATCATTGCAATTGTTAGCATGGATGCTGTGAACTCTATGGGGTAATAATATTTTAGATAGGCGGTGTGGTAACTTAATGTAGCATAAGAGGCCGAATGGCTTTTATTAAAGCAGTAACCCGCAAATTCATATATTTTATCAAATATATATTCTGCATCAACATCTATGATACCTAGATTTTCTGCACCTTTAACAAAGTTCTTTTTCTGATCATCCATTTCTTTTGCATCTTTTTTGCCCATTGCCTTTCTTAAAATATCTGCTTCTCCTAGAGTGTAGCCAGCAACTTTTTGAGCAGCTTCCATAATCTGTTCCTGATACACAAATGTACCATATGTATTTACTAAAACACTCTTTAAACGAATGTTCATATAATCTATAGACTCAGGATGATGTTTTTTATGTATAAAATTTCTTAGCATACCTGACTTCATCGGACCGGGTCGATACAACGCTAACAATGCTACAATATCTTCAAAACAGTTAGGTTTTAGTCGTTTACACAAGCTTTTAAACCCTTTAGATTCCATTTGAAAAATTCCATCACTTTGTCCTTCAGTAATAAAATCATATATGAATAGATCATTCGGTGTTAAATCTTCTACAAAGAGTATTGGCATTTTGAAGGCATAATCATACTCAATGTCTTTTAAATTTTCAAAATGTTGGTGATAAACGGAGTATTTTTTTCTTTTGTGATAAAAAAAATTGTTTTCGAGTTTAATACGTCGATTAACCAAAAATACTGAATAATCTATGATATCTAAAGTTTTTAGTCCTAGTAGATCAAATTTAATTAGACCTACTTCTTCGATATCGTCCTTATCCAGTTGTATTACCTTTTCATCATTCGGTCCTAGAAATAGTGGCGTATAATTAATTAAATGTTGATTCCCAATGACAACTCCACCGGCATGTATACCAGCTTGTCTAAATAACCCTTCCAACATTTTCGACAAAAGTATTGTTGTTTCATATAATTTATTGCCTTTAATTATTTTCAACATCTTTGGAGATGTTTTTAATAAATCATCGATATTAAGTTTTTTACCTTCGGATAAGTTGGGAGCGAGTCGAGTTAAATAGTTTATATAATGAAAAGAGATGTTTAAGAGCCTTGCCATATCTTTAATGATACTCTTCGGAGTCCATTCACTATATGTTACAATTTGGGCAACGTTAGTATCTCCATATATACTCGCAATATAATAGATAATATCCATCCTTTTTTCTTGCATAAAATCAATATCTATATCAGGCATGGTTATTCTCTCAGGATTTAAAAATCTCTCAAATAGCAGATTATATTCTAACGGATTGATATCAGTGATTCGCAATGAATATGATAACAGACTTCCAGAACCTGACCCCCTCCCAGGTCCAACACGAATACTATGATTTTTACTCCAATTGACGAAATCTTGTACGACTAGAAAATAATTTGAAAATCCCATGCTGGTGATGACATTAAGTTCATACTCTAGCCTAAACCAATACGTCTTTTTGTCTATAGGTCCATGCATTTTACTAAATCTTTTTTGCAGTCCTAATCTGCCCAGGAAGCATAAATAATCTTTTTCTGAGTTATGGGGGTGAGGTAATGTAAAAATTGGCAGGTGTATTTCGCGTAATTTTATATTAACGTTGCATCTTACGCCTATTCTACACGTGTCGAAAAATGATTCCTTGTGAATGTTTTTGATATCTTTCCATATTGCATCTGGAGATTTCACATAAAAGTTTTTAAGATCATGGTCTATTTCTCTGACACTGTGTAAAAACTTTTTATTTTTCAAAGATACAAGAGACATATATGATTCGTACTCATTTTTAAGTAGATAATGACAGGGGTTGGTTACTATAGTTCTTATAAATTTTTTTCTAGAAATATCAAGGAGCAAACTATTTAATCTTTGTTGCTCAACAAGTTTATTAATCTGTATTTCTAAAAAAAGATTATTCAAACCAAACATGTTTTTATAATCATTAATAACTTTTTGTGATTCTTTTATACCTCCATATAAATAAGATTGTGCTATTTCGCTCTGCAGGCCACCTGTCAAACATATAAGGCCTTCCTTATATTTAAAAAGTATTTTTTTGTCTATCCTAGGGTAATAATACTTACCACCAAAAAAAGCTTTAGTAGATAAAATTTTCAAGTTCTGAAAGCCAACGTTATTTTCGGCGATTAGCGTTAGAGGAAAATGGTCTCTATATCTCTGGGTATAAAATGACCTCCTTGTCACGAATATTCTCATTCCTATGATAGGTTTAATACCGTATTTTAACATATGTGTATAAAAATCTAATACACCGTACATATTTCCATAATCAGTGATGGCAATAGATTTCATATTAAGTTGCAAGACTCTTGGAGCTAGGTTATTAATTCTAATTGCGCCATCTAAAAATGAATACTGTGTGAAAAGGTTGAGATGCGTGTAAGAGTTTACGGACATATATGTTCACTTGTTTAATTAATAAGATTTCTCGGAGTAATTATAATTTCTATATTGTATATCAGAATATTTACTAAAATTAAACACTGCTTCTACGATTTCAAACTTGATATTATATACCATTTTAATAAATATTTTATAGATTTCTTTCCTATATTCATCATAAGGATTTTTTTCGGCATACGTTCTAAAATTTATCATACTTCTTAGGCATTCAATGGTCTTTAAATGTTTTTTCCAATGCTTATCTAATATTATTAAAAAAATATGTCTTTCAATTGTTTTAAAATTATTTTTGTTCACAATATTGCTATAATAGTGATTTTTAATCATATTATTAAGGTTTTTCAAACTTAGTACATTAGAGTTATTTATATTAATATTAAAAAATAGCTCAATTTGGTATACAAATAAACGATAATGTTGAGTACTTTCATTAATAAATTTTCGATGCCTGTTATAATATGTCTTCACAACTTCATCTACAAGGTTTTCGAAAATACTTTTTAAACTCTCTTGAAATAAAACTTTGTTTCTAGCAAAATATATTGTTTTTCTTTGAGTGTCTATAATATCATCATATTCCAATAGATGCTTGCGTTGTTCAAAATAAAAATTCTTACGCTGAGTCTGTAAACGCAAAATAGATTTTGAAACCATTGGATGAGATATAAAAGAATTTTCAGTACTTCCAAGCATTTTTTGGAAAGTTTTACTTCCCTTTCCCCCATAAATTTCAAATATTTCGTCATCCAAAGATATATAGAAACAGGAGCTTCCTGGATCTCCCTGGCGCCCTGATCGCCCCATAAATTGGTAGTCTATTCGCCTGATCTGATTTCTCTCTGTGCCAATAACTCTTAAACCACCCAGTTTCATTATTAGATCTCTGTGATATTTAAATTTTTCACTGCTTCTATTAACTATATTATGATAAAAATTAATATATTTTGTATAAAAGGACACTCTGCAAGTAAATACTTTTTGCTGTAGACGAAATATTTGCCTATTGATATTAAGTTTTTTATGGAATAGTACTTTGTATTTTAGTATTGTCGAAAAAACAATTTCACTTATATTCAATGAACCTTGTGAATCGAATTTCGTAATATTCTCATCATACCGTCTCTTAAGAAATAAGAAGTGTTCATTCTTTAAAATACTATTCATAGCGATTTTAGACGTTTTTCTCGTGTTGAAAACGTTGTTTTCACCGCCTAATATTATATCAGTACCACGACCAGCGATATTTGTAGCAATCGTGATTTGTCCTAAAAGACCTGCTTGAGCTACAATCATAGATTCTAAATGATCAACTTTTGCGTTTAAAAGATTACATGGTATACCTGCATCTTTGAGTAGATTTTCTAAGTGTTCCGACTCCTCTATCGAAGTTGCCCCTAAAAGCACTGGTTGAAACTTAAGATAACAGGATTTAACTTCCGAGATTATAGCTAGATTTTTCATCTTCTTAGTTGAATATAGTTTGTCATCTTCATCAATCCGAATAAGTTTCCGATTGGTTGGTACTGAAACAACATCTAAACCATAAGTATGAAGAAATTCTTCTGATTCTGTTTCAGCCGTACCTGTCATTCCGCTAACTTTTTTATAAGTTTTAAAATAATTTTGATAGGTTGTCTGAGCATCCGTCTCGCTTAATCCGGTAATAGGAACATTTTCCTTAGCTTCAATTGATTGATGCAGGCCATCTGACCATTTACGACCTACCCCCAATCTACCGGTATGATCATCTACTATTACAACTTCATTACTTTTTATAATATATTCGCGATTTTTATTATATAAATAATTCGCGGTAAGAGACTGTTTCAAGCAATGAATAAATTCTACGTGCCCATGATTAAATATGTTCGGTATTCTAAGTGTGTTTTCAAGTTTACTTATGCCTGCATCTAATAATAGAACACTTCTTTCTGCAAGATTTATTTTAAAATGTTCATCTTTCTGTAACAACTGAGATAATTGATGTGAGAATATATATTTTTTACTATTCGTTGTATGTTCAGTATTAGTGCCAGTGAGTACCAAAGGTGTTCGAGCCTCATCTATTAGAATAGAGTCAACCTCATCGATAATCGCGAAATTATGTTCCGTCTGGACATGTGCTTGTCTAGAAAAGCAAACATGGTCTTTTAAGTAATCGAAGCCAAATTCACTATTTCTACCGTATATAATATCCGACGAGTATACTTTTTGTCTGTTTCTTGCTGTCATACCAGAAGCAAGAGCGCCGTAGCTTATTCCTAAAAAGTTATATAATTTTCCCATCTGATCTGCATCTCGTGATGCTAGGTAGTCGTTAGTTGTAACAATATGTACATGAGAATCCAGCATTGAATTAAGGATAGCAGGAAAAACAGACGCTAAAGTCTTACCCTCGCCTGTTTTCATTTCGACAATACAACCCCGATGCAAAGCTAGACCAGCAAAAACCTGGACATCAAAAGGGCGCATTTTCAAAATTCTTCGAGAACATTCTCTCACGATGGCAAAAACATCGTTTAAATAGGGTTCTAATATAAGGTCACAGTTTAATGAAGGGGGGTTTTGATTGTCTCTGTACAACTTACTTACACGATATATATTTTTTTTGATTTGCCTAAAACGAAATGCGATCTTATGCGCGGATAGTATCCTCAGATCCTTTTCAATTTTATTGATACAATGCATTCTGCTTAGAAAAGATCTTGCGTGTTTTGGTAATTCAGATTTTTGTTTTTTTATATCCATAAAAGCTCTATTTGAAATGACGTATAAAACGTAAAAAAGGCTTGGCAGTTTCCTACTCTCCCACATTTAAAATGCAGTACCATCGGCGTTGACAGGCTTAACTTCCGAGTTCGAAATGTATCGGGTGTACCCCTGTCGCTATCGCCACCAAGCGCAAAAAAGTGATTAGTATAGCATAAACAATTGTATTATATATCAAGAATAAAGACTCACGGTCTATTAGTACTAGTTAGCTGAATGCATTGCTGCACTTACACATCTAGCCTATCAAACTTGTAGTCTACAAGAGACCTTTAGGAGTAATAAATACTCGGGAGTTCTTATCTCAGGAGAGGCTTCCTACTTAGATGCTTTCAGTAGTTATCCTTTCCGAACGTAGCTACCCGGCTATGCTACTGGCGTAACAACCGGCACACCAGAGGTTCGTCCAACTTGGTCCTCTCGTACTAAAGTCAGCTTCCTTCAAAACTCCTACGCCCACGACAGATAGGGACCGAACTGTCTCACGACGTTCTGAACCCAGCTCGCGTACCGCTTTAAATGGCGAACAGCCATACCCTTGGGACCTGCTTCAGCCCCAGGATCCGATGAGCCGACATCGAGGTGCCAAACCACGCCGTCGATGTGAACTCTTGGGCGTGATAAGCCTGTTATCCCCGGAGTACCTTTTATCTGTTGAGCGATGGCCCTTCCATACGGAACCACCGGATCACTATAGCCTGGTTTCCCATCTGTTCGACCTATCAGTCTCACAGTTAAGCTCCCTTATGCTATTACACTCGTCATCTGGTTTCCAATCAGATTGAGGGAACCTTTGCGCGCCTCCGTTACTTTTTAGGAGGTGACCGCCCCAGTCAAACTACCCGCCAGACAATGTCTCCAATCCGGATAACGGATTTAGGTTAGATATTCAAACAAATCAGGGTGGTATTTCAAAGGTGACTCCACTGCGGCTGACGCCTCAGTTTCCTAGTCTCCCACCTATTCTACACAAATTTGCCTAAAAATCACTATCAAGTTATAGTAAAGGTTCACGGGGTCTTTCCGTCTTGCCGCAGGTACACTGCATTTTCACAGCAAATTCAATTTCGCTGAGTCTCAGCCTGAGACAGTGCGGAGATCGTTACGCCATTCGTGCAGGTCGGAACTTACCCGACAAGGAATTTCGCTACCTTAGGACCGTTATAGTTACGGCCGCCGTTTACCGGGGCTTCAGTCACTAGCTTTGATAAATCTAACAAGTTTCTTTAACCTTCCGGCACCGGGCAGGCGTCACACCCTATACTTCACCTTACAGTTTTGCAGAGTGCTGTGTTTTTGGTAAACAGTCGCCACCGCCATTTCACTGCGGCCTTGTTAAGCTCTAAAAGCAAGTTTTTTCACCTAATTAAGGCACACCTTATCCCGAAGTTACGGTGCTAATTTGCAGAGTTCCTTAGGCTGAGTTCTCTCAAGCGCCTTAGGATATTCACCCCACCTACCTGTGTCGGTTTGCGGTACGAGCTAATGTAATACTCCACACGCGTCTTTTCTTGGAAGCTTGGGATCACTAAATTCGTTAACATAATAGATAACTTCTGCATCACCTCTCAGTCTTATAAAAAAGCCTTTTAATCGTACTTTTAAAACCTACGGGCTTGAACCATAAATCCAATAAATGGCTTAGCTACCCTTCTCCGTCCTCGCTTGCTTCAAAATATTGCAATAGGTACAGGAATATTAACCTGTTTTCCATCGTCTACGCCGTTAGGCCTCGACTTAGGTCCCGACTAACCCTAGGAGGATTAACCTATCCTAGGAAACCTTAGGCTTACGGCGAGAGCGTTTCTCACACTCTTTATCGCTACTCATTGTGGCATTCTCACTCGTAGAAACTCCAAGTGTCTTTTCAGTCACCCTTCACTGTCGCTACGACGCTCCCCTACCATTTCAGTATTATAAAATAAAACTGAAATCCAAAGCTTCGGTGTTCAGCTTGAGCCCCGTTATATTTTCGGCACAGAATAGCTTGACCAGTGAGCTGTTACGCTTTCTTTAAAGGATGGCTGCTTCTAAGCCAACCTCCTGGCTGTTTTAGCTACGCTACATCCTTTTCCACTAAGCTGAAACTTTGGGACCTTAGCTGTTGGTCTGGGCTCTTTCCCTCTCGTTATTGGACCTTAGCACCCAATAACTGCTTCCCAAGATAGTAATAAATGGCATTCGGAGTTTGGTAAGACTCGGTAAACGGTTAAGCTCCCTAAACTTTCCAGTGCTCTACCTCCAAAATTAAATTACTTGAGACGATACCTAAATATCTTTCGGGGAGAACCAGCTATCACGGAATTTGATTGGCCTTTCACCCCTAACCACAGCTCATCGGAAGAGTTTTCAACCTCAACCCGTTCGGACCTCCACATAATTTTACCTATGCTTCATCCTGGCCATGGCTAGCTCATCCCGTTTCGGGTCTACCCCATACAACTAATACGCCCTATTCAGACTCGGTTTCCCTGCGACTACATTTCTTTCAACTTAATCTCGCTGTATAGGATAACTCGCCACATCATTATACAAAAGGCACGCCGTCAATCTAAACGAATTTATAGATCTTCGACTGCTTGTAGGTAAGCGGTTTCAGGATCTATTTCACTCCCCTAACAGGGGTTCTTTTCACCTTTCCCTCACGGTACTTGTTCACTATCGGTCACTAAGTAGTATTTAGGCTTGGATGATGGTCCACCCAGCTTCCCACCGGATTACACGTGTCCTGCGGTACTCAGGAATCTTTCTATTTGTGCTTTCAATTTCGTTTACAAGACTTTCACTTTCTATGGTCAAATATTCCAAAATGGTTCGACTATTTAATAACACAAATGTTAACGAAAAACCCTACAACCCTACCCAATAAAATTAAGTAGTTTGGCCTTTATCCATTTCGCTCGCCACTACTGAGGATATCTCTATTGATTTCTTTTCCTTTAGGTACTGAGATGTTTCACTTCCCTAAGTTTACTCTTTAAACCTATGTATTCAGTCTAAAGTGACCAAAATTTATCTTAGTCAGGTTTCCCCATTCGGAAATCTCCGGGTCAAAGCTTATTAGTCAGCTTACCGAAGCTTATCGCAGACAAAACACGTCCTTCATCGTCTCTTAGCGCCAAGGCATCCACCGCATACCCTTAATATCTTCAAAAAAGATAAAATACAATTGTTTATACTATATTAATGTCAAATATCAATACCTGTAAAATTACAGGTTTATGGAGTTGGTCGGGATCGAACCGACGACCTCAGATATGCAAAACCTATGCTCTAGCCAACTGAGCTACAACCCCTGGCATGGGTCTGGGAAGATTTGAACTACCGACCTCACGCTTATCAGGCGTGCGCTCTAACCAACTGAGCTACAGACCCTTAAAGATTACTGAGTAAACATATTAAATACTTATATTTAAATAAATATAGACGTGCAAATTATGACCTAAAAACATTATCAAAGTTATTTTATATTGTTTTTTTAAAAAGGAGGTGATCCAGCCACAGGTTCCCCTACGGCTACCTTGTTACGACTTCACCCCAGTCACCAACCACTCCTTGGAACTTTGCCTCTAACAAGTTAGTTAGCTCGAGCGCTTCTGGAGCAATCAGCTTCCATGGTGTGACGGGCGGTGTGTACAAGACCCGGGAACGTATTCACCGTAGCGTTCTGATCTACGATTACTAGCGATTCCTACTTCATGTAGTCGAGTTGCAGACTACAATCCGGACTGGGACTAGTTTTATGAGATTAGCTTGATCTCGCGATTTTGCAGCTCTTTGTACTAGCCATTGTAGCACGTGTGTAGCCCTGGGCATAAGGGCCATGAGGACTTGACGTCATCCCCACCTTCCTCCGGTTTAACACCGGCAGTCTCAGTAGAGTGCCCGACTTAACGCTGGTAACTACTGACAAGGGTTGCGCTCGTTGCGGGACTTAACCCAACATTTCACAACACGAGCTGACGACAGCCATGCAACACCTTTATTATAGCCCATAGGGGATTACATGTTTCCATGTCGATCTATAATAATTTAAACCCAGGTAAGGTTCTTCGCGTTGCGTCGAATTAAACCACATGCTCCACCGCTTGTGCGGGCCCCCGTCAATTCCTTTGAGTTTTAATCTTGCGACCGTACTCCCCAGGCGGAATGCTTAATGTGTTAACTTCGACGCTGCAGGGGTCAATACCCACAACGTCTAGCATTCATCGTTTACGGCATGGACTACCAGGGTATCTAATCCTGTTTGCTCCCCATGCTTTCGCGTCTCAGCGTCAGTAATCTTCCAGATGGTCGCCTTCGCCACTGGTGTTCCTTCCGATATCTACGAATTTCACCTCTACACCGGAAATTCCACCATCCCCTCCGATACTCTAGCTTACCAGTATCAGCTGCACTTCCTTAGTTGAGCTAAGGGCTTTCACAGCTGACTTAATAAACAGCCTACACGCTCTTTACGCCCAGTAAATCCGAACAACGCTTGCACCCCCTGTATTACCGCGGCTGCTGGCACAGAGTTAGCCGGTGCTTCCTTTGGGGGTACCGTCAAGACTTAAAGTTACTTAAGTTTTTTCTTTCCCCCTGACAGAGCTTTACAACCCGAAGGCCTTTATCACTCACACGGTATTGCTGGTTCAGGCTTTCGCCCATTGACCAATATTCCCCACTGCTGCCTCCCGTAGAAGTCTGGACCGTGTCTCAGTTCCAGTGTGGCTAATCATCCTCTCAGACTAGCTACCCGTCATAGCCTTGGTGAGCCCTTACCTCACCAACTAGCTGATGGGACGCAAACCGATCTATAGGTGTAGTAAGCCTACTTTCCTCGGATTTATGAAGATCCGAGCGTATCCGGTATTACCTTGCTTTTCAGCAAGCTATCCCAGTCCTAAAGGCACGTCATTCACGCGTTACTCACCCGTTCGCCGCTCTCGTTGCAAAAGCAACTACCGCTCGACTTGCATGTGTAAAGCATACCGTTAGCGTTCGTTCTGAGCCAGGATCAAACTCTCAAAATCAGATGTTGCACTTAGTTGTGCATTTTTTATTATTTAATTTAAACGCTATGTTTATTCAGTAATCTATTTTTGTTTTTAAAGAACCTTTACTTTTCAGTATTTAAAGGTATATCATTTTATATTGAACAATGTCAAGTGTTTTTTTTTAGAATTCTAATTTAGATTCAAGACTTCGAATGTCAGACAGATTCAAGCATGATATTATCAGCCGATCTATTCCGAGAGCTACTCCAGAAATGTTTTTAGTGTTTGGTAGATTTACTAATGTTTGTCCGTGAAGAATTGATGTGTTAGGGATTTTAGCTTTCTGGGTAGCGGGTAACGTTATCTCGTTACATCCGTTTCCAATCTCGATACCATTAATATATATTTCGAATCGTTCTGAAAATAAATCGTTTAAACTCTGGTTTCTAGAGCACAGAGACTGTATAGATGGCCAGCCAAAGATTATACAATTTTGGGTATTTATTTTCTGCGCGATGACATCGCTCATTATAAGTGAGAATATATCATCGAATGATGACGCTGGAGGTACATTTAAACCTAACTTTGTGGCAGTACGCATTAAACATTGAGAATCTCCTAAATATAATTGCTCTAAAATAATAGATAAATCTATGTTAGCGTATTTAATCCATAAGTCTCTAAGAAGATATTTACTAAAACCTTTAGACATATCTAGTAACTTTAATTCGATTTTATAATTTAAACTTTCTTCTATTAGTATATTATAAAATTTTTGTATGATATTTATTGCATCATTTATAACCTCTCCTAACATGCTTTTACTCCTATACCACTCGAGCATACTAAACGAAGGGTTGTGTATTCGCGTCTTTTCCTTATTTCGAAAACATCTACTTATTTGATACAAATTATGATGGGAAAACGGGATAGCATTTTTCATTGATAGCTCGGATGATGTTTGAAAATAGACATTTTTTGCATCACCTATTGTCAATTTCGCAGTTAAATTATCGATATATCTACTAGTAATATTATTAATCGAAACAGGAGAGGAATCAAGATGGTAGAAATTCAAACGATTGAAATAATTATGTATCAAAGCGCATAAGACATGCTTTTTTTCCATTAAAAAGTTTCGGTTGAACATAATTTAATAACCCTAAAATAATTATTGCATTAAAATACTCTTATTATATAATTTAAAATTAGATAAATAATCTTATAGCTTACTTAGCAGATACTAGGATGACGAAATGAAAAGAACTTATCAACCAAAATGCAAAAAGAGAATTAGAAAACATGGTTTTCGAAAGAGGATGGCAACAGCATCAGGTCGAAAAATTATAAGCCAAAGACGTAGCAAAGGTCGAAGCACTTTAGCACCTAGCATGTATAAAAAATAATGAGGAAGAATAATCACATTACTCTTGTTTTTCAAAAACCAAGAGTCACCAATAAAATGTCTGTTATCATCCAGATATCTAAAAAGGTAGCACAAGCATTTTTTAGAGGTGTTATAAAAAAAAAATCAAATTTGTTCATTCATTGAATATTCACATATTCCTCCATTGTTACATTTTAGTAATTAGAGGTGTAAATAAAATCTTCATATTTAGAAAGATATATATATATCTATTATATACTTATATGAATATACTTAAGGTTTATATTTTTAAGAAATAAATTTACTGGAGATCAAATTTTGTGAAATATTGTTTCAACGTTAAAATTGGAATAGAGTGCCATATTCAAATTACAAGTAATAGCAAAGCATTTTCTTCCAGTAGAAATAAAAATAAATATACTAATAACACCTTAATAAACGAAACAGACTTAGGATTTCCCGGAACTTTACCGACAATAAACAAGAGCGTTTTGGGTTCCGCACTGACACTATCTTATGCTTTAAATTCAGATATCAACAGGTGTACCACCTTCATGCGAAAGCACTATTTCTACCCCGATTTGCCAAAAGGCTATCAAATTACACAATTATTGAGCCCAATTTCTGAGTGGGGATCTATATATACGACCAATCTTGAAGGGCGTATAAATAAACTTAATATAGATAGAATTCAGATTGAGGAAGATACTGGCAAAAGTTTTTACAATAATGGTAGTAAATACGTTAATTACAATAGAGCTGGTATACCGTTACTTGAACTAGTAACGTATCCTAATATTAAAACATCTGCCGAAGTAATTCAGTCGGTTCGGACGATCCAGGAAACTATCAAAAGAATTGGAATTTCCTCTGCGAGTATGGATGAGGGCGCATTAAGAGTAGATATCAATATATCTGTCCAGGATAAATTTAAAAAGAGCCGCAGTAATCGGGTGGAGATTAAAAATTTAAACTCAGTTGCATATATAAAAAATGTTGTTGAATATGAAATAACGAGACAGATATTACTTCAAAAAAAATTTTTAGAGATATCCCAAGAGACGAGAAGTTGGAATGACAAGCTTAAACAAACTAAAGTTTTAAGATTTAAAGAAAAGTCTGACGATTATAAACTCATGATTGAGCCAAATTTACCTGATCTACAAATAACGCAAAAGCTAATATCTAAAGTAACTAATGCTATCACACCAGATAAAAATTTAATATTTAAAATTTTTACTCACAGCGTAAAACTGATTAATGCAAATTTAAATAATAGATATATAATTTTTTATATATTAAAAACAATAAAAATTTACAATCACCCTTCATTAGTGTTAAAGTGGATAACAAATAATGTGTTGGGGTCTTTCAATCTTCCTACGGATAACGATTTCAAGAGATTTTTCATAAGCCCAAACGATCTATCGAAAATAATTAAGCTGTCAGACAAAAAGTTTATTAACAATAAAAGCTCAAAGAAGATGTATAAACAAATCCTACTCCTAGAAGAGAATACTAGGAATATAAATTTCTTTCATATTGCAAATAAAAAAGTAAAATTATCATTGATAGATAAAATTATTGGAAGCTATATTGATAAATACACTATCGAAGTTAAGAAACTCCAAAATGGAAATCAACGGGTTATTGATTTCTTTGTAGGAAAAATATCTCGGAATATACGCGGAAGTATTAAATTAAATGTTATTAAAAAATTAGTAATAAGAAAAATTTTTAAGTATTAGAAGTATTGATTAAGTATTATAAATGTCTATTAAATAACATATTTTATTTACATAAACAGGATTGCCGACAGATCTTATGTTTTTAATATTACTAAAAAAAATATCAGTTTCTACAATACATTATCTATCCATAGCGTTGCTTGACCTAATCCGTTTGATATGATAATTTTTTTTAACTTTTCAGGAATAAATTTTTCTATTTTCAAGCTATTAAAATATATTATCATAGTAATAATATTGTATTTTCCTGATTCGTAAATCTTTTGATTTTTTAATAACCAAAATCCTGTGGTTTTCTTTAGATAACTTAAAGGTTTTTGCTTCATGTCGATGGCCCACATAACCCATTTATGATAATAGTTTATTCGATGTTTTATGTAATAGTTCAGATTTATTATCATGTGGGATTGCACATGAAATTGTACGCAAAGTTCGACAATATCGTTTTTTTTGTGGTACTTGTATATACTAGCGCCTTTAATTTCATTCGACCACATAGAATAATTTTGATAATTTAGTATACATCCATTTCTATACTTAGATCCAATTAAAGTTTTAAAGTTTTGATTCAAGACAAAGACAGATCCCCCTTTACCTCTAGAAAATTTTTGTTCTACAATTAAAGTTGATCGGAATTTCAGTATATCCAAATAAATGTTTTTATTAATGTGATATGTTGATGGTTTAATATATGTATTACTCTTAGCATATATATTCGATAAGCCCAATATCGCAGTGTTTTTATATGCTAAAAGCAAAATCAATATGAGGAAGAAGTGTTTCATCTTTATCTCCTAATTAAATAAAATACACAAAAATTATTTATTATTTGCAAAAGACATAAAATAGTGTATATTATTTATTAGATTTTCGTTAACACGGGGTATAACTCAGCTTGGTAGAGTGCCTGTTTTGGGAACAGGATGTCATAGGTTCAAATCCTATTACCCCGAAAGCGCTCTTAGCTCAGTTGGATAGAGCGTCAGCCTTCTAAGCTGAATGTCGCAGGTTCAAATCCTGCAGGGCGTGTTTTTCTAAAAGCCTAGGTAGCTCAGTCGGTAGAGCAAAGGACTGAAAATCCTTGTGTCAGTGGTTCGATTCCACTTCTGGGCAAATTATTACCAGCTAGCTTTTGTAATTCCTGGTAAATAACCTTTCAAAGCCATCTCTCGGAAAACTATTCTGCTTATCTTGAACTTTTTATAAACTCCCCTTGCTCGACCTGTTATGCTACACCTTGTGGTTAGTCGACATTTAGAACTATTTCTGGGAAGCTTATTCAATTTAAATTGATACTTCATTCGCTCTTCTATTGAAATACTTGGATCTTTACGTTTACTTCTCAAGAAGTCCCTTTGATCTTTATATTTTATAACTGAATTTTCTCGCTTTATATTTCTTGCAATTAAACATTTTCTAATCATTATATTTTTAAACTCCTGTTCTTAGTTTTATCGTTCACTGACAACCCAATGTTCAGTATTCTTATTTAGATTTTTTTTAGGACAATCTGAAAACTCAATAATCTTATGATCTATTACAACCTTAATATAATATAAGACATTTAAGAGTCCCATTTGTTGTATATACTTTTGACTTATAACGCCATTTAAATTTATTAATTTTTGAGAAACTTCAAACTGAGGCTTAACCAATGTGTACAGCCTGAGAGTGTCGGCTGAGCACAGGAAAATACCTTCTAAAACATTTTTTAATGATACAAATGATAGATCTGCAGTAACCATTTGTGGTTTAGGGTGAAGATAATCCCTGTTTATGTTATTAATATGAACACCTTCTATATTATCTATAAAATCAATCTCCTCTAAATTTTTATCTATTTGAGAGTTTCCTACATCCACTGCGTATATCTTCTTAACTTTTGACTTTAATATTACATAAATGAATCCGCCTGTTGAAGCACCAACATCCATATATATATGTTCTAAAAAAGGTATTGGTTTAACTCTGAGGATATAATCTAATTTTAAACTTCCTTTAAATTTATATTTATCTGGAGTTAAAAATGTTTTCATTATTGATAATCTCTCTATTTCTATTTAAACGAAAAAACTTGTTGCTATTAAATATCTTGCGGTCCTGGGGAAAGAGGCTAATAAATCTTTTCTGACGGCCGTTTCGGAATGCTATATCGAATTTTTAACACGCGAAATAATCTGTAAGGTACGAACCTAATTAAAATAAATTCTTGGATTGAATATGTTCTTACGTATTCATATGATACTCACATAAACTGCAAGCTTTATTCTATATGTTAGATAATGATCGTATAAAACATATCTGTATATGATTGAATGAATTTAAGACTAATATCCTTTTTAATCTTGTGAAGCTAAAAATTTAAATACCTCTTATTCAGAGAAGGATTACATACTTTTCAACTCTTGCTCAGTCTTTAAAATTAATCTAGCTTGTTTCGATAGTCTCACGGCTGACTAATCAAATATCATCTATGTCTCGCCGTTTTATCCTTTAATCTCTATAGATTAGAATTCTGCTCTACCTTTTTAAGAATGAACTCTACAGTTGGATTGACTTTAGCTCCTTTAGATCTCCAGTAAGATACTTTTTTCGTATCTATGAAGAAATTAGTTTTATTTATGGGGTCATAAAATCCAATACGTTCTATAAATTTACCATCTCTTGGGCTATTTACATCGGATACGACAATCCTGTAAAAAGGTTTTTTGTGTCTCCCATATCTTGCCAGTCTTATTTTTACCATCTTTTATTCCCTAAACTCATATTAAAAATTTTTAATTTTATTAATTTGACATATACCATAAATTCTACTTTTTGAATAATGTTTATTATGATATATTTAAAACTTATAATAAATAAAAAAAATTAATTAATGCGAAAGAAATAGTCGTAAAAAAATAAATTTTTGTAATAAGGATATTTAAAGATTATGAGCGGAAAGTCTAGTATAGATAATTTATACACATTTTTTTTTATTGCTAAAAAAAATATTTTTTTGTTTTTATGTATCTTGTTTATGTTGTTACCAGTAAAACTCTACGCTAAAAGTGAAATGGAAAGACTTCACTGCCAGCCGGCAGAATTGAAGTTTTTATGGAATACGGAGAGTGTGGATTTAGCGAACATAATAAAGCAAATAAGTAAACTAACATGCAAAAACTATTTGGTGCCATTGAATATTAAAAATATTCATGGAATATCAATAATGATTGAAGAACCGATAGATGTATTAGAAGCAGAAGAGATTTTTATAAGCGTACTCAGAACAAACAATCTAAAACGAGTAAAAGGGAGGGGTTTCTACAAGATAATTGCAGCAGGAGATCAGCACGAAGATAGCATTCCGCTTGACAGGGGCAGTCAAGTCACAAAAGAGACTCCTCAAGAAAGAATAGCTTTCTCCGTTTATCTAATAAAAAATAGATCCCCCGATGCTGTACATGCTTTTGCGAAAACCTTTTCAGGCAATTTGGGAAAAATAGATTTCATAAATAAGAAGTATATACTCATTAGGGATACAGCTTCTAATATTGATGCTATTTTAAAGAATATTAAAAATTTTGATACGCCTAAAAATTATAAAATTATGTATATTAAACTAAAATACGCTAAAACAGCCTACATATCAAAAATATTCAGTAAACTGAAAAAAGAAGGCTTTTTTCTTAATTACACTAATTCTACGAATGGTATCAAGTCCTTTAACTCTATACAAGGTTCTCCGAAAGACGGTCGGACAAGCGAAAACCTACGTAAGGAAATTATTTACGCTATTAATAGAGTATTGTTCATAAAAGGAAATGATCTCTTCTTTCGACGTATTATCAATATTGTTAAATATCTCGATGTAAGCCAGAATGATTCTAAATCTAATAAGATAAAGATTTACAATATATACAATGGAAGGGCTGTAAATGTATCACATATAATAAGTAATATATTTTCTAATAATAGCCTTTTTGATTACAATAAAAAAGTATTTATATCGGTGCATGATGAAAGTAATTCTATTGTCGTATGTACATCTTCTAAAAGTTTGAAGATAATAGGGAAATTAATACACCAAATAGATCGAAACAAGCATCAAATTTATATAAAAGCATCCATATTAGATGTGTCTACTACAAGTAGTTATGAATTAAATTGGGATTTCTTAAATAATATTGCGTATAAGAAAAATTCTAATAGTATGTCGTGCATTGTGGCTAATTCCAGCGGTCAGTCACTTAGAAAAAATTCCACTGAAACAAAAAAAAATGTCTCTTCGCAAGCAGATTTACTAGATATGTCCGAAATTGTAGGTAATATTGGTATTAAAATTCCTTACCTAAAAATATCTAACAACGTTCTCGTATCTAATATAATAAGTGTTTTCAAAGCGAATGAAAACTACAGCGATATAAATATAATAGCAAGCCCTTCGCTCACAACAATGGACCATCATAAAGCGGAAATATCAGTAGGGGAAAGGATACCGATAATTGGAGCTTTGTCAAACCAAGGAAATAGCGCCAAAAATTCCTCTGTATCAATACCACATATTAAATATGAAGATGTAATTCTGAAATTTATCGTACAGCCACATGTCAAAAAGAATAAGAGCATATATATGGAAATTGAACAAGAGAATAATGAAATCGGAGAAAGTATACCGTTATTCAATAATTTTACACAAAATTCTATAAAAACTAAAAAAATAAGAACATCAGTATGTATCATGAATAAACAAACGATCATTATTGGCGGATTACTAAATGAAAAAACGATAAAAACCGAAAAAAATATACCTATTTTAAGTGATATTCCGATTTTAGGGCACTTTTTCCAGGATCAAAAAAATATAAAAAGAAAGTCAAATCTGGTCCTTATGGTAACTCCGACAATTATAAAGAATAAAAATAGTTACAATAGTAAGTATAAAATTAAAAGTATAAATAATTTCATCAAAAATTAAAAATTTGGGGCAGTATAACTCATGCTTAAAATAATGCATAAAGTTTATAGAAATTATAAGATCGGCAGGCATAAATATAGCGACTTCAAAGAAATCTTAGGGCTAAATATACTAAATAAACACTCTAAGGATTCTGTATATTCAAAAGTATTTAGAAAAAACGTCTATAAGAATGCGTCATTTTTAGAGCTATTGTTGATTAAATTTATAAGAAAGAGAATTAATTTTATAGAAAAAATAAATCACCATCTAGTACCACAGAATATATACGATTTTTTCAAACAGAAGCTTGTTAATAAGAATAAAATATCTATTACAAAAAAGAAAAGTGAAGAATTTTTTAGCATTATCGTTCCTGTTTCATATAGAAAGCATTTTCTTCAACATGTTCAATTATCTGTATTTAATAATACTAAAATATTTCTGTCGACTGAGAAAGAAATCATACTTTCTATGAGTAGAGTAAATTTATTGTCCAACGGAAAATCGAAAAAGAAGCATATGGAGATACCAGATAGCTTATATAATATTGATGAAAATGACAGCATTCATTCACCTACTGTCAAGCTGGTTAACACAATTATTAATAGATCAGTTATAAGAAGAGCCAGTGATATACACATTGAACCCAGAGAGTCAGTTGTATCGATAAGAATAAGAATAGATGGCATCATGCAATTTTTAATGAGTATATCTAAATCAGAACATTTATCTATCATGAGTAGAATAAAGATAATGTCTGGCCTAAATATAGCAGAGGCCAGATTGCCCCAAGATGGTAGAACGAGTGTCTTTATTAATAAGGAAAAAAGGGATATTCGAGTGGCCACTATGCCTAGCATGAACGGTGAAAGAATGGTTTTACGTTTGTTGAAATCTCTTAATGATTTAAAAAACATAAACCAGCTTGGTCTATCTATGGAGCACTTATCCGAATTAACAAGGAATCTAAATGAACCGAACGGTTTAATATTAGTAACAGGTCCAACAGGTTCAGGAAAAACAACCACGTTGTATGCTGCGTTATCCTATGTAAATAAAACGACTACCAATATAATGACTATAGAAGATCCGATCGAGTATAATTTATCAGGCATTAACCAGACTCAGGTCAATAACAAAATTAACTTAAATTTTGCAAATGGACTACGAGCGTTTTTAAGACAGGATCCTGATATATTAATGGTTGGCGAAATTAGAGATAATGAAACAGCCCAAATAGCAATCAACGCATCTCTAACGGGTCATTTAGTTCTATCTACTATACATACCAATAGCTCTGCTAGTACGATTACGAGATTAATTAATATGAATATAGAATATTTCTTGATCAAAACATGTGTTCTAGCTATCATAACACAAAGATTAGTCAGAGTAATTTGTTCGAATTGTAAGGTTATACATGATAGAAGCTACGAAGATAAGCTTTGGCTTAAACGTCAGAAATATGAATCCAGTGACAAAATACTTTGGAAAGGAAAAGGCTGTTATAAATGTTATAACACTGGTTTTTATGGTAGAGTAGGTATTTTTGAAATGGCTAAAATTAATCATGATCCCGAAGTAAGCAGTAAAATATCCATTATAGAAAATCAAACGCTAATATACGATGGAATTAAAAAAGTCTTTTCTGGTATAACAACTATTAGTGAAATTATGAAGATTTCGAGGTCATAGTCTGCAATGTCTAAAATTAAGTATATAACCGCAATGTTTTATAACTATTCGAATAGCACGCTAACGAAGCAAGACATATTATCTTTCACACAGCAAATGAATATATTAATCAATGCTGGTATATCCATATCAGATGCAATGCAAATAATTATTTCCCAAACAAAACATAACACATTAAATTTAATTTACTCAGATATCAAGCAGAGGTTATTGGACGGATCACTGTTGTCTGATGCTTTAGAGAAATACAGCAATTCGTTTGGAAAAGTATATATAAACATCATAAAAGCAGGCGAAATATCAGGCTCTATAGATAAAAGTTTTAATAGATTAAATAAGTTTTTGGTTCAAAAAAATGATCTGCGTAATAAAATAAATGAAGCGTTGATTTATCCTACAATAATAATATCGATATCATTCTTAATCATATATTTAATACTAGTATATTTCATACCTCAGATTGTAAACATTTTTGTTGAACATAACCTGGAAAAAACTTGGAACTTAGAATTAATTATCTATATCTCATACTATTTAACTAATAAAAAAATATTGATTTTTTTATCAATTGTAATCACATATCTAATAATAAAATGTTATTCATTAACGTCTTCAGGTAGACATAATATAGATTTAATTTCAATTAAAATACCGATACTGAAAGATTTAGTATATTTAGTTAACTCTTCTGAATTTCTCATGACTTTGGCAACATTACTTACTGGAGGAATACCTTTATCGAAAAGCTTAGACATCAGTGAACGTGCTATTCAGAATACACTGATAAAGTCTGATATACAACAAATGTGTATATCTATTAAGAATGGTTCAAATATATCTCAAGCGATGTCTGAACTATCAGTACCGATATTTTCTGACATGGTTATTCAAATGATTCTGGTAGGTGAAAAAACTGGAGATCTAGAGAAATCTTTAAATATAGCCTTTGAGTTTGTTAATGAAGATATAAAACATAAAACTCAAATTTTTATAAAATTATTAGGACCTCTTCTAATTATTTTTATGGGTTGTATTATAGGATTAATTATGTTAACTACAATAATACCATTGTTTGAAATGTATACACTCATTATTTAGTAACATTATATAAAGTGGACAATAAAATGCTTTTTAAAAATTTGAAAAAAAAACTATTAATTCTAAAGAAAAATATATCCGGTTTTTCCATCATGGAAATGATGATAGTATTATTGTTAATAGGTATGATAGCGACAATTAGTTTATCTAAACTTAATAATAGCCTCTCTAGAGCGAAAATTAAGACTGCTCAAATACAATCATATGAGCTATCAAGGCTGATAGATATTTACAAACTTCAGTTTGGTCAATATCCCTCCCAAGACAAAGGTTGGAGTGCTTTGGTTAATCCGCCAGATAAGATCTCACTTCTAAAAAAATCACCTTTAGATCCATGGAACAATCAATATTTATATTTATTTCCAGGAGAAAAAAATCCAAAGTCTTTTGATGTAATCTCAAGAGGACCAGATGGAAAGTTCTCTGATAATGATATAGGTAACTGGGAAGCATAAAAGTAAATAAATATGAAAAAATCATTTATCAAAGGTTTCGTTTTATTCGAGATTTTAATTTCATTAGCAATTTTTCTTGTCTTTATTTCGACTCTTATTGATACTAATAATGCGTTGCTTAAATTAGAGATAAGATCGAAACATCTTAATATTGCTATTGGCCTTGCAGAATATCAATTAAATAAATCATCTAATGATTTTATTCAGTGTCGGAAAAATATTCGTAAAGATGGAAATTTTAATAACATTGGTATCAAAAACTACCGGTGGACATTTAATAGCGACGAAATTCCAGAATTTCATAAACACCAGAATCGTGTAAAGAATATCAATAATTCACCTCAGAAATCAAGAATTATTCTTTTATTAGAAAGAACATTGTCAAAAATTTTACACAAAAAAATATTAAAAGTCAGGACGAAAGTATTTTGGAAAAATAACCTAGAAAGAAATAATATAGAACTAAAAACATATATTAGGGTGGTAGACAACTTTGAACGTAAAAAAAAATAAATTTTTTTCAGGATATTTAATATTCGAAATACTTATTTCATTAATGTTATTTATTAGCATCTTTCAAATATTTCATATGGAGTTCTCGGGATTACATTACAATAATAACAAAATCAAAGAGCTTAAATTATATTATAATACCTGTTACACCATGAACCATCTTTCAAAATCGTTTTCTTGTTTAAAAAAAAACGGTGTTTTTTTTCGTGGAGAACAAAAAACAGTTATCTTTACAAAAGATTATTGTAATAATCTTTGGCATTATAGAAAAAGACAGGGTTTTCATTTTAAGGGTAAAAAAATTTTTGAAATAAAATCCAACTTGCCTTCCCCTAATATTATATTAACACAAAAAAAGATAATGTTGTGTTCTGAAATAAAATCATTAAGATTTTATTACATTTTTAATGAAAGTAGGCGTATCAACGCTCAAGAAAGACCAGATTTTATAGACATATACATAAAAATTTATGTTCCCAGTGGCAAAAATAATCTCTTCTTCACGAGAACCAAAATTAACATAAAATGAATGATTTTAGAATATGAAAAAAAAGATTTTAATATATCTCAAGCGATATAAAAAATACGCATTTGTAAAAGGTTTTATTTTTATAACGACACTTTCTTTATTAGTACTCATTAGCGCCTTTAGTATCTTTTTTAACGATAAAAGAGTAAGGTACTACTCTAAATCTTTATTGGTATATCATTACTGCCAGCATAGATTTATATCTTACGGGTACGTTAACATTATGTTAGAGATTCTTAAGAGTAGATCAATTTTAGAGGATATTTACAAGAGCGAAACTAGGAAGAGATCTAGTTCTTTTAATTTTGATGGATTTGCTAGATTACAGAGTAAATATTTTGACACACTAGATAATGTCAGTAATAACAGTAAAATACACTCACATATTATATTGAATGATGAAAAAAGCAAATTTCCTCTCTGTGCCGGCAAGAATGATAAAGAGAATAGAATGTATTTGCGTTTTTGGGAAACTTTTTTTAAAAATGATGAATCGGATACAAAACAATTAGGGAAGATTTGGAAAAGGTTGCGTTCTGCATTTTGCAACAATCAATGCAATAACGATAAAAATAACGGGGTAGAATCTTTAATAAACAAAATTAATATGAAGGAGGTATCATTATATAATAAAGGTAAAATAAGCTTGATTTCAAGTAAACCTAAGCTGTTGTGGGCTTTAGTAAAAGCCAATCTACCTGAAACTGAATGTTTAAGGATTCACGAAATAGAAAAAATAAGACGTTTTGCAGTTAAATCTTCTTCACCAATGGATGTTTTTACCACTATTTTATGTAAAGAATATGGTGATAGTGAATTCCGTCAATACTTAATGCTTGAGTCGAGATCTAAATATTATAATGTAAACGTAAAAGTAACTTATAAAAATATTAATAGTTCAACAATTTTAGTATCGGAAGACAATAAAATAAAGTTCTTTGTATTTTGCATAGATTCATAAAGGAAAGTTCATGTGATCATTACGTTTCTAGATATTCATTATGATGTTATCAATATCACCATCGCAAAAACAAATATTGATAAAAAAGATGTGCATATAAAATCAAGTTCACAGAAAAAAATACCCCAAGAGAATATTGTTAGTGGTTATACGAATATTATAAATAACCTTAAAGGGGATGTATTAATACTTCGCGTCAGCGAATTACACCTGAAAAAAAACTCGGTATCCATAAACCATAAAGTGAATATTACTAGATTCATTAATTATTTTAAAAATAATATAGTTAACGTGGAAAATTTTTTCTACAAGTACCGAAATCACTCGAACTCTAATTGGCTTTACAATATATTTAATAAGTATGTTTATTCAAGCACTCAAACTTCTTTAAATATGGATTTAATTTCTAAGAGACATATGAAATTCTACTTCAATCTTGTCAAGCAGATGGATTTTAGAGAAAAATATATATCAACGAGCAATCAATTGTTGAAGCTTGTTTTATGCTACATATCTGATAAAAGAGTATTGGCAAAAATAAATGAAAACCAGAACGTTTGTTTATTGATTATCAATGAATATGAAACAACTATATCAATATCAAATATGAAAGAAACTATTGGCAGTGGAACTGTATATTATGATAAGCTAATTTATTCTGATATTATAAAAAAAATTAGTTCTATATCGATCGAAAATAACATCTCATTTAATTCTGTATTTGTGTTCGGAAAATACTCTGATTTTACTTGCTTTCGAAGGTTGTCTAAATTTTTCAGAGCCTCAAGAGTATATTATATCAATCAACTAGAAAAGAAAAATAATTTTCTTACGAGTAATGATACTTTAGCTAAAATGAGCATTCTGGATTTCGTCAAAAACCAAGCGAAATATCGTGAAATTAAGCTGGAAAAATATATGAAAAACATTCGAAATAAACATAAAATAAATCGTAACTTTATAGCTATATTAATTTTAACTATTTGTATACTTTTTTTACCGATGGTACCCTTCAATATTCTATTCTATAGCATTATTAAAAACCTTAATAATGTTTGTCTAGAAGATATTATGCAATTATTTTAAGAAGGTATTATAAACTATGTCTAAGAAAAGCAGCAATAACATAAAGAAAATTGTATTCATATCAGTATTATCTTTTTTAGCTATTTTTTCCTACCCAACATTTATTCTTTATCATACTGGAGATAAACAAAATAAAGTGTTGTATACTAATATTAATGATTTTTCACATGAAAAATGGATTGAGATTACTCAATCCAGTAAACATAGCTTGCTGGACAGGTTATGGTTCAATAGCTACTTGACGAAAACTCATTTTGTGAATTAGTTATGATATGAAATTTTATCAAAAATTTTAATTAAAGCGCTATAAGGATGTAATAATGTTTTCTGAAAAAAACATTAATAAAAACAATTTCGAGTATAATGCTTTATCAATTAAAGTATTAGATGGTTTGGATGCTGTTAGAAAAAGACCTGGTATGTATATAGGTGACATTGAAGATGGATTGGGTTTACATCAAATGGCATTGGAAATATTTAATAACTCAATTGACGAGGCACTCGCTGGTTTTTGCAATAAAATAAACGTTATTATACACAAAGATAACAGCATTACCGTGGAAGACAACGGTAGAGGTATACCTATAGATCTACATGAATCTGGTAAGATCGCATCTGAGATTATAATGTGCACACTACACTCTGGAGGAAAATTCGACAGTAATACATATAAAGTATCTGGAGGACTTCATGGAGTTGGAGTTAGTGTTGTGAATGCGTTGAGTACAAGACTCCAACTAGATATTAGAAGAAATAATATACATTATCGCCAATGGTTTAGCCAGGGATATATATTATCTCATCCCGTATTTATAAATAAATTCATGCAAAATAGTGGAACTTCAGTCCGATTTTGGGCAGATAAAAAAATTTTTTCGACGGTCGTTTTTCAAACAAATTATATGTTAAGTAAATTACAGGAACAAGCGTTTCTGAACAAAAATTTGACAATATGTTTAACGGATGTAAAAACAAAAAAATTCTATAAGTACTTTTTCAGTGAAGGAATATCTTTTTTTGTAAAACATATTAATAGCGCTTACTCTACTATTAACCAAAAAATTATATACCTTAAAGGAACACAATATAAAAATCAAAAAAAATATTTTGTTGAAGCCTCTTTACAATGGAACAATACATATAAACATCAGATTAAAGCTTTCACAAACAATATATATAATGTTCAAGGAGGATCTCATCTATCCGGTTTTAAAACAGCACTAACAAGGTCTCTTCATAGTTATATTAATGAAATATTTTTTAAACAAAGTAATAAAATATCGATTCTCGGGGAGGATGTGAGAGAAGGCTTGGTTGCAATAATCTCTATTAAATGCCCGGATCCTAAATTCAGCTCCCAAATTAAAGAAAAATTAGTATCCTCCGAAATCAAGGGAATGGTTGACGGTGTCATTTACGAAAAGCTAAACTCATGGTTGCGTAGTAATAGTGTTGAAGCATCTAAAATATCACAAAAAATCATACACGCTTGCAAAACCAGAGAAAATATAAAAAAAAATAAAGATATAAATAGAAAAAAATATAATTTTGACAACACTTTGCTGCCGGGTAAACTGACAGACTGTATTAGCAACGACCCGAATGATTCGGAAATTTTTATCGTTGAGGGAGAATCAGCTGGTGGTTCCGCAAAGAGCGGCAGAAATAAATATGTTCAGGCGATCCTTCCTTTACGAGGAAAAATACTTAATGTTGAGAAATCTCACTGGGATAAAATTTTCTCCAATAAAGAAATAATATCAATTTTAATAGCTCTAGGTGCTGGTTTGAGTATAGATGAATTTAACATTAGTAAAATAAGATATAAAAAAATCATTATTATGACAGATGCTGATGTAGATGGTAGTCATATTAAAACACTTCTATTGACGTTCTTTTACAGGCAGATGCGTTCTCTAGTTGGCTATGGTTATTTATATATTTCTAAACCCCCTCTTTATAGGGTAAAGTTAAATAAACGATACATTTACTTTATTAATAGTGAGATGATGCAGAAAAATATTATCAAAACGTTTTTTGATAATATTTTTGTGTTTAACAAAGAGAACAAGTTAATAACGTCTTATTTGAAAACTCGTATACAATATATTTTCTCATATGTCTCTGAAATTGTGTACTGGACTCTGAAGTATGATAAAATTATTTTAAATATATCTTCGGGCATATTTATGGAAAAGTCTTTTTATATTACAATAAATCATAAACAGAAAAAAATATTTAAAATGTTTTTCTATAATAAATTACACAAATTTACCAATGGTAAATACTTTTATATAGGCAGAAAAATATTTTTTATATGCGAAGCGGATGCTGATTCTAATAAGATGAGATACTTGCAACTTTTGATGAAATCTTTAAGTAAAATTTTGAAGACAAGCTTTAAGATTGTAGACAAAAAAAACATTGTGCATCATAGTGAAAACCTAGAACTATTCATGATGTATATAAAGAAACATGTTAACAAGTCATTTGATGTTCAAAGATATAAAGGGTTAGGAGAGATGAATCCAATACAATTATGGAATACCACAATGAATCCGAAGACAAGAGCATTTTTAAAGATCAAAGTAAATGATTATGTAAAGACAAATAAAATATTTACAAAAATTATGGGCGATGTAGTCGAGGAGAGAAAAAAACTCGTTGAATATAAAAAATTAAATTTTTCAAAACTGTTTTCGACAAAATAACTTTCACAATTATGTTTTATACATACTATCAATAAAATTAGAGAAAAAAAAATGAATCTGCAAAAAAATATTCTAAATTCATCCTTGAAAGTGTCTGTGTTTTTGAAAATTTTTATGAACGCACTAACATTATTTTTCGTATATAATTTATGTCTACATGGGACTATCCAAAATAGTGATTTTCGAAATACAACAATTTGTAATAATATTGAATCACTACAGAAACATCCATCGGCTAATATCTCTAGAAATAGCCTCAAAAGAATCATAAATAAGCGAAACTTTTGGACCCAACAAATGTCTATAGTTTCAAAAAAATCTAATTTTAACAAGATTAACAATAAATACAATATTTTATATCCAAAAAAAATAATCACTCTTAATTGCATTGGAGGAAAGCTTGACTCGTATATACTAAAAGAGTACACGAGGGAAACATTTTTTGATTTTTCAAGTAATATTCTAGGGGGTGGAATCATGACTAGAATTAATTGCAAATACTTGAATTTATACGATCATTACGTAATAATAGAAAAATCTCCAGGCGTTTTCATGTTCATAAAAAACATATCAAGTACAATTAAAGTTTTTAAAACATATAAATTTAGTAGAAACAGCAATATTATCAAACTATCTTTAAAAGTTATTAATCAAACAAATAGATCTATAAATATTGATATCGATATAATATTTAACTTTACTTGTTATCAGGCGGAAAATAATCAATTTTTTGACTTAATTTGGGAAAAAGATAGTGAATTAGTAATTAGAAACAATCAAATTATTAACAAGTTCACTCTAAGCAATAAAACTGATTATTTCGTTAAAAAATACGTTCAGAAGCTTTCATATTTCGCCATAAATCATAAATATTTTGTGTTTCTTGTTTCTGTTATTAAAAAAGATGAGATCAATTGTTACAAAATAACAAATTTGAACAATGTCTATCTGACTCCAAGTGGAATCTCATCTAGACTAGTAAATATTATACTTAGTGTGAAATCTGTTTATATTCCTTCACATAGTATAAGAAAAATCAAACTAGATATTTACATAGGACCGAAACAGATAAAATATTTAAATAAGTTTAATACTTATGCCCTTGAGAATATAAACACCGCTTGGTTTAGCTCAATTAGTAAGCCCATGCTATGGCTTTTAACGATGATCAATGAAACA
>Ga0115007_10000036_pt1 | contig 67036 bp, 70 predicted proteins | sample ArcOceMetagenome_2_FD_87166 | JGI IMG/M metagenome (GOLD analysis project Ga0115007, IMG submission 87166) | Marine eukaryotic phytoplankton communities from Arctic Ocean - Arctic Ocean ARC135M Metagenome | ecosystem: Environmental > Aquatic > Marine > Oceanic | place: Arctic Ocean | collected...
GCGCGCGTTATGTCGAACGAGGAAACGTGCGATGCGAAAATAAAGATAGCATACGATCTGGGAAGGTCCGCGGACCAACGATCGAGACAGCGACTCCGCCTGTGAACGCGTCAGCATCAGGGGTTCACGCGAACACGGCGGCGACAGCGGCGACGACGAGCGCGACCGCGCCGAGCTCATGCTTGGCGGCGGGGGACGCGACGACGGCGACGGGGGTCGGGGCGGCGACGGGGGTCGGGGCGACGTCGGTGCCGTCGATGTTGGCGGGCTTGTACACGTAAATCTGACCGCCGCGGTCGACGTTGAATTCGCCGATGACTCCGGAGAGTTGCGAGTGTGCTTGCAAGCCGACCGCGATGTACTTGTCCTCCAAGGCGACCGTGGCGTCCGCGGCTCTTCGCGCGGCGCCGCCCAGCGCGGTGGTGCTTTTCAGAATGCCGGACAGGTCGACGACGCCCGAGAACTCGGACGCTTTGGCGCTGGTCCAGGTACCCGCGGGGACGGAAACCTTGGCGAGGTTTCTTGTGTTAAGAGTACCCCCAGCCTGCGCGATGAAGTGGTAAATCGGCTTCTTCCCGGGGGCGGGAATTTTGGCGATGAACATGCGCTCGCCGAACTTGTTCCCGCCGTCCTCCTGGATCACGAGGTAGTCCTGAGACGATAATAAGAAAGTGTCAGTCTTTCGGGCCATTTGTGTGAAGGATTGGAAAGGGGTCCGACGGAGTGTGGTCCGTATTTTCCGACTGTACTCCATACAGAGCAGTAATCAGGGAGGCGGAACGTGGTGGTTGGAAATTACGTACCTCGCCGTCCGCGGCGGCGATCCACTCCAAGCCGTCGATGTCCTCGAACGTTACTTTGTCCGTTCCGTCGTTCATCTTGGTCTGGACGCCGCCGTCCGCGCGTTTCCCTTTTCCCTTGAGCATGACGCGGGCGGTGATGTCGGACTCGCCTTCGATGATGGTGTACGAAGCGCCGATTGAAGTGGGAAGCGCGGGTTTGGTCAACAAGGAGAGCGTGTTCTCGATCCCGGCGAAATCGTAAATACCCATGTACCCCGCGGTGCTGCCTTGCACGAACCGGGCGCCGCCGCGCGGGTCGGGGGAACAGTGTTCCGTCTTTGACCCCGTTTTGTTGTACCCAGCGGCGGTCCAGAACTTGTGCGTAGTGCTCGCGGCGCTCTTGTCAACCTTGAGGGGGGGGTTCTGTGATTTGAAAAGAAAAGGGTCAATCTTGCATGAGCAAACAGCGTTGGGATTTGGGAAATACAATACGTACCTGGTATTGCCAAGACTCGTCTTCGTCGAAGTTCGTGACGACGTTGTTCCATTTCCAGGACGTCCTGGAGAAAACACCGGCGACGGTATCGCCGACGCCGTCCCGGACGTTGCCCTTGTGCCACGCGTCTCTGTCCGTGGTACCGGAGGGAACCGCGAAGCCGTACACCTCGCCGCACGCCAAACCGTTTTTGGCGAGGAAGTTGGTGGTGTCCTTGGTTGTGCAATCAGCGGCGTAGCCCTTGACGCCGACGTACACGCGCGCGGGGACGATGTTCTGGGGCCACACGAAGTCGGTGCCGTCGGCGCGTTTGTTTCCCGAGGTTTGCGCCTTTTTGCGCGCCACCATCGCGGCGGTGGCGGCGGCGCTGCCGAAGTTGCCGTTGTACCCGGAGATGGCGAAGCACACGTAGTCGGCGTGGCCGCAGTTCACTTCGACGATTTTCTCGTACCCGCCCGCGCCCATAGCGCCGACGGCGTAGGCGGTTTTGGTGGCCATGTCCACGGCGTGCGCGGTGAGGCCGACCACGCCTTTGGCTTCCACGCGCGCGGCGTCGTAGTCGCTCCACTCCTCGACGGTGAGGAAAATGTCGTCCGCGAGCCCGATACCGGTGCCCCACTGCTCTTTCTCCTCCAAATGCGCGCTGCAGAAGGAGTGGTAGGTCCACGTGTTATCCGCCACCGCGTTTTTGGCGGTGTCGCTGGAGACGTAGTGCCCGTCCGCGTTGGTGTCGCCGAAATGCACGTTCGTGGCGGTTGTGTCGACACCACCGCGCTTGCCGACTTTGATGCCCTTGAGGTTGTACGCGTGCTCGATGAGCTCGCCCGCGCCCTTGACCATGCCCTCGGCGGAGTCCGTGTTTTCCATGAACGAGCCCAATTTGGTGCGGTCGTAATCGACGTACGCGATGTGCGAGCCCGTGAAGCTTGTGGCACCGCCGTTGACCTTCATCGGGTAGGACTTGCCCCCCGAGATGTGTCCGTACGACTCCGCTTGCCACACGAACCGCACCGTGTCGGCGTCCTTGAGCATCGCGCCCATGCCGTCGGGGACGCCGACGGGCATGTACCCGGAGGTCTTGTCGTACTCGCCGACGGTCATCAGGGTTTTCAGGGCGCCGTGGGGGAACGCGGTGTCGCCGCTGGCGCCGTCCACAATGAGCGACGCGTCCGTGCCCGCGTCCGAGGCCTCAGCGAGCAGCCCGGTGTTTCCACCGAGGGGCTTGAGCGTCGCCGCCTTCGTGGTGAGGACGTCGCTGGCCAGTTTGTCATCCGCGGCGGTGATTACACCGGCCAGGGTGTGCGGGTCCGCGGCGTGCACGGCGTGCGCGGCGAGCAAGGTGAGCACGACCTGTGCGGCGAGGAAGGGTAGGAAGGGAGGATGGGTTACGTCAGGAATATTCATATCAAAAGGAACAAGATTGGGGATGGAGTTGCAGACAAAGGCGCGAGAGGGAGACTTGGCGATCGCGGCGAGGGAGGTATGAAACTCGTGGCGCACGAGGACCTGGACCTTGGGGAAAGACTCGCGCGGCGCAGGCGCGTCCGGCGCGCGACCTTCTGTGCCGCGGTCGGAGGAGGCGGCGTCGCGTCGCGGCAGTTGAACAAAGCTCCGAAAGGTCGCGATTGAGGGGTTCAGGGATTCGCGTGCGCGTGGAGACGTACCGCGCAGTTAGAGCGAGAGGGAGCCATCTCGAGCGTTCGAGAGCGCAGGGAGGGTGACGACGTTCGAGTTCGAGCTCGATTCGGTTTGGGGAGACTCGTGGCAGGGCGGCTGGTGCGCGCTGAGAGTGAGGTGAAGGATGGAACACGATGAGAATATTTGTGTTTTCTTGTTTTTCCACCTGTTTTATTCCGTTTCGGAAGTTTTTGGTTGCCGTCGCGAGGAATAAATCTGACCTCGAAAGTTTTTTCGTATGCGTATTTAGTCATCAGAAAGCTCAGTTTTCGAAGGTCGCTTTTTGCGTTTCGGTTTTTCGAGGAAATCGGTCCAAGGTGAGGGTCCACCACGGAGCGATATCTCCGTCTCCCGAGGACGGAGCGCGCGAGAGAGCGTATAAGGGCTTTACCGAACAACTTCTTGCCATTGGAAGCGTCGGAAAAGCAATTTGGCTTCGTGTTTCGTCCTCGGGCGTGACTGTTGCTTCCTGATGTCTGCAATGCAACGATACTTTCCCCAGTACAAACGTTCGGTTGGGGTACCGGCAACCGTCGAAATAGGAACCACCACAAGGATTTTTCAGGACGGGCCACCGAAGGATGTCCACCAAAACCGGGATTTTAGGGGGTGAGGGGTCGGGGTGGGGTTTAGGGGATGGGTTTAGGCTACCCCAACAGAACGTTGTACTGGGGAAAGTAAAATGCTGTAGAGATGAGCAAAAGTCGTTTTCGTTTTCTTTTTGACGCCCGCGGGACAGCAGGGTTTATTCAAAGTTGCGCGCGCGCGATCGCGACCGGGCGCCGATCGCCCATCGCCGCGAAGCAAGGAGCTCGAGTGTCTCGTCCGCCGTGACGCGCACGTCATGGACCACGATGTCGCCGCGTGGGTAACCGAGGAGGCGTCGAGGGGTGCCCGTTCCGGGCGAGGCGAGGAGCGCCGATCTTCTCAGATTCGCCCGGCAACCGTCGACCGTCGTCACGGCGTGCCTACTACCGCCTCCTTCGGCGCCTCCCCCTCCACGCCGTTCACCCCGCCCCCTGGCGGCGGTCGGGATCATGGACACCAAAGTGGCGGTTTCGGGACGGAGATGTTCTTGAGACGAGTGCGGGACACGAACGCGCGGGGAGGGAGCCGAGCGGCGGGACAAACGCACGGCACCGCGGTGGGTCAAACACACCTTCGTCCAACGCCGTTCTCCGTCTCGGCGACCGCGGAGATCGGCCCGGGCGACCGGACAGACGAAGTCACGGACGGCACCGACGACGACGCGCACGCGCTGACGCACGATGACAACTCGTCGTCCCGAACCGAGGAGGTTGTTTTCGGCGAAATCGTGGCGGACGTGCGCACCGGTTGTTTGGCGTCGGCCGAGTCCCCCGCGGTTTTCGAATCCGCCTGCCGCGTGCGCGCCGCGGAGCTCCGGGAGATGAGCTTGTGCGTGACGCGCGCGTCAACCGCGCTCGCGCTGTCACAAGAAGCGGACGCGCTGGATGCGGAAGCGACGTCCTGGAGCCTTTGCTGGTTCCTTCTTGGCGAGGGCCGTGACTCGGAGCGCCGGAACGCGTTGATGGAAAAAAAAGCGAGGGACGCAATAGCGAAGCGCCAACTGCTGGGCGGCGACCCGGCAAGCGCGTTTTTGTCATCGTCACCGAACCGGAACCCGCTTCCCGCACCTCTATCGGCGCGCGTACGCGCGTGCGCCAGGGACGAGTTGAACGACCCGGTGACTTTCCGGTTGAACCGAGTCGTGGCGTGGCTGGAGGGGAACCAGCGCGCGGCGCTTTTGCGGGAATCTTTCGGCGTGGGGGTGGAAGATGCGCTGAGGGATTCGGGCGGAAGCAACTCGGGGGGAAACAACTTCTCCCGCTCATCGCTCGCCGCGTTCGACGCGTTCGGTAAAAATGAAGTGTCCCTGGTGGAAACCGCACGTGCGCTGGACGCGCGCGCGACGTCGGACGGCCGGGGCGAATCCCTAAGCAAAGCCTTGGACCCGGATGGCCCGATGAACACGAAGAGCGCGACGCACCCGACAAACGCGGATGCCGAAGGTACGGCCTTGGGCCTTTCCCAAATCCCTCCGACTGACTGTTTGTCCATACTCGTACTAGAAGGGACGTCTTACCTCTGCCCTGACTGTTTATTCATACAATTACGACCGACTGACACTTTGTTTTGCCCATCGTAAGCGAGGCTGTGTCGCGCCTGCTGGCGCTTGGTGCGGGGCGGGATGGTGGATGGTACGTATTTCCCACCCACCGCATTACGCCGACTGATTGCCCATACGAGACTGACATTTATTTTATTTCAATCAGCCGCGCGAGAGCTTTGTGTCAACGCCGGGCAGCCGTGGCGAGCGGCGTCGTTTGGTGGGGGGGCGGGGTTCGGTATGGCGCCCGTGGGCGCCGCCGCCGCCGCCGCGTTCGCGCAGTCGGCGGCGTTTCCGGTGGCGCTCGCGATTGAGCGCGCGACACACGAGATTGAGATTGCGCTTTCCGCGACGCGCGAATCAAACGACGCGAGCGCGAACCGCGACGGCGACGCGTGTTCATCTTTTTTGGAACAGCACTTCGTCGACATCGACGCCGCCGCGTTCGCTGCGATCGAGGCGAACGCACACTCAAACCAGGCAAACGCGGAGGATGAGGAACTCGCGGGGGAGTGCGACGACTCGTGCGTGGACCCGACCCCGACCGCGTCAAGAAAAGGAAATCAAAACGAAAACGGAAACGAAAATCAGGCCGGGAAAAGCGGACGACGGGCGTTGTGGAAGTGGGCGTGCGCGGAGACGGCGCGGCAAATAGTCGCGGCGCCTTACCTGCCCCCCGCGGCGAGGCACGAAGCCGCGCTTTACGGCGCGTTCGCGGGCGACATACGCGCCACCCTGCCGGTGTGCGATGGAGACTGGGAGGACTCGGCGTGGGCGTTTTTCCGGGCGCTGCTTGATCAGCGCGTGGACGCGGCGGTGCGTGGTGGGGGGTCGGGTTTTTCGGCGGACAATGATAACTCCAACTCAGGAAACGACCACGGAAACGCACCACAGCCGGGCCATGTTCTGCGCGACGACGACGACGACGGGCAAGGCCGGGTCACGGCGATGGAAGACGCTGCTTCCGTATCAGCCCCTCGGTGGCCCACCCTGGACTCCATCGCCGCCACGCCCACTTCGGCGGAGTTCATTCTTGACACGTTACGGCCGCTCGCGGAGCGGGAAGGGACGCAGGTGCGTATTTCATTTCCCAAATCATAGACGACTGTTTTACCGAAGCTGGTGACTGTTTGTCCTTACATCGCCCAATACACGACTGACACTTACACTTTCTTTTATTTATCGCAGTCGGGGGAAAGAAAAGCGCAAAGAGACGCGCAGCGGTGTTTGATTCTCGGACGGACCCGGGAGCTTGTGCAGGAGGTGGTGCCGCGATGGGTGTTTCCTTCTGTTTCTTCTGTTGGCCAGAATGGCGAAGATTCGCAAAACACAGAGACTAACAACACACATCCGCAAGCCAAACCTAACCCGGCTTTGCTTCGCTTCGCGACGCATCTTTTGTTGTTTCTACAGCAATCGCTTCCCGAAAACGGCGGCGGTTTGCGTGGAAATGGCCCGCTTCATTTCCACGTGAACAAAGTCGTGAATCTGTACGTGGTTCATTTAATCGCGACGCGACGGTACGCGTTGGTGCCTCGGTACGCCGCGCACCTAGCCAAGGCCACGCTGGTTGAAACCTACACCCGGTTTCTTACGTTGCTAGCGCCGACCGATCTTGGCACGAAAAAACGAATCCTGAAAGAAGCGTGCCAGTGGATCGCGGTGGACGGGGACGAGGACGAAGAAACTCACGACGACGAGCCCCACGTGGGCGTCCGCGCCATCGTCGCGAAAACCATGCACGACTCGCGTTTGGTTGTGCTGTGGGACGGCTCCGAACGCTCAGGCGGCGCGTTTTCGGGGCGAAGGGTGTTCGGCGCGGGCGCCGCGCGAGGCCCGGAACACCGAGAAAACATCCTGGAGTGGGCACTCAGTCTGGCGAAAACGCGAATGCACGCCGAAGCCGCGACGCACGCGTGTGCTTTGGTGCGGCAGCTCTGCCTTTCGCGAACGTCCAGGGCGTTGGATTTCGAAAACAGACGACGAGACGGAGATCCTGTTTCGGGTACCACGAATCAGTCTGAAAACTCTGAAAACTTTTCATCAGGGGAATCGCGCGCCCGACACTTGGTCGCTGAACTCCTGCCCCCCGACCTGCAGCGCAACGCGTCGGAAACTGACGCCCCCGGCGCCGCCGCCGAGCTCGGGGATTGGGCGAGCTACCTCGCAGGTACGTATTTGCATTTCCCAAATCCCGCCTCCCTGTTACGAGACTGACACATTTTTTTTACAATCGCAGCGGCGTCGGCGGCGCGGCGGTGGCGGGACTGCGCGAACGCGCGGGACGTCGCCGGCGATTTGCTAAGCGGCGCTTCGGTGGGTGGCGCCGCTGACGACGCCGCTTTCGCTGCGGCGTTCGAGTCTTGTAAACAAGCCGCGCTTGATGCCGCTCAAAACGCGGTGCGCGCCGTGCTTTCCCTCGCCTACGCGCGAGAAAGCGAAGACGGTTTCTACGAAGATACCGACGGACAAACGCCGCAAAGTTCAGACGACGCCGGGTTCTGGCTGGATTGCGTTTCGCTTGTTGACGGGCCGGAGGCGATTTCGCGGGGGTTGGTCGGTGAGAGGGGGGGGGCGACGTACGGTACTGGAGGGAAAGCAGGAACAGGAGACCAATCCGAACCAATCGCGGTGCGCCTGCTCGTCGCGCCCGTGCATGATGACGTTTACGAAACGCGCGCGATTGACGACGATCAAACGGACACGATTGCGCTTGAGCAAATCGCGTCGTCGCTGCAGTCGGCGCTTGAACTCCGCGCGCGCGACCTGTTCACGCGCGCCGCCGACGTCGCGGTGACCGTCGAGGCCGTGCCCGGGGTCTTCGGCGAGGGCGCATCTGCAGACGTGTCAAATGGAATGCTGCTGGTGGAGATTTCCGTCGCGAGCCGCACGGCAGACGAAGAATCTTCGCGTCTTGGCGTTGCGAAACTCGCCTCGGAAGCGCTGAAGGGCGACTTGCCCTCTGATTGTTTTAAAGAAGATAAGAAATCGCCGCGCCTGGAGACAGTGTCCTGCGACGCCAGCGACTCGGAAATCGTCCGGGCCGTGTGCAGACACGTGCTGTGGCCGTCGCTGCTGCTGGAAGTGGCGAGTGCGGAAGCAGATATCGGTGCCGGGACAAACGAAATAACCACCCTAGTCGCGGACGCCAAAAGAGGGCTGCACAAACTGTTCAGCGTTCGCGAAACGAAAGACCTGGTGCGAAGCGCGCGCTTCGGCGAGCTCGGCGCGCTGGAAACCGGGTCGCGGCGAGTTTAGGAGAGTTGTTAGTCTATGTTTCCGCGAAACAAACCGTCAATACAGTTTCGACGGATCAATCGTAGGGGAGTAGTCACGATCTACCCGCAAGAATTATACGTAGCCCTTCTCACGGGTCACACGCGAGCCTCGCCTCTCGGCGGCTAGCGCGACGGGCTACGCCATTTTTTTATACTACTCGTGGTGCCATTTTCCGCGACCTGTCGTCCCCAAGAGAGTCGCCGTTTTAAACCATCTCGGCAGTTCCCTCCGCGCGCGCTCCACCGAGTTCGCCGTGTTTCCGTGCCCATCGCGCGGACGTCCACGCGCGATGGAGCTCGACGACATCGCGGACGACGCCTCGCCCGTGATCGCCAGCCTGCCCATGGGCGGCGGTGCCGTGCGCGGCCCCGGGGCGGGAAAGCTCTGCGTGCGTTGGGGACTTGGAAACGAACTACGAGTGGTTCGCGCGCGCGGTCCTGGCGTACAAGGGCCTGGGGCCGATGGGAACGACCCGGGAGTGTCAAAAGGCGCGGCATATGTCGTGCAGTGGTACGTTTGATGAGCACAGCCTTCCCCCGACCCCGCCTTCGCGCCCCCCCGCCAACACGCGCGCGTGCAAACCGCGCGTCGCGGCGATCTTGCCTGTCCCCAACCCTAACATCACCATTCACTCTAAACTCTCTTTTCCATTCATCATCAGGGGCTGCGTGACCGGCGCTTCCGCGGCCCTGGCACGCGCCACGCTTCCTGCGTTCGAGCGGTTGCGCGCGCGCCTGCAAATTGCGCAACAAGGCGATGCTTCCCAGGAGTCCGCACGGGCGGTCGCGGCGTCGCGGCTTTTCGCGGCGGCGGTTTCCGTGGCGCTCGATACACACTTAAACGACGCAAACGAGAAAGCGGCCCATTCGCCCGACGACGAATCGGCCAGCGCCTCAACACACGCCGGGTACCTCGCCGCGGCGAAGGCGACGTGGCAGTTGTGCGGCGCGGTGTTCGTGGAGCCTGGGGACGGGAGCGGTTTTGTGTCCCAATCCTTAGTGGAGTGGTTCAAGGAAAACGCGGGGGCGTGCGGGCTCGGGCAAAACGGGTTACCGGAGCGCTTACGCGCGACGCTGTTTGAGATTGGGGAAATCTCGGACGAAAGTAACGCCTTTCGTAACGGTCATGATGGAGATGATGACGAAGACGGACAGGCAGACGCAGACGCACGTAAAAGACACCCAGAAGACGCGGCTGGGTACTGGGAATGCTTCGCGAGTTTAGTCGCGGTGGGGTGGGTCGACGCGGCGGTTGATTTGGTGGGGCTTCATTCGTGTTGGGACCAGTGGAGGGTGGGCGTGCACTCCGCGAAACCGCACGCCGAGTTACTAGAAGCGGTGGTGGCGCTGCTACGGTGTGTGCCACGCATGGCGAGTGTTAGCGACGAAACAATCGCGGAGGAGGAACAGTTCGGGGACGGGCTTGGGGACGGCGACGACGCGGATTGGCGGATTTTTGGCGGACAAAACTCGAAACGCGGAAGGGACCGCGAGTCACAAAAAAACGCAAAAGAAGCAACCGCAGACGCCAACGGGTTCACCGCAGTATCCGCGCCTCAGTTCGCCGCGTTCCGCGAGGCCTGGATAAGGCAAGTGCAAAGGGTGCTTGACGGCGTGGCCCTGTTCGACCAGTGTCCCGATTCGAGGGTAGCGACCGGGTGCCGCGCCGCGCTCTCCGCGATGGCGGGCGAGGAGACCGCCGTTTCGCGAGCGGTGCCGCATAACGCAGGGTGGATGGAGTTGTTCATCGCGGAAACCCGGTGCCGGTTCACATCCTTGCGCGTCGCGGGCGACTGCGCCGCGCTCGTTCGGCGGTGCGTCGCGTCGCGCGGCGTGTCGCAAAACGCGCCGGAGATGGTAAGGAACTTTCCCACTGAACACGTTCCGCCTTCGCGATTGCCCATACGAGACGTTAACCGCTTTCTTTTTTATATATCAGGACGAGCTTCTGATTCCCGTTTTAGAAGCGGACGCGCCATCCGTCACCGCGGCGGTGTCTAAACACCTGGACGCGTGGTTCCTTGCGAACGTGAGCGAGATGCTCGTCGCCGCCGCGGGGGGGGATGCGTGGGCAAACGAGTTGTTCTCAGGCGCGGCGCTGCGACGACCGGTCGCGACGCTGCGAGGCGCGTCGCAAGCCGAGCTGCACTTGGTGGAGTACGGTGCGTGTCGGGGGTTTCACAAATCATGACACGCTGTTTGCAGCCCCTCTTTGACTTCACTAGTTTCATTCAACGGAAGTACTTCACACTAGTAACGTTTACCAGTACTGGCCTCTCTTACGAATATATCACAAGTGCACTGTTTACTCATACAGTACACCCATAAGACTCGCGACTGACCTTTTTCTTGTTCACACTCAGGCCACGCCCTCGCCACGCGTTCCAGCACCAGGGACATGGCGACGCAGGTATTTCCGTGGTGCCCGACGCGAGGCGTTTCCGCGTGCGGCGCCGTGGTGGGGGGAAGCGGGGTTTCGCCAAGTTGTGTTGTCAAGACGTTGGTTAGCGGTCCAGACGGGTTCGCGGACGCCGAGTCGGACGAGTTTTCGGTGACGCAGTCGGTGCTGGTAAGGGCCTTTCCCCAATCACCACGTTCCGCCTCCCTCATTGCCCATACGAGACTGACATTTTTTTTTAATTCCATCAGAAAACGTGTGAAACCGCGGCGCTGCCGACGAGCGTTAAGCAACACGTCGCGTGGCGCGCCGCGTCTGGCGCGCACCGAAGGGGCGACGCCACGTCCGCGGCGGCGTGGGGGTTCGGAAATGGCGACGATGGTTTCGCCTCAAACGGAAACGGTTTCTCAATCCACGCGTTGGCGCTTGCGCAGTTGCCTTCTGTATTTCAGGCGGCGCGCGACCCCGTGGGAGCCGCGGCCGCGCTGCTGCGGCTGGCGGGCGAGCACCCGCAGGTCACTTCCGGTGGTGCCTTCCATGGGAACATGGACATGTGGAACAACGAAAACGTTTCCACGATTCCCAACTCATGGAACCACCCCGGCGCCGCGTCGTTTCTCGACGCCCTCGCCAAGTTCAAGCGCTCGCTCGTGGATCTGTCGAAGGTGGGAACGGATTTGTCGTCAACCGCTGAGGCCACTGCGCGTGTTTTATCCGACGCGACACGGGAAAAAACGAAAAACACCGCAAGCGCGTTTTGCGAGTTACTCACGCAAAACGAAACCACGCAACACCTGTGGCGCTCCGTACTGTTTCTCGCGATTCCGTTGTTGGAAGGAACCCGGATTGCGTTGAGTAAGGTACGGCCTGTAGGGGCTTTCCCAAATCCGACACACACTGTTTGCACGTACAAGACGTTAACCACTTTGTTTTACCAAACGCAAGGCGCAAACGCACGTCGCGCTGGCGCGGTTGGAACAGGCGAACGCGTTTGACGCTGAGGTTTCGAACTCGAACCGAACATGGTTGGAGCTAAAGGCGATGTGCGCCGCGACACACACGGTCGGGGATGCGCGGTCGCAAGCCGCGCGGCTCGCGCTGGCCAGGGAATACGCGCGGGTTTGCGTGGCGCGGTGATTAGCGGTGCCGCAAGAGTGGGAAAAAAAGCGTACGCGAAGCAGTCTGAGACGGCGGCAAAAAATAAACGGCGTCTCGCGCGTCTCATCTCGCGAGTGAGAAATACGACGTGGGGGGGGTGTCGTTTCGTTTTTCGTGCTGTATGCGTATCGCGTGGTGCGTACGGGGTGAGATGTGCGGTGGATTGATAGCCATCGGGAGAGAGACGAATGAGGGACGAGGTAGAGACAGACGTCTCTCCCCAGAGATTTCGTTTTGTGACTCGACGGTTTTGACAGAGGCGTTTTTTACGCTTTCGTGCTTCGCGATGAAAAACGGCGAGTCGAGTCGGGGAACGCGGCCAAAACGGGTTCCGAAAGGCTTTCGTAACTCCCGGAGACGAAACTCACTTTGTGGGCGTATTTAGTCACACAGGAAATGAATATTTCACCGAAACGCCAAACGCCCAAAACGCCCACCTCGAAAACGTTGCATTTTTGAGTTAATTTTTGACAGCCCCGAGTATTTTGCTCCCGTTTCGCGACGCGACCACGGGAACGAACGAAAACTTAATCCGCATCATCCGGCAAGTCACTCCACACCGCGTCGCGACACGAGTTTCGACGCAGCGCGAAAACCACTACCACGGCGGAGGTCAGAGCGAAGGTTGCTCTCACATCGGTGATAGTCAGGTTCGGTCGAACGGTACGTCGCGCGCGACTGCGGGAGCCCAAAGTACGGCAAAACGAAATCTCGTGGCTCGAACCGAACGGGCCACGAGATAAAGCGTACACAAGCTCACCGGCAATCGCTCTCCACTCTTCGCAGGCGCTATGAACGAGAACGCACGACGGTCGACGGGTGACATCAACACCCGCGGGGAGAAGGGTACGTTTACGTGCCGCGCATAGAACACCGCGACGGCGGCGATACACGCGTTTACCCGGCACGCCTTCCCATCGGCGAATTCCTCGCCACCAAATCTAACGCTCACACGGTAACCCGCATCTTTCCACTCGCAGTCATGTCCGGCCGCGTGCCTCTGAATGCCGCTGGCAACCGCCGCGCCCTCGGCGACGTGAGCAACAACCTCGCCGGCGAGCCCACTCGGCAAGCTGGCAAGGAAGGCGTCAAGTACGTCCCGCCCCATTCCCCACCGTCCACTCTTCCCACCTCTCGCGATTGCTTAGGTCTACCACGACGCGAAACGAAACGAGCACGATTGTCGATGGGGGTCTTTGGTTTCCCCCGCGCCGCCGCGCGTGATGACTGACATGTTCCGTGACTCATATCGCACAACAGGGAAAATGCTTCCGAAAGCCTCAGCGACATGTCCACGCTGCTGAACAACTTCAGGGAGAAAACCCAACGCGCTGGTTTGGTACGTCTCCTCGCCCATCTCCCAAACCGGCGTGTCTGCAACTGCGGCAGTTCCCCTTGGCGCAATCTTCGCGAATCTCAAAGCGCGGCGACGTCGCTCCGACTCCGCCCGCTTTCGGTGCGCCTGCGGAATTTGTCCGAGCATCGCCTGGACGTGCACACGTGTAACTGCGTTTCAGGAACCGCGATTGGGACCGAATATTGTGTCGTCACACCACTGACACGTACCTCCCTCTGTCTCGTTTCCAAATCAGGGTGGCGTCGCGAAGTGGGGCCGCACCAGCACGCGGACGTCGCACACGCGCCCGCGGGACATCTCCAATGCCACTGGCGGCACCATGACCACCAGGACGGGCGAGCCCGCGAGCAAGCGCGAAAGCTACACCCAGTACATCCAGGGAAGGGCTGCGGCGGTACGTGATTTCAACCAATCGGCTTCCCATCCATCAATGCGAGAGTTTCGCGCGCCGAGCCTCGTACCCCTTTCGAAAAGAATAAACATCTCGGCGAGCCGTTTGCCGCGTCGAACGCCCCAACCTGACTTTTCTTTTCCTTTCTTGTTTTTTCTTTGTACAATCAACAGGAGATGCCCGACATCGACTCGTGCGACACCGAGAACCCTTTGGCGGTGACGGAGTACGTGAATGACATTTTCTCGTACTGGTTCCGGGTGGAGCCCGAAACGCAAGTCGCGCCAAACTACATGTTGATTCAAACCGACATCAACGACAAGATGCGCGCGATTTTGGTGGACTGGCTGGTGGAGGTGCACCTGAAGTTCAAGCTGATGCCGGAGACGTTGTTTTTAACTCACAACCTGATTGACCGCTTTCTTTCCAAGAAGGTTGTGACACGTAAGAACCTGCAGCTGGTTGGCGTCACCGCGATGTTGCTTGCGTCAAAGTACGAAGAGATTTGGGCCCCCGAGGTTCGGGATTTCGTGTACATCTCGGACAAGGCGTACACGCGGGAACAGATTCTCGCGATGGAAAAAGACATGCTCAACACGTTGGGGTTCCACCTCACTGTACCCACCCCGTACCAGTTCATGAGCAGGTTCTACAAAGCCGCGGGCGCGGACAAGCAGTTCCAGCTCCTGGCGAGCTTCATCGTGGAGAGCGCCCTGCCGGATTACTCGATGTTGAAGTTCCCGGCTTCGCAAATGGCGGCGGCGGCGGTGTACGTGGCGATGAAAACCCTGGGGAAAGGCGAGTGGAACGAGGTGATGGTGGCGCACACGCGGTACACGGAAAGCGAGCTGGCGCCGTGTGCCAACGCCATGGCCCGGTTACAGCGGAAATCGGCAACCGCCTCGCTAAGCGCGGTTCACAAAAAGTACTCAAACCCGAAGTTCATGGAAGTCGCCAGGCTTCCCGCGCCGAGCGGGCTGGGGGAGGAGAACTAATTTGTTGGTTCGCCGACGCGGGGTGCGGGGTGGGATTGCGCTTCAGGGCGCAAACCCTAAACACGGTGGGGGTGGGTTGATGCTTAGGGTTTGGACAGGATTTGGCCTGAACGGGTTAAAGGTATGACGATACGAGGGGGGGGTGACGCGGTTTGACACTACGGTTTGTGTTGACGCGCGAAACCCGATTGGCGGGCGCCGGGTGTGCCTTTTCGAGTGGTCGATTGGGTAACGACGGCGCGTCGCGGCGGGGGTTCAAAACCGTTTGGTGTCAGGGTACTGGCGCTTTTCGGTTTTTCACGTAGTTGGTCCTGCACTTGTGACGGGTGCGCTCCGCGACGGGCGCGGGTGTACCCACTGTACACACAAGGCTTGGATACACTTGATATATACACGAGACGATATTCTCAACGCTCGTTTTGTTTCATTGATTTCTAAGCTCGCAACTTCGTTTCTTTCCACGCTTCGACGAGCGCGTGCGCGAACTGTTTCGCTTTTGATATATCGTTTTTCAACACCAAACGTAGCCTCAGGGAAAGCTCCAGCTGGATGCTTACCAGCCCGAACGTGACGCCCTGCTGCGCGAGAGTCAGGAATCCGTCGTGCCTGGCGCCGCGCAGGATCGGGGATTCGTTGACGCGGAAGTTATTTTTTGAAGTTTTTTCTTCATCTTCGATTGTGCTTGTGTCTTCGTCGTCGTCGTCGGCCCACTCATCAAACACCCACCGAAGTCGAAGTCCAACTGCTTTTGTCAATTTGTGTGCTAATTCCGGATACCGCGCACTCAACGCGTGTGTGCCGATATCCACGTCACCACGGCCCAAACTCTCGTGGCTCACGTTTGGGTCGCGGCGGCCGTGCACGTCGACGTGCAGCCACTTTTGTTTTGTTTTTGTTTCAAACCCGTCTGTCACTTTGTTGCCTTCCCCTTCGCTTTCTTCCCCGAACAAACGCAACGCGGCACCCCAGTTGTAGTTGTTTATCGTATCGTACGCGACGCAGTTCGGGTCCACGGAGTGTGGGTTGAACGTCCTTGTTGTTTTACTGCGTTCGCGCTCGGTTTCGGTCCAGGTCATTGACGTGCCTGATGCTTCAGACGCGAACGCCAACGCCAGGAACGTGGTCCACTTCTCAGGCACGTGGGTCGCGAAGACTTTGCCGCCGGAAGCGAAATCCAACTCAGCCGTCTCTCGCCTCACGTACACGCCGTGTGGTGCGGTGAACAACACGTAAGCGTCGCCGTGCGTTTCCACCGCGAGCGTGTCCTCGGGGGTCATGCCCCCGAAGAAGTGCAAATCGTACAGGAAAAGTATTTCCAAAATATCGTCAAGGAAAGAAAGAGGAGTTCGCATCGGCACTTCCGACGACGCGGGTGAGACGCGCCTGTGGGCGCGGGCGCATTCGCGGCGGGATGCCGACGACCACGCCGGAACACGAGGTGCGTTCGTTGTTCGCACTTCGTTCGTAACCGACGTATCCCTGTGGTCGTCTCAACTCCCGCGAACGGCACCTCGGTTGCCGCCAGGTTGAACCACGCTGACCCGCATCGCTTCTCACGCACCACTTTCCTCCCCAAAAGGCGTTCTGGTCAACCGACGAAACGTCGTACGTCGTACGCGTCTTCCTGCCAAACGTGCAGAGCGCCGCGTGCGTGTCCGTGACGATCGTGGCAGGCCAATGCGTGGAGGTCGTCGCAGATGATGGGAACGGCGAGAAATTCGAGTTGACACATTCTTTGCCGTTTCCGCTGCGGTCCGACCGCACCGCGCGCGCGATCAAGTTCAGCAAGAAAACGGGAAGACTGACTTTGGAGTTTCAGAAATTGCCGACGGGATACACACACACCGGCTCAAACGCTTCCAACACATCAGGAGATGACACGCCGAAAAAAGAAAAGCAAACAAACGCCGCGCCCGAAGCGCCGGGTGCATTCGTCGTTCCGAATTCGTTCCCCAACGCCGCGGAGAGTTTGGTGTACGTTTTCTCCGATTTACGTCGAGGCCGCGGCCTCCGCGCGCGTCGAAGCTTAACCGCGGGGAGCATTGTTTTCGTAACCCCTCCGATAACTTGCACGACACACGACACACGCAAAGACGACCTTTGTGGTTTTTGCTTCCACGAGCTTTGTTTGAGCTCGAGCTCGTCAAGTAGCACGCGTACGTGCGAAGAGTGCTTCACAGGTGCGTATTTCCCGACCCAAATCCCGACGACTGTTCTCGGCCCAGCCTAGACTATTTACTGTTTACTACGACATCACAAGTGCACTGTTCGCTCGTACAAGTTACGAACAGTACGAAAGACTGACACGTTGTTTGATTCCTCTCAGCGTATTGTTCAAAAACGTGTGAAGAAAAGGACGTTGCGCACTTCGGCGAGTGCGCTTTGGTGAAACGCGCCGGCGGCGATAAAAAACTGTCACAAGCCACCAGGGGCGCACGTATGTTCCTCCGGTTGCTTTACCTGCGTGCGATGGTGCCGGATTTATTCGCGGAAACGGAAATATGGCGCGCGAGCGACGAAAAGTATGACGCGTCCGTGTCCGGCGCGTGCGCTTTTCTAAACGCCGTGCTTCCCGCGTCGGCGCTTGTTCAGTTCGACTTGGAAAACTTCGTCAAGAAAACACGGGAAAACCTGCACGGCATCGTCGCCAATGACGGTACGCAACTAGGTACCGGGGCGTACGGGTTAGCAAGCCTGCTGAATCACGACTGCGCGCCCAACTGCGTGACGAGTTTCAAAGTCGGCGGTGTTCGTGACGACGACGAAAAAGGCGGGCCTTGTTTGGTGTTGCGCACGGTGCGAGAAGTGGAAATGCACGACGAGCTCACCGTGGGGTACGTGGAGTTGTACGCATCGACGGGCGAGAGACGCGCGAGGTTACTGAAAAGTAAAGGTACGTATTGCATTTCCCAAATCCTGTCACTGTTTTACCGAAGCTGGTGACTGTTTGTCCATACATCGCCCAATACATGACTGACACTTTTCGTGTAACAATCAAAGGGTTTCGCTGTGCATGCGCGCGGTGCGAAAGTACGTCAAAAAACGCAAACGCAGAGAAGACGTTAACCGGCTGGCGGTGCGCGGACTCTTTGTGTGTGGGTGTTGCGGCGCACGACGCTTTTGCGACGACGGAAGATGAATCGCCACTTGAAGATCTTTTGATTTGTAGTACGTGTTTGTCGGGAACCGCGGTTGGTGGTGTTTCCAAACGCGACGCGACTGGCGCGGAAACGCGGTGGCGGACGGCGATTGACAAGTCGAGGGAATTTGGCAGAAACGGTGACCACGCGGAATCGTCAAAAATCGCATCCGATACCTTAGCTGAGTGTGCAAACAGTCTCCACAAGGACCACGTCGTACAGCACGAACTACGGCTAGCGCTCACCGCGGCATCCGTGAAGCTTGGCGATTGGCGTGTCGTCGCGAACACGGCGCGCGCGACCGTGGTTTCGATGGCGAAAGGTTTGTGTTTTCTTTTGAACGGCTCGCATCCAGGTTTGGCGGACGCGCGAAACACACTGGCGGATGCGCTGGAACGAATTTACGGCGATGAGGGTGATACACAAGGTGATAAAAGCGATTTTCTGGAAGAGGCTTTGGTCAATCGCACGGCAATGTGCGAGGCCTTGCGCGTCGCGTACGGAGACGAACACGATGCGACGAAAAAAGCGGTGGCGAAGCGAGACGTTTTGGAAGGAAAAAGGAGGACAGAAAAATAGCCTGGGACGAAACGAAAAAGATTTCTTCAAAAGCCACGACAACGACCTCGGACCACGACTTTCCTGGGCGTGCAGAAGCGAGTGCGCGGGGTTTTGTGGCGCGCGAACCATGGGAGTGAAGCGATGCTCGCATGGGAGGGAGAAACGCAAGTGTCGAGTGTGCAGCCCCTGCCCTCACGGTAAGCTGAAACATAGCTGCGCCGCGTGCACCCGCTGCCCCCACGGCAGGCTGAAAGGCAGCTGCGCGGTTTGCACCCCCTGCCCCCACGGCAGGCTGAAAAACGGCTGTGCAGCGTGCAAACCCTGCCCTCACGGCAAGCTGAAAAGCGACTGCGCGGCGTGCACCCCCTGTCCTCACGGGAAGATGACAAACGACTGCGTGGCGTGCACCGGTGGCTCGCACGGGAAGCGGAAGAGAAGTTGCGCGGCGTGCAAAACGGCACGCGCGGCTCCGCCGAGTTCGAAGCGGATCAAGCGCGAGCCGGAGAGTTCGCCCGAGATCAAGCCCGAGCCCGAGGTCAAACAAGAGCCCGAAATCAAGCAAGAACCCTTCACCATCCGCGGCTACTTCGGCATCGGCGACGAGGACGAAGGTGAATGAGGTCTTTCGGCATCGGCGAGAAACGACAAGTTGTGGTACACGTAGCGTACGACTGACAATTGAAAATACTTTTGTAGCTAGTCATGATACAAAGTACTCGCGTAAAAACTAACCGATCCTGCCGACCGGTCACTTTTCGTCTCACCACCACACCAACGCCGCGGCTACAAAGAGTGTCCACACGACGCGGTGTCCGTTACCTGTGCCAAACACCGACGTCGCACCCGAAAACGTATACACGCACGCCTGAACCTTAACCGACCCGGGGGTTGAGTTGAAGTGCCACCGCGGACACGCGTCGCACCGGTCCAAAGACGCCGCGCCTAACTCCGGGCCGTACGTCCGCGCCGGACACAGGGTACAGTTGGCCATACCCAGGTTTTCGTTGAATGTCCCTAACGGACACGGGTCGCACTTCCCGCTTCCTTTCTCTTGCGCGTAGGTTCCGGGTAAACACGCCGCACAGTCAGACGGAAATATCGCACCCTCGTTTCCGATGAAGCTCCCGGGGTCGCATTGCCAGCAACTCGGCATCCCGCTAACGTTGCCGTAGGTACCGGGAGGACAGGGCAGACAAAGCGCCCTTCCTGGAAACGCGTTGTGGAACCCCACGCCGCACGCGGCGCAGGCGTTTAAGGACGCCGCGCCCGCGACCGGGTTCCTGGTGCCCGCCGGGCACGCGGCGCACTCCGCCATCGCGTTTTGGTCGCCGTAATAACCGGGAGGACAGGGAATGCACGACCCGGCGCCGATGGGCGACCGCGTGCCTACTCCGCAAGACCGGCACTGATCGGGGGACGTGGCTCTTTTATTGTAAACAAAAAGTGTCAGTCTTGTATGGGCAAACAGTCGGCGAGATTTGGGAAAGGCGCAATTACGTACCTGGTGGTTGGCAGGAAGAACCCGGCCTGGCAGGGGGTACACTCTGTTGACCCTTCATTCGCGGCGTACGATCCGGTTAAACAGTTCTCGCACTCCTCCATCCCCCCAATCGCGGCGAACGTGCCTATCGGGCACGGCTTTGACAACGCACTGGAGTTCGCGCCGGTCGCGTCCAGAAACGTCCCTTTCGGCGTCGGCTCGCACTGGACCGCGCCGGAGCGTTCGCTAAACGTCCCAACGGGGCACGCATCGCACCGCGCCGCGCCCGGGAACGCGGCGTACGTTCCGAACGGCGAGGTTGGACAGGGCACGCAGTTTTCCACCGAGCTCGAGCCTTCGTTTGGGAGGTAGGTACCGGGCGCGCACGGGACGCACTGACGTTGGCCTTGTTCCGACACGAAGTGGCCCGCTGGACAGGGAACACACGTTTGCATTCCTGGATCGGGTGCGATTGTTCCGATTGCACAAGGTACGCACACGTCCGTCGTGTTCCCTCCCGGCGTGCCGTTCGCCGTACCAGCAAGGCACGCCGTGCAAATTCCCGCCCCTTTACTTTCCGAGAAGGTTCCGTTGGGACATTGTAAACACTCCCCAAGGCCGGTTTCAGGGGCGAACGTACCAACCGGACACGGCTCGCACTGATCCACGCGCGTGGCGTTTCGCGAAGACAGGAAGGTTCCAATCGGGCACGGCTCGCACTTCGGCGAGGCGAACACGTTGGAGAACGTCCCGGGAGGACACGTCGTGCAGTTCCCCGTCCCGGTAACGTCGCTATATGAACCAGGGGGACAGCTCTCGCACCCCACAGAGGTGACTGATCCGAAGACGTCGTTGAACAAACCAGCGGGGCACCCGTCGCACGAAACGGCGCCTTCGGTTTCGGCGAACGTGCCGGGCGGACACGGGAGGCACTTGTCCTGTGAGTGGAAAAGAAAAGTGTCAGTCTTGAGTCTTGAGCATGGGTGTACTGTATGGGCAAACAGTTTATTTGTGATGTACTTGTAAGAGTTGCCAGTATTTGGTAAATGTTCCAGTAGTGCACTCAAACAGTCACGCAGGGGCATCAAACAGTGCCTGGATTTGGGAAAGCCCCTGCACGTACCAGACCCGCAACCGGCGAGAAGGACCCCTTTCCACATGGTAAACAATCCGCAGAGTTCTTGCTGCCTTCGCCCTGTAAAAACGTACCAGCCGGACACGGCGTACACTCCGTGGCGTTCGTGACCTCCACAAACGTCCCTGGCGCGCATGCGGCGCACCCGACGTACTGCGCGTCGTTCTCGTTTTCTTCAGACTCGTTGCCGGTACCGGTGTCGTTGCCTGACACGGCTCCATTCACAACCGCAACCCGCACCGCGGCCAAACCCGAGGTTGGGTTCCAGCGACCAGCAGGGCACCCGAAGCACGACTCTTGTTTCGTTGCGACGCCGGGGAACTTGCCGAAAAAACCGGGAGGACACTGCGATTTGAAAAGAAAAGGGTCAGTCCCTTCCGTCTTGTGCTGGGCGATTTTCGTACAGTGAACAGGCAGTCTTGTCCTCTGGTGCACGTATTGTAGTGGTAAGACTTGCGCAACTGCACTCCATACAGGGCATCAAACAGTGTTTGTAGTTGGGAAAGGCCCAACACGTACCTGTTCGCACTCGGTGGCGCCTGTTACCGGCGAGAACGACCCGGCGGGGCAGGTTTTGCACGCAGTGGCGCCCAGCGCGTCGCTGAAGTGACCGAGGCCGCACGCGACGCACCCGGCTTGCAAGCCAGTGGCGTTTGTCTGCTCGCCGAACGTCCCAGCAGGGCACTTGGCGCAAAAAGAGTTCCCCGTGCCGTTCGCGTACGTGCCTGGCGGGCATGGCTGGCAAATTTGTTGACCGGGGTTTTCCACGAAGAATCCCGCCGGGCAGGCGGCGCATTCACGCGACCCCTCCTCCGGCGCGAAGAAACCCGTGGGGCACCGCAAACACTGTGACACTGTGTTCGCCTTGTGCTTCGGTTGGTAACTCGCGGCGGGGCAGGGAAGACACGCGGTAGACCCTTGTGATGGCTGGTAATACCCGGGCGGACACCGCATACATTTTTCAAAACCCGTTCCGTTGGCGAACGTCCCGGACGCGCACGGCGCGCACATCTCCGCGGCGCTCCCTCCCCCGAACCCTAAGAACGTACCGGCGGGGCACAAGGTACATGTCGACGACCCTTCCTGAACCGCGAGTGACCCGGGCGCGCACGCGCGGCACGCGGACGACCCAGTTTTTTCCGCCACGGCGCCTGGCGGACACAAAACGCACTCCTCACTGGACGCGTCCTCCGTGAAGGACCCGCTTGGGCAAGAAAAACACGCCCCAGTCGTTCGGTCCAGCCGCGTGCCAGGGCGACACGCCCGGCGCACCGCGATCGTGAACCCGTCCCCCGCCGCGGTTTCGGATATTTGCGCCAAACGGTGTACCAGCTGCGGCAAGGCGATGCTCTCCACCACCCCCGCGCTGGAAGAGACCTGCCCAACCGTCCACCCCCAGCCGTACGCGCGGTTGCGAATGGAGTCCAAGTTGAAATCGCTCGCGGCGATCTCCGCGAACCGGTACGCTGATTGCGAAAGAAAAGGGTCAGTCTTTCGTGACGTGTATTACGTAATTATGGGCGGACAATCGGCAGAGGTAATGCGCCCTTCGCAGGACGAGTATGGGCAAGAAGTGTTTGGCGGATTTGGGAAACGCGCAAGGCCGTACCGTCTGACCACGGCGGCGGCGTGGTGGGTGTCACCCCAGCTATGAGCGCTCGGAACGTGGCGTGCGCGTGCGCCACGTCTCCGGTGAAGTCTTCGCTGTCCCGCAGGCGCTCGAAAATCAAATCGTGCGCCCCCGAAACGTCGTCCTCCGTGTCGATCCGCAGGATGTTGCGCCGGCGGGTGGCGGAACCACTGGAACCAACACCGCTGGAACTGGAACTAGAGCTAGAGTCCTGCGTCCACCCCCTTAGGGTTAGGTACGGCGGTCCTTTCGAAGCGTCCAGCGGCGGCGGCGGTTCCAACCCGAGTTCCCCGAACTCGTTGCTTCCCCAGACGTACACCTCGCCCATGTCGCAAACCGCCACGGTGTGCCGCGCCCCCACGGAAACGGACGTGACGTTGACCCCACGCAACGCCCGCACCAACCGCGGCGTCCACTGAGTTACCCGGTCGCCGTGCCCGAGCTGCCCGAAAACCCCGCCGCCCCACGTGAACACCCTGCCGTCGTTGCTCACCGCGGCGACGTGCGTCGGCCCAGCGCTTATTTGCACGATATCAACCCCTTGCAAGCCGCTAACCGGCGTCGGTACCGATGCGCGGTACGAATCACGCAAGTCGGGCGAGAAACCTGTGATTGTTACACGAAAAGGGGTTAACGTCCCGTATATCGCGATGTATGGACAACAGTCACCAGCGTTAGAGGTAAAACAGTGTGTCCCCGGATTTGGGAAACGCGAAAGGCCGTACCCACGCCGTGCCCGAGCTGCCCGACGTCACCCACCCCCCAGGTGTACACCACGCCGCCCATCGCATGCGATACTGAATCGAACTTGTTTTGACCCAGCGCCGACGCGTTTCCAGGAAAAGACGGGTCGAACGGGCGCTCGACGTACGGGGGGTGGTTTTTGTTGGGTGAGACTCGCGCGGTGAGTAATATTTGCTCTTCTTCTGAGCCGGGCGGCGGGACATCGGAAATCGCGACGGTGTACCGCGCACTCGCCGAAACCGCACGGAACTCAACCCCGGTGACTAAATCTGCGCTCCGCAAAACGCTCCCGGCGGTTTCAGCGCCCGGGCGGTGTTTACGGTTCTTCAAGACTAACCCCACCGCGCCCGGGGTTTCAACAACGCCGTACGCAGGGGCGCCCCAGGTTTCGCACCCACCCGCGCCGTCCGCCGGGTTTTGGATGAGACACTCAAGCCGCCCGAGCTGCCCTCCGCTGTTACTCCCGAAACTCCAAAGCGTGCCGTGTGCGTCTATCCCTACGGTGTGTGTGTCCCCCACGGCGACGTGTTTCATGACAACCCGGTCAAGCCCGCCCGCGGTGACTCGTATCGGCGCCGTCGGGTTGGCCGCCGCCGCGGCGACCGGGTCTACCGCGACGGCGGCCGGGCCCCTGAGCCTCCCGGCTCGCCGCGGCCGCCCGAGCTGCCCAAAAGAGTTGTCCCCCCATGTCCACAGCTGGCCGTCAGCCGTAACAAGAGCGGCGTGGCCTCCCTGCGCCGCTACTCGTGACACAGTCATGTTGCCCAATCCCTGAATCGCGGTGGGCGACGTTCGCGGAAACGCGTCCCCCGTGCCCAACCGCCCATTAGCGCCGTCGCCCCACGCGTACGCTTTGATTGTGAACGAAAAGTGTCAGTCTTGTATATCGCGATGTATGGACAAACAGTCACCATCTTCGGTAAAACAGTCGGAGGGACTTGGTGAAAGGCCCAAGGCCGTACCTTTGCCGTCGTTGGATGAAATGCCGACAACGCTGGCCGTACCAGCCGCGATGCGATGTAAATCAAGGCCCCGGTGCCTCGCGCCGTCGGCTATTTTGGGGAGTCGGTTGGGCCTCGCGGACCCGACGCCGAGTTGCCCGATGTCGTTCCTGCCGAACGAATACGCGAACGCGCCCATGTCGGCGTTTGCTATTTTCGGAACCAAAAAGTTGGTTGTTCGCAACTCGCCGGGGATCGAACCTGCGACGTCCGGAAGGTTGTGTAACCCCCCAACCACCGTGCGGCTGACGTTCCACCAATCCACCGTGTGTTCCGCTTTCGCGCCGAACCAATCGTCACCGGGTAAAATCGGCCGGAACCCCCAGAACGGGAACCGCGTGAACCGGGACGCGTTTGCGTTTAAAGCGTGGCGTACGAAAATGTCAGCCGTGCTTAAAGTCCGACTCGCCAACCCGGCTTCATCAACGACCCCGTATTTCAGCGAAAGAAACGGGAACCCAGCGCTGGTGGAAGGCGGCGTGTACGCGAGAAGCAACAGCGATCCTGTTGGAACCAGTTTCGCGATGCCGACGTCGTACCCGGCGTCGTCACTACTCATTTCGTCGCGCCAACCTTGCGGAATCGCCGGCCACTCATTGGCTGACGCGTCCCCGGCGCCCAGAAGCGGAGTGGTGCTCGCGACGCCGCGACGAACGCACTCGGCGACTATTCGGTGTAACTCCGATTGTGGAGACTCGTATGTACCATACAATGCGGGTTGTGCGACAGAGTTACCAAAACTTGTAGACTCATTAGCGTTACCAAAACTTGTGTTACTCTGTGAGGTCGAAAAAGCCGAAACATCGTCGGCGTCGAAGGTGACGAGTTCCGCGTACGCGGCGCCGGCGTCGCCGAAGATTTCTGTTACCGACGTTTCCAAATCGGCAGACGTAAAAACCAACGCCGAGAGTTGACCTTTGGTTTCATTACCACCACCGCCGCTGATTGGGGGGTTCATCACGACCGCCCGCATGGACTCGGAAACACACGCCACCCTCGGCGGTTCGTCCCCGTCCCCGACAAACTCGACGCACACCTTTTCGCCAAAGTTGCGCGCCGGTAACCGGAAATAAACCGTGGCGCCTTCATTGGCGAAGATCTTGGGCGGCGCCCATTCCCCAAGACCTAGGGTTTGCGAATACCCTGAACCTAAACCTAAAGACCCTGCGCCTAACCCCAAACCTGGCGGCACCTCAGGGTTCCGCGACCCCGGGGTTACGTACACGTCTATGTGTCCAATTTCGTTGGAAGTCGACCCGCGCGCGTCGACTGCGACGTACGAAAGTCGCCCGTAAAAGTGACGGGCGGGGCAACACGAACAGTCGTCATCCGGTTTCACGAGAGTCGGATCTGTCGTTGCGTCGTCGTAGCAGGGTTGGCACGTCGCGGGGACGTACGCTCCACCGCATGTTCTTGACGGGCAGCAGGTATCCGAGTCTCCGACGCCGGTCGGGGCGAACCAGATTTTTACCGACCCTTCAGGTAACGCCTTCGAGGTCCCGTCTGATTGTAAACCAGTCCCTTTCGTGTCACTTTCAGTCACCGAAAACCACTCCTCAGCCGGAGTCACAATTCGTGGGTCGTTGAGGCTTGACATTGCAGCACGCGTCCCCAGTGTTGTCTGGTACCGAGCCGGAAGAAATCCGACTGTTCGTATGGTTATTTCGTCACTGTCCGAATCGGTCGCTAAAAAAGATAAAGGTAACAATCCGGAGAAGTCGCTCGGCACGAACACTCGGCGCGAAGGCGAAGGCACGACCGGCTTGGCGTTAACACGGACCGCCACGACCACGGAGGGTGACTTCCTTTGGTAACCGTGTCCACCACGGCGTACGCAACCGAGGCTTACGCATTGCTGGCGGCGTCTGATTGCCCATACAAATCCTTTCCGCCGATGTCCGGGAAAAACAGTACGCGGCCGAGCGGATCCGCCACGCCGCACGCGTTTTCCCAATCCGAATCGGCGTCGCAACTGTCAACCTCCAGCTCCACTCCTTGTTCGCCATCGGGCGTGACTTGAAACAGTTTGCCGCACGTAGTGACACCAGTGTCCCCGCACAGAATAGGGGACGTGATGACGGCGCGTAAGCGGTCTCTGTTTGTTGAGGTGGATGCATCAACTGATTCGTGTAAACTCCCTTCCAAGGAAATCACCACGCCCCGTGTCACGTCCGCGTCTTCCCGTAACGTTCGGACCGGTCGCGGCGTCGCGGTGGGCGCGTTGGGGGTTTGTAACACACGACGCCTTCCGCCGGGTGATGCGGTGTTAGGTGTCTCAGTCGTGTGGTCACCGGTCGTGGACGAGCCCTTGAAAGGCGTGTCGGTTTGGCCATTCCTAGGTGGTCGTTGTTGCCTTTCCGACGAACCCCACCCAGAGGTCTCACCTGGAGCCGCGGCGAGCGTTGTGACACACGCCAGGAACAGGCTCGCGACGAACGCAGCGCGAGCCGCGCGACGCATCCACAACACGAAACAGGGCCACACCCGACCGCGCAGCCCCCTCTGCACGTTCGAAGAGAGACGATGTGGCTTCGAGAGGTGAACCGAGTCGAGTTTTTCCCACCAGCGCTACACGCGGGTGTTGAGGTGCCGTCTGTGGATAGAATCGTCCCCGATCGCACTCGTCCTCCTTCACAACCTCCCGCACGTGGTGTGACCTCCCGCGTCCACTACCTTTTCCTCAACGATGGCGCACGCCGTTGCTTCGTTCACCTCAGTCACCGCGCGCGTCTCCGCCAAGACCTCTTCCCTTCGAGGCAAGACCTTGAGCAAAGCGAAGGTTACCCCAAACCGCGCGTCGAAGCGAATCGCCATGTCCGCCAGAGCGGAGATCAACCTGCTCGGCGACTCGGACAAGAAGCCGCTTGTGGATTCCGTGGAGACGTTCATCTTCGACTGCGACGGCGTGATTTGGAAAGGCGACTCGTTGATCGAAGGGGTCAAGGAGACGATTGCCATGCTACGCGGCATGGGCAAGCGCTTGATTTTCGTGCGTCCCCGAATTTCCCAAATCCCGCCTCCACGTTTTCCCACACAAAACGCAAAACTGACACTTTCTTTGTCACACGCAGGTCACGAACAACTCCACCAAGTCGCGGGCCGGGTACCTGAACAAGTTCCTGAGCCTGGGCCTGGAAATCACCGCGGAGGAGGTTTTCTCGAGCTCGTTCGCGGCGGCGGCGTATTTAGAATCGAAAAACTTTCCCAAAAACAAAAAAGTATACGTGATCGGCGAAACCGGAATCAGCGAGGAGCTGGACTTGGTCGGCGTTTCGCACATCGGCGGCGAAGCGGACGCGGATAAGAAAGTCACCCTCGCCTCGGGTGTCCTGATGGAGCACGACAAGGACGTCGCCGCCGTGATCGTGGGGTTCGACCGGAACGTTAACTACTACAAAATACAATACGCCACTTTATGTATCAGAGAAAACCCGGGGTGCGAGTTCATCGCGACGAACATGGACGCGGTGACGCACTTAACGGACGCGCAGGAGTGGGCGGGGAACGGGAGCATGGTTGGTGCGATTAAAGGCAGCACCAAGCGCGAACCCACCGTGGTTGGGAAACCCGACCCGTTCATGCTGGATTACATCGCGAACAAATTCAAAATCAGGAAAGACCAGATCTGCATGGTCGGCGACCGGCTTGATACCGACATTTTGTTTGGCAAAGACGGGGGGTTGCGGACGTTGCTGGTGTTGTCGGGGGTAACCACGGAGGAAACCCTGAAGTCCCCGGACAACACCATTCACCCGGATTTCTACACCAGCAAACTCGGGGACTTGCTCAGCATCGAGAAGTAACTCACGGTTTGTTTGGGTTTGGTGTGGCGTGGTGAGGCGTATCTAGACGAGAGGGTCTACTGCCGTCGCTCGATTCGTAGTAATCTTATTCAGAGCCTCAGATTCATGGGGTTTACCGGCGTTCTCGTTCTAGTCTCATCACCCTGGGCAGCCGTTGGCGCGCGCCCAGTTCAGCAGCTCGAGATGCCCGGTCCGCGCCGCCGACGCGCACGTGTTTGCGTCCCATTGGCACCCGTTCGCCCGCAACCACTGTAGCATCTCGAGGTGCCCGCCCTCCGCCGCCTCCGAGCACGTAAACTCGTCCCCAGGGCAGCCGTTCGCGCGCAACCACTGCAGCACATCGAGGTGTCCGCCCTTCGCCGCACCCTTGCACGTCCACTCGTTCCACGGGCAGCCGTTCGCGCACGCCCACTGAAGCACCTCGAGGTGTCCGGCCTGCGCCGCATGCGTGCACGTCCCCTCCTTCCACGGGCAGCCGTTTGAGGGCAACCACTGCATCACCTCGAGATGTCCGCCCATGGCCGCCCTCCAGCACGTTTCTGAGCCCCACGGGCAGCCGTTCGAGCGCGCCCACTGCAGCAACTCGAGGTGACCGCGGAATGCCGCCGAATGACACGTGCCAACGTCCCACGGTGCGCCGTTCGCGCGCGCCCACTGAAGCACCTCGAGGTGCCCGCGCTTCGCCGCCGAATGACACGTCTCCTCATCCCACGGTGCGCCGTTCGCGCGCGCCCACTGCAGCACCTCGAGGTGCCCTCCCCCTGCCGCATTCGCACACGTGGCTGTGTCCCACGGGCAGCTGTTCGCACGCGCCCATTGCACCACCTCGAGGTGACCGCCTCTTGCCGCGGCCGAGCACGTCATTCCATCCCATGGGCAGCCGTTCTCGCGCAACAGCTTCAACTCCTCGAGCTGTCCGCTCCTCGCCGCTGCCTCACAAAGGCGTTCTCGACACGACAGGTGACCTCCCCGGTGCAGGCGCTTCAACGCGCTTAAACATCCGAGCTTTGAGGCTTCCTTTTCACAAAGCTCCTCATACTCAAGCCCCGTCGCTGCCACCGCGTCGCGCATCGCGCGGCTCACCGCTGGGAGCCGAGCGAGATCGGCAGGGTCGTCGAAATGCTCAGATCTGAGAACGTGAGTGACGACGATGTCGTTGAGAAGGCGGGGGATGGCCTCGCCCGCGTTAGCCGCGTGAGCATCGCGGCGCGAGCTCTTTTTTTTGCTTGCGCGAGTTTCCATACCAAGCATCACGTTGGAAGACAACGCGGACCGGGCGTGGTGTGGTGTGTGCGCGTCGTGGTGTGTCGAGGCTTCCGATGAATGAATTTGAAATTTCCACGACTACCTTTTCCTGTCCCTCGAATCACCCCGCCGCCGGTCGCGGCTGCGCGACCGTGATTTGCGTTCGTATTTGTCCCTCGATTTGTCCCTTCGAGGGCCAGGAGAGTTGTCCCTTCGGCCCGGGGAAGAATCACGTGTATCCCGGGACCGACCATGATGAGTATCAGACCTATCTCTTCCCGTATCCGTCGGCGACCGAAGGCGTACGCGCTCCGCCGGCTCGGCGTTTCGTTCTCGCTCTTTTTCTTCTTTATTTTCGTTTTCCTTTTTCCCGTCCCCATCCCTACCGTCGCCCCCTTCGTTTTTACCATCACCCAAATACACAAACCGCGCCCGCCCCCCCCCCGGAGGGCACATCACGTAAAGCGCCAACACGCTTTCGCACATTAGTTTCAAATCGAGGGAGGTGACGTCGAACAGGACGAACCAGTCCTTTGGCAGGTTCATCGAAGGTACTTTCGAGGACGAAGACCCTTTTTCACCTTTTCCGCCTTCGCCCCCGCGCTCCAAAAACCGGCTCGCCAGGTGCACGCACGCGCACGCGACTTGCGATGCTTTGAACCGTATACACAGATTGGTGCGTAGTGAGTCGTTGGCGTAGGCCCACGCGCTTTGCACGAACTCTGTATCAGACGCAAAAGAAAACATCCGCAGGTAGTTCAAAACAAACGCGTGCGGGTGCTCCACGTTTACGCAAAACCCGACTGCGGTTGTTGGGGAAAAGGGTCAGTGTTTCGGACCGCGTTACGTGAGTAATTACGGGCGAACAATCGGCAAACAGTATGTGTCGGATTTGGGAAAGCCCCAGTTTACGTACACTCCCGGAGTAAGTGTCGCTCGGTTCGTATCAAGTTTCGTTTCAGTTCGTCGTATTTATCGCTTTGCACGTCCAGCAGGTCAGTCGTGTATTTATCTCGTTGAGATAAAGCACCGTGCAAGTTACCGTCGTCTATTTTATCCAACACTAACCGCGCCCGCGCGCCGAAGTGAAACACGTTCAGGACGTCGCGTATTTTCCGCGGCTGCTCCTCGAGCTTGCACGCCAGAAACGTACAGGACGCGGCGACTTTCTCCACGTCGAAGTGTTTCAAGCTCCGCTTGGCGTAGAACCGGTGCAGCAACACCTGCCCGGTACACGCCACGGCTTGGCTCGCTTTTAAAAGAACCGCCCCTTCCTGGATTAACTCACACCCGAATACCTTGCTCGTGAACTCGGTGACGTCGTCCACGCCGTCGGCGCGGGACGGGGAGTTTTCGATCTGTTCATCGGTGAAGTAAAAGTTGTCGTGCACAAGATCCATCGAGATTGATGGTGAAGGTGAGGCCAGGTAATAACTCGCAGTTAACTCGTCAACCACGGATAAATATGTCACCGCAGCGCAGCCGTCGCCGTCGTTCCAGAGCCCGGTAACCCGGCAACCCTACTGCTCGCCCCGAAACTCGGAACCCACTTCCCGTGCGGCGCCGACGAGAGTGCGAGCGAATGCGGGCGATTTCGCGTTTGGCTTTTTTTTGGATCACGAGAAAGGGTGCCGAGGACGACGAAATTCGTTCGTGATCATAGTGAGTCAGACGTTGACGGGTGCGCCGGCCATTCACGAACCGCGCGGCACACCGTCGTCGGTCGTCATGCAGGCTCTCGGCTCCCGCGCCGCGTTCGCGACCCCTTCCGCCAAGCTCACCGCTCGCCCCACCGCGCGCAAGGTACGTCCGTTTTACGGGACGGGTCTGGGTTAGACACCCACACCCAAATCACGACGGCAACAAATCCAACCCTCATCTGCTTCTTACGACCTGACGCGTTCCGTTGTCCGTCCCGCCCTTCCCCTCGTCGTCGTCTCCCCCTACCCTGAACCCTAATCCCTAAACCGCAGGCCTCTTTCCGCGCCACCGCGACCTCCGCCGGCATCCCGATTCACGTCGAGTTCTGCGAGAAGTGAAACTACTTGCCCCGGGTCAAGATGCTCATCGCGAAAGCGGACGCGGCGTATCCCGGGAAGTTTGTGTGGACCACGAACGTGACTGACGTTTTGAAAGCCACGGTCCCCGCCGGGAAGGGGTGGTATTTGGAGAACCAGGCGGACAAGCCGATTCCGGGTGGCGAGGACGCGCTTTGGCGAAAAGGCGCGTTCGAGCTGCTGCGCATGGACACGAACGAGCTTTTGTACTCCAAGATGGCCAATGGCGAACACCTGGTGGACGGGAAGGGCGGGCCGGAGGGGCGGCTCGGGAGCTTCGTGGACGACGTGCTGGGCAGAGCCGCGTAAAGCGCAAACTCGGTTTAGGGTTAGGGTTAGGGTTTGAGGTGCAGGGTTCATGAACAGTCCGCTGTCCCAAACCCTAACCTCCAAACCCTGCCCTAAACGCGCCCAAATAACCGGGACACACCGCACATCCGGGTCGCCCGTTCGGAGACGTCCCTTCGCGCGAACGCGAGACATCGTGAATCGAACCGCGGGAAAGTCCTTTTTTTCAAAGGGCGCGCGGTTCGACGATTGCGTCTCGCGGCGTTGACGGGATCACTCCAGAACGAGGAACGGTTTTATTTTAATTCGATCGTATACTTGGTCGGGTACAGACGCGGCGTGACCCGGTGTGTCATTTGGTCGCAAGAAGTTTTTTTTTTTTCCTTCAACAATGAGCAAAAGAAGTCGACTAGATCCTAGCCTTTATCAGCCACGTCAGTCAGGAGTTAAAAGAAGGTCCAGTCGCAAGAAGTAGCATCACAACCACCCCCTCGTTCAGTTTCTTCGCGTCTTTCTCTCGCGTCGCAAATCTTTTCTTCAACTCTTTCGACTCATCATTCAACCTACTCGTCCGCGTTGAACCCGAAACCTCGGTCCACGCGTTCCCGACACCGCGTGTCGTCAAGGGCGTTCTTCGCAATCCCGATATCGGCCATGATCCGCGCGACTAGGGCTTGGAACCCGTCGAATCGCATTTCGGGTCGCAAAAAACCAACAACCACGACCTGCGCCGTTTCGCCGTAAAAGTCGCGGCCGAAATCGCGAAGCGCGTGCACCTCGACCGTCACGCCTTCGCCGTCCTGTGAATGTCAAAGAAAAGGGTCAGTCTTGAGTCTTACGGTATGGGCAAACAGTCTACTTGTGATGTATGTAGAATACTTCCTTTTAATGACTAGTGTTGTCGTCAGTCAAAGAGGGGCATCAAATAGTGTTGGGATTTGGGAAACGCGCAATACGTACCGCGAACGTCGGGCGCTCGCCAACGTTCACCACGCACTTGCACCACCGTCGGTGCTTCACGTCGTTCGGTAACCGGGCGTACCCGAAATAAACCCCTCGGCGCATTTTTGACAGTTCAGCGGTTAGCAACTCGGGTGCCAAATTCGCGGTCGGCACGCCCATCAGCTGGCACGATTAACGCGAAAGAAAGTGTCAGTCTCTCGTAACGTGTATTACGTAAACAGTCAGAGGTGATATTCCCTTCTGGTACGAGTATGGGCAATCGCGAAGGCGGTGTGTGTATTGGGAAAGTTCCGAACCTTTGACCCGCGGCCGAACCCCGCGACCACGGGCGCGGTCATGGCCACCGGGTTTGCCAACGAAAACAGGGGCGGGACTTCGTACGTCCAGACGTTACTGGAACAGGTGGAATCGAAACTAGACGAGTCGTCTTGGGATGAGTCACCCGAATCAAAATCAGCCTCAGCGCACATGGTCTTCCCCGCCGATGGATTGTCGTCAATCGCCTGCACCGGCAAATCCCGCGTCATCGAAACTAAATCTAACCGAACCGAATCCCGCTCCCCGCCATCATCGCCTTCCCGTTCTGATACCACCACCCTCGCGCCAGGCCTGGTGAGCAAAACAGACCTTCGCAGCGAGTCACTAGGGTCGAATTCCTGGCGGAGAGTATCGTTGAAAATTATGGCGTCGAACGGGCCTTGGTAGGCTGGCACGTCGCTGACGTCGGCTCGTAAAAACCGAGCGCCGATCGCGTTGCCGGCGACGCCCAACGCGTCAAACGCCTCGGATGACCTGTCCAGCATTTTTTGTGAGTGGTCGATGACGAGCACGTGCGTCGCGCCTTTAGCCAACAGCTCACTCACCAGCTTTCCAGTCTCCGCGCCTACGACTAACACGCGCAGGGACATTTTCGAAGACTCTCCTTTTGTTTTTGTTTTGGCACCCTGCTCCATCTGTAAGAGCCGTGAGTGGTTCCGCAGCGCCGCGTCCGCCAACACCACGGCTCGCTCGTTTTCGTTTGGCATGGTACACTCGGAACACCCGCCGACCATGGTATCGCGCGTACAGGACAATTCCTCGTTGTGCTTCGTTTTTTCGAACGCGACATCAAGGTTGGTCCCGGCCGCCGAGAGTCGGGACGAAGCACGTGACGAAAAGCGAGACGGCCGGATCGCGCGAGACGCGAGACGCGGTGCGCGTCGCGTGACCCGCGCCAGCGCGTGCACCGCGGAAAAGGCGCAGGCGGACGCCATTGTGTACACAACGACCTTGATGCCGCGTGTGCGTCGCTCCGGAGCCACGCGCTTCCGAGAGTGGCAGGAGGTGGAGATAGGGTTGGTTTGTGCGAAAGTCTCGGAAAGGGTCCCGGAAGGACGCTCGAGGACATTTTTATTTGACTCGAAGGTCGACCGAGCACTCCTCCTGGCGCGATGGCACGTGTTTTCCGCGCGGTCGCCTCGGTGGCGCGTCACCGAGTTATGGCCGGAGCGTATGTACGTGCGCTGCCGGAGGTGACCATCGCGGGAACCGCGCGTGGTGAGTATTCAGGGGTAGCCCGGGCAAACAATTTCGCTTACAATGAAGCCACGTCGTCGTTCGGGCAAACCAATCGCGGTTTCGCCTCCGGGGACGACACTTCAGCGTCATCCTCCAAGCCGGGCTGGCGCCCCGGCCCAGGCCCTGAAGGGTTCGACCCTGATGATCTCCTCGCGCCGTTGCGCGCCAAGGTTGAGAAACAAATGACTGACCTGACGGAGAAAACCCCGTCACAAGTCGCGTTGGAAAACCAGCTCGGCCCGGACGATGGGAAACACGACGCGAATGCGAACACGGGGGAGTGGAACGGCCCGCGAGGCCCGGAACCGACGCGGTACGGGGACTGGGAACGAGGCGGGCGGTGTTCTGACTTTTAGGGACTGTTGTGTGTTAGTGTGTAGTGTTGATGAGATATTCGTCACCGTGTTCTCTCCACCACCGTCACCCGTGTCGCCACCTCTACAGGTAACCTCGCCTCCGAATCGTGGAGTAACTCTTTTCGACGCCCGCCGAAAATCTGATTGACGAATTCGTTTCGATTCAGAAACCCACACGAGGCCACACAACTACAACTCGGTCCGCGCGGTCACGTCTCCAGGCTGGTCTCGATGTTTGACGACGTTGGGGATGCCCTCACGTCCGCGCCCGCGGATTCCGCGGGCGAGTCTGTCGTGGTGCAGACGCCGACCGATTCCGCGTCTCCCGCAATCACCGGGCTGAAATCCTTCGACGCGATTTTGGCGGAAAAGCGCGCGCGATCCTCAGCGGAGCCTACCGGTTCGGGGAAGACCATCGTGGTTCCGCCGGACGAAGTCAAGGCTCGTTTGATGGAACGCCAACGGAAACAACGCGAACGCGCGGAAGCGGCGAGGGAGGTGGCCGCGAAGGTCGCCGCGGAACGGGAGAAAGCGGAGATGGAGGGTGCAATTATTGCCAAACTCATTGAGGCGAAAACCTCGGAACCGAATGAACAAAGAAAAAAAGTTTCTCCCGATGCAACCGCAGAGACCGCAATTGCTGATGCTGCGCGAAAAGTCGCGCGTCAAAAAGAACTCGCCGCACGTACCGCTGCGGAAAAGAAATCTCCGCAAACCTCCGCGCTTGATGCGAACGCCAAGTTTTTAGCGGCGGCGGCGGCGAGGGCGCTCGCGGCGAAAGAATCCGGTACCGACGGCGCCTCTGTGTCGCCGGCGTTCGCAACAAGCGCGACGCACGGACGCGTTTCTTCCGGAAAGAATCCGTTAGCCGTTCCTAAAATAACCTCGTTCGAAGAAGTCATGGCTGCCAAGAAAGCGAAAGAGGCGAAGATTACCGACGAGGAGCGAAACGCCGCGAGTAAGGCGGATGAAAAACTGACGCACAAAACCATAACCGTGACCACGGAGAACGACGAAACGGTGGAGATTTCCATGAAGGTGCACGTGCCTCAGGAGCGATTGGCGATGCTCGCTGCACGGAAGGCAAAAAAGGATGACGAGGCACGGGATCGGGAGGACCGCGAGGTACGCGCCAAGGCGGGAAGACTTCTGATGCGGAAAGAGCACGGGGAGGGTGAAACACACGCGGCGCGAGAGTCTCCCTCGGCTGTTGCTGACGAAAAGGCGCGAAAAACAGGTTCGGAAAAAGGTGTTCGGGAACACAAGGAACCACGGATCACTGAAGAAGCAAAGGAAGAGGCGAAGGACGGGGTAGACTTACAAGTACACGTACCAGCACCTGAAAACCCGGAAGCGCCCGCGGCGGAAAAACAACCGGTTCCCAACCGTAAACGCGAACACCCCGGTGACGCGTCTCCCGAGGAACCCGCGAAACGCTCGAAGCTCGCGATTAAACCCGGGTCGATGACCGTCGCGGTGCTCCGGAAAGAGCTCGAGAAGCGCGAGATGGACACCTCTGGGCTCAAGGCGGTGCTCGTGGAGAGGCTGCAGACTGTGCTGGACGCTGAGACGGGAGGGGACGAAACGGCGACGCGAAAGTAATGAATAATAACTCAAGATCTTTCCTTAAAACCCGGGCACCAAATGTCTCATCCTTGGGGTGGAGACAGGAGGCCGCATGGGCAAAGACCTTCTTGACCTCCTGAGCTGCTGCGCACTGACCAAGACCAACAGGACGTTGGGAATTCTCCCTGAAAATCCCGACCCCCAAGTGAAGATCGAACACAACTCCCTCGCTGCCCGCACCAAACACCACATGATTGCAAAGATCCAGACAGCGCGAGTGAAACAAATCGCGAGAAGAATCCTGCAAATCACCTGCCCTTACACCGCTCGCGCTGGAGTAGCAGCGTGAGCTAGTAGACCGGATTATGAATAAAACTCAAGACCTTTCTCTAAAATAATGGTACAGTAATTTAAAAAGTCTACGTCAACAGTCGTCTGTGGGGTCTTCGTGGCACCGCGTTCCAATCGCAAGTCTCTTCCCGTTCCGCGGCTCGCATGTACTCGCCGAGCGCGCCGAAAGCGAGAGGAGGTGCTTTGTCTGTTTCCGAGTGTGCTTCCGTGGCAATCGGCTTCATTTCCTTCGTCAAAAGTAACTCCTTCTTCCTCGCCGCGTCAACGCGCGCCGTCTCGGCCAGTGTTTTCGTGCCTTTCCACCGATCGCTTTGCGCCGTGTTTTGATTTCGCATCAAAGCATCCGCCACAGAAGAAAGCGCCTCAGCGCGACGAGCGCCTAACGTCTGTTTAACAGGTTTTTCAGGTTTTTCGGAAACAGGTTTCAAAGTACTTTTCGAAACCCCTCGCGTCTTCCGCGTCTTCGCCAAAACCGTTTCGTCCAACGCCCGTGTCGGGTCCGGTTCGGTTTCTTTTGAGGAAAGCTCTTGAGTTATTTCTTTTTCAGCCAGTTTCTCGTTCTTTTCCCGAATCTTCTTCTTCCGGAACCCCGTGAACACGAGCACGGCGTGAATCACGCCCCTGGACTTCTTGGGAGCGTCCTTCTTCGCTTTCGTACGGGTCGGGACAGTCGGCACGAACGCGTACCGGCTCTCGTACTCGCTATCGGACGATTCGGACGAAGAGGGTGGTTCCGATTCCGGTGTCGGTTCGGGTTCGCCGTCGCTGCCGTCGCTACTGGGCGCCTCCACCGGGTCGCCCTTGAGAAGCTCGCGAACCGCCAAAACGCCAGCCTTCCTGTGTGCGTCATCGCGCTCGCCCGCGGTATCGACCCTTTGCTCCCACAAAAAACGACCCGCGAGCTGTTTCCCGGACTGGATATCAAGTTGATTTGAGTCGTCGCCGGAACCGTCGCCAACACTGTTTGCCCATACGTCTTCGTCCGTGACTCGCGACACGAAAACCGTCCCGTCCGTCCCTGCGCGCGTCGCGTCTTTCCTCACAACCTCGATTTCGTTTTCGCGGTTCGGGAACCCGTGGAGCGCGGTGCGCGTGACGTACGCGTTGACACCGCCCGCGTACGAGGACGCCAAGGCGACACTTCCCCGTTTTGAGTCATTGTGCGAATGCGAATCAATCGCGTCGTGTACTTTTAAATCGGCTGAGCACTTTTTTGAATCTTTCGCGTTGGCAAACAGCGCGTCGTCTGGCGGGTACGCTTCGTATTCGTCACACGGCCACACCCACACCGCGTACTGCGAAGGCACGCCCCCGTGTTCCAAGCGCTGGCGCGTTTCTCGCACGCCTTGTGCCCACTGCGCGCGTTCCAGAGGGGAATCGCGGTCGGTATTTTCGGTTTGTTTCGTGATCCCCGAACTCGCAAACGGCGCCGCGCGTCTCGCGACTTTTCCCAAAGCGCTCTCCACCCGGAACGCCGAGCGCGCGCCAAATTCCGCGAGCATCTGTTTTTGGAAAAGAAAAGTGTCAGGCTTGTATGGGCAAACAGTGTGTTGACGGATTTGGGAAAGCATGACACTCGTACCTGCTGCACACTCAACCGCAACGTCATCACGCGCTGGAACTCGTGTTGGTGGAACACCTCCAGAAGCAAACAACGCTCGTCCCACAGGTGTAACACGTTCGAGACGAATTCGGCGGCGGGGGTGTTTTTTTGTGAAGCGTTCTTCTCGTCGTTTTTTTCGGCAACTTTGCGCACCACGATGTTCATCGTGGTCGGATCGGCGCCTTTCATGAGCACTCTTTTCGTGATTTGCAAAACATCATCCACCCGTGTCAACGGGTTGTCTCTGCGCAACGCGGTCGCTACGCACCACATCAGCGGATACGAACGCAACGCGGATTGGCGCGCCAAGTTCGCGTCGAAGGTTTTGCCGGCGTTTTTTGTTTGGCGCGAATCTTTTGAATCTTTCGAAGCGTCAAGGTTTTCTTTTGAAGCGTCGGAAGCGACGGCGACGTCGCGCATGTCCCCCGCGCCGCCCAAACTGGCGTGCGCGCCCGGCATGCGCACGTCCACATCCAAGTGGTCCAAACAAAGCGTAGCCAATTTGTTCGCCACGTCCATCTGCTCAGCGCCCTTCGACGTGGCGCCGCCGTGCAGCGCAAAGAAAAGCGCGGTCCATTCGAACGGCGCTAGGGACGCGGCGCCCACCTCGGCGAGAAGCGGGTTCGACGCGAGGGCGTTTATTTTTTGCGTTTTTTTAAGAAACAAAACCGCCACGCCGAGAACGGAGGCGAGACGCGCAGAGCGGTTCATGATTTCTTGTTCGTACCGCTCAAGTGCCCTTTGGTGTGATTCTTCAGGGGAAGTAGCGACCGAAAGGCTGTCGGACAAACCGTCGCCGCCAAAAAGCAACGCGTTCAACGCGTTTAGCAAACCGGGCGGGTTCGATTCTTTTTTCAAACCCGTCGCGTCTTTCAACTCACCGGCGCGCGACGTCGAACGCGCTTTGTCCAAATCCGCGTGAAGCTTTGCATCCTTTGCGCATAAATGGTTAGGTTTGTCATCTTCAGCACCAGTGTCGAACGGTTGCGAAACAAATTCACCGCGTGTTCCTTCGGTTCTTGACTCGCGATACCCAGCCGCCGTCCTTGTTCCGCGCCCGCGCCACGCCGAGTTTCGGTTCGCTTCCCGCTGCTTTTTCTGCAACGCCTCCTCCTCGTTTCGCGCCGTCCGCTCCACCGCCGCCGCGACTGCCTTTTCCCGTGCCACTTCCCGCGTCGCCTTCTCGAACCGACTCGGCCCTAAAACGCCCCGCGCCCGCGACCGGAACAAGGACCGGTCGCCAAGCGCCGGGAGCTTCGTCACCAAGTGACGCTGCGCGGCGACTTGGTTGGCGGCGGCGGCGGCGGACTCGAGACGCGCAAACCGAGACGGACCTTCCGGGTTGTCCAGGTCGGGGTTCGGCAGTTCGTGTGGCACGGCAAGCCCTTGTGCGTGAGGTACGTCACGTGAAAGCTTGCCAGGCACGGAAACGGAAACCACCAAGTTCGAATCTGAATCCCTTTCGTCGCCGCCGCCGGACGATTCACCCGCGGTACTCGCGTTTGCGTGTTGTCGGTTTCTGACTGTTTGCGCATACGAAGTACAATTCGGCAAATTCGGCGAAAACCCATCTGGCGCGACAAAGTCAGGCATCGGCGCCGCGGCTTGAATCGCAGCGGCGCACGCCATCGCGACTAACGAGCCCTCCACGAACGAGTGGTGATTCGTGCCTTGCGCCACGTCGACGTCGCCGCCGAGCCGATCCACGATCAACTCACAAACCACCCGCGCCTCACCAAACCCGTCCCCGCACACGGCTTCCAAGGCCCAGAACAGGGGGGTGAAGTAACAAGTACCTATCCGCGAGGGGAACGTGGGGAAATAAGCACCGGGGCCCACCTGGCCTGACGTCGACACGCTTCCTTCCGCTTTTGACGCCGCGTCGGCCATGGAAACGTCGTCGTCCTCGGTTGTTGACGGCAACGAATCAGCCGTGTACGCGTGTCGTTCCCAGGTTTCGCCGACCAGCGTTCGTACCTGTGCGTGACTCACGTCGTACCCGTACTTCGCGGATAGCGTCTTGACGAGATTCTCGATTCGTTCGTTCGTCAAACGCACGCGCGTGGGTACTGAAGTGTCACTCGACTCGGATTCGGTTTCAGACGCGCTTTCGGATGACGACCCACGTTCCCCCGACTGATTGCCCATACGAGACGCTCCGTGCAGATCCCTCTCCAGCGTCGCCGCCGCGTTCACCGCGGCCGCGCCTAGCAACGAGGCGGGTGCTTTGAGTGACGACTCGCCGATTTCCGCGTTCGGTGTGTCCTCCACGTAGCCGTACGCGGCGTGCGGCGTCGCGGAATACACCTCCGGCCAGGCTTTCTCAACGTCGCACCCCAAATCCAGCAACTCGGTTATCAGCGAAAGCACGCCTTGCCGAAAAACAACCCCTTCCCTTAGCGTGTGCAGCAGCTCTATTAACGGCGTGCGTTGTGAGCCTTCTATGTAATAACCGGTGCCGTCCACGTCCGCTCCTTTTTCAATTAGCAGTCTCCACAAATCAACCGATTCGGGGACGTTTTTGCGAATCGCGCGCGTCGCGGCGAACAACGGCGACGCGACGCACGTGCAGCTCGTGACCCCGATTTGCGACGCGTCCGCATTTCCTTTGTCGAGAAGCATCGTGACCATTTGCCGGGCAACCTCCCCGAGCCCGTCCGCGAACGCACCGACCGCGATCCCGAGCGGGAACGCGCGATCGGTGGCGAGCTGGTGTTTGAATTCAAACGGCATCGCGATCCGCATCGGTTTGTTCGCGTCGGCGCCGCTATCCACCAACGCGGTTGCGATTGTCAACAGGTCCACTCTCGCCCGGAACTCGCGGTCGCGGCGGGACGACGCGTTGTCACCAGCGTCACCAGGATCACCAATCACCTGTGGGACGTAGCTTTGTAAATCGGCGATGGATTCCGCTAACAACATCGACGCGTTCACCCGCGTGTCTCGGTGAAGCTGCGCGATTGCGTTCGCGACGTCAACCGCGTTTCGTTCCGCGCGCCGCACCCACCCGAACGAAGTCGGGGCCTCGTCGGGGTGGTTCGGATGTGACACGAGCACGACTCGTGTCGCGCCGACTGGTGCGGTCGGGCGTGATGCATACGCAGCACCATTCGGTTTCGCATTCACCCCACTCGGTTTCGCATCAGCGCCGCTCGGTTTCAAATCAGCGCCGCTCGGTTTCGGCGCCGCAAACAACATGCCCCGTCCGTCGTCCGCCCGCCCGCCCGTTTCCTTCGCGTCGCGAGAACCGTTCGTTTCGGTCAAAGAAATAGACCCCTTTTGTGAATGAAAACTTTTCGCCGAGCCGGATCGCGAACCGCCTGTGCTTTCCCGTCCCCCCGAATCGGCCGGCCACCACGGCATGTCCTTTTGGCGCGCCTGATACGATAAAAAGAAAGTGTAAGTCTCTCGGCCATGTGTACAAGGGATTGGTATGAGTAAACAGTCAGGGTAACAGTCCAAGGGAATGCGCCCTTCTGGTCGTAATAGTCCCTTCTGGTACGAGTATGAGCAATCAGGCAGGAGGAACGTGGTGATTGGGAAAGCCCCGCACCGCGTTCGAGCTCCGGCCCCGCAACGCCCCGACGCACATCGCGAGAATCGGCGTGCCTTGTACGATCAACGCCGAAAGGGTCAGTCGGTCGGACCATGTGTATGAGGGATTGGTATTACGTAAACAGTCAGGGTAACAGTCCGAGGGATTAGTCCCTTCTGGTCGTAATAGTCCCTTCTGGTACGAGTATGGGCAATCAGGGAGGCGAAATGTGTTGGGTGGGAAATACGTACCCCCGCCGCAGTGTCCGGGTCGCGACCCAACCCCGTTTGCGTTTGCGCCCAAATTCAAAAGTTTCAAAGCTACCGCAACTGCGGGGGACCCGGCGCCCTCCGCGGCGGCGCACATGGCGTGCCACAGGTGCGGGCCGTTCGGTTTTGATTCTGTTTCTGGTGATCCGTTTTCTTTTTCACTTTGTCGTGTCGCGTGACTCGTGGAAGCGTCGTCGTCGACGTCACCGCAAACCACGCGTCGTCGTCGGTACTCGCCAAGCGATGGTACGTGCGTGAACAAAGTCACGGCGTCGACGTCGACGAGGGAAAGGTGGGGTTGTTTTTTGGTGGCGGTCAGAAGAAGCGCCGCCGCGCTTGCGGTCGGGTTGCCGTCAATCGCGTCGGCGTCGTATTCCGCGTTGTTACTCACGGAAAACACCGTCTCGGTTTCCATCGCGGCGATGAGCAACGCCAACGGCGCCAGGTCAGCGCCGCTTGTTCGCGTTTTTCCCGGCCGGCACCCCGTTGTGTTGCAACTCGCGCCCAATCCTAACAACCGCGCGGCGATGTCCACGCACGCGTTTCGCGTGTCAAGGGAAGCGTTCGGGTGGATCGCGCCCGCCGCGGCTTGAAACAACGCAGACGTGGTGGTCGTGCCGCGCGCGCCGCGAAAAGGCGTCACGTCCCGAAACGGTTTCGCGAGGGACGCGTTCCTGCCGCCAGTGTACGGCCTTAGGGTTATCGGCGCCGACCACTCAAAACACGCGCCGCCTGCTAGTAACGCGGCGCAAAGGTTTTTAAGGTGGCTAACTCTCGGGGGATTGTTTGGGGAGACAAAGTCGGTCTCCGCGTCGGGCGAACCGGCCGTGTTGTCGGTACCGTCCGCGTCGTCGTCGTAACCGCTCCCTTTCAAAACCTCGGTGGGGTGTTCGGAACCCGGAGAAGGTTCTTCTTTTTCCAACCCCACCACGTCCCTACTGTCCCACGATTTCTCGGAACCCAACCGCCCGACGCTTCGCGGGGATTCGTCGTCGCCGAACACGTTTTTGTCCTCCAGCGAGTCGTCGCCGGACACGGAGTCCGAATCTTGCGACGTCGCCGATGCTCGCGACCGAGTGCTGTGCGAATCCTTGGTCTGGTTACCACCGTTGGCACGCCCAAAAACGTTACGCAAAGAATCAACGAACCCATATTCGGTTACGTGAACCGAATCGCCGGGATCCACGAAGCCTTCCAAGGACGCGAGCGCCAACGCCAGGGGAGTAAGCTTTTTTCCAAAGGAGGGGCGGTCTCCAATCGAGTTGACATTCGCACCTCGTGACAACAGCTGCTTCACTAAAGACACGCCAACATCCCCTAAGCCTTCCGAAACACCGCAGCAAAGCAAAAACAAAGCCCCCCCTTCCGTGCCGTCGAGCGCGACGCGCGGTTCGTTCAAGTTGTCCTGCTCTTTTGGAGAAACAGGCGATGCAGAATCCATCAAAAACAAGGCAGCACGCGCATCCCGCGCGTGCGTTTCAAGCCGTGACAGCGTGTCGTTCGGGTCGTCGTCGTCCCCATCGCCCCGTACTCCGGATCCAGCGCCGATGAGCCGTTTTTTGTGTTCAAAAGCAAGCACCCGTTGCTGCTGCAGCTCCACCTCCGCTTCAAGCGGCGCGCGTTTCGCGTTCCACGCCACGACCTCGAGCTCGTACAAATCAAGCGACTCGAGGTACGCCTCATGCGCCTTAATGGCCTCGTTCACGATCCTGAGCTTGTCCTTCGCGGCGCGGCATCGCATTTGCGCGAGATGGGTGCCATTCACACTGTGGACGGAAACGCGGGACGACGCCATCGACGAAGGCATGGCTCGAATCTCGTTCGTCAACGCACTTTTCTCGGACGTTTCACAAAAAAGACGCGCGCGGCCTTTGTCGTGGCTTCGGGTGTCCCCAGACCCCTTTCCTCTGAGCCCCGCACCAGCGGTGTCACGGGTACGAACCTCGGGTTCACCTCTCGTGCGCGCCGGACGTCCGGTGCGACCCACTGTGCCAGGTACCCTTGCCACGCAGGCCGGAGAGGTGGGAAGGAGTTGATGGAAAGCAACAAGGCGTACTACGCAAAAGCGCTTGGCCAAAAGGCGTGTCTGCACGTTTGATCGTGCAAATCCCTTTCAAGCCGTTTTTCCAAGCCGTTGCTTTTTTATCGTCAAAACGAGTCGGTCAACCGCACCGGTCAAACGCGAGCCAATCGTTGCGGTCTGTGCCACGTTCCAGGCGTTTCTCCACGGCACCCTCGCCGCGGAATCGCCGCCGTTTTGGGGAGATTGCGGCTGACGAGGCTTTTCAGAAATGGGAAACGCAGGGAGTCTGTTTGCGCATACCGTACCGGTACGAGTTTTGTCATTTGTGGCAATTTTGCCAAAACGTAAAATTGCAGACTTCGCACGAGTTTTCCGTTTTTCAATGCCGACGCAGCGTCCTGGCCACCGCAGTACACTCGCACGCACCTCCAAAGGTCGTGTGATTCGCGTTCGAGGCTTCTCCGAAGGTACGTGTGGTGTGGCATCCACTCAGATTCGTTTTTTTTCTTTCGAAGACGTCACGAACCGCGTGTTCCCGTCAGGATTCGCGCGCGGAGAATCATCCATCCCTGCTGCTGCGTGTTCCAATTTCCACGTGGAGGCCCTAGTCGATGCCAACGGAGCTTCCCTGGTGCCTGGTGTCCCCGAAACGCGCTGGTTTTGTGAGGTTTCGGAGTCACGATATCCACGGCAACCCATCAAGCGCACCTCTGGGGTGTTTACGCACTCGAAACGGAGACACGAGCCCTTTCCCGGGTCCAATCCGCGCACTCGGGACGCACACTACGAACAATTCCGCGACGCGGATTATTGATGATGTGTGCGTTCGGGACGGGAAGGAGACCGGGTGAAGGGGACGGTCCCTGTGGTTCAGCGCGTCCATCGGGTTGCACACAGTGACGCGACCGTCCCCGGTGTCCCCACGCGGTCTTTCGTCGATTCCGAACCGCACGCAGCGCGCACGACACGTCCGAAATCTGACACATCCAAAGTTTTGGCCACCTGGTGAATTTAATCGACCGCCGCAAATCCGTGGTGCACGTCCTGACCCCCGCCTCCTCCCACCCCTCTCCCCGTCCTCAACAACAGCCTTTCCGCGCTACACGCAGTCGCCCCGGGCGACGTGCTTTTCTGGTCTGAGCACCAGCTTTTATCTGAGTGACAGAGGCGGCCGCCTGTCACTCCTTCGGCGTTTATTCGTCCGCTGACTCGTTCTGAGCAGCAAACCAAACACCCCGCAAAAAGACTCTCCACCTCCGACTTCTCAAAAGATGTCACTCTCCCAGACCTCCGCCGTAGGCCTGGCGCCCGGCGCCTACGCGCTCACCACACGGCGACGCACACACACCAAACGCCGCACCTTAAAAGCGCGCACCACCGCGCACCGTGCAGAGGAGCGCCGCGCCGAATCCGCCGGAGCGGGCGCCGCCGACAAGCCCCGCATCGCGGTTGGCGTTCGGCACAGCATGCGCGTGACGCGTCTGCGCGACCTTGTGGAGATTTCTCCTGACCTGTGGGCCCCGAGTGACCCGGATTCCGACGACCACGACGAACACGACGTGGACGAACGCACCGCGGAGGAACTCAGGGCGGACGGCGCCGCGCAGGTTAAGATTTTCAAGGAACTGTTAGTCGCGTCGCAGCACTTCCGTTTGTTCGGGCACAAGAACCTGCGGGACGGATGCGCGGTTCAGTTCCTGATGGGCTCGCCTAGAATGGAAGGCCTTGATGACGTCGCGAGGGTCACACGGAACGTGTGCGACGTTCTCGTTGCGGACGAAACCGTGGACGTAAGGCTGGTTCCCGAAAGCGGAATGATGATGGCGGAGATTGTGTTTCCGCTTCCCAAAGTCGACGCGCAAATCGCCGCGCGCGCCGCGAACGGCATGACCCGCCGGCTTTTGGAGCACGAACGCGTCACGCAGTTGGTGCGTTTGCTGGAGCACTGCATCGTGCACGAATCCGTGGTGTGTTTAATGGAGAAAGGCTCGGACGACCGCTCCACGTTTCACGGCGAGTTACGGTTGAACAAGTACTTCACCGGTATGTACGTGCGGCCTCCCGATTTGTTACACCGCGGGACGTGTACCTCCAGCTCACCCACGGACGGCGCGCTTGAGGCTTCCAAGCAGATGGTGCACCGTTTGTGGGATGGAGACGTCCACGCGGACGTGGAGCTCATGGATGAAGTGCGAACGCGCGTGGAGTCGCTGTTCTGCGCGGGTACGTATTTCCCATTTCCACATTCCGCCGACTGATTGCCCATACCAGACTGACATTTCTTTTTTTACAATCAGGCAAAGGGCGCATGGTGATTCACCCGTCCGGCACGGACGCGGAAACGATGCCTTTGTTACAAGCCGTTCTCGAGTCGCGACACCTGGCGCGTACGGGGTTGACAACCGCGAGCTTCGCAGGCCGGCCGAAACAGTTCAGCGACGACCCGACGAGGGGCAACGTCGTGTCCTTAGTGGCGTGCGCCGGCGAGGTGGGCAGCGGCACCACGGAGGCGGCGATGGGCCGTTTCTTTTCAAAGTCAGTCCCCCTCGGGGGGAACCACGTCGCGATGGGCCAAGAGCTTCCCGCGCTGCACGAGCTGGCGGACATGGACGCGGTGGAGCTCGTGGCGAGAGGTGGGCCGGACGCGCTTGACGGAGGCGCGAGGCTCGATTACGACGAGTTGATTTTCGCCGCGGCGCGCAAAGCGCTCGCCGCCGACCCGGCGTGCGTCGTGGTGTTACACACCGTGGCCGGGTCGAAAACCGGCCTCCGGTTACCCTCGCCGGTCGTTGCCGACACCCTGAAACGCGAGTTTGGCAACAGAATCGTGTCCGTTTTGGACGCGTGCCAGATGCGACACCACCCGGAGCTGATCCCGCGCTGGCTGGACGAACAAGGTACGGCCGGACGGGGGTTTCCCAAATCAGGCGGCACTGTTTCAAGCCCCTCTGTGACTGTTTTGAGTGCACTACTACTCACATTTACCGTACTGCTACAAACCCAACATATATCACAAGTAGACTGTTTGCCCATACCACTAAGACTCAAGACTGACCTTTTTCGTTCCCACCGCAGGCCCGGTTTTGATGACCTCCTCCAAGTTTTTCGGCGGTCCGTCGTTTGGCAGCGGCGTGTTTTTCCCGCACGAAGGTACGGATTGCGCGTTTCGCAAATACCAAATCTGTTTGCCCATACGGGACTGACACTTTTTTTGTTTGGTATCAGCCGTGGACCGCATGAACGTCCACCTGGACGCGGAGGCCCCGAAAACACTAGCCGTGCTCGCGGAGGCGTGCGCGTCGTACCTCACGCACCACGACATCGGCGACGTCCTGCCAAGGCTGCACGACGCCATGCCCCCCGGGTTCTGCAACGTCGGCGTGTTACTGCGGTGGGCCGCTGGGTTGCACGAGATGGAAACGCTGCGGTTGGAGACTGAAAACGCGGGCGGCTTGGTGCGAGTCGAGGAACACGTACGCGATTGGGTCCACGCCATGCGCCTCGCCGCGACGCAGTTCGCACCGCACCTGGAGTACGTACCGGCTACGGACTACGAAGGGGACTGGCAACTGGGGGGGGTCAACACGATCGTCGCCGTGAGGCTCAAATCCGACACGGACGGGCCTTACTTGTCAACCCCCGAGTTGAAGAAAGTCTACGCCCTGATGACGGCGGATATTTCCGAGTTCCTCGCCCCCGAAAGCACGATGGCGGAGCGACGGGTCGCGTCCCAGCGGTGTCTCACCGGGCAGCCCGTGGATATCCCGGGCGGCAGCGTGTTGCGCACCGTGCTCGGCGCCGCGCAGCTCAAGGATCTGGTGTCTGGGAAGCAAAACCTGGAGCAGATGCTGGAAGACGACAAGGTGCTTCTTTCGAAACTGGCGCTCATCGCGAGGCAGTACGACTACCTTCTAAGCCACACGCTTTAAGGGGAACGGTTCCGCGGACGGACGAAACGTACACACCGCTACTACGGGTACGTCGCCCGATACGTACGAACACAAATAAACACTAGACTACAGGATACGCGGTATTACTATCCTGGGGGACGCGTAGCGTCCCCTCAAATTTGATGACCAGGGTCGACCCACAGCAGGGACGGTCGACCCACGGGGAGGGGTAAATTTTCACCCTGCGTGACACACACGTCACCTACCTTCGAAAGCGAAGGTACATAACACAACATAGCGCGTCCCTTTACGTAGGGCACAGGCGGGTTTGAGTGAACGATCAAACGCGACGCTGTACCATAAACACCGTAAAGTTTTATAATATCCACGGTTTACCATTCCACTAATTCTACCGCACAACGGCTTTTACGAACATCGAGCTAACGTGTGCGGAGTATTTTATCGAACGCAGCATCTCCGAAAGTATCCTTCGTCCCCGTCGTGAACCTTATCTTCCCGCAATTTACCTAGCTTACTACGTACGACTACAAACCCGGACAACTCGGACAACCGCCGAACCCGGACCCAACCGTACCTCAAGTTACTATCTAGTAACTCTAGTTACTAACCCTAGCTAGTAACTCTAGTCACCGCGCACCGCGTCACAACCTGCTTCGTTTCGTAACCCCCTCCGTTCCCGAAACGTTTACCGCGATTGGCGCGTCGCCGAAATCGCCGCGTAGAAACAGCGCCGTGTTTTTCCAACTCGACGCGTCCCGCCCCCCGTTCGGGAACAAATGGTCAGGCAACTCCGCGCCGTGGAACGTGGGGGGTGCTATGCGTACCACGAGGGTAGTGATACGCGAGGAGTTTTCGAACTCTTTTGCGGTGGTTTTTGTCTCCCCAGTACCCTCGTTGGCAGCCTGGTTTGGAACCCGCCCGTTTTTTTCGTCAGAGCTTTTAGTCTCGACAAACGCTAAACACGGCCAGCCCCCAACCTCGGCCCTCGCGGAGGTGGCGAGTTCCAAGTCGGCGCCGGTGACGGTGACGCGAAGCGCGACGGGGAGGGTTTTGCTGTTAACACTTTTGCGGTACTGGTTACTGTCACTACGTGCTTCAGGATTAGTTCCGACACCAGTTCCGACACCGGTTCCGACACCGGTTCCGACACCGACCACCACAACGCCGACCGCTGAGCTCGGCCGCGGTTGCGGTTCGATCGTCTTCGCGGGTTCCGCGGAGAGCGGCGTCGTAGGCTTCCGGCGTGGTTCCGCGTGCTCCGTGTTCCACGAAACAAAACGACGCACACCGGGAACCCACTGGAGGTACTTCGCGATACGCATCACTGCGGGACTTCTCACATTTTCGGCACTACTCACCGCTACCGTTTGTAACAGCTTGGATCGATACGCCCGCATGGTGTGTTCCGCGAGCGCGTGTTTCACCTTTTTTCCCGCGCCCGAAAACCCACCCGAGGTTCCCAATAAACCCAGACTAGATACCCCGGCGTTCGCTTCGGGTAGGTCAAGCAACGCATGCACGGGCATTACATGGACAAAGCCGTTTCTGAACAGGACGTGAATTTTACTGACGTGCACGAACGAAGCGCCCCACCCGGGACGTTTCTTCCGAGCATCAAAATCGAGTTTTTCCGTTTTTTCCTCCTTAATCACTCCCCCGCGCACGGAACCCAGTAGTAACCGGGGCACGAAATCTTCCGGTGCGCAGATGTTCATAAACGCGTCTTTCCACCCTTTTTCCATCACGTACTGACGCATGGCGTCGTCGCCGGAGGGGGGGGCGGCGTACCCAACGCAAGAAATGGCGCCGTCGCGGACGAGCGCTGCGGCGCTTAAATGTTTTCCCGAAAAAGCGTCGTCGAACCCTCCGTCATCGATGTCCAGTAACAGGTTCAATAGCGCCAGAGACGCGACGGCACCGCCTAAGGAATGTCCGCAAAGCACCAATCGTTTGCCACAGGTAACCGCTTTGCGGAATAAAAACCCAACGGGGGTGCGTAACCCTTTCGCGCGGTTGGCGAACCCGGCGTGCGCGGCGAGCTTCTTTTGCTTTTGGGCTTTAAGTTTTTGGCCATTTCCAGACTCAGATTCGAGTGTCAGGCTCGTTCGAGCAACGGACACGTCCGCCATGAAATCCTGCGTCCCCCTGGTACCCGCACACGCGACGTATATCGCGTCTGGTGAGTCCGCGACTAAGTACCGGTGCCGGACGTGGTCACCAGAGACGCTCAGCGCGTTTGTGGTGATTAAACTTTCCGGGAACGCATTTTTTAATCTCGCAAACGACCCGCGCACGTCCCCATCGCGCCCCACGCACTCGCACAACACAGCCGCGGTGAGAACGTCCCTTGCGCGCTCGGGGGTTGTGACGTGAAGACGCGATGCCAAGGCGTCCAGCCGGTCCGGAGGGGACCGGCGCCACATGCGCCGAGTTGTGAAGCGAGGGATTAGTTACTTTTTGGTGGGATCAATTTCGAGAAAGAGTACCTGGTTAAGACGCCGAGAAGATGCCGAGACGGAGCGCACGTATCGAACGTGACTTATATTTAACTCCCACAAATGCGTAGTGTGGCACCACTACATCGTACCTAAACACTCACTCCTCTCGCGCTTTTCGCGGTGTTCGGGGTTGGGATTCCCCCTCAATCGACGTGACCGTCGCGCGGGGCGCTCGTTTTACCTACGCCGCTTTGGCGTCCCCAGTCGCGCCGTTCGTGGGCAGCACCTCCTCCGCCTTGGCGTCTTCCTTCTTCGCCGCTGATTTCACGAACGCCTGGTAGTAAAGTGAGACGAAAACAAGCCCGGTGCCGAGCCACTGCATCAGCGTCAGGGGGTGCATGAAGATGATGCACGAGAGTAAAATGCTAAGGAACTGCCGCGTGGTCATGATGGTGGCGAACAAAAGCGCGCCGAACTCGCGAATCGTGTACAGGATGCACAGCTTGCGATGGGTAAAACAAAGCGTCAGTCTTGAGTCGGCGAGTGTGGGTTTGTAACACTTGCCAGTACTGGTACATGTTAGGGTAGTGCAGTACTGCTAAATGTTACTAGTAGTGTACACTACAGTTTCTAGTAGTGTACACTACTACGTACATCACAAGTAGTGCACTCAAAGAGAGGGGCTTGAAACAGCGCGCCTGGATTTGGGAAACGCGCAAGGCCATACCTGGCCGCATGTTGACGCCGCTGAGAGAATCAAGACGTCATTCAACGCCTCGGGGTGATTTTTGATGAAATCAATCGCGGTCCCCATGGACGAGTCGCTGAACAACCACACCGACGAAATCGTGGCGCTGCAAAAGTTCACCCACAGCATCTGGTTATACGTCTCCATGTTGTACCCTTTGAACAGTTTGTCCTGGAACGTCGACGTGAACCCGTCGAAACCCAGGTACCCGACCATCAACGCGATGCCGTACATGCCCGTGGACGGGCCTCCGTCCGCCGCGGACTTCGACGTGGTTTCGCCGTACATCGCGAAAAGAGTACACCCGGTCATCACGCCGCAGGCGATTAAATAATCCGCGAGCTTGTACGTCTTCCCGTTGATGGCGTACCCCCAAATCATAACCGGGATCATCTTCGCGCACTTCCCCAAGGTCTGCACGGGAAACGAGACGTACTTCAGGGCTTCGTACTGGCACGTCGTGGCGACGACGTTTGATGCTGAAACGGCGGCGTAGCTGTAAATGGGCGCCACCGGGCTGACGGTGCCTTTTTTCAGCGCCAGCACGAGCGCGGCGACGATCATGGACACGATCCTGTTGTTCATCACCAGGAACACGGAAAACGTGAACCGCTCCGCGTCCTTGCCCTCGCCGTATGGGCGGGTCATGATTCGCTCCTGAAGGATGCCGTACACCAGCAAAGCGCCCACCACTCCGGTCACGCAGCCGAGCACTTTCAACATGGTGCTCGTGGCAGGGACCGTGCTGGTCATGATGGTTTTCGACGCGAGCAGCTTTAGTGAACCTTGATTTGTGCCGGGTGTGTATTCTCCCTCGGCGTGCGGACGCGGCGGGAAAAGCGCGCGGCGGTTGAGCGTGGTGGCCGGAAACGATGAAACGACGCGGGAGGGAAGAACGACGCGGGAGCGGTCGGCGAGACGCGCGTCGCGGTGTGCCAAAGGTGGAACTCGATCTCACTTGAACGCAGCCGCGGGTTGGGGTGTTGACACAAAACACGAAGCTACAAAATTCCTCGAACAGTCGAAAACAAAAAAAAAACAAATCAGATTGACCTGTGCCCACAGCCACGCCGTTGTGGCATCCCCTGGAGCTGTTCGTGGGCTGTTTTGCGTGGGGACTGGCGCGTTGGGTGCGTGACGACGTCCTCAAGGACAAACGATCGGGAGCGCTCCAAAAAGAATCAAGGAGGAGCCACACGGATTCGAGCCTCGGGTTTCGGCGTTAGGTGAAAACACAAAAAGTACGAGTGTGCAGTAGGTATCAGAAACCGACATCCTAACCACTAGATAGGAGTTGCCTCGATGTCGATGTGCTGGAGCACGAACGAAAAACACGAAAAGTACGAGTGTGCAGTAGGTATCAGAAACCGACATCCTAACCACTAGATAGGAGATGCCTCGATTATGGCATTTTTCGAATTCTGCAAGAAAGGCACCCTCCACACACCAACACACGTCCCGTCGATACTCATGCTTGACCCTGCGGGGTTTTCGAGGGCTGATGACCTTACCATGCCCAAGACGAAGCCCTGGACATTGATTAGTGGGCCTTACGTGCTGTGTGTGTCGAATGTGTCTCTGATGAGTGCGCCGTTTTCGGGCAAAATGTCGAAAATGACGCGCGATGACGCGTTTGTGCACGTCCCATCGTGCGAGCGCTTGACCCCGCGGGGTGTGCCCGGGGTCCAAGTCTCAATATGATCAAGGCGGAGACTATGTCGTGGCTTGATGGGCCGAAAATGCTACGTGCGTCGAAGAAGTGGCGTTTGAGTGCGCGCGCTCAGTGGTAGGATGGACGTTTTCGACCCGATTTGCTCTCATGACCGGCGATGACGCGCTTACGCACGTACCAAGTGTGTCGCGCTTGACCTTGCGGGGTGTTTGAGGGCGAAAAGTGTTGACATGACCATGACTAATCCATGGATGTCGATGGACGGGCTTACAATGCGTGCAGTGTCGAAGAAGTGGCGGTTGAGTGCCTCGGTTCAGGACTCAAGAGCGTGGGTCGACGAGAAGAGAAGCGTCGTAACAAGGGCTTAGTATAATAGAATATTAGAGCCCTTGATCGTAACGCCCAAGAAAAAACGACAGAAGCCACAACGACACGCGCGATACCTCCGCATGGTCTTAAACTCCGAGCGCAACGCAGCTACTCCCGCCAACAGTCGTATCACGACTCCTCCGCATCATTCCGACGCGCAAGAAGCCAACTCGGGCGTAAACCATGGCTCCCCGCCAACTCCGTCAGTGGCAGATCTCGTCGCGGTGGCTCGAGCAAAACGATTTCGAGCCACGGCAGATGCGATACGCGACGCGATTGGGGAGGGCGGGCGTGTGCAAGAGCTACCGCCTTCAGAAGCGGCAGAGCGGGGATGTTTGGGTACGCTTAAGAGCTTACATCGGCGCGGACGTCTGACGTTTGGGGAAGGCTTATGCGAAGCCGCGGCGAAGGGTGGACAATTAGAAGTACTGAAGTGGTTGCGTACAAACAACTGCCCTTGGGACGAGGGGAAGTGCAATTTGGCGGCTCATTTCGGGCACCTCAAAATACTGAGGTGGGCGTGCGCGAACGGCTGTCAGTGTAGCGTTATCACGTGCGGGAACGCGGCGACAGGTGGGCATCTCGAGATACTGAAGTGGTTGCGCGAAAATGGCTACCCGTGGGACGCAGAAACGTGCGGGTACGCGGCGAACGGCGGCATCCTCGATTTGCTGAAGTGGGCGCGCGCGAACGGCTGTCCATGGGATGTGATGACGTGCGGGCATGCGGCGAGGGAAGGCCACCTCGATATATTGAAGTGGGCGCGCGCAAACGGATGCCAGTGGGACGAGAAGACGGCCGCGTGGGCGGCGCAGAGCGGGCACCTCGAGGTGCTGCAGTGGGCGCGCGCGAATGACTGCCCGTGTGGCGTGTGGACGTGCATAAGTGCAGCTCAGGGCGGTCAGCTCGAGGTGTTGCAGTGGTTGCGCGCAAACAGATCCCGTAGAATGAGAGGACGTGTTCGTTTGCGGCGTACGCCGGGCATCTCGAGGTGCTGCAGTGGGCGCGCGCGAACGGCTGCCCTTGAGACGAAGAGACGTGCTCGACGGCGGCAAGGGGTGGGCAGCTTGAGGTGCTGCAGTGGTTGCGCGCGAACGGCTGCCCGTGGGACGAAAAGACGTGCGCGCGGGCGGTTGATATCAGGCACCTCGAGATGCTAAAATGGGCGCGCGCGAATGGCGCACCGTGGGATAAGGCCGATATTATGCGTGAGGCAGAGGAATCGCTAGATGAGAAAGACGAGATACTGCAGTGGTTGCGCGCGACCTTTAAAAGAGAGGGTGAGAGGCAGGTAGCTAGCTAGCTAGCTAGATAGGTCCCTTTGTGATCAAAACAACGAAGTGTGACAAAATATAGAGGATGACCTGCACCAGCTATGACGTTCTGGCATCCCGTGGAGCGCTGTTTGAGGGCTGTTTTGCGCCGGGACCGGCGCGTTGGGTGCGTGACGACGTCCTCAAGGACAAAAGATGGAGTTTCTACACGGATTCGAACCGCGGTTGTTGGTATTTTCTTATATTCAGAAACCAAAGTCCTAACCACTAGACCATAGAAACGTAGCCTGCAACTTATGTTCGTACATATCGTGTGACCAATAGCCCATACATGTATGTTAAACTTGTGTGAAAGGACAAAACATCTCAAACGTGCCGTTTCGGCGAATTCAAAAATTATAAATGCAGAATAAAATACACAAATCAACCCCTAGTTCACCCATGCCGCACCCGCCGGGACAGCCTCCCACTCGACCGACGCGTTCAAAGTCGCCACTCGCCGCTCGTCACGGCGTTTTGTGACGCGGCGCAGGTTAACGGCGCCGTCGCGCGTCCTTGAGCGTTTTTGGTGTCGAGAAGGAAGCGAGAATTGAGAAGTCTCTTTATTTTCAGAGGACTTTTGTGCTCTCGACTATCGAAAAAACGCTTTTCTCGGAAGCGACGAAACGCGCTTTGCTCTCATACACTCGCCCGCGCAACGACGCACCATGCCGACCTCCCACCCCAACACTCCTGACTTTAGTAATATCGCGCACCAGCACGATGCTGGCGACGCCTTCGCGGCTCTGCCAGTCCACATCCTCATCACGCACGTCCTGAGTTCGCGCAATCTGCCCGATCCCTCAGATCTCGCACGGCTCCGAGCGGTGAGTCGTGAATGCGCGATGTGGTGGCGGCGACGGGGCGTAGAGTGTACGAGCTGAAAGCTGAGAATGCCATACATTTCGGAGACTTAAGCGCGCTGCAACGCATGCATCAGCGAGGTGACCTGCGTGACGACTACCTGGATGACGACTCCGATAGGTTGTGCGTTTGGGCGGCGGGGGAGGGACAACTCGAAATACTGAAGTGGTTGCGCGAGAATGACTTCCCGTGGGACTCGGAGACGTGCGAGTTCGCGGCGATGAACGGGCACCTCGAGGTGCTGCAGAGGGCGCGCGCCCACGGCTGCCGGCGGACCGTGTCGATGTGCTCGAAGGCGGCGCAGGGCGGGCACCTCGCACCCCGTGCTGGGTTTCACCAGAGAGACGTGAAGTAGAGTAGTGGTTATCATTGTCGGCTTTCACCCGGCTTCCGGGGTTCGAATCCCCGCGGGGAAAACACATCTTTTGGCGCCCAGGATGCCTCTGAAGGTGCCATGGGGTGATGCTCAAGTCAATATTTATTTTGCCACCGCATCTGCTCGACGTCTCCAGCCTTCCGTGTAGGGTACGAGATGTTAGATACGATGTATTTCTTTGCGCTGATTTACATTCTTGTTCTGCGCGCAACGTCGCAATTTCACGACACGAAGAGGATCGCGACTGTAACGGCACCGCACGAAAAAATAAAGCGATGCACCACCGGACGCATGATACGACATCCACCTAACTGGTCTAGTACTACATCGCGCGCTCGTCTCTACTCGCTCGTGACTACACGTACGCGTCGCGCGCGCAGTTCGCTTCCGCCCGGTTTGGGAGCGATACACGCCAGCGTTTCCGTCGTCACACCGCGAATAAATCCCTGAGAATCTGAACATTCGCCGCGAGGCACTCTCGAGCGGCCAGTAACAGCGACGTCATTGGATATCCGGGAATATACGTCGCCTCCACGCCCGCCCCCAACAGCAACCGTACCACCGCCTCGTGGCCCATATGCGCGGCGACGAAAAGCGGCGTCGCGCCGTTATCCATTTCCTGGTTAACGTCCGCACCTGCCTCGATCAGCGCCCGTAGCACCGCCTCATGGCCCTTTTGAGAAGCCGTGTATAGCGGCGTCAAACCGCCTTCCGCCGCCTTGTTGATGTCCGCGCCGGCTTCGATCAGCGCTTGCACTACCGCCTCATGGCCCTTTTGAGCAGCGACGCAAACCGGCGTCCAGCCGTCATCCGTCGCTTTGTTGATAACCACGCCCGCCTCGAGAAACGCCCGCACCACAGTCTCGTGGTCCTTTTGAGCGGCGATGAACAGCGGCGTCACGCCGTTATTCTTTGCCTTGTTGACTTCCGCACCCAACTCGATCAGCGCCCGCACTATCGTCTCGTGACCCTTATGAGCGGCGATGCAAACCGGCGTCCAGCCGTCATCCGCCACCATGCTGATGTCCGCGGCCGCCTTGATCAGCACCCGCACAACTGGCCGTTTTGAGCGGCCATGAGCAGCGGCGTCATGCCGTTATCCTTTGCGTTGTTGACGTCCGCGGTCGCTTCGATCAGCGCCCGCACAACCGGCTCATGGCCGTTTTGAGCGTCCATGAGTAGCGGCGTCACACCGTTATCCTTTGCGTCGTTGACTTCCGCGCTCGCTTCGATCAGCACCCGCAACACCGCCTCGTGGCCGATTTGAGTGGCCATGAACAGCGCCGTCGCGCCGTCATCCCTTGCCTTGTTGACGTCCGCGCCCATCTCGATCAGCGCCCGCACCACCGCCCTGTGGCCCTTTTGAGTGGCCATGAACAGCGGCGTCGCGCCGTGATTCTTTGCCTTGTTGACTTCCGCACCGAACTCGATCAGCGAACGTATCACCGTCTCGTGACCGTTTTGAGCGGCGATGAACAGCGGCGTCGAGCCGTCATCCCTTGTTTGGTTAACATCCGCGCCCACTTCGATCTGCGCCCGAACATCCGCCTCCCCTTCGCCCCTCTTAGCGGCATTCCAAAGTGGCGTGTCCCACGGGCAGCCGTTCGCGTGCGCCCATTGCAGCACCTCGAGCTGTGCGCCCTCTGCCGCCCCACGGCATGTGTACACGTCCCACCTGCAGCCGTTTGCGCGTGGCTACTGTAGCACCTTGAGGTGTCCGCCCTCCACCGCTGCCCAACACGTGCCTTGATCCCACGGGCAGCCGCCCGCTCGCAACAACCGCAGCTTCTCGAGCTGTCCTCCTCGCCGCTGCCTGACAAAGGTATTCTCGACGCGACAGGCGACCTTGCCGTTGCAGGCGCTTCACCGCGCTTAAACATCCGAGCTTCACGGCTTCATTCTCATAAAGTTCCTGAAACTGGAGCCCCGTTGCCGTCACCGCGTCGCGCATCGCGCGGCTCACCGCTGGGAGCCGTGCGAGATCTGCGGGGTCGTTGAAATGCTCGGATCTGAGAATGAACGCGACGACGAGGTGGTTGGGAAGGCGGGGGATGGCCACGCCCGCGTTAGCATCGCGGCGCTCACGCTGTTGCTTTCGCACACGAGTTTCAATACCGAGCGTCGCGTTGGAAGACATCGCGGAGGGTGGCGTGTGCGCGTCGTTGTGCGTCGAGGCTTCCGAGAAAAGCGTTTTATTCGAATGAGGTTTTTTTGGGTGCATTGTCATGTCAGATTGTTCCAAATGATGCCTTACCTGTCACTCGTTTCGACGATACAACACGCGAGGAGCCACTCAAGTCGACAAGAAACGGCGTAAATGTGTAACCGTGTTCATAACAACAAGGCCTACCTCGTAAAACGTCATCGTGCGCGTCGCAATGTCACGACGCGTTTCGCGGCTGTCAAAACGACGCCGCGCGGAAAAATAAATGCTGAATCTAAAATGAATCACTGGAAAATGTTCTCGGCCTGCGCCCTTTGCTTGTCTCCCCGTTTGTCCCTGCCATCGCTGCGGCCGCGGCCACGCCCTCCTAGACCTCCTCGCCCCCCCCCTCTGCCACCACCACGGCCACCACCGCCGAAGTCCTGCGGCGGTAATTTGAACGGCGCCGGGTAGTCCACGCCGATGACGCAGTTCGCGCTTTGTTGCACGTCCCCCGGCATGTTCCGGGGATCCGCGATGAATTTCCCCGGCACGCCCGTTAGCTCCGGAAGCCAGTGCTTGCAGTACTCGCCTTGCGGGTCGTAGTCCTTGGTTTGCTTCGCGATGTTGAATCGGTTCACCCTGCTTCCCGTGAGCCCAGCCGCGGCGACCCAGTTTCCCCAGTTCGAACTCGCGTCGTAATCGATGAGCTGGTTCTCGAAATACTCCGCCCCCAACCGCCAATCCACTTTGGCGTCAAGCACCAGCCAGCTCGCGACGTTTTGCCGGCCCCGGTTGCTCATGAACCCCGTGGCTTTCAACTCGCGCATGTTCGCGTCCACCATGGGGAAGCCGGTGGTACCGTTTTTCCAAGCGGAAAGGGCGGCGTTGTCCGCGCGCCACTTCACGAACTTACCACCCGCCGCGGTGCCGCCGCTTTTAAACAGCCGGTCCCCGTGCTTCATCGCGAAGAACTTGTAAAAGTCCCGCCAGATCAACTCGAAAATTAACCAGTACGTGCTTTTGTTCTCCACCCGCGAGGTTTCGAACCGCCTGACTTCGTGTTCCACGAACCGGGGGCTGACGCACCCGAGCGCGAGCCACGGTGCTAGTTTCGAGGAGTAGTCCCCGCCCAGCATTCCGTTTCGGGTGTCGAAATACGTGGCGATGTTTTCCGAGTCCCAGACATAGTACTGGAGGCGCGCCAACGCGGCGGTTTCGCCGCCTTGGAAGGGCAGGACTGCTTTTGAATGGACCGGCTGCTTTGCGATTTTCAAGTCGTCAGGGTTCACAAAAGGCAAAGAATCAATCGGAAGCATTTCTTTTCCAAAAGAAACGCCGGTCGCCAGCGGCAACGCGCCTTTCGTCGGCGGAGGCTTTGGTTTTCGAACCGCGGCTTTCGATTCCACCTTGTTCCGGAACGGCGTGAACCCGTCAGGCAGGTCCGACAGTGAAACGTCGTACGGAATGTCGTCCCTGTGGTACAAAGTGCTGCCCCAGATTTTCGTTAGCCCGTTTTTTTTGTCCGACCCGCCGGACGCGGTCGCCACCGCGGAAGCCACCGAACGATCCACGGCGAGTTCCTCGGAACACGTTTCCGTCTGGTTTGGGAAACGCGGTAGGGAAAGGGTCAGGGTTTATTTGTTTAAAGGGTTCAAAGGGTTCAGGGCATACAGAAAACACGTGTTTCAAAGAACGAACCGGGAAAAAAGAGAGCCTCAGATAGCACAAACTATAAAGTTTGTCTTTCAGCGCGACGTAACGCCGCTCCACGTTTCAGTAAAGTATCCTCATTGGCAAATGTTTGCGAGTGTAAAAAATACGAAAAGGCCGCGGCACGCCTAACCGCGGACGCATACTCGTAACACACGTACCTGTGTCAGCACGATTGTCGTTTTCCCGCCCCCCAGCGTCAGTTCGGCGATTATGTCTTCCGGGTGTCCCACTTGCACCAGCAAATCGCTGTTGATTGCTTTCAAGTTCAGCCGCAAGTCCGCCACGGCTTGGTGCAAAAACCGTCCTCGGTGCCCGCCCGTTTTCGGCGATCCCCATTTGCTCGTAGCGAATTGTCTCGGGTCGAACACAAACAAGGGTAACACCTCAACGTTTCCATCACTTGCGCACAAGTTCAGGGCCTTCTGCACCACGTAGTTATCCCCCAACCGCAAGTCGTTCCGGAACCAAACAATCACGCGCGTCGTCGCGGGCGTCATTGTCTTTTTGTTTGTTTCCTCGCGATCGGTGGATGCCGCCTTCGCACCGCCCGCGGTACCCGAGACGTCCAGGGCGAACGCGCGGAACGTGCCCGCGGCGCAGACCACGCCTTTGCGCTTCGCGTTCGCGTGCGACAACACAACGAGGGACTCGTTATGACCAGAGGAGTTAACCGACCAACCGTGGTGTGCTTTGTTTGACGAACCGCGCGCGTTCGATGACGTCACTCTTGAGACGGGAAGAAGCCCTTTCAGTGAAGGCGACGACGCCGACGACGACTTGGCGGCGGTAACGGCGACGACGCGGTGCAGAAGCGCGAACCGCCCAGTCGCGGCGGCGAGGACGACGGGCGCCAGCGTGCTGCGCACCGAAACGGGGTCGGATGCGCGCGGATAAGGTGCGCGCGGAAGTGCCGACCCGACCCGTCGGCGCTGCCAAAAAGCGCGCATCAGGGACGTGGCTCTGATTTCGACTGCTCTCTGCTCATCAACGAAAGCGTTTTCACGAATCAGTCTAAAGCCGCCCACAGCTTCGCGTCTTCAAAGTCCACAATACAAACCGATGCCCCCGCTTTTTCCAGCACGAACTGGGTTTGCGACGTCATCACCCCCACCGTGGGTATCCCCGCCGCGCAGGAGCTCGCGATTCCCGTGGGCGAGTCCTCGAACGCGACGCAGCGTTGAGCGTCGCGCGCATCAATCCCCGCTAAACGCATCCCCTCCGCGTACGGATCGGGAAACGGCTTGGCCCTGGCGCACTCGGTGCCAATCACGACGTGCGCAAAGTTATCCGGAGCTTTCTCCAAACCCAACGCCTTTAGCATGAGTTCCGCGTTTGCACGAGGCGCGTTTGTTACCGCGACTACGATGATCGCGTTGGCTTTCGCGAACCGTAACAGCTTGGTCAGCCCGGGCAGGCGCGTCAGTTTGTTTCGCGCGAGCTCGCGAAAACGCGCCTCTTTCTCCAGCCACATCGCTTCACGATCTTCGTGCGTCGACTCGGGGAACAACACCGGGAAGATGGCTTCGTTGGTTTTACCCGCGATGTGCGTTTTGAAAAACGCGTCGTCAATACGCACGCCCCCGTGTTTGCCGTGCTTGAGTAACAAATCGCCGAACACCTCGTGATGAAGCGGATCAGTGTCGCACAAAGTGCCGTCCAGGTCAAACAGAAAACACTTAATGCCCCCGGGGTCGGTGACCTTCGGAAGGGGTGGCGCCATCTCAAACAACGAAGGGTTTGGGACGGTGGTTAGTCTCGGTATATGGTTCTTAACACGAAACGGAAGTGGCCACGAACGTGACGAACCACGCGTCGCGATCGCGCGCTGCGTTAGCGGGCGCCGCGCTCAGTGAACGAATCTTTTCATAACGCTACTCCTAACGCGACGAGGAAAAATATATTGCGTGATTGAACGTGCCCCACGGACACAGTGCCACGCACGCGGAGGATGCACGGCTGAAAAAAATGACCTTCAACTCGATGGCGCACGTCAGCGCGCTGCGCGTCGCCGTCGTGGGCGCGTCCCTCGGCGGCCTCAGCGCCGCGAACGTGCTTAACCGGCTCGGCGCGAAAGTCACCGTTTTCGAGTGTTTTCCTTCCGGGTTTCACGAACGCGGGGGTGCGCTCGGGAGTGTGGACGCGAGGCTTTTGGAGAAAATCCGCGGCCACACCGCGTCTTCGCCTGCCAGGCACGTCGCCTCGCACGGGCACTTCTACGGCGACTTGTGGCAGTACCTCTGGGACGGGCTTCCCGAAAACACCGTTCACTTCGGGGTGGATGTGGTGGAGATTGTGGACGCTACCTCCGACATGCCGACGCTCGTTTTGGACGGCGAGCCCGTGACGTTCGACCTGGTTATCGGCGCGGACGGCGGCAGAAGCACGGTAAGGAAATACGTCACGGATCAGACCCCTGTGTACGCCGGGTACACGGTGTGGAGAGGCCTGGCGCCGGCGGAAAATATCCAAGGCCCGCCGTCAGGCGGGCGAACCGTGAATGGCGTGCGGTACGAAACGCTGGGTTTCCCTTTTGAAAACGCGTTCGGCGTCGAAACGTGGAATTGCGGGATTTACATGATGACCCCCGAAAGCGAAGTCGCGGCGCCGTTCCGGAACCGCCAGGTGGGCGCGACAGGCGGTGCCGGTGCCAAAACAGTTCCCGATTGGTTCGTCCCGTTAGTCACGCACCTGTTCGGCGCGAAGAACGGGAAATTCTGGCAGAAGTGCGTCGCGCACGGCAAGGTCAACCCTCACCCGGTGTGGGAGCTGGCGTGTGACCAAGTGGTCAACTGTAGAGATGATGGCACAGTAGGGAGAATTATTTTGCTGGGGGATGCCGCGCACATGAGTTCGCCGCGAACGGGCGCGGGTGCGTACACCGCGATGAAAGACGCCGTGGTCCTCGGGGAGTGCTTGTCGGGTTCGACGAGTTTGGAAACCGCGCTCGCGATGTACAACGACGACACCGTGAGGCGAGGCAAGGAGCTGTTTGAACGCAGCCGGCAAGCGGCGACATATTTCGCACCAGAAAACGCGGAGTCGGTGTCGCCGGCGACGCTTCTGGGTACGTGCAGGGCGAAAACCGGCTTTAAGAGTGATAGCGGTGTAATATGATAAAAGGTGTACAAGTACCTGTGCGCCACGACTCGACAACGAAAAGAAGGGGCCGTTTCTCGCCATCAAGTCACATTTTCCCCTGACGAAACATTTTCCCGGAGGTGCCGAAAAATGAATGAGGCACTTCAATCCGCGACGCGCGCCGTTCCCGTTCCCGCGACGCGCCCCTTCCCGCGGTTTCGCCATGGCGCCTCGGAACATCCGCAAGAAGAAACCCCAAACGTCGGACGACGAGGACGAGGAGGACCCGCGGACGTTACAGACGCGCATAGACGACGCGCGGGTGCTCATCAAAAATCGCGCGAAAGCAAAGGTGCGCCAACCCTAACACGACGAACACGATGTTTCACGACCCGAGAACGGCGACCGTGTCACACGTGCGGTTTTCTACCTGTTTCGCGAGTCACTGATACCAAAAACACCAACCCTAAACCAATAAACCCTAAACCACCACACGACCTCACAGGGTGTCGGCTCTACGGCTTTGCTTTTTGGCGAGGACAAGACCGCTGGGGCAATTGGTGTTGACGATAAAAACGAACCAAAACCGAAAGATGTGCCCCAAGTCGGCCTCAGGGAGATGAACGCCATGGCCGGCGCGTTCGCGGCGGGGGCTGATGCACACGAGGACCCGGACAGGGAGGACCCGCACATGTTGCGGTACGTAGAGGAGGAGATGCGACGACGAAGAGGCGAAGATATGGACGGCCCAACTCCGGAAAACGAGGTGGCAAATCAAAACGACGAAACAGGCCAGCCGGGGGGGCCCGGAAGAAAAGACGACGACGACGTCGCCGAGCGGTACCTCACCGGAATCGTGGAGGTGGCGCTGCCGGTGGAGTTTAAGTTCAAGAACATAGAAGACACGGAGCGGGCGAAGGCGGAGCTGCTTAGGAAGCAGGAGAGGAATCGGAACAGAAATGACCATAGCCAAGGAGGTGCCCAAAATGCGCAAAATATTTCGACCGGCGCCGGCGGAAACTTTTCGTCAAACTTCGCGCTGCACAAAAAGGAACTCGCCGTGGCACAAAAAGCCGGGTCGAACGGGCACAAAAATCAAAACACCACAGAGCGGGGTATGGGCAACCAGTCAAACGATGGCAAGGGAAAACGGGACCGCGCGGAAAACGTCGCGTCCGACGATTACGTCTTCAAGCGCTGGATGAACAACGAAAAGAAACGGAAACACTAGTTTTACGGATATTTTTCGAGACTCTTTTTAGTACCAGTGGTACCTTCAAGGTATTTGAAACCCCACAGTCTGACAGTAGTACGCCTTCGAAGGTATGTACTCTTAAAAAACCCTACCACGCCGGCGGATCCACCGCCTTTTCGCAGTCGATCATCACTACTTTCCGTCTGTCCAGGTACCGGGCCGCGAAATACGCCTTCACGCCGACCTTACTGCCCATGGCTTTCACTCCCAGGGTCTCAACCGCGACGTGAATTTTGTCGTACTCGGGTGACATGGACCGGGGAAGCACGAAGTTGGTTTTTCGCCTTTCGTCGGAAATCATAGCGCCGTACATCGCGTCTGTGGGCGCCCCTATTTTCCCGGGCTGGATTTGAACCTTCACCACGAACTGCCGCGAGGAGTTGTTCGTGTGACTCAACTCTTTCTTCGCCGTGCCGTTGATATCGCCGGTTTGATAGTTAATCGCGGTCGCGGTCATGCCTTTCATTTCAAGCGAGTTGTTCACTTTGTCCAGCGCTTCCATGTCCACCCGCACGCGCGTCGCCGCTTTGGCTTTACACAAAGGTTTGTGTTTCTTCCAATCGTTCGTGCTGCAGGTTTTGCCGCAGTACGAAACGCAGTAACACCCCTTGCAGTGCTTAAGCTTGTTGTCTTTCCCTCCCGGGGCTTTGCCGCACCCGGCGCACTGCATCGCGGCGCGCGAGCCGTACTCGACTTTCTCCAAATTCCCAGGTTTCACCATGATGGACTCCGACGGCGCGCCAAAAGATTGCGCCAAGCAAACTTCGTACCGCCCGCGCGTCGGGTGGAACCGGACGCAGTCGCCCACTCTTCCGTTCAGCTCGGGTCGTCCTTGAAGGTTAACCAACCTGACCTTCCCCCCCCCCAGGGCTTCCGCTAAAAGCAACCTCCGCGGGTGTATGGACACGGTCCGCGGCGTCGCCGTGCCGTCGTCGTCCACGTCGACTTCGTACTTCCCCTTTTCAATCGCCAGTTTTTTCACCACCCCGAACTTCCCGTTCAACGCGGAAGCGGCGCCGTCCGGTATTCCGCGAAAAACCACCCGTTTTCCCGTGATCCCCCCTTCCTTCCACACCGGTAACGAAAACAACTCCCGCATCTGAACAACATCAGGACCGCCCATCATCCCGGCGCCGTGCACGTACTCCAACGCGCTGCCCACGCGTTCCGGGCCGACCCCCAAACGCGGGTCGCCGCCAAACTCCATCAGCGCGGTGACGCACGGAAGGTGGCCGGACATCGCGGCGGCAAGGAGCGGGCTTTGTCCTATTCGCGTACCCAGGTTAGCGTCGGCGCCGTGCGCGCCGAGCTCGGCGGCTATTTTCCACACGTTCGGGGCCATGTCGAACCCGCTGAGACACGTGATGAGGGGCGTGAACCCCGCCAGCTCCTTGGCGTTGACGTTGGCGCCCGATTTTATCAGCAGCTTGGCGATTTGCGCGAAAGGCGTTTTCGCGCCCTCCTCCGAGTTACCAGCCGCCCGCGCGCCGTAAATAACCGCCATCAACGGCGTCAACCGCAACTGCGTTTGTCGTTTGTCAAGAAGGTTCGTGAGTTTCGTCGGCGACGGGTCTCTTCGCGCTTTTTCTATTCTCGACCCCACCTCGGCGTCGTCCCCGAACCAGCAGCTCATCCAGAACTGCATGTCGCTGTCCATGTTCCCCCGGCTCACCGCGCCCATCATCCCCTGCGCGATGTGCTCCGTGACCTGCGCGTTCAAGTCGCACCAAGCGCCTTTCAGCTCCAGCTGTTTCCGAATGCAACGAATGAAACTCTGGTCCCCGTCGCCGTACACATCCCGGGTGTTCAACTCCACGTCGCACGTGTTCCTAATCGCGGACTGCACCTCCGCGATTCTCGCTGGGGTTGATTGATCACCCACGACGGGGGCGAACTCGCCTCGGAGCATCGCCTCCACGTGATCCAGGGCCGGGTCTCCCTGCGTGCGGGTAGGGTTGCTTCCGCCGGACGCACGGGGGCGCTGCTCGGGGCGATTGCGGACCATAGGGAAATGAGCACGACGTGTGTGCGAAAGACGCGCTTGGAGTTGACGACGACGCCAACAACGGAGCGAAGGCGCGCGCCTGGGCTCGGAACACGCGGCGCCCGGGGGAAGGGCGGCACGCGCGCTTCGGTGTGTTAGACGAAGGGTCAGTGTCGTGGCTCGTCAATAATTCGCGAGTCCCGACGAAATTTTGCAGCTGCAGACGTGCGCAGAGAGTCCGATTAGGCCTCGCGCCCACTCCGAAACGGCGCGCGGGCGTTCGTGGCCCTATGGTTTCCCCGGCGTCGGGTTCGGGAACGGGAGGTGTCATTCGCGTTCGTGTTGAGGAGTACGAGCGGCTGATGGGGGGCATGTTGGCAGAAGCGGAACTTCGGGTCGCCGAGGCGGACGAGGCGAAGGATTTCGTTTTGAGGGAGTTGGATTTGCTTCGGGTCGCGCTTGAGGACGCTGAACAAAGAGCGTACACCGCGGAGGGGGCGTTTGCGAGGTGGAAAGACTCGTTAGTGGACGCCGCCGCGGATGAACTGGCGGTGGTGACTGAAAAGTGCAAAGCGTTAGAAGTGGTATGGGCAAACAGTCTGATGGAGAAGGATTGCGAAATCGAGTCCCGAAACAAAACCATCGAATCGTTGTTGGTACGTTTCGATGGAACCCAGGGTCGGGACCGTTCTGAAGGGAGCAGAACTGCAACCGAAACCCCGCCCGCGTGCACGACCACGGGACGGGTCGATCGAGACGATTCATACCTAGCATCTCCGCATCCCGGTGAGTTCACCGGAGTTCCATCTGGAAACTCCGAATTGAATTCCATTGACCACGTGGTATCGCCGGCGCGACCGAAACATCGGCGCACGCATTCGCGCTCCGCGAGCGCCGCGCCCGTCGCGGAATCCCCCGCGGCGGATTCATACGAACAATTCGTGATTGCCAAAAATAAAGAAGAAGCTGCGGAACAAATGCGCTTGGCGACGCAAGCGGGGTTGGACATGGAACCTGGAGGGGGGAAAGCACAAGGGGCTGGCGGGGAAATACAGAGCGGCGGTACGGCGGATGCGCGGAAGCAAGAATCGTCGTGGTTTTGGCCGTTCGCGTAGAATCTGTTTATTATTTATTTCAGTCATAGCTTGCGTCCAGTGGTGCCGACTGTTCTGTTGTGCACCACCGCGTGGTCTAAGCAAGAA